>Ga0214542_1000621_pt1 | contig 65815 bp, 47 predicted proteins | sample CNSS1metaG_FD_160096 | JGI IMG/M metagenome (GOLD analysis project Ga0214542, IMG submission 160096) | Root nodule microbial communities from cowpea collected in UCLA plant growth center, Los Angeles, California, USA - CNSS1 | ecosystem: Host-associated > Plants > Roots > Nodule | place: USA...
CACCCAGTATGAATGGACGGAGAAGGGTGATGGGTTGGGGTGTATTGGGCTGCAGACCTAACACAACCGGTTTGAGGGTGGCAGGTGGGATGCCTGGTAAGCCCAAGAGGATCCGGGGGTGTTACATGTAACAATGGTTATACCTCGTCATCTCGCTTAGGCGAGCTCTTCTCGCCTGAGCGAGACCTCAAGTCGCCCAACACACACAAAGATCCTTGCCTGGACGAGGATTCAATCAGCAAAACACCAAGTCTCATCGCGACCTCGCTTAGGCGAGCCATTCTCCCCTAAGCGAGCATACCTGTCGCTCAGAATCCCAAAACCTCTCGCTTGGGCGAGAAGTCGTGCTCAAAACATCCAGGTTTCCTCGCGACCTCGCTTGGGCGAGTGTCTCTCGCCTGAGCGAGAGATCAAGTCGCCCAACACCGTCCATGGTCGCCTAGGCAAGAAACGCGAACCAGAACTAAAAACGGGACTCTGCAACTTTCGCTTAGGCGAGATGGACTCGCTTGGGCAAAGATTGCAGAGGTTCTCCTCTGATCGCACACGAAAACAACCACAATTCATGCCAATATTCAATTCAACCAATACCATTCAATATACATCATCTATCACACCTTATAAACGAGTTTTCATCACATTTTGACTACCAAAAACCAGAACTTAACCCATAATACAATCATGTACCAAAACCCTTACCCCCAAATCATATAAGTCATGAAAAGGCTTTGCACCAAATCAAACCAACCATATCGTGTATAGTGTGAGATTCACATCATACATAATTAATTTGAGATTAACAATGCTCAAAATTCATATCATACAACAGTCAATTCAAGTGCATAAAGGTCAGCTCCCCTAACCTGGAATTCTGGATTAAAATGGAGAAGGATGAAGGACCCTCAGTTCACCAATGCTTTTGCATCAGCCCCCTTGTACACCCAAAACTTCTTCTTAATCCCAAATTTCGTTTTCCTCTCTAAACCAGTTCCCAACACTGCCAAAACCCTCTCTTTTCCCCTAAAACAGCCTTTTATATGAGTCTTAATTAGGGCCTAAATGCTAAAACGAAAAAATGAACCTATTGGTGTTTCTAATTTCCATTTAAGGTTAATTACTTAGTGGGTTAATATTGTTTTTCACAACCCCTTTGGCTTTACCTTTTGCCCTTTCACCTCCACTCCAAACTAGAATTAGCAAAAATAAAGTCTATTTCACCTCTAACAAGGTTTGAACCCATGACCTTCCACACATAAGGCCAAAGCACAACCACTATGCCAATTCACATTCACTCACCATTCACAATTACATTACCAAAACAAGATAATAATAAACCAAACAACACATAATGACATACATAGGACTCGAACCCAAGTTCTCACATACAATCAAAGTACTCTCAACCACTTGAGCTAGTACTTTTCCACATCACATCAAACAATATTTAATGCCATAAAGGCTCTTCCTACTAGCATTTATTAATTAATTAATTAATTTGACGGGTCTTACATTTCCCCCACCTTTAAAAGTTTTCGTCCTCGAAAATAAGACTTACCGACAAAAAGATGTGGATAAGACTTCCTCATGAGATCCTCCATCTCCTAAGTCATCTCCTGGGTTACCTCGTCCTAGAGAACCTTCATAGTCCGAATCTCCTTCCCTTTGAGTTGTTTGACTTGAGAATCTAGAATTCTCACCAGTCCAACTCCCAACGTCAGATTCTCACGCACCTGGACATCATCCTGCTCCAGCACATGAGTAGGATCCGCCACATACTTCCTCAACTGTGATACGTGGAAGACATTGTGTAGGTTTGCCAAGTGAGGTGGCAATGCAATCTCGTACGCCACCGGTCCGATTCGCCTCATAATCTGATACGGACTGATGAATCGAGGAGTCAACTTCCTCGACTTCAATGCTCTCCCAATACCTATTGTAGGTGTAACCCTGAGGAACACATGGTCACCAACCTCAAACTCAAGTGGCCTCCTCCTCTTATATGCGTAGGATTTCTGCCGACTCTAAGTTACACGCATCTGATCCTATATTACCCTTACTTTCTCAGTACTCTGTTGTAAGAATTTTGGACCAAGTACCACAGACTCTCCTTCCTGCTGCCAACACAAAGGTGTCTGACATCTCCTCCCATACAAGGCCTCGTAAGGTGCCATCCCAATGCTGGAATGGTAGCTATTATTATAAGTGAACTCCACCAGTGGTAGCACATCATTCCACGTCCCGAGGTGATCTAGGACACATGTTCTCAGTAAGTCCTCCAGAAACTGAGGTATTTCCACTAAGGTATTTCAAGAGGCTCCAATGTACCACCTGGTCTCTAGTGCTCGATCTTTGCTTTTTGGCACACTAAGCAAGATGCTACATAATCAGCCACATCAGTCTTCATGCCAGTCCACCAGAAATTTGCCTTTAAGTCCTTGTACATCTTAGTCATATCTGGATGTATACTAAGACGACTCTTATGCCCTTCATCTAAGAGAATTTTCCTCAAAACCCTACTACGGGGTACACACACCCTCTCTCTGAAACGCAGGATACCATCTTTGCCTATCCTGATGTCCTTTCTCTTCTCTGTCCCCAACTCACTAATAATCTGCTACAGTTCCTGATCCTTACCCTGTCCCACCCGAACCTCATCCAAGAACTCATTAGTTATCCTCAACATGGTGCACCGTATATGACCTGCCTCCATATCCAATCCCAGATTCATATCTCGCAGCTTCTCGATCAACTCCAACTCCTTAATCATCATGGCCGACACATAAGCTCTCTTCCTGCTCAGAGTGTCTGCTACAACATTAGCCTTACCAGGGTGGTATAACAGCTCAAAGTCGTAATCCTTCAGGTATTCCATCCAGCGCCTCTGCCTAATATTCAACTCCTTCTGATCAAACAAGTATTTTAAACTCTTGTGATCGCTGAATACCTGAAATTGTGCCCCATACAAATAGTGCCTTCATGTTTTGAGAGCAAAAATCACCGCAGCTAATTCCAAGTCATGTGTAGGATAGTTTTTTTCATTTACCTTCAGTTGGCGAGAGGCATAAGTATTAGGTCGTTTCTCCTACATCAACAAAAAACCTAAGCCCTGGTATGAAGCATCACAATACACTTCAAACGTCTTGGTTGTGTCAGGAATAGCTAGTATCGGTACAGTGGTCAATCTCTTCTTCATATTCTCAAAATAGACTTCACACTCGTTTGTCCAAGAGAAAGGCTGGTCCTTTCTAGTGAGTTGAGTCAATGGACTCACCATCTTAGAAAACCCTTCCGCAAATCGCCTGTAATAACCTGTCAAACCCAAGAAGCTTCTCACCTCAGTAACTGTCTGCGGTCTCTCCCACTTCACCATCGTTTCAATTTTTGCTGGGTCTACTGCTATTCCCTGGGCTGAGATTACATGGCCCAAGAACTGTACCTCATCCAGCCAAAACGCACACTTCGACAGCTTCCCATACAGTTTATGCTCTTTGAGAATTCCCAACACCACTCTCAGATGCTATGCGTGTTCATCCCGACTCTCAAAGTATATCATTATGTCATCAATAAACATGACAACAAACTGATCCAGGTACGGTCGGAATATCCTGTTCATGTAGTCCATGAAAATAGCAGAAGCATTGGTCACCCTGAACGGCATCCCTACATACTCATAATGTCCGTAGCGTGACCTGAACGCCGTCTTCTACACATCCTCCAGTTTGACTAAGATCTGATGATATTCATACCTCAAGTCAATCTTAGAGAACACTTATTCTTTATGGTCAGCTTATTCAACTGACGGTAATCAACACACAACCTCGAACTGCCATCCTTTTTCTTTACTAAGAGTACTGGTGCTCCCCAAGGTGATGCGCTCGGCCGGATGAACTTCTTCTCAAACAAGTCTTCTATTTGCTTCTTCAACTCAGCCAACTCCGCTGATGCCATTCTATAGGGTGCCATGGATATTGGGCTAGCTCCAAGGATAAGATCAATGGTGAAATCTTCATCCCTACTCGGTGGCAACTCTGGTATTTCATCTAGAAACACATTGGCATACTCCTCCACTACTGGAATTACACTGATCTTCTCAACGGTGCTATTCTTCTCTGTATGAGCGACTATCATAAAATAGGTGGCTCTAGCTTCCACTTCATTTATCGCTCTCTGGGCTGAGATTAACTCCAATCCCTCATGTTCTGGGAATACCAAACTGTGCCGTGCATAATCAATTATAATATGATTGTTAGACAGCTAGTCCATCCCCAAGATTACATTCAGTCCCTTCAAAGGCAAGCACACCAAGTTCACCTTGAATCTGTGACCTTCCACTTCCATTGAACACCAACGCAGACTGAACTGGTAGCTACTGGACCCGAGGAGGGAGTTGAAACAAGCAACTCACACCCCAAATCGCGTTTCACCAGATTCAATCTCCCCACACACGCATTAGCAATGAAAGAATGTGTTGCTCCAGAATTGAACAACACCAACACTGAATAACCCAACAATAAGTAAGGCTCAAGGATAAGGTTACCTGATCAAGTAGCCTCTGTGGAGGTCAAGGCAAAGACCCTGTAGGGCGCTCTAGCCCTTTCTACGGGTGTTCCTGCTGGTTTCTTCACACTTAGACTCTTCTTTTCTAGGCAATTATTTGCAAAGTGTCCAAGTTTGTCGCATATGAAACACTTGTGACGGTCGCTTGACCCTCCTACTCCACCTGTCAGCTTTGGGCAATTCCTTTTCAAATGGGGTCTGCCACACTGGTAGCAAGTGGGACCCTGAGATATCTGTGGTTGGCTGTAAGGCTTTTTCATCTGCTTCGCCTCTGCGACATTCCTCTGATGTCGGACAATTGGACTAGGGCCTTTCTCCAGTTGTTCAGCACTCTTGGCCTGTTCCACCAAGACTGGGAACCTTCTCTCTCTCAGAGGTGTTACCACTTTCTTCAGCTCATGTTTGAGTCCTCGCTCAAACTTCAAACACCTCCACTCCTCGGTGATGTACTGCAAGTAGTACCTCGCCAGATGCTCGAACTTGTTTACATACTCATGCACTGTCATGTCCCCTTGATGCAATGCAAGGAATTCATCCTCCCTGTCCTGTCTAGCTGTATCTGGAAAGTATTTCTCCAAGAATCGAGTCCTGAAGTTGGCCCAAGTCACCGGCTCTTCCCTAGTCCCCATCTGTTGTTTCATGCCTGCCCATCAATATTCAGCATCCTCATTCAACAGATAGGTAGCAAACAACAACTTCTGCTCATCTTCGTAGTTCATCACCTTGAAGATCTTCTCACATTTGCGGAGCCACGCATCCGCTTCATCGGGAGAGGCTTTGCCAGTAAACTCCGTTGGCTTGTGGCACAGGAAGTCCTCCACAGTTGGCACCCTAACTGGTGCAATCGCCGTTCTAGGCTGCGCTGCTACCGGTGTCTGCATCGCATCCACCATCCGGTGAATAGCTCCACGATGTCATCAACACCACTACCTTTTCTCCTCCTGTTAGCAACCATTGCTTGGATACGCCACATTACAATTCACTTAGTTAAACAAAGCCACTCATCTCTTACCAACATGCAACTAAATCACATAAACAATCAAACGGTAAGCTCACTCCCCAAAAGTCCCAAAATATTTTTAAAATATTTTCAAAACTTTTGCTCTGATACCAATTGTAACATCCCTAAGGAATATTACAAATTTTTAATAAATAAATAAAATAGGAAAGAAAAATAAATACCTCATTTTATATCATACCATTTCCCAAAAACACGGAAAATTTAAAACTTTAATATACATGTAATAAGAACAGGAAGCCATAATTTATAAAACTGAAATAATATTCCAATGGCTCCCAAAAGTTACATAATTATCTCAAAACCAAAATAATAAACATATATACAAAATCAGATGCGATCCCTCGCTCTGAGTCTAAGCATCTCCTGGCCCACCTGTCAAATCATCTGCTCCCGGATAACGAGTTATCCGATCATCGCCACACACACACAGAAAGGGTGAGCTATGCACAATATATAAAAGATACGTGAAATAAATATGTCATCCATCCCAAAAATAACATGAATAAATATTTCATTGTTTTCAAATTACCCAACCATGATCTCATATTCCTTCATTAGTCATTTACATGAACTAGGTCTTGGGACTTCACTGTGCTTCTAGGAAACTAACCCATTCGTTGTCCAACCCTATGAGCCTATCCTGCTCATAGTCTTGCCCTACAGACTCCTTGTCTGTAGTAAATCATCCAAGCCTTCTCAACTTGGACCCTGGCATGCACACAATCACCATACTATGGACTCCTCGCCCAATAGTAGCCGACGGGAACATAACAGTTCCTTACCCATCGTGCGTCCGACGCATGTAATCACCTTTAAGAAATAACAAGCAAACAGTCCAAATAGTGCACAAACACAAGACTTCGCGCCATTCTCGCTTAAGCCATGTCAGTTCGCCCAAGCTAGAATTTTTCCTAAAGCGATTGAGTTATCCACCCTACAGACTCCTTGTCTGTAGTAAATCATCCAAGCCTTCTCAACTTGGACCCTGGCACGCACACAATCACCATACTATGGACTCCTCGCCCAATAGTAGCCGACGAGAACATAACAGTTCCTTGTCCATCGTGCGTCCGACGCATGTAATCACCTTTAGGAAATAACAAGCAAACAGTCCAAATAGTGCACAAACACAAGACTTCGTGCCATTCTCGCTTAAGCCATGTCAGTTCGCCCAAGCTAGAATTTTTCCTAAAGCGATTGAGTTATCCACGGTTGAAATTCGGGCGAATTTGACAAAGATAGCCCCAGTCGAAAATCTTTCGAATTTGACGCTGTCGTACCTGGCTAAAATTCAACCAAGTTGGTCTTAGCCGAATTTGAGCCAACAAATATGTCTTTAAATATTATTAACCACTTCAAGTCAATAGTGCTAAATAGGCCTTGCCGGCCATTCCGTTTGGCATATTTGTTGGCTCGGGTAATACAACTTGTAATAAATATAAATTATATTCTAGCCTATATTATTACATAAGTATACCTTTTATTCTTTACTATTTCCTTAAAAAATTATTACATTCAATTTAGAGGTAGAGAAGAAATGTGGTAAATTGAAAAGTGATTAAATAACCTAAAAAGTTTTCACTTTTAATTGAGATTGTACTTGGGTTGATAGCGAGAACGCTAAAAACTTAATTGAGACTTTACATTAATTGATTTGAACATCTAAAACAATAATTAATTGAACAACATTCTTTAGGTAACCAATGATGAATCCTATTTTAAAAAAGCAATGGAATTAACCTTTTTACTTTGGTTATTTAATCTTTTATTTTTTTTATTTATATTTATGTACTTCTATTATTTTTATTTTATTTGTTTAACTTTTTAGCATATATTTTTCTTCAAGAACTAATTTATTAGGAATCAATTTCGTGTTCGTTGGGAGATGAATTTGGGTTATCTTACCCATACTAATATTTTAGACTAATTTTGCTAGCAATACTAAATTTGTTATAGTTTAGTGGTATTAATTTGATTGCCTTAATGATAGTGTTATCAATTGCCAACTCTTTAATATCATTGTTGTAGTTGCATCTTATCGGCTTGCTCCAATTGCTAACCAACGACCTCTTCAGTAATATTGGAAATTAGCCCTTGGGTCATAAAGTTCTTCTCTTTGACCCACCCTTTCAAGGAGAGAGGAAAGCATAAAGCACATATACCATGTGGTCCCCCATGGGCTTGGACGAACTTCATGAGAGGATGCCACCTTGTCTACTCCATTTTTTCCGTTTTATGCTTTAGATTTAACCTAGTTTCGAAAAGCTAGGCTTTGGTAATTGCTTAGGTGTCCTGAACTTTTGTCTATTTCCTAGAAGCCTCTATAACTCTCTATATAAGAGGTGCTCATAAGCTTGTAAAACGGTTGAACATTTTGAAGTAAAAGCTTATTTTGTATCAACCAAAATCGTGAGCTGAAACTCCTATAAGGAATGGAGTCTTCACCTTGCCTTATCTTGCTTAGCAAGTGGCAGCCACCATCACTAATCTCTAGGGTTTTTTTGCCATATGCCCCCCTCCCCTTTGAGTGGTGTGCTCCATCTTTTCTTCCATTATCATCTTTTAGGGGTCTATTTTCAACTTACTTGCTCATCTTAATTTGGCAGTATACTTCCATTTGATACCTTATTTTTGTTTTCTTGCTCAATTGGTTCCTTTCCTTCTCTTTAAGCCTTTTAAAGTGAACATTCACATCTAGACAGTTTGTTATCTTAATGTCCAGTGGGAATCATCATTAGGTTTTCTTAAATAACTCATCACCATATTAAAAAATCTAACATGAACTATAACATCCTAGGCGGATATTACTATTTAAATAAAAGAAAATAATAATAATAATAATAATAATAATAATAATAACTCAACCTTTAAAGTCTTTCCCAAAGTGCGGGAAAATTGAAACTTTATTAATCGTGCCATCATTTAAAATCCAAAAGTAATTCATTACAAACAAAACCACGTTCCAACACTAACTCAATCAGAAATTAAAAACTAGTCAAAAATAATTCATCAAAGTAACCTTGACTGTTAACCCCCACTTTGGCTCTAAGCATTACCTACACCACCTCAAACATCATCTACTCTTGTGTAACAAGTTACACGATCATCGCCAAACATACACAAAAAGGGTGAGCTCAATATAATTAAACATTAAAGAAAGGCATATTATAAATTCTCATGCAAATCATTTTAACTTAGCCCCAAAACCCCTTTTGAGAACTTTCCATTATGCACTAGAAATCAAGGCCTTCCACCATGTTCATCCACCTTCTTCCCACTTTGAAAAAGACCTTAAGATGACACTTGCTGCCATAATCCTACCACCCGTGGTCCAACCTCTACGAGCCTCCCACTCGTAGACCAACATGCATGAAAATATCACGTTATGAACCACCATCCGTATTCTCACACAAGATTCCCAACATCACCAACCTACAACCCGTGAGTGAAAATCAAGTGCAGCTAGCCAATAGAAGCCTCCCACGCATATGCTCACATCGGATTTCCAACGTCACTGCCATACCACCCGTGATCGCCACATGTTTACAATCCATTACGAGTCACCACTCGTAAAACATCACCAACGCTAGCCCATTGGATTTATGACTATCGCCCGACGGTCCAATTCACACCTCGAGGCGTCACACCAGTAAATTTGAGGCTACAAGTTTATGTAATACATAACTATTTTTCACACACCAATGAACACAGACACACATTCCAACACTCAGGTTACAAGTATATATAATCCAAATAACTCAAAAAGTACCATTATACATAGATTTTAACCATTATATACATATTCATAGGTTTATGCATGCATTCCCACTTTGATGCAGATTAGATCAACCATGTATACATATAGGCATATGCAGTCATACATGAACTATGCAACCAAATTTAGATTCTACTATATTGATTTATGCTTATAAAATTTTAATACAATAACTATACGTTCATGCATCCATTCCAATTCATGGCTCAATTATATCATACCAATTCCATTTTAGCATCATTACCCAAATTATATCTGGAATTAAGCAAAGGAAACCCAAGGCCACATCACCCAACTCGTAATCGAACAGCTAGCCACTAGGACTATTTGACGTTGTCTCTAGTTTGGCGGCTAACTTGTTCTGCCAGGTGATTAACTTGTATTGCTAGGCGGTGCATCAGTTTCTGGTTCAAACTAGATTCTCTTGCACCTGCGAGAAACCCCAAACTTTCCCAACTCACTTCCAATCATGCAATTTCATACAATATGACATTTGATCATGTGCACAGTGTTCAGGCATATTCATTCAACTCATACATGCATCAAATTCATTACAATCACCATCAATAAACACTTCCACAGTTCATCCCAAAATAATGACAACCCTCATGCCGCCCACAATCACTCAATTTATCATTCCATCATCATACAGTGGCAATTTCACGCATTTAAAACATTACTCATTCACACGAGAATATATACAGATTCACTATAATCCCAAAAATACCACAAAAACATGAAATTATAGAACTGGACCAACCTAGTTTATGTCGCCTGGCGAGTTAGACCACACCGCCAGACAATTCACCACCAAAAACCTATAAATGGTTTCTAAAGACATGCGTCGCCTAGCGGACCTTCAATGCCAACGGAAAACTTTTGGAAAAGTTCCAGAAATGTGAAAATCCATAACAAAATGAGAATAGGAAAGGCACCATTGGATCCATACATCATACAATTACACAATTGCAATTAAAAACATGGATTGCGGCCCCCCTAACCTGGATTTTCCCGCACCAATGCTCTTCTAGAGTTCCCTTTTTGATCCAAAATGATTCCAACACTTATCTCCTCCCACGAACGCTCAGTCCCTCCCTTTAGGTTCAAGTGTGTGCTCTGAATGCTCTTCTTTAGGCAGCTTACACGAAATGCACTCTCCGAAATGCATAACTTTCCCCCTCTCACCAATTATTAACCTAATAATTGCTCCTTTAATCACCAAAGCGAAAATGCCAATTAAAACCATTAACATGTGGATTCATTGCACTATAATTAAGAAAAAGGCTAAATTACGCTACCGAGGGTCAAACTCACAATCACCTAATCACCAAGCATGTACACAACCCATAAGCCATTTTATTTTCTTGATAATTCATACACATCTTTGATTATATTATCACACCCCATGGTCAAGCATACTTGCAAAACAATTAAACAATTAATTTCACACACCCTATGGTCAACCACTTGAGCTAGTATTATTCCTTTGTCATAACTCTCTGCATTAATTACTATAAAGATCCTTTTACCCAAATTTATATTAAATAAATATTTATTTATTTATTTTTCCCAGGTTATCCATTTTTGTCATCTTATGCTTTAGGTTTAACCTAATTTCTATAAGCTAGGCTTTGATAATTGCTTCGGTGTACTTTTGAACTTTTGCTTATTTCCTAGAGGCCAACTCTCTATATAAGGGGTGCTCATAAGCTTGTAAAATGGTTGAACATTTTGAAGTAAAAGCTTATTTTGTATCAACCAAAATTGTGAGCTCTCCTCCAAGGAGTGGAGTCTTCACCTTGCCTTATCTCGTTTAGCAAGTTGCGACCACCATCACTCATCTTTAGGGTTTGTTGGCCATATGCCCCCACCCCCCTATGAGTGGCGTGCTCCATCCTTTCTTTCATTATCATCTTCTAAGATTCCATTTTCAACTTACTTGCTTATCTCAATTAGGCATTATAGTTCCATTTGATACCTTGTTTTGTTTTCCTGTTCAATTGGCTCCTTTCCTTCTCTTTGAGCCTTTTGAAATGAACCTTCACATCTAGATAGCTTGTTATCTTAATGTCCAATTGGAATCTTCATTAGGTTTCCTTAAATAGCTAAATTAGGTGTTTTTAATGCATTTTTAGTGTAATCTTTAGGTGCAATGTTAGTATGGTCTAGTATAGCTTGCAATATAGGTTCATAAATAGGTAATATCATATTAGTTTGGTCTTAGTTTAGGTACAAAGGCTTATAAGTAGAGTTGGTCTAATTGTATTCTAGTTTTAGGAGCTTTTAAGAAGAGTTTAGTGTGATTAACATCCATTTTGAGATTTTTGAGTTTAATGCAAATAAAAGGATCAAGGGTAGCATTCAAGTGCTTAGAGAAGACGTGGGAGAATCTAAATCAACCAAAATTGAGTGAAAAATTGCAGAGTTGACTTTTTGCTAGAAACTCGATTGATTCTTTCAATGTCCTTTCTGGATATTCTTTTGCAATTTCTTCACCACCACAGTCTCTAGCTTCTCCCTCAATCTGGTGTCCTTTTGATACTCTAGACACTAGTTGATTCTTCCTCTTCAGCCTCAAAGTCTTCTCAATTTCTTGACCAAAATTGATGAGTGAACCTGTGGTTGCTTTTGTCATGCACTTTTCTGAAAGACAATTGTTAGCTCAAGCAATGATTCTATGCTACACTAAGATCATGCAATACTGAATGTTTACCACTATCATCATAATTCAAATTCAAAAATAAAACAAATTTTGCCCATCCCTAACAAAGGTGCCATTTGATAAACCTCTTGTCGCATATAGATTTAACCAAAACTTGATTTCCTCACTAATACTAATTAATATAGCATAATGATCAACCAAGGATCAATCTTAAAGATAGGCAAGGGAAATGAATTATTTATTGAACAAGTCTTGTGGAATGGGAGGAAATCTAATGAAATCTATTAAAACTAAAACTAAAACGAGCTTAAAATACCATGAATATGTGCAAAAACAAACTATTCGATGAAATGCCCAAATGAGCTAAAATGCACCTAAAGTGTTTGATGAACTAACTAAACTACCACAAATTTATAGGTTTTAATAACTAACTAAACTACCACAAATTTGCCTATTTACTTTTACAATTCTACTTGGAACTTGGGTGATAGGTTCCCCAACAGTTGTGCCATTTCACTATAGGTCAATTGTTCATGTTTATGTGTTGCTTTAACATTCATAACCTGTTGTAATAAGTGATTAAGTTCAGTTGGCTCATAGTAGGTCCAAACTCTCTCACTCAAAGGCTTTTCTTCAAGTTAGTCTTCTATGGCTTCACTTCCACTTCATTTGGAATTGATGTCCCAAAGCTTTCCCAAAAGGTATCATCTCATTAGGAATTGAAATTCAAAAAGTCAACTCTTTGTCAAACTTTAGTCAACTCTTGTACCAAAAAGTCAACTTTCCCAATTATGAGCAATTTGGCTAGATCAGCTTTCCTTTATGGATTCTCTGAACTCTAAGATGATATTATTAGTCTTCCTTATGCATTTTCGTCAAAAATTTAAGAAAACAATGTTAGTCATACAAAACTACTTTTAAAGACTCTTAAAGCTATCCCAATTCTACTTCTAAGTCTATCTATCAAACTAGAATTTACACTAATATGCTACTACTTATTTATGAACCTAAAGTGCAGGCTAAACTAGACCACCTTAGAAGTACTTTTACAACTCATACAAAAAATGCATTAAAACATCTTAATTATCGTACTTCTATAAAACTAGACCTAGACTATTTAAATACTAAAACTATGTTAAAAACTCTTCTTTAACCACTTACATCTACCCAAAACAATGCAATAGGGTAAGAAAAACTCATGAGATATGGGACTTATCAAAGTGGTACTAGTCGAACACATTACTTAAGTTCCTAGCCACTAATCTATATGGTATTGGTCGAACCCATTGCTTAAGTTCCTATCCACTAATCTAAGTGGTATTGGTCAAACTCATTGCTTAAGTTCCCAACCACTAATCTAGGTGGTACTGGTCAAACTCATTATTTAAGTTCCCAGCCACTAATCTAAGTGGTATTGATTGAACTCAATTTTTAAATTACCAACCACTAATCTAAGTGGTATTAGTCGAACTCATTGCTTAAGTTCCCAACCATTAGTATCAGTGGTACTAGTCAAACCCACTATTTATTTCCAAGATTAATACTTAGACACAAAAGAATGAATTTAGAGTGACTTTCCGCCTAATATGCCAAGTAGAGAAACCAAGAAAATAATAAACCAAAAAGCACAAGTAACCATCAAACGACTAAGTTAATTATCATTTAATACAAAAGTGGTTATAATATATTTGGCCAATATACAAGAAACAAAGATGAACAACAAAGGTAGCACTACTCATCACTCGTATCCTCAAGATTATGCACTCCAACATAAGGGTAGGCAGTAGGGGCAGGACTCAACCTAATTGCTCTTGTATAACACACACGTTATACGATCATCGCACAAGCAACAAACACACAAACAAACAAATAGGGGTAAGTGATGAGTCATTATTTTCCTTCATTTCACTAGCCTTTGTGTACCCATTTGACAGTTGTTCAGTGCTTAATTGTTCATCTTTAGTGTGTTTTCATCTGCTGGAAGAGGAGGCTAAAGGGAAACAAAAAGATCAACATGGGGAGAAATGTGTCATCATTGATAGGTAAATCTGTTCCTCAGATTCTTGAGAAGTGCAAGGACCCAGGTACGTTTTATGTACCTTGCATCATAGGTAACAGTAAATTTGAAAATGCAATGCTTGATCTTGGTGCTTCAATAAATGTAATGCCTTTGTCTATTTTTAAAGCTCTTTCTTTTGGACCCCTGCAACCTACGGGTGTGGTGATTCAGTTGGCAAATAGAAGTGTTGCCCACCCCACAGGTTTGGTTGATGATGTTTTGGTTCGTATTGGTGAATTGATTTTCCCTGCTGATTTTTAAATTCTTGATATGGAAGAGGGATTTTCACATGGTTTTGCACCAATCATTTTAGGTAGACCATTGTTGAAAACTGCACGAACCAAGATTGATGTCCATGCAAGTACTTTGTCCATGGAGTTTAATGATATTATGGTGCGTTTTAATATTCTGGATGCCATGAAACATCCTTCTGAGGATCACTCTATTTTTCATGTTGATATTATTGATGATACTATTGATGGACTTATTTCTGATTTCCACTTTTTGCATGCATTAAAACATTCATCTATGTCTGAGCTATCTGAATTTGCATGCATTGGTGTTGACTGTGATTCGTATTCTGATTCTGATTTTGATTTCGTTGTTGATTCTGACTCAGTAGGTGCTGTACCATATGATTTTGATGTTATACAATCAGATTGCACTAACCATGTTGCAGGAAGTACATATGCATCTGATTGTTATGTTGAGGTACAGGCAATGGAACCCATTTCTTCCTCCCCTCTGGTTCCTGATATTCAGCCAGCATCCAACACTCCAGAGTTGAAATCTCTGCCAAACAACCTCAAGTATGTTTACTTAGAGGAGGAGGACAAACTCCTTGTCATCATTTCCACCTTCCTCACTGCTGAACAAGAGTAGAGGTTGTTGCATGTTCTTAAAAAGCACAAGAAGGCATTTGGATGGACATTGGATGACATTCCTGGTATTAGCCCATCAACATGCATGCACAGGATATTGTTGAAAGAAGGAGCAAAGTCAGTGAGACAGCCATAAAGGCGACTCAACCTTGTCATCTCAGATGTTGTCAAGAAGGAGGTAACCAAGCTTCTATAAGCTGGGATCATCTACCCCATTTTTGTCAGTCAGTGGGTCAGTCCCATCCATGTTGTTTCTAAAAAGACAGGCCTCGCTGTAGTCAAGAATGATAAAGAAGAGCTAATTCCAACAAGAGTGCAAAACAGTTGCAGAGTTTGCGTTGAATATAGAAGGCTAAATCAAGAAACCAAGAAAGACCACTTTCGCCTGCCTTTTATTGATCAGATGCTTGAGCACTTGGCAGGTAAGTCCCACTATTGCTTTCTTGACGGTTTTTCTGGTTACTTTCAAATTCACATTGCACTTGAGGACTAAGAGAAAACCACATTCACCTGCCCCTTTGGCACGTTTGCCTATAGGAGGATGTCGTTTGGCCTATGCAATGCCCCTGGCACATTCCAGCGATGCATGCTTAGCATTTTCAGTGATTTTCTTGAAAAATGTATAGAGGTGTTTATGGACGATTTTACTGTGTATGAGTCATCTTTTGATGCATGTTTAGATAGTTTGGACAGAGTTTTAAATATGTGCATCCAATCTAACCTTGTTCTCAATTTTGAGAAATGTCATTTCATGGTAAAACAAGGCATAGTATTGCGACACATAATTTCGAGTAAGTGCATTGAAGGGTTGCCATGCAGGGTTTTACAAGCGCTTCATTCAGGACTTCAATAAAAAGGCCCTTCCACTGTCCAACTTACTGCAAAAGGATGTTGACTTCATTTTTGATGAAGGATGCAAAGAGACTTTTGATTGCTTCAAGAAGGCCCTAACCACCACTCCAATCATTCAGGCGCCCGATTGGATAGCCCTGTTCGAGCTTATGTGCGATGCATCCAACTATGCATTGGGGGTTGTTCTAGCTCAAAGAATTGACAAGCGGCCGAGCGTAATCTACTACGCCTCCAAGACGTTAGATGTTGCCCAAGATAACTACATCACAACAGAAAAGGAGCTTCTTGCGATAGTTTTTGCACTTGAAAAGTTTAGATCTTATCTGCTTCGTTCTCTTGTTGTTGTGTTTACTGACCATGCAGCTCTTAAGTACTTGTTGAAGAAGGCAAAATCCAAGCCTCGACTGATAAGATGGATGCTCTGGCTCCAAGAATTTGATTTGGAGATCCATGATAGGAGCGGAGCACAAAACTTGGTTGCAGACCACCTGAGCAGGATTGAGAGGTCTACTGATGATGCTTCACCGATCCGGGATGACTTTCCCGATGAAAGTTTGTTGACACTCTCTACTTCTCTCTCACCTTGGTTTGCTAACATCGTGAATTATCTTGCTGCTTATGTTTTTCCTCCCCTGGCATTCAGAGCTCAATGTGATAAACTCAAGAGCGATGCTAGGTATTACATCTGGGATGACCCCTATCTGTGGAAAATATGCAGTGATCAGGTTACCAGGAGATGCATTCCGGACCATGAGATTGACTCGGTCCTCAAATTTTGTCATTCATTTGCACCTAGTGGTCATCATGGCACACAAAGGACAACTCGCAAGGTGCTAGATTGCGAATTTTATTGGCCCACCATCTTCAAGGATGCGTGGAGGATTTGTAGCACATGTGAGAAATGCCAACGAGCAAGAGGAGCCATTTGTTGGAGACAACAGATGCCTCAATAACCTATGTTGTTTTGTGAGGTTTTCGATGTCTGGGGTATAGATTTCATGGGCCCTTTTCCTGTTTCTTTTAGTTTTACTTACATCTTGCTTGTTGTTGATTATGTTTCAAAATGGGTGGAAGCCAAAGCCACTAGAACTAATGATGCTCGAGTTGTTGTGGACTTTGTTAGGTCTCACATATTTTGCAGGTTTTGAGTTCCTAGAGCTATCGTTAGTGACCAAGGCACCCATTTTTGCTTCAAAAGTATGGGGTTGTACACAAACTTTCTACACCATATCACCCTCAAACTAATGGGCAAGCTGAGATCTCAAACAGAGAAATCAAGAGGATCTTGGAGAAGATTTTGCAGCCCAATAAGAAGGATTGGAGCAATAGACTTAAGGACGCTTTTTAGGCTTACAGGACTGCTTACAAGGCACCTATAGGGATGTCTCCTTATCGGGTTGTCTTTGGTAAGCCATGCCACCTTCTAGTGGAGATTGAGCACCGAGCCTACTAGGCTGTCAAGTCATGCAACTTCTCACTTGATCAAGCTAGTGAGGAAAGGAAGTTGTAGTTGAACGATTTAGATAAGATTCGTTTAGAGGCATATCAGAACTATATGTTCTACAAAGAGAAGACCAAGAGATTTCATGATAGCTCCATAGCTAGAAAGGAGTTCGTTGTTGGTCAGCAAGTGTTACTATATAACTCCCGACTTGGACTCATGGGGGGTAAGTTGTGATCAAAGTGGATTGGTCCTTTTGTGGTGACTAATGTTTATCCTTATGGTACAGTTGAAATCAAAAGCTAGTCCACCGATAAGAGCTTCAAAGTGAATGGGCATCGTTTGAAGCCATTCCTTAGCAACCCTACCTTGGTGGATACTGTTGTGGAGGAAACTTCCCTGCTTGACCCTACTTTTGTTTCACCATGATTTAGGGAGTTTTCTTTCCCATTCTTTACTTTTATTGCACTTGTACAGGTATGTCTGTTGTTGTTTTCTTTTGTTTGTTTCCTTTTTGTTAATTTGTGTTATGTTTTTGTTTTCTGTTTGGGACACTCACTTCACTTTTGGAGGATGATTTGTTGGTTAGTCTGTGGACTGATATCCTTGCTTTCTCTTTGCATGTCAAGTTGCTTTTGGATATGTTTTACCCTGTGTGAGAATTTGAGCCACTCTCTGTTCTTTGTTGTGTGATATATGCCTCCTCAATGCTTGCACAGTGGCCTTGGCTTGACTCTTTCTGATGCTTTTCTGATTCATATGCATGTTGGGATATGATTTAGGCAATTTTGTTCTATGAGCCTATAGCCGGATGAGCCTACCTTGAACTGTTTCTGTTGATACCCCTTTTTGAGCCTGCATACCCTTTCATTGTTCTACAACTCATTACAAACCCTTAGCCTGAAAAACCATGATTATTCCTACCTTAGGAAATTTTGGATCTTTGGAATGGGTGCTCAATTAAGTGTGGTCGCGCATAACAAGTGTGGTTGTGCGCGCACTTATTGTTAGTTCTTGGAATTTCTCATTTGTATACCCAGGTGGGATTTCAAAATTTTTGTTTCTCTGCATGTTCCTTGTGTTAAAAAAATGAAGAAGACAGAAAACAAAAAGAAAAGAAAAGAAAAGAAAACAAAGAATAAAAATAAAAGGAGTTTAGATTTGAGCATTGTGTGAGAACCGAATTTGGAAGTGTTGGTGTATGGGATTAATTTCATGCTTGATTGAGACTTATTCCCCATTGCTCTTCTATTTCCTTTGTGCTTAGCTACTTATCGATATGTTCCACACCTTGTCCTCAGCCCTATTACAACCTTGAAAAGTCCTTCTGATCTTGACCTACATGTGTTTTTGGTTTGGTTGTTGGTTCTAGAGGCTTGCCAAGTCTGTTGATGTTTGTTTTCCAGGGGTGCTTTGAGAGTAAACAGTAGCCTAGATATGTGAGTGATACAGTGCATATTTAGTGAGGTTATGTTGCTTTCAATTCTCTCTTTGAGTTAAACTGAGTACTTGACATATCTTGAACTGCTTGCATGATGTTTATGGATACCTAACAACTTTGAATCCTTATGTGTTGGATGTGTTTCCATTTGTCTGTGTTGAGTTTGTTTGTCTTGTGTCTCTTGTGTCTCTTCTCTCTTGTTATGTCTGTGATGTCCTTGCTTTGCTTTAGTCTTTAATTTTGCCCAGGAGTGCAAAAGGGTAAGTGTTGTCAATTTTGATGAGTCATTATTTTCCTTCATTCCACTAGCCTTTGTGTACCCATTTGACAGTTATTCAGTGCTTAATTGTTCATCTTTAGTGTGTTTTCATCTACTGGGCTTTATTGGGCCACTGTTCCGAATTTGGACTAATTTCACATTATTTGGCCTAATTTTCGTTTTTAATTATTTTTAGGTATTTGGGTGAAGCAATTTTGGAGCTTGGCCATCAATATTCAGTTGAAGAGAGTCGCCACATCATTTCCACATCATTTCCACGTCATCTGAGTGAATGGGCAACCATTAGAGGTCCAAGAGTGGCATTTTTGTAATTCTGATTGGCAGAGCGGCAATTTTGTAATTCTGAGTGGTAGATTTGATGTGACCACGAAATTAGGTCTTCTCCTTCATGCAACATCCGCATACCTCTCTTCTCCATTCTCTCTAACCTCCATTTTTTATGTTTTAAGCTTTGGAAGGTGACCCATGGAGGCACAAGCTAATTTTTTGTGTTTTCTCCTCGTTTTTCACGTTTTATGAGTCATGGACAACGACTTTTGCTTGTATTCACGTTTTCTACACGTGGGGTAACATTTATATTGAAGCATTTTGGTTTTTTGTGGCTGTTTTCGTTGTTCCTCTATTATCCCTTGCTCATTTTCGTTTGTTGCATCATTTTAAGCTTTCAGCATCAATTTGAAGTCATTTGAATGATTGAATTGCAAATTCTGTTGAACCCTAATTCGGATTCCATGAGGAACTAGGTTTTCGCATGAAACCTTGAGATTAATGTTTTGTTTGGTGGGTTTTGTTGTTTCTTCATTGTGGATTGCATTTGCGTTTTAATTGATAAAACCCAATCTGATTTTGCTTAATTTTCAGAATGGGAACTCGTTTTAGTTGATTTTCATGCTTAATGAACTTCGACAAATTCATGAACGCTTGCACTGCTTAATTGCATGTTCAATTCGTGGTTAACCTCCGCTTAGTTGTTTAACAGCGAATTTGATGAGAAATAACGAAACCAATTCAATTTGCAATCTGTGATGGGTGAAATTTCATTCGAAGCAAGGAATCACTGCTATTTTTCATGACTGTTTAATCAAAATTGCAATTATGTTTTGTTGTTGTGTTGAAGTTTGTGTGAATAGGAATCTGCCAAACCCCCATTGTGTTATTGTGTTGTGTTTGAATCTAGAAATTGAAGCTTTGGACAAAAATATTGGTCGTTAGGAGACGACTTGGTTCACTTTCATATACTGCATTTTCAGTGTTTTAATTTGGTGGGGTACGGCCTCTATCAGTAAGCTAACAAAAAACAATAATATTCATAAAAGAAATTCATAAATAATACATTTCCAATGATACTCAATGTTGCATTCAAGTGACACTTAATCATTATGATCACAATCAATCCTTGGTTTGAACACACAAACCCCAAAATTCAAACAATCATACTCAACCAAACACATCATTACGTTCATCTACAATCTTCAAACATAGTGATCATAATCAATCTTTGGTTTTCCACAACCTCTCACCCTACAACAACATCTAGTTTCCTAAAACAGATGGTTCGATGTGTCCCACTACATCGCAGCCAGACTATCTCCTTTATTCCTCAAGGAATTATGAGTAAAAACATCGATGCATCGCACACTGGACATTATGCTTGCAACGAGCCGAAATAAGGTGAAACATTTTTCCCCTCCCCACTGCTTCACACAGGCGAGAGGGCACAACACTCGAACCAATCCTCTACCATTGCTTCACACAGGTGAAGAGGACCCATTTCCACTATTTCACATAGGCAAAAGAGTCTTCATTGGGTTCCTAGGTACGAAAAACCTCACACAACATTTAATTCCACCAAGAGCTTTAAGAAAGGCAAAACACTCCCCAACATCCAACACATGAGAATTACATATTGCCAACAAAGTACTCACCACATGCATGGAAGATAAAGTTCCATCAAAGCCCATCAACTTACCAAACAATATATTCAAGCAACGAACTCAACGAATGACATTCATTCAAACACAGACATAACATCACACTCAAATAATTATCCTCAAACCACCACTTAAACTCCATACCATGCAACCCATGAAAACATATGTAATTCAAATCAATCAAGGTCACAATAATAAGTATAGATAACTAAATAATATCATAGCATTATTTAATATTATCATGCCAATCAATAACTTTTAAAAACCAAAAAGAATGAGAAACAACTCCTTGCACGTCATCTCACAATAATAGGTGTATGAAACATGTTTTGAAAACCAAAGAGCTACCCACACCACCAACATTAAAATATATACATATATATATATATATATATATATATATATATATATATATATATATATATATATATATATATATATATTGACAAAGAAACAATGCAAGCAAGAAAGAAAAAGGACTAGGCTTATTGCAAACCAACAAAAAACTTGAATTTAGTGTAACACACTTTTTCTCAAATATCTCATCACATTAAATGAAACTCATGTACCTTTTCATGCTCCCACCCTTCTCTCATAAACTTTCACCTTTAAAGCAAAAGTGGGACCGATGTTTAAAATAAAGCATGCACCAATCATAAACAACCCATGTAATGTTACATGTGGTAGGCACAAAAAGCCTAAAGAAGAGAAACTATGCACCAAAAAGCTTTAGCAATAAATCTTTGCACATGGATCCCACCCATGCACCAACCAAAACATGCTAAAAGACAAAAACTAAACTACCCACAAGGCTATAAAATGCATTTACGTAAAGTTGAATAGAAAAAGAAGAAAGAGAAAACTAACATGCATGGGTTGACGTGAAAATTTGTAAAATTTGTAAAAATGGGTTCGTTGAAATATTTTTTGCAAAATGGGATCAAGTCGACGACATTAAAGGTGAAGTCGTCCTCCACTTAACCATTTTCTTTTATTTCTTTTAAAAGGTAAAACCATACTAAGGTAAGTCGTTTCTACTTATATGAAAAGTGAAGTCGTCCTCATACATAACGACTTCACTTTTCAGTTTTTTTTTTCAAATTTTAGCATTGAAGTTTTAAAGTTTTATGAAGTGATTCGCAAAGTTGGAAACAAAAGTTCTAAGCAGAAGGTGAATTGGGAGTTTTCTAACTGGTATTCTGTGAGTGGCGGAACACGTATCGCATACAGCGTGATCATCGAGTGTGACAAAACAAGTGGTCTTAAGGTAGAGCTTAGAGGTCCTTTTAAATGCTTGAATTTGGAGAAAGAACCAGAATCTGAGGTTGTACTCACTCTGCAGAAGAAGAAGAAGAAAGAGCCCACAAAAGAAGTTGAGAGAAAGTTTGTGGAAAGTAAGATCGAAGGAAAAGAATACTTTCTCTAGGAGGTTGTGACCAACGTGCCACAATGGTGAATAATATATTGGTAACGTTAAAAAGCTCGATGCCATTAAATATGCAACGCTAAAATTTGAAAACAAAAAAAAAATTGAAAAGTGAAGTCATTATGTACGAGGACGACTTCACTCTTCATATAAATAGAAAACGGCTTCCCTCAGTACGGTTTCACCTTTTTTAAAAAAATAAAAGAAACCGGTTAAGTGGAGGACAACTTCACCTTTAACGTCGTTTGACAACTTCACCCCAATTTGCAAAAAAAAAAAAATCAACGAACCCATTTTTACAAATTCTATTTAAAATCGACCCCAAAATACAAAAAAGCCAAGAAAAAGAAAAGCAAAAACCATGAACCCAACTAATCAAACTTTCACAAAACCTGGAACCCAAATCCCATGCACATGATATCAACTAAAATCTATAGATCTTGTTTTGAACATAAAGACAAAAGAAAGAAACCATTGCTTCCACGCTTCCATTGCGCTTCCACCCTATGCATTCCAACCTTAAACAACCTGTATTATTCAAGTACTAATACCCTTGACTAAGCCACCACACGTGGTTGCACTACATATATGAAAGAAGAGAAGAAAAATGCAACAAAAAGAGTGGCACCATGAAAAAAGGAAAGAGAACTTACATTTACATGTGAACCCATCAACGTGAACCCATGCGTGAGAATTGAGAAATAAAAACTAGTGGCCTAGTTGCAAAATGTCCCATCTCAAACTATCTTTTAAAACCAAAATTTGCACTCCAAAAGCTTCTAAAAATAAGCATTCTTCCAACAACAAACGTTGCCACACATACGTAAATCAATGAAGTTCATGCACTAATGATTTAAAAGAAAAGAAGAGGAATATACCTCAAACTTAAACTAAAAACTGGAAAGGTTGAATCTAATTGGAGATGAGAAGCAAAGAATGCAGAGAAACACTATGTGCGTAAACTAGAAACATAAGGAAAACAAGCACAAAGTGAAGCTTCAAACAAAGAGAACACAAAGTTAACTTCCCCTACACATGCATGCCAACAAACCATCACATGCATGCTTTTTCCCGTTTCATTCATCAAACAACAACAAGAAAACAAGAGAAGAAAACAAGGTTGGCTTCCCCTACCTGATTCAAGTTTATGTCTCTCCCGTATCTTCTTCTTTCCCTCTCCAGGGTTCTCTCTCAATCTCCAAATCTCTCCCTTACGACTTCTCCCTCTTCTTTCTATGCTTCTAAGAGATTAAATACCCTGGAGGTTTTTCTTTCCTAGAACAGTTGTCCCCCCACTCTCTAAAGAACCCTAGCATTTAACCTAAAACCCTTATTTGATTCTCAAACGGTTCGTTAAGATTCTGAAAATTAAGCCAATGAATGTGGTTGTTTCTTCCAAGTTGTGCTAAGAGTAACGATTTGCGAAAAAAAAAACATAAACAAAGTGTAGGGTATGTTGTTTTCATCATCCGAATATATTGGCAACAAGGAGAAAAAAATGAATGAAAATAACCACTACAGCATGTGCTTCACGTATTAGAAACAAACCCACTAAAAGAGAAGTGAGAAAAATTAAACAATTACTGCACCATATTTGGGCTAAGAAGGGTTCGAGCTCGTATACTTCCATACACAACACACATACAATAACCACCAGACCGAGAGTTTTCTCTCTCTCTCTCTCTCTCTCTCTCTATATATATATATATATATATATATATATATATATATATATATATATATATATATATATATATATATATATTGTGCGCGAATAAAATATAAATTTATATTATCCATCCACCATAATAAATTAGTTAAATAAAATAATTAAATCCGATTAGAAGAGGATTGACAGATTCAATACGCACCACTTAATTATATACACATATCCACAACATTAAATATAATATTAAAATTTAAAATAATAACTTACATCACTTAAATAATTATTATAAACACAACAATAACTTAAATCACTCAAATAATAATTATTTCATATTTCATAATTTAATAACCTAATTAATTTAAATAAATCAACAATATTAATCAAGTCATTAATTTTGTTTTCCATGTGTTTCCCTTTAGTCTAATTTTTCCCGGGTCTTACATTAGGCATGTTAACCTGTCTCGCCTGTTTAGTAGCCTTGACCATTTGTTCCCTCAACTTCAAGAATACCTCTTCAGCTACACTAAGCTTAGTAGAGTGCTGAGCTATGTAGCAGCAAAAGCATTTTTTTCTTCAAATTAGACAAAACACACAAGGTATGGAAAAGGGCAAACTCAACGTTTATATCCTTAGCTGATTTAGGAGAACGATAGCAGTGTATTATCTTCCGGGTAGGGATGTCAAAAAAATTCGTACCCATAGGTATTCGCGGATAAAACTCGTAACAGGTACGAAACAAATATTAAAAATGGATACCCACTACCCGCAGGTACGAGTATTTTTGATACCTGCATGTTAACGGGGCGGGTACGGGTATCATAGTATCCGTACTTGTGGATACCCGTACCTGCTAAACTTTAATTCACAAAAAATACCCTTATATATATATATATATATATATATATATATATATATATATATATATATATTTTATTAAAAAACATTCTGACCTATTTTTTTTCTAAGCTGCACATCTTGTCTTGTCTTTTGTCTTCATTCTTCCAACTTCAAGTATTGGTACGTTGTCTTCTTCCAGGTACACCCCTTGACATTCTTCTCTTTCCTTTCTTTGAAATTGGTTATATACATCAAACCTTATATAGACAGTGACGTTTATGGTATGCTTGTTGTCAAATGATGGAGTTAACAAAATAAGAATACTTGGCACGTAGCAGTTAAGATTTATTAACTTTTAAGAATTGAATTTTATTAACTTCTAAGAATTCAAAAATATGGTTTCGTATGGATTTTCTTATTTAACTGATTTTCTGGTTTATTATTTTAATGTTGCATAAGTTTCGTATGAATTGAAAATTACTATTGTATGACTTCTATCATTTTAATAGCATTTTTGTTTATTATTTTATTATTTCATGAGTTTCGTATGCATCGGAAATCACTAGCGTATGAGTTTTATTATTTTAATAGCATGGAACACAATTTTGGTTTGTCAAGATTAATTACAGGTATAATTTATGTATACGCACCTGATAAATTGTTCTTACAACGTCTTTGATAGAATTTTTTATAGTAGAAACATTAAAAAGTCATCTGGTTTTGTGCATTTGTAATATTCTAAATTAACGATGTCTACAAATTTATATAAATTATCTAAATATATATTGGTTTGTTGTTTAGCATGTCTACGAAAAAAAATTTTATTCCCAATGAAGCTGAAGAACAAGTGAAAATGCCTTTAATGTTGGTGAATCAAATGTAGGGGAATCAAATAATGTTCCTGTGAATGAAGGTGATGAAGTAGGTAGTTTCTTTAATATTTCATTCAAAAATAAACTACAATATAAATTTTTATTGATTTTTTATTTGTTTATTTTTCAGGAATCATTCAGAGAAAGTGGACTTGTTGATCCAAACACTAATTAAAGAATTTCTATTGTGTTGAACGTCATTTTATATTTACTTTTATAATTATTTGGACTTGTATGAACTAGAGTTTATTTGAACTTTATTTAAAATTTATGACAATGATGTATTTTATTTTATTTTATTTAAATTTATGATTAAATATTAGTTTTTTAAATAATTTTGTAAATACCCACGGGTACCCGTGGATACCCACGAATATGAAAAAAAATAGGTGGATACCCGCATAATGGATACCCAACGGATATGGGTACGGGTATGGGACATATATTTATCCAGCGGGTAGGGTACGGGGGAGCTACTACCCGTACCCTACTCGCTTCGTTGACATCCCTACTTTCGGGCTAGGATCTTCTTAGGAAGTTGCTCCAATACTTCCACTACCCACTTCCACTACCCACCTACTCTTTGCAGACAGCGAGCTCTTGGTGACTTCCTTGTACCTATAAGGCTCAGCCATCCAGTAGAATAGGAACTTCAACTTACTAACATTGTCATAAAAACATGACTTACCAACCTCAGTCATGACAACCTTGAAAAACCTATCCTTAAACCTCTTGAAGGATTGGGAGTATCCGTTAAAAAGGCATGAGTTCGACCTCCCCACCAAGGATAACCACTTGATCAACCCTTTTAGACGAGTAACATAAAAATAAAGAAAACTTTTGGGGTAGGAGACAAGTATAAGGCTTAACATATAAGACAAAATGCTTGTAACCCACCCCAATTGTTCGGATGAAGCTACGTAGGAGCAACATTTAGAAGACAGAAGACACCCATGGTGAACTCGCCAAATGGTAGTCGAACTTAAACGTAAAATAAATCCTCCCAACCATGGCATACCCTATCCACAATGCAAACTCTAAGAGAAGTTATATCTCAACTCACACACCAATCAAAGATATATATGTTGTTGAGTCAAGAAGTTAACAACCTCGACCACCTAAACTTAGAGACTACAAGTGGAACCTCCTCATGGACCCTCTAATATTCTCAACATGCTCCTTTGGAGGATCTTCTCTATGCTCTAAGGTAACTTCCATAGTTACCCTCAACACCCTTAACAGAGAATCATCAGACACCTCTAAAGATTGGCCACCACTCGGGCCCTCCCTAGTACTTACATTAGAGCAGCTGGAAGACATACCTTGTGATACTTGACTTGATGTTTTTCGTAGCATTTCTTGAGAGAAAAGAAGTGATAACAAGGAGATTCAGAAAGTATCACTCAGAACTAGTAAAATAATGTAAAAAAAGCACCATTTATAGGATGATTTGTGACGCTTCAATTCTTCATCCCAGTCCATACCAATAGTTGAAAGGCTTCAACGAAAAAAGCCCAATTATCATGACTCTTCAACTCCTAAAAGTCTCATTGATTCCAGCAAAAACCCTCTGACAACTAACTACTCCCATCATTCAAAGACTTTATACCTTCCCAGTCACATCAAACCTCTTTGCCGCTTACGCTTCTCGAGGCTGGGGGAGCTACTATGCCTATAGGGCCATACTACCAAAGATACAAATTTTCTTTGCAAAAAATCCAACTGGTCGACTACCATAAGTCAGGCGCCACAAGTTGGGCACAACTATCCAAGCACCACAAACCGAGGATTCAACATTCAGACGCATATGGTCGCTACCCTACAATCTTCAACATATAAACATGTTAAGATTGGGGGTGAGGGGGCAAATGTATTGTATATAGATAGGATGCCCCCCGAGGTACACGACTTGGGAGGCTGGTGGGACCATACGACCAAAAACCCTTTAGCATACACGGCCCAACCGAGCACATGTCGACCCTGTAGGACGACATGTACTCAAACAATGACGATATGCCAAGTCAGTATAATCACCACTTAAAGAAGATAAATCTGAGGTTAATTAACTCATTCTAGTTAACTGGTAATTAGGTCAACAAAACCAAAGCCCAACCAGGTAAGGTCCATGACCTTAATATAAAAAGCACATTTTACGAAGTACATGATTACATTATTCTCTTTGACATTGATTCCCTGAGATCTCAGACTAACTTTGGCATCGAAGTGTCTTTTGCAGACACCTCCCCCCTCTTTTGTTCATGACCAGGAGACGAGTTCCCCTTGAATACTAGTTTGTGGACCTCTGGTGTTGTTTAGGAGACTTTGCAGGATATAAATCGACCTCTTAAGAACACTTTGATATTTACTTGTTTGAGAATGCGACATAACACTGACTTGAGCATTGTGTTTTCTGTAGGTACCTACCCTTTCAAAATCGAAGACTGAGCATTAGTTTGATCAATTTGAAACAACTAATTGATAATAGAGCAACAAAGATTCATAAAACAACTGAAAGAGTAAAACTGTAGTAATCTTGTGAATAATTTCGATCCTCTAAGAACATAATAGATATGATAATAAAATAAAGTTGTCATTTATGACTATATCTCTATGAATTATAAAATAATTTGTTTGGTACTAAGTATATACGTCACAGGAAGACAACTGAATGTAATGTTTAGTACTATGTCTATGTGTATTTTTATATGTATACATAAATTAAAGTAGAGACAACCTTTCACATACCAATTATTTACACAATCTAAATTCTTCAATCATTTCTTATATGTTAGGAGGAAAATAATGTATATTCCAAACAAATAAAACATTGAGAAAAGGCATACTTGTGAAGTTTTCAAAGAAATGGAGAAATGAATATGATTGGGAAGAAGATGACATAGTTGACAATAATAGAGTACCTAAATTTGAGTGGGAGGCATTAATCAAAAATGCCCTAGTGAGGTATGGTTTACGTTAGCCTGAATCAGAAATGTGTGCAGCTAAGTAAAGTTGCTTATTTCTTCTATAACTTAACAGCGTGTTGCATGCAACACCTAACTTGCGGTAGAAGATGGCAAGAGTAAGGCAATGCCTGAAGCATTGGTTGGAACTTTAATATACTTTGAATCATCAATTGGGCAAAGAAAAATAAGACATGTATGCATGAACACTGCCAAACTCTTTCTTTTTTTCTTTCCTTTCAATAAATACCAACAACAACTCCTAGTCGGGGTTATTGAACACTGAGTATAACAAAAAGAAATAACAAATACAAATTAAAACGAAATTCATATTAACCATTACTGATAATATAAATAATCAACCTTAATTATAATCAACGTACACGAAATTGTTAATGATTTTGAATTTTGAATCTTGAATATGTAGATACCATAAATGAGTGGTTTTACAATAGCTATTAAATCCTGTAAAAGATCTGTGATTCAAAAAATAATAATAATAATCTTAGCGATAAATTTAACATATTCAGTATTCAATTATAAACTTATTTAATATTATTATTAAAGAAATATTTTTTTAAAAAATAGGGTTATTTGGCTTAATTTCTCCGTACGCATATATCTGCGGGACTAAAAATATAAGAAAAATAATGTTCAGATTTGATAAACAGGGAACTAAATTACTTTTAACTAATTCAACTCTATTAAATATCGTAATTTTAAAAATACCATTAAGTTAATTCAAGCTAATCGTCATCCTTGATATTAATATATAAATAAAGATAGTTTAGAAAAATGTAAATTTTAAAATAAAATAAATAAAATTAAGTGAACTTCTATAGAAATTTTATTATCTATGAAATTAGACATTTCTTTTTACTTATACACTGAGAGTAAATTAGAATAGTTTATCTTAAATAAGAATATTCCTAACCACCATTGTTCAACAAGAGGGTTTTTATCACTGTTATCAGAATTTTTTTAAATTGTTTATATCTTTCAATATATTTTGTTCTAACTTCAATTTTATATTTTATTAATGAAGTTATCAATAATTCAAATAAAATTAATTATATTACAGTATAAATTATTTAACAGAAATCCAAAATACATTTTTTTGAACTTAATTCCTACAATCTATATATTTCAAATTATTTATTGTTATAATTTTTTATTACATAAACTAAATATTCATTTAATTTCATACATAAGCTGAAACATTTGCGTAAATATAACATGAAGTCAACTTATATCAAGAAAATTCTTAATTTTTTTATTTCTTTAGCAAAATTTTATTTATCAGAATATCTCTAAAAAATACTCAAAAAAATAGTATTTTAATTCGGGTTATATATATATATATATATATATATATATATATATATATATATATATATATATATATATATATAAAAGTTTTATAAACTTAAAGAAAATTACTTATAAAAATATAGAAAGTTTCATAAATAAGTTTTTTTTATTAATATTTTAGAAACATTTACATTGTCTCTAAATTTAAAGAATTCATGTGTATAAAAATCACATTAAAATAATACCTTTGTTCATAATAATTGTAATTATTAAAAATAATATCCAGTGCTCTTAAATAAGCAAATATGTCAATTAGTGCTTGATGACTTCATTTGTTAAAATAAGTCAAACTCTGGCCGAAGTCAACTTACACTTGACTAAATGCAATCTTTTATAAAGTAAAAAGAAAATGTAGGGGACATCACAACTAAGGTGAGAACACGTAATCGGGTCCCAGATAGAATTTCTTATATATAGGATTACACAAGTGTTGCTTTGAGTTTTTTTATTTTTTATTGTACATGTAGATTATTTAAGAGTTAGTATCACAATATTTTTTTGCATATTTTGTTACTCTAGTGATACAATTAAGGCAAGATATATATATATGCGATAGTAGAGAAACTATTCAATTTATCGATGTATATGGGATAGAAAAATATAAATAAATATAAACCACTTTTTTTTCAAAATACACTTATATCCTTTCTCAGTGGTGGATCTTCAGCTGAAATTTTGAGTGTCAAAATTTTGGTTGAATTACTTTTTTTGTCATTTTTTTTTCAAAAATTTTAAGTTGTTCCTCTAGTTTTTTAAAGTCTCAAATTGATCCCGAAGTTTAAAAAATTGATGTACTTTGATATTTTTCATTAAATATTTTGAAACGGAAGAAAAAATTGTTATCAAAAATTGACACTAGGATTATTTCAATTACACCAACAAATCAAATAATCATCCTTATTTACGATCTGTGCACTCAATTACACCAACATTTGTGCACTCATTATTTCCACATTTATGCCATGTGCATAATGTGGAAATTATGTGTCTCTCCCATGTGTATGATCAGCCTAGGATTTCTCTTAAACTTGAATGAGTCCAATTGAAACCCTACCAAGACTCTTTTAACCCCTAATATAACCATAATCTACCATAGGCCCGAACATAAGTAAAAAATTATCTATAGCACTTTATGCAAGCTCCTCAATTATATGTTAACCTCTTCAAGATCATCTTGGGCTAAAAAAGGTTATTGTTGGCCCAATTAGGCTCAATCTTCATGCAAGCTCCTAGTTAGGGCTTTAGGTTTTATGTCATTTCATTATGTGAATGTTGTGGCCGAATGAGTTTTCATCACTTGAGAAGGATTTGTCCTCAAATCTTTTTTTTTTAAGACTTGGGAAAAATAATTAAAATTGAAAGTAGGGTAGGTTGGACGTGGGAGAAATTATTTAAATTTATTAAATGATAATTTATACTAAAGGGAAGAGTAGCACAATTGGTTGAGCTCTTTGTTATGGATTGAGGTGTAGGGTCATGTGTTTGATTCCTTCCATGTGCATTTGATATGTTTATTTTGTTTCTTGTTCTATAATGGTTTTGGTGGATGTATTTATTGCCATAATGTTTGTTGTGCATGTGTATGACAAGACAAACATGATAGTCTGTTTAGTTTGGAATGATTGGTTGGAACTTAGTGGTGGTGAGTTTGAACATTGGCTAGAGCAAAAATGTTAGTTTTCTTTTAAGCATTTTTGTGGTATGTGGGAAGATGAAGAGTTGAGGGCAGATTCATTTATGTTCTATTCTTGTTTTAACTACAGTCAAAAGGACGACTTGTTACAAAAGGTGTGTGTTCCCGCGAAAACAAATAAGAGATGTTAGGGACACAAATACCACCTTACCTCAATCCTCCATCTCTCGAGTTGGCTCCTTCTTGGTTTTCATATGCCATTTGTCATTGCATGCAGTTTGAACCCTTGAGGGGCTACCTACGGAGAGGGTTCTGACGATCAAGTCAGCGAAAAGGCTCTTAGAAAGTTAAATCTCTAATTAAGGGATTAATGAAAGCGTACCTTTAATTGTTGGGGTCCACGTGTATTTATAGAGTCATTAATTATGTCTACCCTTCTTATTGGTTGGGCCATTGTTTGGGTCCTAGATGGGCCTGGGTTAAGCCCAGGCCCTGAGTTAATGTTTGTTGGTATCGGGGGCCCTGTCTGCAAAATTCTAAGTTTAATGTCATCAGCTATTACTCCTTAACTTTCAGAGTAGGCGACCTGGGTCGCTATGTGTTTATGCTTGGTTGGTTGTGTAGTTAGTAATTTAAATGAGGTTATGTATGGGCGGCCTTGGCCGCGTGGTCTCTTTGAGCTGCCTAGGTGCATTACAGTGTGAATACTAGAGAAGGAATTAGAAGTATATTATTTAGTGTTTTTGCTTTGAATTGAATCATGAAACCCAATCCCAATGAAGCCTTTGTCATATATTGTTGCACACTATATGTTTGATAAAAATATAAAAAGATTTTTATTTTTGTTTTTGCTTTTATACAATTTGTTGTCTAATTGAAGAGTTGTCAAGTGTTGCACAAGTATCTTGGGAAATGATACTTAGACTTTCCACTTTATTACTTGTGTGATTTGGTACACTTGTCAATCCCCTAACAAGTTTTTTGGGAATTAAAAACTAGGGTAAGTAGTAGTAAAAGTTAACATGGAAAAGGTAAGGGGAAGAGCAAAAGGTTGAGTCAGATTTTTTAGTGCAGCCAAAATTAGTTTTAACGTTGTTTTAGGGAAACATAAGGTTTTATTTTGCTAAGTTAAAATTGGTCTGTGAGCATAGGCGAGGCAAACGTGAAATTTGAGAGATAGTGATCAGAAGTTTTGGCTAGGAAAAAAAGAACAAATAAGCTTATAGCAAATGTAGTGGTCTTGTTTAGGAATTCCAAGTAAGGGGAGTTATCCTTTCTTTTAGTGTGCGACTTTATGTGGAGAACAGTTTGATGTTTTTTTTGTTTTTGAATGGAAAAACTACTTATGTATGGTGATGCTTCTAAAATGATATTTCCATGGGAGAAGCGTGATATGCATTGTTGGTTTAAGTTTTGGTCTAAGGGGAGCTATCATCGTTGAAGTGTTTTCTTTGGTTTGGTTGGGTAGAACATGATTGGTTTGTGATCTTGTTGGTATCAAGCTTTAAATTCTTTTAATTTGTGGTTGGGTAAAATTTTCATATTCTTATGTTAATATGATAATATGTTCATGGTCTTGAGGTATAATTTGCATGAAGGGAAATTTTAATGGTTATTGTGATTTTTTTTTATGGCATTGGAGAAGTATTTGGTTTTGGTCGATAGAGAATTGTGTTGGGCAAAGGTTGATGGGCGAAATTTGCTTATGAGAGGTGAGTTGATTAATTCTTGTTCATGTTCATGTGTGAAGTTGGTTATGGTAATGATTTTGGTATTGGGTAGATGCAGTGTTGTTTGGCGTTTTACACTACAAAAAAAAAGTTATTTTGTGGAGGTTTATATCTCAATTTGCGAAGGTTTTTACCCTCTGTGAATCAATTTGCGAGGGTTTTCTAAACTCCCACAGTTAAAGTTGCCACAAGCTATTTGTAGAGGTTTTGAGCGACCCCTAGTATCCAAGTTATATTGCTAAGGTTTTTTGGTAGAGGGTTTGAACCTCTTCTATTGGTGACTATTATTTTGTAGAGGTTTTAAACCTCATTTATTTACAACTATTTTATTTCATGAATTTAAAACCTCTATCTCTATTATTTATTAAAATAATAGTTTGCTTTATATAAATATTTGTTAGGAATCTATAATATTAAAATTAAATTAAATATATTACAATATGAATATAATTTTTCGTTTAAGGATAGGAATCTATTTCATCTAAGGATATTTTTTGTTTTTATATTTTTATGTTAGGTTGTTCCAACCTTCATCATCTTATGTGAACACACTTTATATAGAATGAGTGAGAGAATATGAGGTCGAATGCACATTTTTATTACATAAAAAAGCGCAATTGTACATGAGATATATAATAAATCCTATATAATGAACAAACTATTACTACTAGTTGCACTTTTCTCATAATTACCAAAAGGTATTACATGGCCCCTTATTCATGCCTTAGAGTCACAACCACATAAACTCATCACTCCATTAATGCATCACACCATATTGTATTCGAAGATAGATCTAGTACTCTATGGTTGCAAGAACTGGTGACCCTTCCACTTGAAAATTCATTCAAGTTCATTTATTGAGAGAGCAAGATTCAAGAAATAAACCATAAACGCAAAAATAAACAATACAAACTGACTTGTCCAATGAGAAACATTTAAGCTTTATAACCTTTATTTAAGTTAGATGAAACTAAATCACTACCGTTGAGATTGCCATTAAGGTAGTTCTAAAAGGGACTGCACCTAAGACAAGGTAAAAGAGACCACAATCTAGTAGTATATAAGTAACATTTTCTAATCTCCTACATATTTTTCTACATGCATATAAGCATTAAATTCATTATAAATTAGGATAGAAAAACTATTAGAAGAAATGTGGTTTCTCAGGACATACATCACTACTAGAAAAATGCAATTTAGCCACCGAAATAATTTAGTCACAAATTGTGACTAAAATAGTCATTGATTCATAGTAGTCGCAAATAGCCACTAATTTAGCGACTGAATAAATGTACAATAGCTTTTATTCATACAGCAACCGAAACTACGACCGACTATTTTTAGTCTCTAAATATTATGTTTTAGCCACCGATTTAGCGACCAAAATAAATCTTATTCTGTAAAATATTTAATATGGTAATTAGCCACCGAATATTTTTTGTCGCTAATTATTATTTGATATGTAATGTTTTAGCCACCGATTTAGCGACCGAAATAAATTTTATTTTATAAAATATATTTAATATGATATTTAGCCACCGAATAATTTTGGTCGCTAAACATTCTTTAATATGTAATGTTTTAGCCACCGATGTAGCGACCGAAATAAATTTTATTTTATAAAATATATTTAATATGATATTTAGCCACCGAATCATTTTGGTCGCTAAACATTCTTTAATATGTAATGTTTTAGCCACCGATTTAGCAATCGATAAAAAAATATTTTATAAAATATATTTAATATGGTATTTAGCCACCAAATATTTTTATTGGCTAAACCATACACATATTTTTATCATATAATTATTTAATTAGATTAAACTAACATGATAAAAATTTTAAATTAATATTTAATATAAATGATAAAATAATTAAATTATTTACTTTACAATGTGTTGCTACTAATAAGTTTTTTTCCTCCTACCTCCACCACCAACACCACCACCACCACAACCACCACCATTACCACCACTATCATCATCACCATCACCACCACCACCACCACAACCTCCACCACCACTATAACCAACATCACCACCACCACCAACACCACCAACACCACCATCAACACCACATCCACCACCACCATAACCAACATCACCACCACCACCACCTTCATCATCATTACCACCACCACCACCACCATCACCACCACCACCATTGCCACTACCACCTCCATCACCAACATCACTAACACCACCACCATCATCGATTAGGAGAAGTTGACAATTAGGTGAAAAAATTATTTTAAATCTAAATCTTATAAAAAATATACTAGGACTTAGTTTCTTTATGTTAACAAATTTCAGATGAATTTAATATATTTGATCATTACACCATTTTTGACTTTAAGCAACACTAAAATTTTCCACGAATATAAAAGTGTTGCCTAAACATAATATAGACAAAAAATATATTTAACCCTAATTTTTATTTGTGTTAATTTTAAAATTTTAGAAACACAAAATTAATTTTAGAAATATTAATTAAAATAGTTTAACAAATTTTAAAAAATAAACTATAAATAATTTAGAAAAATTAATTTTCAGCTTTTGTCTTAATGTCTTAATGAAAAAATTTAAGGGAAAATTCTTCCCTTAAAATATGTGGGTTAAACCATAAAACAATCGTGTTTAAAAAATTTTAAAAAAGTAAACTATAAATAATTTAGAAAAATTAATTTTCAACTTTTGTCTTAATGTCTTAATGAAAAAATTTAAGGGAAAATTCTTCCGTTAAAATATATGGGCTAAACCAGAAAACAATCGTGTTTAACAAATTTTAAAAAAAAATAAACTATAAATAATTTAGAAAAATTAATTTTCAACTTTGTCTTAATGTCTTAATGAAAAAAAATTAAGGAAAAATTGTTTCCTTGAATTGGTTCTGTGTTGTGAAACCAAAACCCTTTCCCTCCTCATTGTCTTAGTGAAACCAAAACCCTTTTCCTTTTCGTTGCCTCTCCAACTTCTTCGTGCTCTTTATCACTGTTTGCAGTCCACCTCTATCGTTCGTGTCTCGTTCTTTGTGTTTCACGTTCTCACTAGTTCATTAGCAGCAATTTCCTTCACACTAGTTCGGTTCACATACTCGTTGGTTCGTGCTTGTGTGCTCACTTGTTCGCATTCGTGTTTTGTCTGGTGCGCATTGTCACTACTTCACGTTGGACAGTTCAGATTCCACCGTTTGGATTGGTTAGAAAACATCATTCACTGTTTGCTTAGGTTTGGTAAGTATAAATCTTCTCACCTATTACCTTCTTTTCTAGGTTTGGTAGATACCCATTTCTTTGGTTAAATATTCCGCAACATTTTTAGTTCTTTGTAGTCAACAGATGTTTATTTTGACAAAATTTTAATTTTCTAATTGTTTCTCGGGATTTTCTCATTGGGGTAACATATTGTATGATTTGATGCAAGGGGAATAAGTAAGAATAAAGTATATTTTATGTTTATGAGTTATTTTTTTGGGGATTGATAAGTTACTTCACTGCTCTGGGAGGGACGTGTTTGTTCTTGAGAAAAGAGAGGTGTGATTTGGCAGATGTATGATTTGGGAGGGACATGTTTATTTCTTGAGAAAAGAGAAAAGATATGGTTTACTGAATCAAGGGATTCAAGGAGAAAAATTGAAGAGTGTAGAGGATCCTTTTTCCCTGATAGAATAAAGTTATAAAGTTTGTGTGTATGGTGTGGCAGTCAAAGGGTAAGCAATCCAAAAGTTAGCACACATGATAAGGTTAGATTGGAATGAGAAAGTGTGGGTCAACGTGCAAAGCTATTTTCATCCCACATCTCCTATTTTATTTCCCATCCTTTCTTTTTAAACCCTTTGTCATGTGCAGAGCTATTTTCAATGACCAAACATTATTTTTCATTGCATTATTTTTGTGCTTGTGTGCATAATACTCATCTATTTTTAGATTTTGCATTTTAGGTAAGGTGGAGACAATAGAGTAAATAAAAAAAATACAAATATTATAATGTATAATATAAGAACTATTTATACCATTATTACGTATAATTTTAATAGTTCTAAAAACCCTCATTTGTATAAATAACTAATAAATCCATGTTAAATAATTAATAGAATCTTAGACAACTTACCAAGGATTATTATCTTCATTCTACATTCTTCAAAGTTTATATCATAATTTCTAAGTTCCTTTTGCTTGATTATACTGTATGGAAAAAAATTGAATGAAAATTTTAGTTTGAAATCCATGTTATAAAGATAGAATGAAGGCTACTTTGTATCATATTTGAAAGTTTAATTGATATTTAATATTAATTAATATATGTTGGATTCTCTAATTTTTTTTCCTATCACATTGCAGTTTAATTGGAGAAGGATGTTTGAGTGAGGTTTTATTAAGTTGCCTAGTGAAAACTTGGGAGAAAATAGAAGTAACATTTAAGAGTTGTGAACCTCAACAAAGGTGAGTTATGGAGTTAGCATTTTATCTTGTTCATGTTCAATTTAAATTTTAATTAAATGTTGATGGAACCTAGATTTAAAAGGACAAGAACAATGGATGGTTGCCTACACGTAGAAAATTGTTTCGAGAAATGATTAACATGAAAAATAATAGAAAATTGTCAATTTAAAAGTTGATCTTATATAAACACTTTTTTTTATTTCTATTTAGAAAGTTATATACTCCTGACTTGAAATTAAAAGTGTAAATATTTGCTTGATATATAGTTGCTATTTAATATTAATTAATATATATTGGATTCTCCCTTTATAGTTTATTTGGAGAAGGTTGTTTGCGTGAGGTTTCACTAAGTTGCAATAGAGGTGAGTTATTGAGTTAACATTTTATCTTATTCATGTTCAATTTATATTTTAATTAAATGTTGTGTTTTGAAGATTGTTTTCACTCTTTATGTGTTAATTATATGTTATTACCTAATATTTGATTACATAATAAAATATTACATGTTATTTCATTTGTGATATTGTTAGGCTCTTATTTACATAAAATTTTAAAATAAATTATTAACTTTTAGGTTGTGGTAATTATGCATTAATGGAAATTTCTGAAGGTAGAAAATGGATGTATAAAAGATTGGATGCTAATAAACATTTGACAGATGAATTTAGAGAAGGAGTGTATGAGTTCCTACAATATGTTATTGGTCAAGAAAGTTTGTAGAACAAGGTGAAATGTTAAGGTGTCCTTGTGCTAAATGTAGATGTAAAGTTTTCAAGTATGTAGATCAAGTTGGGTTGGATCTTTATGAAGAGGGATTCATGCCTAATTATTATTGGTGGACAATTCATGGTGAAGAATTGTCACAATTCGCCCAAGTGGATGTTTAGAGTACCAATTATCGAACTTGTGAGCAACGAGATGAATTAGATCCTTTCCATCAAATGATCATGGATCATGTTGGACCCTCAAATGCCTATTGTATGCAACAAGATGGTGTAATTGGATCAGAGCACGTGAACGAAGACCCTGATCCTGAAACTCAAAAGTTCTTTGACATGCTTGCTGCTACACAAGCACCCTTGTGGGAAGGATGTGAGAATCACTCAGAATTGTCAGCTTCTTTGGAAGCTCTAAGCTTGAAATCTGATTACAATATGTCTGAAGGATGTTTCAATAGAATGGTCCAACTTGTGGGGGATACTATGCCAAAAGATCATTGAATGATTAATAATTTTTTTGAAGCTAAGAATCAGTTGAAAAATTGGGTTTGGGTTGTACGGAAATTGATTGTTGCCCAAAAGGATGCATGTTGTATTATAAGGAAAATTCTCATAAAAGTATAACTACTTGCTCTATCTGTGGAATGGATCAATATAAGACAATAACTAGGAGAGGAATTGAAAAGAAGATTGTTGTTAAAAAAATGTGGTACTTTCCTATTATCCCAAGACTAAAAAGGTTATACTCTTCAATGGCCATTGCACCTCACATGAGATGGCATAGTGAGAATCAAAGGGACCCGTCTATTTTGTGTCATCCATCTGATGGGGAAGCTTGGAAACATTTTGATAGAATGCACTCAGAGTTTAGTCAAGATCCAAGAAATGTCAGATTAGGTTTATGTGCAGATGGGTTTAATCCTTTTGGTCAATATGGAAAAAGTTATTCTTGTTGGCCAGTTATACTAACTTCATACAATCTTCCACCTTCAATGTGTATGAAAAGAGAATTTATGTTTTTTTACCGTCTTAGTTCCAGGCCCTTCAAATCCAAAGCATAAGATTGATGTGTTTTTGCAACCACTTATAGATGAGTTATGCATTCTCTGGACTGAAGGGATAATGACTTATGATGTTTCATTGAGGCAAAATTTCACAATGAAAGCTGCTTTGATGTGGAAAATCAATGATTTTCCAACTTATGGTATGTTATCGGGTTGGATGACTTTGGGTAGACTCGCTTGCCCTATATGTATGGAAAGGACAAAGGCATTCTCTCTTAATCATAGCCATAAGATCTCCTATTTTGATTGTCATCGTCAATTCCTTTCACTTGATCATCCATTTAGAAAGGATAAAAAGGCATTCAAGAAGAAGTTTGTTGAGAATTCCCCCTCCTTCGCGTTTGTCCGGTCTTGATATTTGGAAAAGGGTTGCACAATTACCACTATGCACTGAATTACAAAAAGTGAATATTCTTGAATATGGTATAAAACATAATTGGAAGAAATAAAGTATATTCTGGAGGTTGCCATATTGGAAAACTCAACTTTTACATCATAATATTGATGTTATAGTGGATATAGTGGACCAGTCTTGTGATGGTGGATCATAGGATCATTAGTTATAATTTTAATTGTATGATGACTTCAATTTACTTACAACTATATCCATTTTTCTTTTTGGAAATGGTTCTTGTGACTAGAATATGTTGGATCATGTAATAGATATACTTTTAATTTTTATATTAGTCTTTAATACATTATATATTTGACTTGATTGTTGTTTAGTATAATTAAATGTTTAAATATTGTGTATAAGCAGGTAAAATTATGTATTCAAATGTAGCCATAAAAGATATTGTTGATGATTGTTTTTTTGTCATTGATTTAGCCACCGATTTAGTCACCGAAATACATTTGTAGCTATACATTTTTAGTTTTTGCCACCGATTTAGTACCAAAAAGAAATTTAATTAGAAAAAACAACGTTCATTATTAGTGACCGAAAAAAAAATGGTCACTATTTTATCACATTTGTGACCAAATTAGCGACCAAACTAGTCTAAAATCATAGATTTTTTTTTGTTGTTAGCGACCAAAAAAAAGGGTTGCTAAATTTTTAATACTAGCCACCAAATTAGCTACGAATTTTTTGGTGACTAAATTGGTCTCCAAAAGTTAAACGCGACCAATCCTTTTAGCGACCAATTAGCGACTATAATTTCGGTAGCTATTTAGCGATCAAAGTGGGTGGTCACTAAAACACATTTTTTTTGTAGTGCATATTAAATAGATGAATATCCATTAAGAAGTTATAGAAAAGAAGAGTTAGAACAAAGACATTAGAACAGAGACAATAGAACAGAGACAGATAAAAAGTAATTAAAATATGAAAATTAATATAATAAATATAAATATCGATACTAACGTATTTTTTATTTTAAAATCTTATGTAATATTATTTTTTAGTTTTAAAATATTTATTATGTTGCGTCATTTTTTTTAAAGAGAGTTTATTTTAGAAAATTCTCAAAATTAATATTTTTTTATACTTTGTATTCATTAATATTTGTGTGAAAAAAAGTTCTAGAAATTTTATGAAATTGTAAAATATATTTCGTGAAGCACCGAACCAATAATTTTTTATATTTTTTAAGAATTTTCTAAAATAAACCCTCTTTAAAAACTTGACACCACGTAATAAATATTTTAAAATTGAAAAAAAATATTACATAAGATTTTAAAATAAAAAATACGTTAGTACTCATATTTATATTTATTATACTAATTTTAATATTTAAGTTACACAAAAATTTAATATAAATAAAAAGTTATAAAATGTTAGTTGTCACAAAATTTAATTTTTAAAAACAACTTTTGTAAAATCATAACATAAAAATAACATAAAATAGTAAAATTCATTCAAAATAAAATAAGATCATAAATGAATTTATAACTTTTTAATAAATTAATTATAAATATTTTATATTTTTCTGGAAGAGAGAGTAAAGAAAAAAAATTAAGACAAAATAAAAAAAAAATCAATATGAAAGAGAAAGAATAAAACGTTAAGACACAAAACACATAACTCCAATTCTTATCTTAATATTAATATTTTATTTATGGTATTTGCTCTTTCTGTCTTTTCTTTCATATTAATAACCTATTTACTATAATTCAACAGTTAAGTTAACATGAGTTTAGTTTCTTAAAACTGAATTGTTTTATAATACAGTCCAATTATTATTATAAATAGTTTAATATAATATAATATAATTAACTATAGTTTAGTATAGTTTAGTAAATTATGCTCGGTCCTACTTTTGATAAAGAAAAAATAAATCAAGGTTAGAGAGAATAGAAACATTCAAGTTTGATTCATAGAGACATTTTCCCTTAAATCTAGATGACCAATAGGAGGCCTCCGCAGACTACACCTTTCAATTTTCATTTCACCATGACAATAATTTCTTTAATAACAAATAAGATATGGCTAGTTTAATGATAGAACTCAATAGTTAGTTAGTTCTATATTTAGAACATCAATACTAATAGTGGAATCAATAAACATTGCGTTATTCAGTAATACATCTACAGTTCCCCACGCATCAACTACCTACAATTGCATGTACGAATAATTTCATCAATCTAATTAATAAACATTGAGGAGTGCAGAAACAATTCCAATCAAGATAAAACCCACAAAAGCTTGTAGAGTCTTGCCAAGCCAATATGAAATTCAATAAATGGATAAAACTTACAAATTATCCTAACTAAAAAAATGCAATAAACAAAATTGAGGTTGAGAACTTACAAGCTGTGAAAGGGGAAAATATTTTGAAGCTCAAAATGTTGATAAAGTCGTTTTCCATGTAATGTGTGAATAATGTTATAAAGAGAGCACAAGATGAGAAAAAATTCTAAGAAACAAATATATCCCAAACTCTTATGACATTTATAAGTTGCATCAAGTAATAATCATTTTTTCCTCCCAAAGCCCTGAAGCTGTTTCAACTACAAATTATTCTAATTGAAATGCAAATTGTAGTCAAACATTTCCTACCTTGAAGACATTGAAAAATGTGAGCACTACGAGCAATAGGAGACAAGAAATGGAAAACAAGTAGTAGGAGAAGAACTAACCAAAACACCTAGGTTTTTATGACGAGATCGATCGAGCATTGAGAACGGTGACAAAGATTAAGTAACCAAAACACCTAGGTTTGATGACGAGATCAATCGAACACCTAGTTTTGATTACGAGAACGATCGGGCACCTAAGCAAAATAAAAATGAAAACAAAATTAAAAATGTGCCTAAGGTTTGTTCAAGTTTTGAAATTTGGAGGAAAGAGGGGAAGTGAGTGTAAAATGTTGGAGGGAAAAGGGTTTTGTTTGGTTTTAAAATTTTCTCGTGATAACCTGAAAAGGGTGTTACACCAGTTAATGATAACAGCCTCTTGGTGTTACGACAACAATAATGAGTTTAGACAACAATTACACCTCTAGTCACATGAAGTTTAAATAAAAGTCTAAGTTCCCTCCTAGTGTAGTAAAGAGTCAGCCTAGGTGTTAATCCAATGAATCATGAAACCAATTAGAGTAGTGTGATATTCTGTCCAGAGTTTGAAATTGTAAAATGCAAGTTTAGAGGATTTTGAAACAATGAAAAGTAAATGAACATTAGAAACTAAAGTGTAATCTAAAAACTAAAATGCAATTCAAATTGATATAACATTTGAAAACAGAATAGAAAATAAGAACTAAAAACATAAATACAATATAAGCTAGACCAGAATTGAACATGTTAAATCAAAGAATGCATGGATTGAATTAAAATAAAAATATGATAACTCATGCACAATTAGAAAACTAAAGATAACAATACATGTATCAGTTCTAATCTAAACTAAGGAATTGAAACTACAAATAAACGTTAACAATTGAAACTGACTGAAATGATAAATGCAAAATGAAAACTGATATAAAAATATGCTAATTGAAATTTGAACTAATGAATTCAATGCAAAAATTAGTACAAAACTGAATTTCTAAAGTGACATTAACTAGAAAAATTGTAAAACATGTGTTCTATTTTGGAATAAACTTTAAATTGAATGCAAAACTGAAATAATCATCAAAGATAGATTTCGGACAGCGAATGAAATTAAAACAATGCCAAAAAAACTAAAATAGAAGTGCAGAAATTGAATTGAATTAAAAATAGTGTTGAAACATAAATGGCAATGAAGAACTAAAACTAGAAAAAATGTAAAAGTTTATTTAACTATCAAATTGAAATGTAAATTGCAAACTGATTTAGAAACATAAAATGCATAGGAAAACAAATAAATGGCATTGCATTGAATGATAAACAAAATTAAAGTAACCAGAACAAATTTGAAAAACAGAAACAATGAAAATCTAAAATGGGTAAAGCTGAATTAGAGAGAATAGCAAACACGACCATAGTTATTCTTTTCTTCACTTGATTGTTAAGAACTCAATTCTGAATTCTTAGAACATGAAGAACAATTAGACCACTTAGTTCACAGATTTGGATCAAAAACCCAATTTTTAAATCAATTGATTAAATCATTTTTAAATAATCTTATATGTTCCATATCAAATAATAAGATAATTTATTTATTTAAAAATTATAATTCTAAATTATTCAATATTTATTTCTTTTACAATAGATTACATCAATTAATGCATTATAAATTACTACATTAACCATCACTATATTAACTTATCATATTTGTTACATTGATTTTTTTAAACTTATCTTGTAAATTACTACATTACCCTCATATGTTGACTAATTAAACTACATTTTTTCATATACTTTTTTGCATAAAAAAATTAAAATTCATTAATAAAACTATTGATTATACAATCGGATATTAAGAATAAAAATTAAGTCAATAGTTTTAAGTAATATATTATTTTAGAATCTATTATTTATTACTATTTCTCAAAACACAATTATTAATTATATATTTAAAGTTATAAATATTGATTAACTAATATATTATTAACAATTATTTTCCAAAAATATTTTATTTCAAAATATTGATATACATTTTTCGGTATTTATTTGTTTCCAAAAAAAATTCTACATTAAAAATTACTACAATATAAATTTCTACAATATAAAAAATCAAACTAAACAAATAAAAAAATATTTTTTATTATTTTATTATTTCATTTTTAAAAAAATGAAAAAAAAAAAGGGAACGCAGGTCAGAATTCGGGGGAGCCGAATTCTGAACTTAATCAAAATGTGTGCTACATTGATAATTATAAAGTACAGTGTGCTACAATGGAAAAAAAATGGGTATAGATTATGAGTGCTATTTTTGTAATTATTGACCGCTTAACTAAGTATGTTCAATTTTTGGCTTTCGAAAGCTGTTGCAGTCTACTGCTTTTCATCGGCAAACAAAAGCTTTGAACAAATCCTTAGAAGCTTATCTGAGGTGTGTTTCGAGGAATATGCAGATGAAAACAAGGGACAAAGTTTCTAAGTTACTCAGGGCTAAGCAGATTTAAAGCGCAGAAACAAACAATATGTCAATACACCCTCTCACAAATTAGCAGCAAGGTATTACAAAATAATAGACAAAATTAATTCAGTCGCATACAAATTGGAGTTACCTCCTGGCACAAAATTTCATAATGATTTCCATGTTTCTTTATTAAAGAAACATCCACAAGCATGCATCAACCTCCCTTTTCCTGCACCCATACAAATTTCTTCATTTCCCATCAAAATAACTACCGGAAATTTTTTTTCCTGAACTATTTTTGTATTCCTGAAAATTAATTCAGGAAGTGTTAGTCATTCCCAAGATTTCGATGCCAAAACGAATTGGACCCAACAAATTAATCCATGAAAGACTGAAATGCGTTAAATTGGAAAACTCAACCAAGACAACCCAATCGTTCAAAAGCTGCAAGCAGTTGAGTAAAACCCATTAACTTGATCTTCTTCTTTTTAACTAAATTGAAGTTCAGCCTTCAAATAAAATCCCGCAATTTATTTTAATTTCTTACTGTTTAAAATTGTAAGAGATCCATAAAAATGTAAAATTTTATTAAAATAGAAACAAAAAGAATTAAAAACTTCCTTGACTTACTGACTTTGTAATACTACTTTTCCTTTCGAGGTATTTCATCATATAGTTTTTGTTTTTTTTTAAAAAAAAGAGAGAATAAGATCACCCAGTCCAACGCAAAAAATAAAAATAAAAAATGGATCCATTCCTGACCCATAATGAAATGGGTTGAAAATGGGGCTAGAAATTATGTTTAACATTATCATGTTCGAAACTGCAGTTATAAATCATTGGTCCATATACCCATTTTAAAGGCCAACTTAAGGTTTTGAACAGCATACAATTCGAAAGATACCGAGTTAGTGACCACCAATGGTAGCCTCAATTACAAAACCAAGCACATAAAAGAAAAGTAATGTCTTCAGAAGACAGGTATAAAGCTTCCTTTCAAGCCTTTAAGTTCTGATATCCATCTACATTAATAAATACCACCCCTCAATGCAAGCACCAAATGAAGTACTGAACCACCCTCAATGTTGTACTCTTTGGCTGTTTTGTCGTCAGCAAGCTGCTTACCTGCATATATGAGTCTGCAGAAAAATGCAAATCATCAGATTCTAGTGTTTCCAACAGAATAAAGTACTTTGTCTAATTTTATATAGTACTTAAAGTGAAACCTCAGAGATATAACATGAAACGGATCAAATACTTCAGATAAAAGAACGAGGACAAAATTTCAGTGATACTCTTGATTATCAAGCAAATCAAACGAAACTGATATACAACATTGGCAATCAGGCATTCACCAGAACATTCTCCGTCATCAATGAGTATGCAAAGCTTTACAATTTGACGGGACTTCTACGAATATAACAATGACAAGAAGCAAATAATGCACTATTATCAATAATTTTCCAATTCAGCTGGGGCAAAAATTTATGGATGAATAAGGATAAAGCATTTCAAACTTTTTTAAATATTATACATTAACCTACGCTTAGCCTTTGTTACCCAACTTCGGTTTAGGATTCTCTTTTCTCTAAAAGGAAAAAAGGTTAGGTCGACTACAATCTTAGAAAAGTTTTTGAGAAGAACCTTGGAAAACTACAACACAAGCTAGCCAATCAAGTAGAAGAGTCCAAGGCCTACACCAACACTAGAATCCCATCTCTAACTGAGACTTAAATTCATACCTAAAATTGAATGCAAACAGTTCTTAAAAGTTGAAGTAAAATTTTCAATGCACAAAGCCCCAAAAAGAAAACCAAGGCCTCTATAGAAGCGGATTCGAGGAGCTTCTACTTCAAGGAAAACTGGAAAAAGCTAAACAAAATACCAACATTGATGTCCATAAATAATATTTTAGAATATACACAAAATTATAAACTAAGTGATAAATGAATTTTATTAAAAAGCTCAAAAGAACGAAGCCATATAATTTTTTCACCTTCTATCGTTTCATCACAGTGGCAAGATTGCTTATAAATCTATTTCACAAGACCATATGATTGTCAATTATAACCCTACAACAGGAAGCTCGAAATAATGTACGCCAAGATATTGAATCAATGATATCTACATGCATGGAACTTATATCTATGTTTATTTATAAAAATAATTGACAGGAAATTATTCAAAAATATGATCAGAAACAAATGCTTTTTGTAGTTAACAAGTGACATGCACATTTCCATGTAACAGTTAAATCATGTGCTGTTGAATTAGCAAAGGCAGCTAAGCTCAATTAACACAAAAGAAGATAAAACCTCTGCTGCACAGGTGGAATTCCTTCCTTTTCTTCTACACGTTCCTTGATCCGGTCAATCGTATCAGTTGGCTCAATGTCGATTTCAATTTCTTTTCCAGTCAGAGTCTTCACTTTAATCATGGTTCCTCCCCTGAGCCTCAAGACCAAGTGAAGGGTTGATTCCTTTTGTATGTTATAATCAGCAAGTGTGCGACCATCTTCGAGTTGCTTACCAGCAAAAATCAACCTCTGCTGGTCAGGAGGGATACCTTCCTTGTCCTACAAAATGCATTCCACCCAAAGTTATTAGAAACTGATGGTGTAACTCACATAAAGGCTCCCTTTGGAATAGCAGCTCAAGGGTATTTGGACCTATCTATCAGCAATACATGTTTATCAAGTATTTTCAGTCCAGTTAAGAAAAGATTATCAGTACATAAGAGAGAACACTGGAAATGGAACGAGCAAGGGTAAAAGATTAAGCCAAACGAATGATTAATGTTGTTGCTAAAGTAGAAGGACAAAAGTTTCACGGTCATGCCTGTAAGCCAATGACTGAAAGAAAGAAAAGATTAAGGCAAATCATCCCCGAAAAATCTTTGATGGTACACATATATCTCAAATCCAATTGGTTGATAAATCCAATATCCAATATCAGTACATATAAGCAATGTTTTTTTAAAATGTCTATTTATTCGACCAGGTTAGTAATGAAAAACTTCAGATAACATTGTATTAAAATCCAAATCATAGTAGGAATTAAACATGTAAGCATATCATTATACAAATCATGCAATTATTGGTTGATATTACAAGTATAATAAAAAGTTAAAATTTTAAATAAAATCGTAGAACTAGTATTATATACATCACATGAGTTCTGTTGTATGAAATTAAACACTTTGAATTAAAATATTAGAATTAACTTACAAAAATAACATTTGTATTTCAAATAATTATAATAAAATATATTCATTTTCTAGGAGTTGATTATGTTAAAACTATGTTGTGAAACCTGGTTTGGCCTAGCCGATCCACCAAGTTTAACCAGAAACCGTTGACCAGACCAGTGACCAGACTGGCTTGGCCCAGAAATATATACAACCTGGGTGACCTAGCCAGGCCAAACAGTCCAACCTCTAACTCATTAACCCATTGCCTCAACCCGGTCAAGTTTCACAACACATTAAAACAAATGAATAGCATTTTCATTGGATAGGATTAAATATAAGTCTCTTATATTTGATACCATGAGGCATTTATAAAAAAAAACTGTCCAACTGGATTAATATAATACTCTATTTATCCTTCTTCAGTCTAGATTTTCAGAATGCTTCTGTAGTAAGATAAATGTTCACAGAAACATCATTATTTCTGACCACTTTAGTCAGTAATTTTGCTGCATGCATTTGGTTATGAATTTTAATATATTATTTGACTGCAGATTCTGTGTAACCATTCAGACTGATGGTTTTTGTTAGGAATATAATTATGGTTGAAATAATGGAAAGAATAAATAAATGCAATAGGGAAATGTTGTACAAATTATGTATATGAATATATAATGGACCTAGGGTACTGCATAGCTAGAAACTAAAATAAGTTTTAAAAGACCCTTATTGATCTGACCTAGTTACTTAAAACTAACAACAAACTAGATTACTGGTTGATTTATATTTATAGTATTCAGAACCACTTATGCCATTTTTTGTCATGTCATACTCTTACTATTTCAATGATCATGTCAACAATAAAAAATAGCTCTATATGTTATCTTTCTTCGGCCTGGTTAGTCCACATTTTGAAAACGCAATGTTCAAGTGAAGAAAAGGAAAGTCTAGTAGTATATGCTTCCAGAGTTGGAGAATAGGTATAGACTAATTGCAACCTCTTTGGGTCTTGCAAGCTATAAAACTAGATAACAGAATACAAAGTGATTATAAATCAGTTGTAAACTGGTTTAAACCCAGTACTTAGAACAAAAACAGATTCAAGGGTTCATAATCAATTTTGAATGGGTTTGAAATGGATACAGGGCCTTAAAACTTCTTAAACTTTGTGACTTTTATAAAAGTGTGAGCAAAATATGAAGTGCATTTCATCTAAACTATTAAGTCTTAGTTTTTTTATTCTTTCTATCTTCAATTAAACTCTGATATTAGTCCCTTTGGTGGGTCTCTTATACTTTTAAATCATTCACAAGTAAAAAAATAAAATGTTCTTCACTAGCTCAATACAGGTTTTGCGTCAGCTCACCAACAACCGAAACTCATTTGCCAACAATTCATCAGATTCAGTCTTGAAAACCACACCACATTAGCAGCTTAGCTTTCCATACTAAATTCAAGTCCAGCCTTATTCAGAGTATTACAACTAGGCAAATTAGTCAACAACTAAGAGAGGAAACACGCAGAACAATTTCATTACACATCTAAGTCTACTAATGTGTATCAAAAACCGATTTACTGAAATCTTGTTACAAAAGAGATCATTCCGGGGTGATTCAGACAAGTATTCCAGACTATAAATTCTTAGTAGTGTAAAAGTTTGCTTATAATTGAGAAACAAATATATCAACTCCTAGCAGTCATAGATTATTACAAGCCTTGAAATTAAATAATATCCATAGCAACAGAAATAATTAAATATAATGTGTAATTCAGCTTCAAATTTCTGCAGACACAATACAACAAGTATTTTACAATCCTTACATAGAACTGTTTAAAGGTTTAACCACTCATGCTTCTTAGTTATTCCTTACATAAGCTTCAGGTTTTTACAGACACTTTTTAACCTGTGCTCCTGCACACACTTTTCAATTTAACCAATTTCCACTCTAACAACAGGTCAGGCCACGGACTAAATCAAATAGTTTCTAAAACATATATGTTATGCAGACATACCATATCAACACAGTAATAAAACCATTTATAGAATAAACTAATTCAATAGGACGCACAATTCAACTCTAGACCTCGCATAAGTTGGAAAGGTCCGAAACGATTAGAAACCCTCGAATTGAATGAGAGAAAATAAAACGCAGAAGAATAGATGAACAAAACTCATAAAACCCTAGGTGAACGGAATCAAAGTTGTTATCAAGGAAAGAAAGTAGATAGAGAAAGAACCTGAATCTTGGCTTTGACGTTGTCAATGGTGTCGCTGCTTTCGACCTCCAGCGTGATGGTCTTTCCGGTCAAAGTCTTGACGAAGATCTGCATGTTGATGAATGAGAGAGAGGAGAGAGAGTGTGGGAGAGAAAACGAGAGTGAGAGATTGTTTGGTTAGTGCCTCTGAGGGGGTATTTGTAGTTCGTAGGTTGTAAGCAATGTTTGGGTTGTGTGATGAATGGGGACTAGGAGAAACAGTGAGGAGATTGGATCTTCAATTATACTTGTGTTTGGAAACTCTCAACCTATTGAACTTACTTTTTTGACACTATTGAACTTAAACCAAAACCAGGGTCCTTGTTTTATCTCTATCCATTCCTTCAAGTTTATTTAGTTTTGAGTTAAAAGAAACCCTAAAATTTTATAAATACTATTAAGTTTTTTTTTTTAAATTTATACATAATATACTCTTTTAGTATTTTTTTCTAGTTAAACTATCTTTACTAGTTTTATTATATAATAAAAATATAAATTAGTAACAAACAATCTACTTAAAAAGATCTCAACATAATCTCATAGACATGATATTTTATGCCATCAAATTTTTCAAACTTAATTTCTTTTGTAAATTTATAAACTTTCGGCGGTCTATGTTAAATTTTAGTGCTAGTTTTTAAAATTTTAAAATTTTTCAATTCAATATCTACAGTGAATTTTCTTAGTTATTAACCGAAATTATTTTTAAATTTAATTAAAATTATACAAATATAATTATAAAATTACAAATATAACATTATCATATTATCAAATTATCAAATTACAAAATTATACACTTATAAAATTATAAAATTATAAACTTATAAATTATTAAATAATAAAATTATAAAAATGTAAAATCGTTAAATTATTAAATTAATAAATTACTAAATTATTAAATTATTAAATTATTAAATTATAAACTTATAAAATTCTAAAATAATAAAATTATAAAATCTAAAAATCTAAAAATCTAAAAATCTAAAAATTTAAAAATTTAAAATTTAAAATTTTAAAAAATAAAAAATTATACAATTATACAATTATAAAATTATAAAATTATAAAATATTGAATTATAAAATTATAAAGATATAAAATTACAAAATTATAAAATTATAAAATTACAAAATTACAAAATTATAAAATTACAAAATTACAAAATTATAAAATTATAAAATTTTTAAATTTTATAAAAATTATAAAATTATAAAATTTTAAATTTTAAAATTATAAAATTTTAAATTTTAAAATTATAAAATTCTAAAATTTTAAATTTTAAAATTATAAAATTTTAAAACTTTAAATTTTAAAATTATAAAAGTTTAAAATATAAATTATTATATTATTATATTATTTTTTTATTATTTTTTTATTTTTTTATTTTTTTATTTTATTAAATTATTAAGTTAATAAATTATAAAATTGTAAAATTATAACTTTTAAAATTATAAGATTACAAAATTATAATTTTATATTAAAAACTTATTTTTGGCAAAGGAAAAAATATACAGTAACATTATCCCACCAACATGGTAAGAATAAATGACTCAAACAATAATAAAAGTAAAAGAATTAGTTAAAAAGTTTCTTTGTTTAGGAATATCAAATTCATATACCCTTTTAATAGTACAAACAGACATATGCCTCTGAGTTAGTGCATGGGACAAATTTAAAACAGAAAGTTCAAGAGTCTTCTAAAGAACAAATGGCTAGATATCATTTGGATCTCACTCAACAGAAATGTTTCAAGAAATTTTGTCAATAGTTTTATGTTTAAAAAGTTTCAAGATTATTTATTCAATAGCTTTTTAACTAATTTTATTACTTTTATTATTGTTTGAGTAATTTTTTCTGACCATATTGGTGAAATAATTATAAAATTATAAAATTATTAAGTTATTAAACTATCAAGTTATTAATTTATTAATATGTAAAATTATAAAATTATAAAACTATATAATTATAAAATTATAAAATTATAAACTTATAAAATTTCAAAATTATACATTTAAAAAATTTTAAAATTTTAAAATTATAAAGTTATAAAGTTATAAAATTATTAAATTATTAAATAATAATTTGTTTTTTCAAAAAAAAATAAAAATAAAAATAAAGTAAATAAGTTTTTTCTTTGATTTTTTTTCTTTGTCTAAATAATAGGATAATAATAATAATAATAATAATAAATAAAAAGATAAAAAAAAGGCCGTTTTAATCTTTTATGTATTTTCTTTTGAGGCTTTGTTTCTATTTTAGTCCAAAATACTCTATACACCTACACTGTTTTTTCTTGCAACTAACAGCAGTCCAAAATTTTATATCCTCACTTTGCTCTATGTTTTGGCATTTCTCCTCCAAATCAAGAAGTTAATGATGAGATTCTTTTTTTTTTAGAAGCGAAATCTATTCTAACATTTAGGACCTTTTTTTCCCAAAGATAATTTATTTTGTGCTCTGATTTTATGACACATTTTTTTCTAGATGAGAAAAATAGTAATATGTTTCTCAAGAATATATTTTTTTCTAATTATAATTAATTTTCCTGATCACATTTGATTTTGTGCTCTGATATTTTTCTGTGATTTGATTCCCGTAATGTGATAATATTAAGACTAATTCTTGCCTTTTAAAATTCGTTGTAATTAAGACATACATTTTTATGATATTTCCTTAGATTTATATTGTTGTGTATATAATAAACCCATCAGACAAAAAGAAAGAAAAAAAGGATTTTTTTCTTACCTTGAGAGGCCTCTCTTAAAAAACCCAAAAACTCACGGTTCATCTTGCTCTTGAGTTCTTTTCCATAATCTTAAGCACCAAAAACTCATTCATCCAGGGAAGAGTATTGGTAAGACTGTATTAATATTTATCTACATTGAGAATGATTTGATTTTGGTCTTCGATGTTTTTTACAGCAGCTATTAGTGCATACATGGTTTTTCCAAGCCTATAATCATTTAATCATTTGTTTTATTATTTAAAACCCTTTAAATTTAAAAGCTTGATTGAATTCAAAGTGTAATGAGAGTTTTGAGAAAGTGACGTAGATTTAGTTGTACTTTCTAATTCAATCAAAATGATGATAAATAGGTGGGTCCCATTTTTTAAGTATACATTTGTACATCGTTCATATATTTGAAAAAGAATCATACATTGATGTGGGTTTTGGTGTTGAACTTTAGCTTTTACATGTTTTTTCTTATCATATTATTAGCTTTTAAAATGGTCCATATTATAATCAATTTCTATAATGAGTTTCGTTTCTAAGCAAATAATTAAAATTCGCTTTTAAAAAAGAAATAATATAATGATCGTCCGCATCAACTTAGTATTTTAGTTTCCTTTCTTTCGTTTTTTTAAATAAAAAGTAATAATAAAATATGTTTTTAAAATGATCATCTGCATCGGTCTCGTATTTAATGTTTTTGTTTTATTTAACATATTTCTGAAAATTTAAAATATCAACATTTTCACTCAAAAAAAAAAAAACAATCAGGTTGTTTTCAATTTTTTTTCCTAAAGGTTTTTCAAAAGAACTACGTGATCCTGATTCTCTGTTATAAATGGAGATATGTAGCAGCAAGGAGTAATCCTTGTCGGGCCCAAAAAACAAAAATCTTTTTTTGTTCCTTTGAATTTTCTTTGTCATCTTTATTTATTTATATTTTATTTTATTTTATTTTTTGGAAAATAAACATTTAAAGGAGACCACATCCATTTGTATTTTACTTAAAGGTACGGGCGTTGTAGGGTGCTAACACCTTTCCTACACGTAACCAACTCCCTACCCAAATCTGTTTTCGTAGACCTTGCTCTTTTTTTATGGTTTTCCGTTGTTTCCTATAATAACTATGGTGGTGACTCCAAATGTCTCTTTTTTTTATTTGTTTGTTGGTTCGTCATCCCATCGCGATTTTGGTTGTGACAAATGGTCACTCCATTGGGGACTTTAGAGAGTTAGACCATTTAATTAAATATATAAAATTGATGTGGTTTTTTCAATTTTTTTTTTCTCTTTTCTTTTTCATTCCTCTTTTTCTTCTTATATTTATTTATTTTAATTTTTTTTCTCATTTATTATTATTATTGTATATTTTTTGTTCATTTTGGATGATTGATTTTTTTTTTGTTCATATTGCTTTATTTTTATGCTTGAATTTTGAATCCTAGGATAGATGACTTTGTTGTTTATAGTTGTCTGGTTTTTTTCTATTTGTTTGCAGGAAGGGGTTTGGGTATGCATTATCCTCCCTTCACACACACACATTATGTGCATGACATGAGTGGGGCCCTATATGTTAGTTTTGAAATGGTGAGTTTAGCTAAGCAAGGGGGTTGAATTGGCTTTATAAAACTTTTTTGAAAGCTTAAACCTCTTTTCAATTGAATCTAATGGACGGGAAAGTTTGGATGTAAATGCAGCAGACCAGTACACTTTCAGTCGATTAAAATATAAAACAGGAGACTAAATTGTTCTTGATGCTATGAAACAATCGATTAAAAAGACAAATCAATCGGCTAAAATACTGGAGAATTATGCAGAATGCAAAATTTGCGAATTCAACTCAAATAACAATCTTTTACATACAAGACTTGTTCTAATCAGTATTTATAACAAGTATAAAGCCTCAGATTACACAAGAAGGCCTTAAATCAGCCCAAAGATCAAATTGCTTGGTTTTCTTGAGTTTTTAAAGAGTTTCAACGAGAGTGAGATGAAGGAAAGAAGAATGCACAATGTTTTTATACTGGTTCACTCAATCACAGAGCTACATCCAGTTTACCAGGATAACTTGAGCCTGGTTTCCACTAAATTCAAAAGTTTTACAAATCACAAACCGAGATTACACTTTTGAACAACAAAACACACAAGAATTTAGACTCACACAAAAATCTAGACACACAACCTACAAGAATCACACTTGCAGACCTGAAATCACATCAGGCAAACCATCCAAAGGCACAAGAACATCCAAACCTGATGGTGGCTGTCCCTAGCCAACCATACATATGTTCTTCAAGCTACTCACAAGCCAAAATGCCTTCAAGATCAACAAAGATCTTCAAAATACAAGTTCTAGTTGTGTATTGCAGAGAGAGAATGCTTCCTAGAGATGAATGACAAGGTTTCGTTTAGAAAAACTCATATTTGCACCTCTGCTCGTAAAAACACAACTTATATAGTCTGGTTTAAGTGAAAATAGTCGATTAAATTTTGCGTACAATCGACTGATTTCACCTGACTTAAGTGAAATCAGTCGATTGAAAAATAATTCAATGGACTGAATGCATTCATACCAGAAATTATATACAGCAAGCCTTTTAACCTGTTAAAACCCATTTTAACATACTAAAAGAGACACACTAAGGCACACAAGACATCTAACCTATGTCATATAGCCTATCAACAATGTATAACACAAACACATTACATTTAACATGTTATTTACAGATTTCACACACTAAAACTTAATCTTCAAGAGGATCTTCATCATTCTTCATCAAACATTTAAGATCTTCATGCACATGGCTTTATCAATTCTTTACTTCAAGCTTGCTTGTGCCAACAATATACCCGGGTCTGAGTAACTTTAGAATTATAGGGGATTGTGTAGCAGTGCCACAGTGGATGTACTTCCCAAGTGGTCATTGTGAGAACCCCAGCTAGAGTTTGTTTGCTTCATTGGTACTCCCACCTCTTGTGGTTTACCAACTGTCGTGGGAAATGCCATGAAGTGGGTCATAGCTCTAGTGACCTTGATATTTAGGTATTAGGAAACCATCCTGGTAAGCGCATCTATTTTTACCTTAGATCCATTAGGCATCGAACCTTTGTTAAGGCATAAGGGGAGATATACACGTCTTTTTATTCCTCGGTTTATTTTATTTTATTTTATCTTTTTATTTATTTATTTTTCTTTTCTCTTGATTTTGTATTAGTAATAAAATCATGCATGACATATTATGCATTCATGTATTTATGTTTTGCCATGTCATCTCATCATGTTTATTTGATTTTAGACTCGAAATTATAAAGTTGTGATTAAATTTGAAAAAAAAAACGAAGTTAACATGGAATTTGGAGTCGGGGTCAATTAGGATTTGATACTTTGAAGAAGAAATCATCCTCTAGGGTTGTAGAAAGTAATTTAAGAGCATGATAGCTAGGGCTAGAGATTAGGTTTTCTTTCTAACGCACTTATTTATGAGCTTTTTAGAGGGTGGAGTTTGTATTGACTCTTTTCCATGTTAATTTACTCACATCTTTATAATTTTGTATAAAATAAATTATTTTCATTCTGTTTTCCCTTCCTTTTCTTTTTCTTATTTTATTTTGTTTAATAAAAATAATAGCGCAAAAATATAAAAAACAAATACGGCAAGGCCAAGGCACCCTTACAGAACGCGAGCAAATAGTAAGAATATAGAGGACTGGGAAACCGCACAAGAGACAATAAAAGCAAATATCAATCAACTAAAGGACCAAGTAGGTCAAATCTTGGAGGCTTTGAAGTCCTTAAAGGCCTTAGGAGAAGCTTCATCAGCAAAGGGTGAGGAAAGCACTCACGACACTCTTGTTGCTTTCCCAGCGTACAGATTGCCATCTGGTTACACCCCACCTATTGGAGAATATTTAGAGGCTGAACATGCTTCCTTCTCATTCCCAATCAATACTCCAAGGAATGAAGCAACTACCTTTGCGAAACCACAAGTGACTGTGATACCCAAGCCTTTAAACACAACTTTCGGTGATGACTCTTTGGGCAAGATTACACCACACCCTACTATGCAGTTCGTATCCGTTGATGTTGAGGGAACCAAAACTAAGTTGGAAATTTTGGAAGAATAGCTACGAGCTATTGAGGGAGGTGGAAACTATGGGTTTGGCGATGTTGCGGGTTTAAGCCTAGTTCGTGATGTCACAATACCCCACAAGTTTAAAGTTTCGGAATTCAAAAAGTACAAGGGTACCACATGCCCTAGAAGCCATCTAACCATGTATTTTCGAAAGATGGATGCCTATGCTTATGATGAAAAATTGTTAATCCACTTCTTCCAATTGGCTGGGGTAGCATTGAGTTGGTATACACACTTGGAAGCATCTCGCATTCGTTCTTGGATGGATTTTGTGGATGCCTTTTTGAAATAGTACAAGTATAACATGAATATTGCACCAGATCGGTTGCAATTACAAAACATGGCCAAAAAGGATGCTGAATCATTTAAGGAGTATGCACAACGATGGAAAGAGCTTGCTTCTCAGGTGGAACATCCTCTTCATGATAAGGAAATGGTGGCAATGTTTGTGAACACGTTGCAACCACCATTCTATGAGCACATGGTGGGGAATGTATCCTCAAATTTCGTTGATATCATCATCATAGGTGAAAGGATAGAGATTGAGCTGAAAAATGGAAAATTTTCATATAGCCCATTAGCGGCTACAATTCCTAAAAAGCTTGATTTCAGTCTTGGGAAGAAGATGGAAGTAGAGGTGCACGCAGAATCAACAATACCTAGGTGGGAAAATCAGACTCTTGCTTACCAAGCATAATCTCCACAACAAGGATCCTATCAATCACAACACGCCTCAAATAACACTTGGAAAATTGAGGCTAACACAAATCCCAACCATTCTTTAGGGCAAATCACTAGCCCTAGAAGGAATCAAGAAAAGAATTATATTCATTTCACTCCTATTCTTGTGACTTACACGGAGTTATTGTCGGATCTACTCTGTAATGCTTTGGTAGCTATTTGCCCGATGAAGCCATTCGAGCCTCCCTACTCTAAGTATTTTGATGTAAATGTCACATGTGATTATCACGGGGGAGCCATTGGTCATTCTATTGAGAAATGTTTGTCTTTCAAACACAAAGTGCAAGCTTTAATCGACTTAGGGTGGTTAAAATTTCAAGAGAATAAACCCAACATTAAGGTCAATCCCCTCTTTGGGCATGATAATGCTTCTGTACCACACCTAGCCGGTTCAACCCGACTATAGCCATAAAACCCGCCTATATACGCAAGTAATCACCATGTATGAATAGTTAGCAGTACCTAGCCTAAGTTGTTAAAAGGTAACCAATCTAGGCCGAAAACTTAAGATGATTAAGCAAGAACATGACAGGTTCAGAGAATTACCCACAAGGCCCCTAAGGGCCCACGATAATCGTCCTAAAAGGCTTGGCCCAAGACCCAGGCCCACCTACGACCTAAACAAGGGCCCAGCCCATGACGTGGCTAAGCATAATTAATAACCTATAAATGCACATGGACCCCAAAATTTTAAGGTACGCATTCATTACTCTCCTAATTACGAGATTTGACTTTTTAAGAGGTTTTGCTGACTTGAGCATCGGAGTCTCTTCTGCAGGTAAACCCTCTCGGATCCAAACCAATTCACACCGAGATATCCACAGACGACATATACCAGTCAAGAGGAAGCCTACTGAGGAGATTGCGGACTAGGGTCAGGTAACGCTTGTGTCTGACATCTTATTTGTTCTCTGCAGGAACAACTTCGATAAATGCTATTGATCTCGAGGGACACAAGTTGGTGAAAAATGTGAGCAAAATTCAGAGTTCACGAAGGTTTATTTTTTAGGCACTACTAACAATAGGATTGTTGGAAGGTAAATATAACTTAAGCGATGCATGCGGGTTCCATCCAGGTGCTAAACATTCCATCGAGGCGTGCAACAAGTTCAAAAATTTTCTACAGAATTTGATCAACAAGAACTTTATGCAAGTATGTTGTACGGATAAAAAGGACAGTAGAAGACTGATAGAAGAAAAGAAGGAGCAAAGCCTAGCTCGCATAGAAGGACGAGAACGAAAGATAGGGAAGATTCACATCAGTGACATCGAAGAGAGCTTCTGTAGTGCTGGATGGATTAACACTTGTCAAATATCGACCATCGAGGATGAAATTGGATCTGAAAGCTTAAACTTTATGCGATCTTGTCCTCTAGACGTGTAGCTGAATAATTGAGAGATAACGAATTTACCTGTGATGTTTAATTTGGAGAAAATGTGATAATCCTATTACTTTACTCGAAGCTTTAGGATTCAAGACTTTACGAGATGAATTTTTTTTCTTTTATGCTTAGTGTGACAATACAAAACATTTATAATTTGGTTTTTTTATCATTTTCGTTTTATTTATTCGTTTTATAAACTTAAATGATGCAAATATGATGATGAATGTTTTAAAAATATTAATGTCGATATTCCTAATTTTGAGCACTCTATTGACAATATGGAAAATGATAATGAGGATGATTGGGAACCTTCTCCTTATTGTCAGAAGATGAATGGGGCAGTTGGGGCTGCTAATAAAAACATAAAGAAGATTATATAAAAGATGGTGGTCATGTATAAGGATTGGCATGAGATGCTTCCTTTTGATTTGCATGGATATCATATGTCAGTACGTACTTTAATTGGGGCAATACCTTTCTCTCTGGTATATAGAATGGAAGCAGTACTCCCCTTTGAGGTGGAAATCCCATCATTGCGAGTATTAATGGAAACTTAATTAGAGGAAGCAAAGTGGGTTCAAGCCAGATCTGACCCATTTAACTTCATTATGGAAAAAGGATAACCACGGTATGTCATGAACAATTATACAAAAGAAGGAGGAAAAAACGTTTGACAAAAAGTTGCGTCCCAAAGGATTTCATGAAGGTGATTTAGTTTTGAAAAAGATTTTACTTATACAAAAGGACCACAGAGGCAAATGGACACCAAATTATGAAGGTCTATATGTGGGTATGTGGTGAAGAAAGCATTCTCCTATGAGGCACTAATTCTCATAAGGATGGATAGGGAGGAGTTATCATTTCCCACTACTGGTATACATCACGACCACAGAGTGCACAATCAATGCGACCTTGGTACAAGAGTTGGAAGGTACCCAATACCTAGTATATTTGTTAGCGAAGCATTGCAAGATCCTGAAACTAGATATCAAATGGTGAAAAAACTGGCCTTATCCCTTGTAAACGCAGCAAGAGGACTTCGATCCTATTTCCAAAACCATTAAGTCGTTGTAAAAACTGACTACCCCATCCAAAGAATCCTCCAAAAACCTGACCTAGCCCGAAGAACGTCGTCATGGTCCGTCGAGTTGTTAGAATTCAACATACGATATGAACCACATGGACCCATCAAAGCTCAATGCTTGTTGGACTTTGTCAACAACCTGCAGCAAACGCAGAGGAAGACCAATGGACCTTGTATATTGACGGTTCTTCCAACCAAAAGGGAGCATGAGTTGTCATTGTGCTAGAAGGACCAAACCAAATCCTCATCGAAAAATCCCTATAGTTCATCTTCAAAACATCTAACAACCAAACAAAATACAAGGCTATCCTTGCCGAATTGTTACTAGCACGAGAAGTAGGAGTGTGTCGGCTAGTGTGCAAGACTGATTCCAAGCTCACGATAGGGCATCTCAACGACAAATACCAAATTAAGGACTCAATGCTCCTTTAGTACTACCACTTGGTCCGTGACATCTTAAGCTCCAACTTCGATGAAATAGCAATACAACACATACTAAGAGGAGACAACACACAGGCATACTCTCTGTCCAAGTTGGTAAGTACTAGAAAGAAGGGGAGGTACAAGTCCATGCTACAATAAACGTTGACAACACTTCAACAGCTATCACCTGTATGAACCTACATGCCGATGACGATAATTGGATGACGCCATACACACAATACTTAAAGACTGGGACCCTCCCCAATCCTATGAACAAAGGATGGCTATCAAAAGTAGCAAGCTACACGTTAGTTGAAGAAGCGTTGTATAAACGGGGATATAGTCAGCCCTTGCTAAAATGTGTCACAAAGGAGTAGGCGTCCTACGTCATGAAAGAAATCCATGAAGGAATATATGAATATCATTTCGGATCTTGAACAATGATAGCTAGGATCTTGAGGGCAAGCTACTTCTGGCCAACCATGAAATTAGATTGTCATGAATTTTTTAAGAAGTGTATGTCGTGCAAAAAGCATGACAATCTCATTCACAAAAGGCAGTAGGAATTGCACCACATACTTTCCCCATGGCCATTTGCAAAATGGGGCATGAACATTTTATGACCATTCACACCAGGGAAGGGACAAGTTAAGTTCCTTATAGTAGGAATTGAGTATTTCATGAAGTGGATTGAAGCCCAACCATTAGCCACCATTACAACACAACAAGTCCAGCAGTTTGTTTGGAAAAGTATAGTATGTCGATACGGGGTGCCATATACAATTATAACCGATAACAGGAGACAATTTATAGACAAAGAATTGGCGAAATTCTATACCGGCCTAAGAGTCAAACATATCACCAACTCAATGGAGCATTCGCAAACTAATGGGCAAGGCCAAGCCGCCAACAAGATAATTCTAGTCGAATTACAAAAGAGGCTGGATGGGTCGAAAGGAAAGTGGCCAGAAGAATTTTTTGAAGTACTATAAGCATATAGATGTACACCGCAATCCGCCACTGACAAATCACCTTTCAGCATGGTATATGGAACAAAGGCCATGATTCTGGTAGAAATTGGAGAACCCTCTCTAAGAAGGCAAACATATGGTGACAAAGCGAACGAAGATAGTCTATGCATAAACCTCGACCTAATAACAGAGTTGCGAGAGAAGGCACAAATCAGGAACATGGTGGCCAAACAGAGAGCCGCAAGAAAATACAGCTCCCCAAACTTCAGCCATGTACATTCGTAAGGAGAGATTTAGTATGGAGAATGACAAGCAACGATAGGAAAAAAGACAAATGGTTTTCAGCCAATTGGGATGGGCGATACAAGGTGCGCGAGGACATAGGTGGAGGCGCCTATAGGTTGGAGCAGCTATCTGGGGATCCAATATCTAACACATTGAATACATCCCATCTCAAGTTTTATTTCAGCTCGGGCCGTAAAGAATCAACAACTTGTAACCCTAAGTGTACTCTTTTTCCTCACCTGACATTTTTCCCTAAGGAGTGTTTTGGCTAGGGAGTTCTTAACGAGGCACACAAACGATCAATAAAATCATGGTTCATTGCAAAAATTGTTGTATTTTCTAAGCTCTCTATCGCTTACTTAGATAGGCAGTCCTGGTTAAGCACATTTATTTCTAATCTCTAAATTTCCTGTCGCATACTCCGATAGGCAGTCTTGATCGAACACATATATTTGAATTCCCTGCCGCTTACTTAAGTAAGCGGTCATGGTTGAATAACCATTTATTCTTAAGTTCCCTACAACATACTTAGGTAAGCGGTTCTAGTCGAGCAAAATTAATACAATTTCTTGCCAATATCTTTATTGCAAATTCATAGACAAATTTATGTCAACTATATATCTTAACAATTACACGAAACATCCAACATAAATAGGCGGTCATGGACAAACAAAAATTATTACAAAATGCCTACAACTACTTTATCACAAGTTAGCACCAACATCTATATATCTCGGAGAAATACTTAATATAAATAGGCGGTCAACAAAATACGCGAAACGATCAAACATTAAAAATGCGAAAATGACATCTTAAAAACGAAAAACACATATACGTAACTATAAAGAAAGAGGAATATATTTCAAAGTAGTAAAAACGAAAACAATAAAAGATGTTCATGGCCAATAAAAAGTATGGATTATTACAAACTTGAGCTTATAAAAACAAAAATACTATCCGAATAAAATCACTTAGTATGAATCTCGGCCTCGTCAATAGCCACCGTCTCTCCATCAACAACAGGATCAGCATTAGCAGCCTCAGGCTCTTCCATAACTTGATCAGAATCCACTACTTCCTCATCCAGCAAGCGATCGTCGACAGCATCTTTGTTCACGTCGAAGTGAGAATCCTCAGCATCCACCTCCTTGTAAAATAAAGTCGCTTGCCTAAAACCCTTATTAAAGTCATTGATGTGCTCTTGAACTATATATGTTTTCAAATCTTCAAGCTCAACCTTTATCCCTTGGTATTTCTCCTACAGCTCATTGTTATCTATCTCCAGGTCCTTAGTTTTTTCCCTCATCTTCTTTTTTGAATCCCGACACCTCACCTTCCAAGAGCCCAATTGCTTCCTTTTGGCAACTAATTCTTCTTTCTCCTTCTCCCAAGCTACTTTGCCTTCTTCGTATTTGGCTTACAGTGTCTTTAGTTCTTTATTGGCTTACTCCACTTTGGCTTTTCCCCCTTCCTTAATCTCCTTCTACAGCAAGTTGCCAACCCTGCGACTCAGAATCAAAGCTTTACTACTAAACTCCACCATTACCTTCACCATGGCACTAGGCTCCATATTGTCTAAAGAGGACAACACGACCTCATCTAGGCTAATCTCGATGTCACGACGAATAGTGGTTTCAAGCAACTCTATCAGGCCAACCTCTGGTCTCTTAATCCCAAAAGATGATTCTGGCCTTAAAAGCTCCACCCTGACTCTCTTAATATCCTTCCCGACTCCCTTCTTGGTAGGAATTGTCATTTTTCTCTTCGAACCACCTTGCATCCAAACCTCCACCAGTGGCTCCTTCATATTGGGAATGTCAGCATCCCCGACATTCTTGGCCTTCTTAGCTAGCTCCTTCCTTTGACTCTTGAACATACTCAAGTTCTTATTCCCTAATTGAGCCATGTGACCTACACCACAAACACACAATTTGTCGTCATTCTTAGTCTAAAGTAAACAGAGAAAATAAAGCATGATACCTTCAAGATCAACAAGAGGGTGCATTGATAAATAAACCCTAACTAAACCCTTAGTAGGTAATTTTTTGCTAAACCTCCCAAAAATCTCCATTGTTTGTTTCTCATCTGTCGACAACTCCTCCTTTTTCGTTCCTTTATAATGCCTCGAATTATCCGTCCAACTAAATGGAAATTTAGTGCTTCCATCGTCGTTGTAGAATAATGTTCGTCCTTATTGCTTCACAACAACTTTGAAAAAGCCGTCTTTAAAGTGCTTAAACGATTGAGAAAAAGCGTCCAAGATACTTATTTATACCAGGCTAGCTAACAAGAGATAGCAGAGTGATCGGATCCCTCAATCAGTATCATAGAAATATAAGAAGCATTTTGGAGATGGATTAAGATACAGTGTCCGGCATAACAATCAGAATGCTTGCAAATACCCAAAACTATTAAGGTGTAGTTAAGTTAGGGCAATGTCCAGAAGATGTAATACTCCCATGGTAAATTCATCTAAGGGTAGTCGAACATGTAGTTGAGAAAAGTGGCACATATACATGTAAAACAACCCTTCTTCAGTGTGCTCTTGACCATGGCATACGCAATCGACAACACTAACACGTTCTAAGGATATAATAGTTGACGAATCGTCCCTTTCAAGTACGCGGACGCACAACCATGATTCTAATAATCGGGACCATCTGAATAATGAGTACTAATTTTGCACGTCTGAAGCCACCCAATCATATCCAACCTTCACTGGCAAACTACTTTCAGCCACCTCTTTCGCTAGATCTTCCCTTACATCCGGAACCACATCCATATGAAACCCCTTCTCACTGGATGTAGAACCACTCGACTCGCTCATAGATCCACTATCCCCACTACTTGTACCCAAGATAGAATCACTGTTAGACATACCTTAGAGTAAGAAGATGGTGACACAAAGAGAATATGTCAGACACAACTTTAACAGGGACAATACAATTTTCTCACAATGAGTAAATGAAAAAGTTATTACTTTTGAAATGGTTGAAAAGCCAAGAAGGGGGGGGGGTTGAATTGGCTAGTTAAAAATTTAGGCTATCTTTGCAAGCTAAAAACCACCTTTAATTGAATCAAATAGATCACCAAGTTAGAATGCAAACAATACTGAGCTATACACTTTCAATCGATCAAAAATAGAGTTAACAGATTGATTTTACTAAACAGATTCTGTTCTGGTATAATCAATCGATTGAAATTGAAAAACAGTCGACTGAAATACTGGGAAAAATGCAGAAATGCGAATTTGAATTTTAAACCGGAAACAATGCTCAAGAATGATCAAGACCAGTTCCAAATGATTATACAAACATGCTCAATACTTCAGATGCTATGAAAACATGCAAGAACATGAAAAAAGATGATTAAAGCACAAGTTCTTGAAACTTTAAAATGAAAATGCAAGAGAGAAAGGTTAGAGAAGAGAGGACACCACGAATTTTTATACTGGTTCACTCAAACCTGAGCTACATCCAGTTTGTCAAGGCAACCTTAGCTTGACTTTGCACTATTTCAAAAGTTTTACAAAGTATCCACCCTTACACTTC
>Ga0214542_1000622_pt1 | contig 65776 bp, 24 predicted proteins | sample CNSS1metaG_FD_160096 | JGI IMG/M metagenome (GOLD analysis project Ga0214542, IMG submission 160096) | Root nodule microbial communities from cowpea collected in UCLA plant growth center, Los Angeles, California, USA - CNSS1 | ecosystem: Host-associated > Plants > Roots > Nodule | place: USA...
TATATATATACATTACCTAAAAGAAAATTAAATGGGTCATTTGGAACTTTTGTATTTGGAGGTTTTCTTTCCGTGACCTCTGTTTTGTGGTAAGGTACAAGGTACAAGATTAAAAAAAATGAAACTTTTCTTATTCGGGCTTTGAGAGACAGCGCAAATACTGGACTTGGAGTCAGGCCCAAATGAGAAGTGTACGGTCCATTACTTTTTTTTTTCTAATATGAATAAACTAGTCTAATAAACAAAAACTTCGTATGTTTTATTTTGAAACTAGTCACTTCGTGGACAAAACACCCTAAAAAACCACTTTAAAGAAAGAATTACCTTCTTGCACTCGCAAAGGGCACTTCTGAAATCTCTACAAACTAAAAAGGTTCATCAAGTGATATAATCTCAAAATGGAAAATCACAGTTACGATTATTGACGAAGATGACACTGTGAATCAAAGAAACAAGAGCAGTTTCCATACATAAAGCAAAAACACAAGAACAAGGAAACAAACACCGGATTGTACAATCATCTGGTTCTTCTTCTCCCCCAAACATTAAAAATACGATCACAAAGAAATCAGTTAAATTAGTTTGGCTTTTGCCCGACAGAAGCAAATCATGCTCTTGTTCAGAATTTGGAACAAAACATTATCAGATACACTCAAATCGACCAGAGGCAGATCATTGATTTGTTTTTTCGTGTAGAGATAGAAAAGGGGTAAAAGATGTGAAATATCACGCAGAGGGAATCGATTCTAAGTGGTTAAAGGGGTTTGTGTTGCACATTTGGCTTGGTTCTCAGAGGATGGTTGCTGATTCACCGCTACATCAATCTGCCTCACATTTTCTATCATTTTTACAACTTCCGACATCCTAGGCCTCTGTTCCGGAACCCTCACCACGCAAGACATGGCTATCTGTAACATTTCCACCATCTCTTCCTCTATGTTGGGATATCTGATAAGCTCCAAGTCAAACACTTCCGCGGTCCACTCCTCTCTCACAACCGAATGAACCCATCTCACCAAGTGCACAATCTCGTCGCCACCAGTGGTGTACACAGGGGATTTCCCAGTCAGAATCTCCAGCAACACCACACCGAAACTGTAAACATCACCAGGTTGCGTTGCTTTTCTAGTGTCTGTGATTTCTGGTGCCCTGTAACCAGCGGCGCGTGAGATGGGTATGGCAACTGAACTCATGATGGTTGCTAGGCCAAGATCAGATATGCAACCATATTGTTTAGTGTTCACAAAGATATTTGAGGATCTGATGTTCCCGTGCACAAGCTTCCCCCCATTCTCGCAGTGGATCCGAGTAAGGCCTCGTGCAGCACCCAAAGCAATTTTCATTCTGCTCTCCCAATCTAAAGGTACCCTATCCTCTCCTCTTTTACCTGAAAAACTCAGAAACCATTATTTCTCAGTCATAGTAAACTCACAAAGATCTGTTTGGTTTTAGAACACAAGTACTATCAAAAGCTATATTTCAAACTCAAATCTTGTGCTATCCATTCAATTTTGCAATGTATATAGCTGAGTTCAAGCTTATACAGAGACAAAATCTAAGATACAACAACCACATCCAGGTACCCAGAAAGCGAAAGATTCTAAACAAGTGAACATGGACATGACATGAAAATGTAGGAAAACAAAATTAAGGTACATACCATGCAACAAAGTAGAGAGACTCCCTTGAGTGTAGTAATCATAGACCATGAGTTTCTCATCTTTGGAATAGTAATACCCCTTTAACTGAACCACATTCTCGTGTTTCAGATTCCCCACAATCTCCATGTGTTGCTCAAAGTCTTTCTTTCCAGCAGCCACTTCCTTCAACCTCTTCACAACGACAGTGGTAGCATCCTCCAACGCAGCCTTATATGCAGCACCAAACGTCCCCTTCCCCAGTACCTCAGCAGAAGCCCTCAACAAATCCTCCAAATCAAACGCATAGCTACACCCCTCAAAGAAAAAGATTTTATTATTCGCATCAAGGTCCCTGGACACTACTTTTTCCGGAGACATATCTCCCTTCAGCAACTTCCGAGCAAAGGAATCCCCTTTCTTCTTTCTGGACCAGCACACGAAGATAAAAACAAGGAACATTGCAAGAGCAACAGAAGCAGCGGCAACAACAACCCAAAACAGCGCTGTTTCACGGTGTTTCGCAGATTTGGAATGTGAAACTGTCTGGAGAGAGACATTGTTGTTTCCTACGAAAGCAGAGTCGGGAAACCTGTGGAGAGAGAGAGGGATTTGGCCAGAAAGCGAGTTGTTGGCGAGGTTGATGGAAGTTAGGTGAGTCAAACGGGAGAGGGAGAGAGGAACGGTGCCGGTGAAACAGTTATTGGAGAGGTCGAGAACAGAGAGGTTCCTCCAGGTAGAAAAGTCAGGTAAGGGACCAGAGAAATTGTTGAACTGAAGGTAGAGAAAGGAAAGGTTGGAGAGGTTGGAGAAATCAGAGGGAAGAGGACCAATTATGGAGTTAGATCTGAGACTGAGTGTCTGCAAGAACGTGACACGGCTTAACGTATTGGGAGGAATGGTTCCGTGAAAGCCGAAGCCTGGTAAATGAATGGCTATAACTCGTGAGTGGTCGGAGTTACAGGTTACACCGGTCCAAGAGGTACAAGGAGAAGAGGTTGCGTTCCAATTGAGGGGTCGTGAAGGAGCCAACTTTTCCACCAAATGAAGCAGTGCTTGCTTGTCCTCTGTGAGTTCTGCATTGGGTCGGGAGAGACAGAGGGAAAACAGAGAAAGCAGAGACACCAAACAGAAAATGCGTTGCATTTTCCGGCAGAGTACCAGGTCGTGAAATTCTCACTCTCAGATGAACCACCACTGCGGTGCTTCTGGCAGACAAAGACACCAACAACAATGTCGTAGAAAAAAAGAGAGGGAAAAGAATGAAATCAGAAGCGGACACTGAGAAACTTGCACTGAAAAATGTGCCTGCAGATACTGCCAAGGTTGTTTTCGTTAAAGTCAAATGAGGTGGTCGGTAATTTGTTCAGCTGTAAATTTTAATTTTTTTTTTTTAATGATGGAAAGGGTGAAAGGGTTACTATTATTATTTTGTACCGAAGATGGTAATATTTATTAGAATGGAAGGGGAGTAGGAGGCAGAATTATGTTTACTTTTCGTTTTGTCTTATTGTTACTCAAAAGTCATCCTTTAGAGGCATTGGCATTTCCAAAAGGGGTGAACCGAAAATGAGAGAAAGGAAATAAAAAAACGTACCAGTTATGATTCGTGATTGGTAAAAGGTGCAGCATCCAATGCAGAACTCACAGTGAAAGTAATGGAAATCACGTTGCCATTTTTGCAGCGTTTTCTGTGAAAAGATGCAAAACAAAACTGTGTAGAGATGAATGTTTTTTAACTGTTATGTTGCACATCTAAGTTGCTGTAACTGAATTTCAGCCTATCTATTGAATGATATGTCTATAAAAAAAATAAATTTCCTTCTCTCAACTATTTTTTATTTATATATGGTCTTCTAAATCACACTTGAAAGATATCTTTATAAACTTTTTGAATGAAGTGTATCAGTATTTACGTCAGACTTTCTACCATTGGTGATCCAAGAATGAAATGTATTTCAAGTACAAGTTCTAATAGTTAACCTCTAAGTTCTGATAATAATAATAATTAGATTATCATATTTTTGACTCGAACAAAAACTCGCTCTTCTTTTTCTTGTGTCTAAATGAAAATGGAAGCAGAGATGTTTTCTTTTTTAATCTTTTAGAAGTGAGTTTTAAACTTAATTCAATTTTACAAAATTAGCTTGGAAGGTGAGGATTGTCATTACCGGTCCAATATCGAATAGAACAAAATGTTTAAAAAAGTTTATAAGATGAGGTCTAAACTTATTCTAATACCATATTAATATGTTATGAATTAAACTTATCTCTAATCGATATAAGATTTTCACCGATTGATACCAGAAATAATGACCGACCTCCAAAAAATAAAGCTGGTGGAGGAATAACGCTCCTCTCACATCTTCTTCACTCACCTATGCAAATGCAAGCATAAAGATTTCAAGAACAAAATAAAAACTAAAAAAACAAATGTCACATGTTAAGCCACTTCTATTATGTTTGAGCAAGAAAGAGAGTTGATGTGATGGGGAAGGGTGAAGAATCATGGGGTTGTGATGACACTTTATAGTATTTTCTGACAACCTACAACCCAAAACCTAACTAACTAATCAATTGAAAAAAAAAATCATCTTTTGTGAGAGGGAAGTTTTTATTCCAATCCTATATCCAATGAATTAGAAATTTTCTGATTTGTTTCTAATCTTCTGGATTAAAAATCATTATTATTTTTAAATAACGACAATCTTTAATTATTTTTATTTCATTTAAATAATATTTTGTTAAATATTTTACTTTAATTTGTATATGTTTTATCTAAATTAAGGATACTTATGCAAAATAATAAATTATATTATTATTTTATAAACAGATCATTTGACTTATAAATAAAACAAATTATTTAAATCAAAATTACAAAAGATAAATATTTAAATATTTTGCAACATTATTTAATTTTTAATATAATCATCGTTTAGTTATTTTTTACAAACTTCAATTAAATATTTTTTTATAACATTAATCCTATAATTTAATTATATTTGTTGGTTATTATTAAAATCGTTAACTTGTAAGACTGAGTTTAAATAAATAAAAACATGGAAGACTATCTTGATTAGATGATCGAAGTCATATACTAATGTGTCAAAAGATTAATTGCGATAAACTGAATTTGAGCATATCTATATACTAACATCTCTTATAACATAAATTAATTACCTTCTCTCCTCTTATTTATTGGTTTTCTAATTCATATTTATAATAATTTGTATATTCTATATATATTATATATATATATATATATATATATATATATATATATATATATATATATATATAATTACAGGTTAGGATTTAATTTGATTAATTTTTAAAGTAAAGATTGTGAAATAATTAAACTAACTCAAGACAATTTTTATGAATAGATTCATACTTTTAATACTTCAAAGTGAACCAGTATTAAGAAAGTTCTAATAGTATTTACTATTTTTAAATTTACATTTTAATATTTCCAAGTGAATCAGTATTAATAAAGTTCTAATAGTATTTAATATTTTTAAATTTAAATGATCAAGATATTAGAAGAATTGAGAGTTCTAAGTCGCCTTTCCATTCTTCACCCGGCTTCAGGGTGATTGGGTTTTCAAGTGCTGCACCATCGACGCAGAGCATTTCCTGATACTCTTTATCTCCTAAATCTGCTATGAACTTCGACTTTTTGTCCCAAGGATTCCAAACAACTGTTCAATAACAAAATGTCATATGATTTGTTAGCATATGTAAAAAAAAATCCATCAATATTAGTTATTTCTTAGGTTTTAAAAGGAAACTCACCCGTATCAGGAAGTCCATCCTTTCTTATTATAACTGTTCTCTTCTTGTAATGATCCCGAACAGCTAACACATTGTTAGAATCGGTATAAACCCTGTCAACCTATAAGATGGAGCCAGTAACATTAACAAACAAATTAAATCTTTGGTGAGCAGAATAACTCTGACTAAAAAAATAAATATGATAATAATTGTCTCACTTCTGATTCAAATGTCAAAGAAGCTCCTTGTTCTGTAAATCGTTGTTTCTGCAATAGGTTATCGAGATAGTATTGCGTTTCCAACCCTTCTATCCTCACCTCACTGTCAACAATTAACTAACTAGCACGGGTGAGTGAGTGAGTGATGTTTAGTCATAGTAAAGTTTTCGTAAAATTAAATCATAAATTAGAATCACAATTAATAGTAAGAAATTTAAATGAGTAATATGAAAAAGTCCAAATTAACTATACAATTTATTTCATTTTATATCTGTTTTAAAAAGTTTTTAGAAGGTTTGGGATATTTACAAATTATACCCACCAAATATCTGACACTGACAAATATGTATGATAGACGATGCGGAAACTGAAATTCTTGCAATCTACATTTCTGATGCGTGATGTCAAACTCAGGATGCCCAGTGCTGTCAAAGAAATCCTTAGGCGAAACTCGAAGCTGAATAGGATAATGCAAAGTGATATTCAGTACTTCAAACTATAAAGAAATATATAGATATATTCTGTGAGAAAATGTTAAATATACATTTGGGTACCTATGTGGCCATATTTTTGCATCTTCTTTAGATGGTTTTAAGAACAAATCAACGTACACTTTTGCACTGAAATCACCTGAAAGGTGTGGAGGATTTTCTTCGATAACCCAGATCCTGTTTCTGACAAATCCATGATCCTCCCGTGTTTCATTGTTTTTGAACTACACAAAAATCACACCAATTTTTTTTTTTTGTTATCCACGAGTAAATGCAACATTGTGAAATACAACTAAAATTTAAAATAAATCATTCATACCTCTGGAAAACAGATTGGAATTCCTCCTCTCACAGCTGTGGGAGGATTAAAGATGGCCTTAAAATAAAAAGAAAATTAATAAATAGAAGAATTCAAAAATGAATTCAAGATTCATATACAGAATCTGAACTAACATTAAAATTAAAATATGAAATACATTGACTAAGACAGAGATGAGATAAGTACTTTCTTGCTTAAGAAGAGTAACTCTCCAGTTCGTTTTGTTTTCCAAGAAATCACTTGAGCTCCTAACAAACTAACAGTTGCAGAAGCATCATTATTTCGGAGAATGAGTTGGGATATTCCATTCTTGTCTTTGACGAGTTCAACTGAAGATTGAAGAGGATTCTTATCAGCTTTGTGTGGATATGGTGGTGGTCTTTTACCTGCTCCAGAAGTAGGAGCTGAAGCATTCATCTCCAATCTCGAAACACTATTTATGTGTGACCCAAGAAGGAATGAGATGAAAAAGAGCGAAGAATCATGGTTTTGCGATGACACTTATAGTATTTTCTGGGAACCTAAAACCCAAAACCTCAACTAACTAACCAACTAAAAGAAATATTTTGGATTGGGAGGTTTTTATTTCGATCCGAGATCCAATAAATTAGAAACTGTTTCTCATAATTAAAAATCATTATTTTTTTTCTGAAATAATAATAATTTTTAATTATTTTTATTTCATTTGATAATATTTTTTTAAATATTTTAATAGTAGTTGATTTCTAATTTTAGTTACACTATTAGAATATTTAAATAAAAGATTAATATAACTTTTTAAATACAATTAATCTTGTATGTTTGAAATAAGTAACAACCAGAGATAGATTAAGAAGTAAGAAGTAAAAAGTAAAAACAATTTACATGTTAAATATCCTTCACAGTCACCAACATTTTATATGTAATAGACTATATAATCAATTATACCAAATATCTATTACCAATATACTTTGTTATAAAATTTTTCTTTATATTTAGGTATATAAAGCATAATTATGTTGTTTTAAAATTTATTTCTAATATAATCGATAATTATTTTATTATTTTTCTAAGAAAAATATTTTTATTATAATAAAGTAAAATAAATTAATTTTAATTTTAGTATTTTATGAAGGAATGCTGTTTTAAAATATATTTTTCTAAGATTTCATAATATTTTTTACTTTAATTTAAAATCTATTAACTTGTAAATCATAATTTTTTAAAAATACTTTTATGGTACATTATTTTACTGAATTATAAACATTGTGTTTAGAAACAAACCAATTAAAAAATAATCAAAATTCAATATAAGTTTAAAATCGCATTTATGTTTCAAAGAAGTTTATTTTAATTTCCAGTTTAACATTTTAGAATCGTTTCAGTTGTTTAAATATTGTACATTGTTTATTACTTACAAGGGAAAAGCGTAATATATTTGATTTGGTTGATGTTTACACAATTTATTTAACACATGCCTGGTAAGAGGTGGATGTTGCGTTCCTAAAGAAAAACAAATACTAAAATATTTTAAAATAGAATAAAAATGATTAATTTTAATGTTTTCATTTTGAAGTATATGTAGAATTACACATATGTACACATATAATTTGTTACTATTAGTATTTATACCATAATGTATAAATATAATAAAACTACACTTATGCTTCACTTTGGCGTTGTAAAAACATAAATACTCATTTGTGTTTTATAATTTGAAAATAAAAATGAAAGAAAGAAATTTGCTAATACATACAAACAAATTATTGAAAAAACAAAATATTTATTATTAGTCAAATGAATATTAAAAATTTTCAATAAAATGACATAATTAATCTAAACCAAATTACAATAGTCACTTTGGTTTGTTTTTTTTTTCTCATCTCGGAACCCGTAATTCTTATGTTAGTTTGAATATGTTTATCTAAAAACCGAATTAAAGATCCTTATTCAAAATAATAAATTATTATTTAATAAGTGGATCATTTGACTTATAAATAAAACTAATTATTTAAATTGAATTCACAAATGATAAATATTTAAATATTTTGAAACATTATTTTTTAACATAAACATAGTTTAGTTTTTTTCTACAAACTTCAATTAAATATATTTTTATAACATTAATCCTATAATTTAATTATATTTATTGGTTATTGTTAAAATCAATATATTTTGTTAAGAAATTTGATTCAACAAATCTTATCCAGTATTGTTAACTTGAGAATGAGTTTAAATAAATAAAAACTTCAAAGTTTCTAATGAAAAATAAACCACTTTTAAATAATAATAAATTTGTCACATAAATTACTTAAATTAACTTAGTATTATACAAAATAATTACAATAACGTACAGGTGTCCAACAATTAAAGACATGGGATTAGTTAAATCACACATTGATATCCTGAAGGTATCAAAACATAAGGCAAATACTTTATTGTACGCCCTAAAGGATGTAAGTTATATATTTTCAAACAAAAAAAATAAAATTCACACATTCTTGGCCTGAACTTAACCCACAAAATATCCACAAAATGTTTCAGCTTGAAACAATGCAAAATAATTCGGTGGTTGACTAGACTATTCTCTTATTGTTTGTAGTGAGTATACACACTACATGCATGTATAAAAAGAGTACTGCATGTAAATAATAAGCTATAAAAGGAATAAGTTCAACAATAATTTACATCATACCTCAATTATACTTAAAACCGAAAAAGAACATGGCAATGTCTTAAATAATATAACATATAATTCAAAGAAAAAATAACTGAACTAGGCCAGAGGTATGATGTGTTAAGTCTAATCTACTTACGACCAACCCTAAAATCAAGTGTGGATTCAACATGTATATCTCAAGTCTAGTTAAAAAAAAAAAAAATCTTACATTTTAGTTGCTATACTTTCTTACATTTTTCCCATATGGTGTGTTAAGTTTAACAAAGATGGGCAAGAGCTATTTATATTACACGATTAAATGGAGAAAGAACAATTTCTCAAAATCACACAAACATGACCAATTTCTCAATACCTTGGACCATTCTGAGGAGCATGCTGGTACCTCATGTCACAGCCATACTACAAACAAACAGCCTGCATTCAAATGGAAGAATCAACAGCTGGTTGAATTTATCATAATGGAATCACCTGAGACAAAAATGATGATAGAGGATGGAACAGGTTTCTGTTTGCTATAGATCCTTCTGTCACTCTATTTGTCATTGGAAAGTCGTCATACTGCCACACAAATTGCCCCTGAAAGATGGGACGAAAACAATAAACAATAACTAAATCCATCATACGCTGTTTGTAACACTTATCCCCGTCCACCTTAAAAGCCCGTTACTTTTGATAACGCCTGGAACAACTGGGCCAATTTGTGTAGTATTACTCATTATTAATACTATACGATGTCTATATATAAGATAGATATGGTAACAAGAAATTTACCAGGGGACCAGGAGGAGCAGCAAAGTTTTGTTTCATCAATGTGCTGTACATCAAGCCCAATAAACCAAGATCCAATGCTTACATCATCGTGTACATATGTACGGAGCATAAAACTGCGAAGTAAACATTCCAAATTGATACAACACTTTAACTTCATGTTTGGATACTGACCTGACTAAAATCATATCCAAAAATTTAAAATCTGGAACAAACTATTTGCGGATTTGGCTTTCACCGTGAAAATTTGAATCAATCATGAAAGAATTGAATCTAATTCAAAGACGCAGTTAGATAATTATTACAAACACACACAAATGAAAACTATACCTGTTTATTGAAATAAACTGAGCCAATGATTTTGAAATGACATAGACCTCACCTGAAGCATGTCTAAAGTATCTGAATCAAAACAAGCATGGATTTGAATGTCAACAAAAAAAGTCCAATAAAAGGATGGGAGAAAAACAATTCAGGGATCTAATACATGATTTGGACAGTATATCTAACAGGTAAGCTTTGATAAGTCTTTTAAGAAACTATTTACAGACATTTTTTCTTATAAAAGTTGAGGAGTGTTATAATACTAAGTTGTTATGGTTTTCTTTAATCATTATAACTGTTTTTCTTCTCTCTTTTGTCTTATCATGAGTTTCTTCTAACTCATTAGACCAAACTCTAATCTTTTTGCAACACAGTAATTGTTACTCGTCCAACTAGTTTTAACCGATGGTGAAAATCTAACATGGTTTTCTTGACATATCATGTGAACGCAGAGTGTCCAATCACTATGCTAATTCATTAGGTTATTTCACTCATTTAAATATGTAAAAATTATCATCTTGAGGAAAAGAAAATTCCATCATTCAACTGAGACATGATGTTGGAAACCAGTTTATTTATCATTATTGATTACATTTCCACTGTTGCATAAGCTCATTAAGGAATCCTTTTCACCGGTAAACATCTTTTGATAAGGTATCAGTAGGTAGGTTAAATTTTTCTGAAAAAAAAAAGTGATAGCATCATATAGAACAGGAACTAAGAACAATTGGCAATGTCTTCCCAAAACCGTAATATTCTACAAAGAACTTTTAGCTTTGTATCAAAATCAATATCTCGTAAGAAAAGGAAATAAATAAAACTAACAGTTAAGTATGTATTAGTATTACTCACGATTTTCCATCACCAAATTTCCACCAGTCTGGCTCATGCCATTTATGTGTCCTATAAAACATGATTCGGACAGAATGAGAAAAGGGAAAAAATTCTAATACCATAATAAATTGTTCTTACTTCCTAATGAAGCATTATACTCACCGCTCAGAGAAAACTTTGCCTGATTTCATGCAACCAATATACACACGGGGCTTGTCCAAATGAGAAGCTAGCACTACTCCAAGGGAATCTGTAGAAGAAATAATTTCACACACAGTCACACAGCAAAGGACCTACAACAGCTAAAAATACTAAATCCAATTGGCTTTATCACTTCTAAATCTTCACAACTATCTAGGAATTCAAGAAATTTATATAACTACACCGGTGGGGTTTCCGTTCATCATCAAATTATCGGTACCAATATTTTCTGTTGTTTGATTTTCATGAATGGTAAGTTCTGCAATGGAGCTATAGCAATATTATATTTGATATATTCCAATTATTAAAAACAGCCTTTTATGTGTGTGCATGAGATGCATGATGTATTATATTTTTCATTGCCAGACAGAATTAAGGACCACATACCGAGATTAACATAGACATCATCATTGACCTTAGCATAAAATTCAGCATCCCATTTGCCTACTGCATGAATGAAGAATGATTTTATCTTTTTTGCTTTTTCTTCAGGGGCCTCCACTTGATTACCCTGTGAAGTAAACAAAGCTACATGACATTATCATATTTACTTGTCACGTGTATTAAATTATATGTATATCACGTGATGCCTCAATAGTCCACAAAACAAGGGGTAAGAACAGAAGTTGGCCCAAAGACTTTATTAACTATACTTCAAAATTTTGAATTTAAAAGAAGTTTGAAGCCATAGTTTTATACCAAGCCCTTTACAATACAAAGTATATCTAAAATGCATGTGCCAAATGTGCGCATTCAGTCACCCCGGGAAAATTATAATATCTGTATTTTTCATCAAATATGGCTCGAATGAAATTATCATCATAAAAGGTAACATACAAGAATGACGAAATCATTGGTGTGACTGATTTCTGCTTCAATTTCTTTGTCCAAACTGTCTCCACCGTTTGCACTGCATCAAAAATGTTAAAAGTCAATCATTTGCAAAAATTGAATTTGAACCTCCAAAAATGTACCTTCTTCCTATTACAAATCGCACAATGATTCCTTTCTTATCAACCAGTTCTCTCCTAGCTATACCTGCAGAAAATAGGGTATCAATGAGCTTTGGCAAGGCTTTTAAAGACTACATTAATATAATTTGAAAGATTAAAAACAGAGCCATATTTATAGCAGAGAATTTCAAAAAACCAAATTATTAATGTGACTGCCTGAACACGGATCCAAACATGCTGACATTTATGAACCAAAATAAATTATAAAACCCATGAAGTGGTAAAAATAGGTTGTCAGATGATAGTATATTGCTTGAAACTGAAAAGTGATCAGCACCTGCTGTCAAACTTTTGAGTTCTGGCTTCATATGTTATTTATGTTGCCCAGTTGAAGGTCATATGACTCATTGCATTCAGTAACAATATTGGAAATGATAAAACAGAAGAAAGACCAAAAACAATAACATGATCATAGAAGGCGGAAACCAAACTACAAAATTGAAGTCTACAATAAATTTATTTGGCACATAGAAAGTGTTCCATCGAATAAAGCTGATAATGCCAATATGCAGAATCATGTAAAAGGAAATCAAAACAACGACAAAGGTACCTGCTGGCATCCAAGCCTTACGGATTGCATCTCGGTTTTTCCTCCGGCCAAAGGTTGTCATCACTCCAACTACTAAAAGTACTTTCTTTGTAGGATGTTTTTCATTATTTCCTAGCAAGCGCTTTGGAACAAAACCTTCCTGTCTAGCCGCAGCTAGTTCCGTCTCAAGGACAGACAACTTCTTACTTTGTTCCCTAAAAATAAGCGAACAACAGTCTTAGGTAGAGATTATTAGTAGCCAAATTTAAATTCAATAATCAAAATACGAAAATTACCTGCAGGCTATAACTTTCAGTGTATCATCAAGAGAAACGGCAGATTGACCCTGAAATCGGATGAACTATACTGCCTCATTGATATCCTAAGACGACAACTAAAAATTAAAAAGAGAAACACCACCAATCGCATCCACACACAGAAAAAGGCATGGTATGGTACAGCACACAATCATAAAAGAACATTCCAGTGTAAAATGTACGACAGGCCTTTGCAAACTTCAACGAAGAAAACTAACACCATACCTGACCAGTTCTTTTTTCAAGCTCTTCGACTAAATAAGCCCTACTTTCCGCCTCCTGAAATAGCCTGCGTATCACTCAATACATCAAAAACTCGAAACGCAATTCACAGTAGAAGATGAAAAGACAGATGATGAATAAGGAGAAGAAAACTTATAATAACAATTATAAAAACTTACTAACTAACTAACCTGGCGGCAACGTAAATGGTAGCCATGGTAGAAATCATGGCTAGCATGAGCGCAGAAACACGTGATCCAAAAGAATTACCAGAAAGCCGGTTCTGCGATCCCCGGCTACGCATTTCTTGTTCGTCGAAATTATCATCCAAATGTCAGATCCAGGAGAGAGAATATAAAGACGAATGTAACCGTTTGGTTGGGACTTGATTTTTCGAGTTTGAAATGTGAAAACGACGTTATAACCGCTTTTAATTTCAGGGTTTATGCAATGAAACTGTTCTTTTGGTTTCAGGTCACCAGAAGGTATCAAAATGCTGTTGGATTCAATGCCAAATGCAAGGGGGAAATACACTGTAATGTACCAAGGGTGGGTAACCTCACTTATTTTTTTTGAATTAAATATGTTTTTTTTATCTCAAATCTCAATAAATTTTGAAATTTTATATAAATCGAAATTTTTACTTTTAAAAATATGTAAATTTAATTATTTTTACCAAATTTTATTAAGTTTATTTGATATTTTAAATATATTTTATGATAATATTTGAGTTAACATTAAAGCGAAAATGTGTCAAACGGTATAAACAATTTAAATACTACCATGAAATATACTTTAAATGTTAAATAAACTTAACTAGATTTGGTTAAAATAACTAAATTTACGCATTTTTTAAAATAAAGAACTAAATTGGTCAAAAATTTTAAAAATAGAGAAATTCTAAATTTCACTAAAACTTAAAAGAACCAATATCATATTTAACTATACTTTTTTAAACGATAATAATATTTCCCTCCTTAGTTACTTTTTGTTTAAATTTATACAAATTTAATTCTTGACTTTATTTAAAGAGACTAAATTTATTTCATTGCTATTCCTTCCGATGTTATTAATGGATTTTCATCAAACCGGTAATTTATTGATTAATTTTGATCAAGTTACTTTCTTTAGTTTAACCTATTAAATAACTTTAATTTATATTTTCTTTTTGCATTTTTTATCCTCTCATATTTTTTTTTTCTATAGTATATTTGGTTTGATTTCAATTATGTGTATTGAAATATAATTTCCTTCAAAAATTTGAAAAAAAAAACAAAACTAATTTAGTGGGTCTAAAATTTACCGTATAACCATAGATATATCATAACTCTAGCCTTTTTTGTCATCGAAAATAAATAAAATAAAATTTTAATTAGGTTTCAAGTGTTTGAATAGAAAAATTGAATTTGCTTAACCTTGATGTATTGTAGCTTAATTATGAAGCTAAGAAAAAGAACGGAAAAAAGAAAATTTATATTGACTCGGTTTATACTTAAAAAAAACAAAGAATTGAAAATCTTATAGAACAATTGTAGAATTAATTTTGTTATTTCTAAATTTAAGATAAATATATATTTGGTAATCCAAATGAAATAAATAAATATTTAGTTTCTCAAATGTTGATATGTCATATTATAAACTTACAATTGCTTGAAATAAAAACAATGTTTGAGAGGGTTGTATTTATGTTATAAAGAAAAATTGCTTATTTTTTATCAAGTGTGATGCCAATTTTTTTCCCAATTTTACCAACAAAAAAAATGGCCAGTAGTGTCCATCAATCGATCAATTTAATCAAATACAAAGGGTTAAGTATGTTTTTAGTCCCTGAACTTTAATCCAAAATTGGAATTCGTCCCTAGCCAAAACTTTGATAAATTTTAGTCCCTAAATTTTAAAAATGAATGAATATAGTCATTTTAACCCAATTAGTTTGACTTTTTTGAATATGTCGAATGTGTTTCAGGTTAATATTGGAGTTGTTTCTGTCGTTTGACACATTCTCGGCTCAATATTTACTGAGAAATGCGTTCGAAACCTAAAAAAAAAGTTAACAAAATTGGGTTAAAAGGACTATATTCATTCATTTTTAAAGTTTAGGAACCAAAATTTATCAAAGTTTCGGCCAGACGAATTCCAATCTTGGGTCAAAGTTCAGGGATTAAAAATATACTTAACCCAAATACAAATAACCAAACTGAAAAATCCAAAATAAAATCAATAAAAAACCAAAAAAAAAAACGTTATATGTTTCATTGAATAAAATCAATTTTAGCTTTATGATTTCATATTAAAAACTAATCTAATTCAAATTAATTACTATAAATGTTCTATATATACATGTCCTGTTATTGAGAAATTAATTAACTAAAGTTGTTTATTAATTAGCTATATTTATTTAAGAATTTTCATGAGTTAGCCACTTTTTTCAGATTTTGTATTTACTTTTGAGATTATTGTCTTTAATGTACAATATTTGAATTTATATTTTAAACGATATCATGTTTTATATGGTAAATATTAAGTAAAAGAAAGTATTTTGAGTATGTAAAAAATACACGTGTCATTATTTTATTGTTTAAAATACACGTGACATGGATTGTGCTCATTGGATGTCATTATTTTTATTTATTTAATAAATGAAAATATTTCTAATAGGATTACATAAAAAAAAATTATTCTAAAATATATTCTGATAGGAATTGAATATTCCCAGTTACATTTTAGTTTTCATATGGCTACATGGCAGACATAGAAAGGGTATAATTGGTGTTGTGTAACCATTGTCTTTCACAGGGTAATCCTATTCGAATCTCTCATGATCTCATTCATATCTTTTAGATTAACACACGTAATAAAATTATTAACTCTAAAAATACATAATTTTGAATTAAATAAAAGCATATAAATCTTTGAACATATTAAACTGAAAGAATTTATGAAAAATTACAAAGGCAAGTGATAATGCAAAAGCACTTTAAATAACAGTAGTGCTTTCTCTTGATGCGAGCTTATAAAAAGGGCTTGTTCCCTCAGTCTCTGTGTGAACATTTTTCTCGACAGTACTAAGATTAAGGTTCTCATCTCACTCATGTCATTGTTTGGTCTTCGAGTGTGTTTGAAGGTTTGGAACAAGATTTGCATGGTGAATGAGCAATGAAGAGAAGTCGGTAAGAGAGAGCTTTCTTTGGTCCACTAACACGTGGTAATAAGATTCAATTAGCTGCCGACTCATTCATCCAAATATTGATAGAGTGAACGAAACACTCACACAGTAGATGAATGAATGATGCGGGAGACAAATTGAATCTTATGCTTCATGTATTTGGACTGAAGGGAGCTCCCTTTTTTTCTTTTTCTTTTTCATTCGTCCTTCAATTCTCTATGATTTTTTTTTTCTTCTAATAGAGGTTGGAAGTCTCACATCGACTAAAATAAAACAATTTTATAGTATATAGTCAGAACAAACCTCACCTTATAAGTCAGTTTTGTAGGGTTGAGTTAGACTTAAAGTCCACTTCTAACATGGTATCAGAGCCTGGTTAGAGTCTATCTTATCAAACTTCATCTTGCAAGCCAATTTTGTGGGGTTGAGTTAGATTTTAAAGTCGACTTCTAACAATAGATATTAAGTTAAAGTTATCACATACTTCTTTCTCTTTGGATTCAATTCAATTTCACAGGGTGAGTAATTACAATCTTTGATGTAGTCGTTGTTATAAATATTTTTAAATAATTGATATCAGGTTAAGGATCTAATTCAGCTGGTTGAAACAATTTTTTAGCAAAATTATGTTATTACAAAGAGGCAAGATAATAATGATCGGTGTTAAGTTAGAGTTGAAACTTAGATTCTCAACTAATGGAAATATACTATGTTATCTTTTTTCTGAAGAGTAACGTTGCATCTTTCTAATTTTAATTTTAACTGATAGAATAACAAAACAAACTTTCAGGATGTCACCCTATTTAAGAAGTTGTTGTGAATATTGATTTGGATTTGCTGAATTGAGTTTGATTATGGTTATGGTGTGTATGAAAGTTTTCAATCTTTACTTGAAGAGTGGAATGCAGATGAAGCTGTAATGCAAAGCATGACTCCGACAAAATAAACTGATGTGAAAGAATATTGTCAATGAAAGATTTAATGGCACTTCATTTGCTTGGTGGGGGAGATTGAAGGACGCAAATTACTTTTTTTTTTCTTTGTTAATTATTTTCTAATTGTAATTTTTGATTTATGTATTATAAATGTATAAATGTAAGTGACTAGTCATTTTATAAGTTATTGCTATTGTTTCATTATTACTTTCAATGTATTAAATTCCTTGTGTAATTCCTTAGTAATCGATTATTTATTTTATTTATGAAATAAAATGTTTTATATTTCTGATAAAAAATATACTGTTTAATACACAAATAAAAAGGATTAGAAAAATTAAAATGTTTACTCAAAAATATATATGACATACAAAAATTATATATAAATCATATGATAACATGTCTTAATCTGGAAAAAGGTAACAGTGGCCATTTTCAATTATGCAGAATCTAACATCACTTTATCCATCATATGATGATACTGATAACTGCTCTATCTTTAGCAAACACAAGATTTAACTAAAGTTGTTTGTCATTAATTGGCAATTAGTTATCATGTCAGACTAATTAAAAAAGAAATCAAATACCCGAATTTCGTAGTGCTGATCACCTAGTGAAGCATGGCCAGTTTAATATAGAGAGTGGTGTTTGAGATTTGACAATGGAATTTTGCATTACGTTTCGAAATATACTTAATTTAGGTAAAGTTTGATTTCCCTTTATTCTCATGGGCCTAGATGTTTCCAACCCATATGGAAAAGTATAAAGAGTTAGTGAAGTGGATTTGTTTGTTATCATCATAAAAGTCTTCTCCATCATCATCTCAAGATATGGAAATAAATAAAGCGTTAAATATATATATATATATATATATATATATATATTTATGTTTTATAATAGTATTTGATATGTTTACATCGTTTGACATATTTTCATTTCAATGTTGATTGAGAAACATATTTGAAACATCAAATAAATTTTACAAAATTTGATTAAAATGTCTAAATTCACATATTTTTAAAGATAAAAAAACTAAATTAATCCAAAAATTCGAAGAGAATCTAATTCCAATTTTTACTAAAAGTTAAGAAAAAAAACATGATTTAATCCATAAATAAGTCATCATAATCCACTTGCGAATCTATGTGCTATAATATGCAAACAATATTAAAAAGAATAATAATATTTTGACTCACTTTTAATTTATCATTTTAATCATTTTTTAATTATCTATTTTGATTTTTTGTAATGATGTGATACGATAATTGAAGGGTAATTAAAATAATAGATTAAAAGTGAGTCAAAATATTATTAATTGGTTGATACATAAGGCAGCTCAAAGATCTAAGAACTGAGGTTGTGAACTGCATGTTTTGTGTAATGCTCCTGCAAGGAGTTTAATTTTATCTGAGTTGATTTGACAATAAGTAACATTATCACCACCTTCTTTTCTTTACTAGTGGAGAACATGCGTATGGTCTCACGATTTGGTATTTAATTTCTAAAATTAGTTAATGGCATTAATTGGTTATCTCTCAAATCAATGTTCAAGATGCTTCCACCAAGGCATATGTTCGGTTTGCAACATCTGGTTTGTTTATTGTTTGAAAGAAAAACAGCACTTGCTGTGGAACATTTAGTTTGTCAACTGTTTGAAGGAAAAACAGCATTTTGTGTAGTTCGGATTTAGAAATGTTTGGTCAGGTTTTTACTTATAAGGAGGAAGAAATAAGAAAACAATGTGGGATCACACATGTTATAACGAGTGCATGATCAAACCTCAACCCCACAAATCAATGGACTCCTTAGTGGAGAGAGACGATGAGAAGAAAATATAATTTTTTCCAATAACGATGAGAACACAAATGTTAGTGAACAACTTCTTTTTTTTCTCCATTTTTTCTCTATTCTTTTGAACACTAAAAAAATAAAAATATTTTTGATATATGTTCCTTCGTATTCAATAGTTACAAATGAATTAATTAGAAGTTAATATGAATTAAAAATTAAAGCAGTGAAAGAATTTAAGCAGTGATTTCTTAAAAATTAAAAAAACATTTTTAAAGTATACAATAAAAGGAACTATTAGTGCAAATATTACATTTGAAAATCCGATTTCACTGTTAAAGAAACTCCACTCCTAACGCAACAGAAGATATAATGTCATCTTCAGGGGGCATGCAGAATATTAGGAGGGAATAAAGCAAGTATTTGGGTGTACAAGGGTTCTTCTTATCTTCAACATCAAGCGAACACAAACAGGTTTAAGGATCAACATTCATTTTTCACACCTGACAAATGATGTAATCCATGATGTAATGTAAACATGCATGTAGTTGATATTAATAATTTAGACACACATCAATCACTTTTGATGGTTACATTACATAGTCCTTTACATCAATATCTTTATATATATAAAAGAAGGGAATTTGTATCTGACGCCATACAATGTATTAGCACACGAGAAATAGAAAAACACATTAATCCAAGGGGGCTTGGGCAAAAATATATTCCATGGATGATTGAATGATTGCATGGTCGAAGGCAACAATTAGTGGTATAATTGAAAGTTTTAAAGTTTAAATGTTTCACCAAAAAAATCAATCCTGGGAGAGAAGTAGAAGACAAGATATTATAATTAAACCAAAATTCAACAGGGAGGAAAGAGAAGCTGTCTTCCTTAAAGAGAAAAAAGAAATCTAGAGGTGATTTCCTGTCAAATATAGCAGATATGGATGGTGCCAAAATAACCCCATCTTAAAGACAGATAATTTGGAGGCATTTGAATACCTTCTTTTCAATTTTCTAATCATTTTACCTTATTCTCAGGTCTGTTGCTTCACACGCCATATCCTGCTGCTGCTATAGGGCTCGACAAGATAACATTATCAATTATTGCAGGGAATCCATAAAACGAAAGGTATCACATATTTACCCTATCTTTTCCAAGATCACAACGGGCTAAAAACTGTTACCATGACAACAGAGGGTATTGTTGATACTGAATCTGCTATGCATCTTAGACAGGTTCATACAGGCCTAAGACATGTCCATCAATGCACCGCATAGCTGCAACCTGATCACAGGTAAATCACATCAGACTTTGGTCAAGTCCTCTTCAGTTGTATGAAAGCTATGAGTGAATCACAATACCTTTCCATGGATCTCATATTTGATGGGCCCATCGAGTTCAGCCCCTAACGCCATTAATTTAGTTACTGTACTGTTCATGTCAGTCACCGTAAAAGACAAAAGGGAGGAGTACGCTTTCTGCGCGGTGGCTTGATCACTGTGAAATTGAAAATGAATCAGCAGGTCACCACTCCATCCAATATTCAAAACCAAACATTTCTTTGAAAACATAATAATTTGGACCACCAGAAAAACCTTCGAAAATTAAGAAAAAAATAATAATAACAAATCAAGAAACTAATCACGTTATTATTAGTAGGTTTCTCGGGCATATTAGAGTTAATTAAAGAACCATGCACATTGTGGTCGTCATTAATTACGGCAATTAGCAATGAACAATCATCGAACACATGGTGGGCATGAGAAGAGAAGAGAAGAGAAAGTACTGGGAAGAATGCATGAGGGCAAGCTTGAGAGAACCAGATTGAAGTTCGGCCCAACGGAGAGAGCACACGTTGATGGTGAAGTCCAAGCCTTCGGAGTAGAAGCGTGCGGCTTTTGGAACATCCTTGTGTAGTTGTAATATCCACCTGAACGACGCTGCCATCAGGGACGCCGTCTGCGTTTCGCTCTTCTTCGTAGACACACGTGCGCTCAATTGGATTTCAAGGTTCGGGCCTGCTGAATTTGGCCCATTTAATTCTTTTTCTTGACGGATATCACCGGAACGGAACCTCTTCATATTTGCGATCTAATTACATAATTAGCTTCTATTTTACGTTATTCTTTGTCAATTAATGTGAAAAATTATTTTAAGATATATTTTCATCGCATATCTCGTAAGTTTAAATACTTTGGTGTATAAAAAAATTGAACTTAAACCAGGTGCACACTTAAGAGAAAAAAGTAGTACAGTTGCTTATAATGAACCCAACTACTACTTCTATGAAATCACTTCGTTAAATAAAAAGAATTTCGACAATCTTCACGTGTTTTCTGTCCTTACTTACAAGATCCTTTTCAAAAAATTCTTTGTCCTTTTTTATAAATCCCAATTATAATTAAATGATACATTAATTATTTTCCCCTCTATAACTACTTTATTTTTAAACACTATAAGAGGGAGTATTTTTACTAATAAAATAATTAACATCGATGATGCCCAGGTCAATACATATATAGTCATGGATTAACCATATTTTATGAATCCCCTATTCATGGTTGGTACTGATAAGTACAATTTTTTTGCCATGTGTGGTTTAAACTTACTAACGCGTCACAAGATCAAATTCGGGTCCAGTCGTGTCATAACAATGAGAAGAATACAAAAAACTATCCAAAATTGTATATTTGTTTTTCACTTCTCAAAATCGACTGGATTCTTTTTTTCGCTACATGACATGACAACATCTACAGTAGTATATAGAAAATAAACCCCCAAAGGAAAATTATGTTACAGATACAAAGTGAAAATTATGAACAACGCAAAAAATTGCACGTGAAAGGAAAAGACGAGGGAAGTGCAATGACCAGCATGCAAATTCTTCACCGACTTATTACCTTAGCCTGAATTCTCCAACATGTTAAATGTTTATGCTAAAGCACCTCTAAAAGGACCCTTTCAAGGCTTTTAAACGCGATCGCTGCCCCTTGGACCTAGCTTCAAGAAGCTTCGCCTTCAAAGTATTGTTCTCCTTTGATCCTGAAGGCACTTTGGAAGCCTCCGATACGTCAAGGTCTTGGGATCCAAGTTTTGCCATCCACTGCTTCACAGGGCTTGCCTGATTCCTCCATCCAGCATTGCTGCAGGAAGCCTCGCCATAGTTATTCTCAGCATGCATATTGCCACCTTCTGATGCCATAAGTTGACCTCTTATCAGATTATCGATAATGTGATTTTTACTGGAGCTGTGCAATTCAGTGGGGTTCATCTTTCTTTCAGAATCATCATCTTCGTTGATCTCAAAGTGTTCGCATTTTTCAGATAAAGTTCCTTCAACTGCCTTGGTATCTGTGGTCTTCCCCTTATCTGCATCAATTGAATGGGACTTCTTATGTGAATCAGATGACATGGCCCACGCCATCTGTTCTTCAAACTTCACTTGCAAGCTAGATGGGCTACGATGTTTTAACCCTTCTCGTGGTATTGGTTTTTTCTTCGTGTGGTTGGTTTTCAATGTATCCTCAAAATGTTTGTCGACAGCCTCTTCTTCATGTACCTTAGATCCCTTGTTGCTTGGCTTGTTCAACTCAAAACAATTTGAATCACTTCCCACGGAATCATCGTCATCACCCCCCACCTGCGGTGCACTGACAGCATCGTTCAGTGGTACAGATTCCAAGGAATTACGGCGATTCCTTACCACTATATTTTCTGTACTTCGACTATTTTGTTTAGCTCTAAGAAAAGTCTCTATTTCAAGGCTTAGTTTATCGACTATGGACTTATCCATAAACCCATTCTGAGCTGCTTCCAGCTGCATCTGCATACGTTCATCCAGCCATGATTCAGATATGTGAAGAATCAAACGATCGTGATCAGCCCTTTGAATCCAGTCCTTATCAGACTTGTGATTCAGACTATGCACCTCTCGTTCATATTCATTTATTCCCCTAGCAAATTCATCACAGAGCTCCTCCAATAGTTTTCTTCTTGTTCTCTCTTGATCCAATTCTTTTAGAGCGTTAGTAAGAGAGGACTTCACTTCAGAGAGATCTCGAGCTAATTTCCGGTGTATACTCTCTGACCGTTTCCTTAATTTCCTCTCATCCTCAAGTTCATCCCTCACGGATTGCACGGCAGCGTGGAGTCGATCCTGCTCCTTACTCTTCCGAACCAATTTATCCTCTGCAATTTGTTTCATCAGATCATCAACCTCATGTCGATCTGCTTGTCGGTCTCGAAGCAACTCTTTGATCCTGATACGCGAATGATCTAGCTCTGATTTTAATGCTTTTATCAATGAAATGTTAGAAGCATGTTGTTCTTCCAAGCTCCATATTCTGTTTAGCACTTTTAGAAGCTCTGTAGATGTTTTCAGACTATAATGTGGCTCACCAATCCTTCCCTTAAATTCCAAGGAACTAGAAGGAGTGGCTCCAGGATTATAGGGTGTCATCTGCAAAGCATTCAATAAAATATTGGATTCATCCAACAATAAACAACCTTTCACTAGTTTAAGGATAAGCATTGACAACGCTTTGCATCAAACAGACAATGAAGGACGAACCTAGTATTCCCAGAAAATATTTTACAATACACTCTGGAACAAGAAGGTAATTAAAAAATAAACCTACAAAAACAGTGACTCAAACTCTGAAATTGTTTCATTCTTTAAGCAATCTTCACTATTATTACGATTCTTTTATTATGGATATTATTCTAACTGATTATTTTGGCAGCAAACTATACAGATACATATTATGGTTGGGGTCAAGGTTGATGCTTACCTCCATGGAACTACCATAACTTGCAGGAGATAAAGGTTGCAGTGCATGATTATTTCTCTCAATTGCTCGATGCTGATGCTGCTGCATCAAGGATGCAGCAATATGCCTCCTCAAACTGCTGGCGCTAGCTGGCTGATAAAAGAACAGAAAATTATAATTTTAAACGACATCTAGATTTGTCTCTATGGAATCGTTAACAATGTCTATGAGAATTTCTACCTCCAATACAGGCACGAGGTTAAAGACAGTGCATGACTTCACACTAAACATGTCTCGATGCTCATGGACGCTAAGATCTAAACATGACCATCCACAAAATAAAAGAAATTGAAAACAGGTAGTGAACAAAGGCCACATGAAAGAGATCATTCAGCCAAATACAGATACATAAACAACGAAGGAAGAGAAATTTCGAAAGGAAAATGGCCGTCAAAAGGAAGGACAAGCATAAAACGGGAAAATTAATCACGGGTATCAAAATCAACCCAAACTAGATTCGCTATGCCCTTCAAAAACCAGACAGTAAGGAAACATTTTAATAAAGAACAAATTGCAGATGCTGAAAGAACATTTCAGGAATAACAATAATAATAATAATAATAAGTCAAGTCAACTTATGGGAAATTAAAAACAACAAAAGAAAACTAGTATTACAGCCTAACCTGGTAGCTAAGTATACATAACATAAACCCTCGAAAGACAAAATCCCAAACAAACGAAGGAACGACAAAGATACGAAGCAGAAAGAAAAAAAAAACAGAGGGCACCGGATCAGGGGAACTGGGAGAGGCATCGGCCAAGAAGTTGGAGATGTGGAGAGCCTTGTCCTTGTGGAGGATGTAATGATGGCGGCGATGTCTGGGATCGGGAGCGGCGGCGGCGGCGGCGGCAGGAGGTGGAGCGTGATTAGCAGCAGAACGATGCATTTGAAAGAGTGGGAAAGAGTGGTTGAATTCCCAGAGCGCTGCGGCGAGCTTCCTAGAAGAAAGAGAATGGTCCCGAATGTGTTTGTTAGTGTGAGTGAGGGAGAGCCAAGAGGGGAATGGAGTAGAGGGGCCCCTGCTTTTCCCTACCAAAACCCCTCGCCTCAACTTTTCTCCTAATTTTTCCTCCTTTTCCGCTTCTTCTTCCTCGCTTTTCATCTCTCTCTTCCTTTATTTATGCCTTCTCTCTTCTCTCTCATCCACCCCCAACCTTTTTATCTCCCATTTATTATTTTCTTTCCCTTTTTGTTGCCTCCTTAATAATACACTACACTCCCTGCTTCTTCTCTACTGCTATGTCTGCCTTCCAACTTTAACGTTTCTTCTTAATTCGTTGGAGTCTCTACTTCCATGTTTCGAAAGAAGAAAAAGGTGTTTCAAAACGTGAAAGCAACATTTTTTTCTATTGTATTTTTCTTCTTTATCACCACAATTAAGTGTTACGCAAAAAATGATCGATGTCAATGAATCAAAGATCTCGTATATTAGCTACCGCACCGGCGAATTCAACAGTTTTAATTAACCGCAGATATGAGCAGGAGTAGTTTTTTTTTTTTTTTTTCTTGCTAGAGATGAGTGATCGTACAGATTTTTTTTAAGCAAGGGAATCTATCATTTTTATTTTAATATTCGAAAATGGTATTTTCTCTAATTCGTGTAATTTTTTTATTTTATAATTTCGTTTGGTGATCGTAGATTTTGGGAGAGTCAAAAGTTTCTATTATTCAATTCAAGTTTATAGAGATTAAACTTTTTACTTCTCAACGAGTTTGCACTCTCAGCTTTCTTTAACTTTTTATACATTCGTTCCTAAATTTGTCCCCTTCTCATTCTCCATATGAAGTTGAAGATAGTTGAAAGTGCGAATTCGATAAGAGATGAAAAATTTAATGTATGTAAGTTTGAAAATAGAGATTTATGATTCTCTCAAACTACGTTAATTAAAGAAAATTAAAAAAGAAAAGAAAAACCCAACTGATAACACTTTGTGAAAGAGAAGTAAGAGAAAACGTTACTAAAATACTATTTTTATTTAATATTAGACAAGAGAGAGTAAACTCTCTCCTTAATTTCTGTATTTCTGCATTACAATAAATAAATATAAATTAATTAAAGATAAGATAAATAACAAGAATATAGTCAATAAGTGTTTTGTTAAACTTTGTAAGATATATATATGTTGGGAAAATATTAAAATTTATTTTTCCATTTTCTTAAAATAAGTTAAGTTGTGACTTTGGACATGGATAGAAAATGTGTTGTTTTATCTTATTAGTTTAAGTAATAATAGTTATGTTGAGATGTTCTATTATGTAATGGAAAATTTTTAATAAATAAATGAATCAATTTTTTTAACATGTTTTAATGTTTTTACGATTTTCTACTGAAACTTCATTTCAACGTATCATAATCTATATATAAATTAAGTTTTATATAAAATTTTACATACAAATCTCATTACATACGAATTTACATATGAAAAGATAAATAATTACTAGTTTGTGATTACATAAGAAAAAAAAATCATATATAATATGATCTGTATATAAAATTACGTATGTAAAATTTAATTTATATATGGATTATGATACGTAATCCGTGTGTAATATGATATGTATGTAAAATTTAATTTATATATGGATTATGATTCGTATGAAATTATTTGTATATATTTTTATTTTTTTAGTAAGTACTGAAGAAACAATTTGTTTTAGCATTAGCAATTAAGATTGATATCCAAAAATATTAACTGATGTGTAAATAGTAAAGAAATTCATATAATAAATGAAAAATATTATATTTTACTTTTTTTTAAATAATAATTTTTTTATTTTTATATCAGTTATTTTACTCCTGTCAACTTTTTTAACTTATATTTAATACATAATATAATAACCGTAAAATTTTATTATACTTCCTCGATCTATAATATTGAAAAAGTTATATATTAACTACCGAAATTTTTTTAGCTTATCCGTAACTAAAATCAAATTGTAATATTTTTTAACTTAATTATAGTAACTAATTAAAAAGATGTATAATTCTTCGCTCTTTCTAAAGATGTATTTATATTTTAATTGAAATTGAAATTTTATATTTTGTAATCAGAAACTAATAATTTTGATAAATTTGTAACTAATGGTGATTAATTTAAATTTTTGGTAGAAATTAGTTAATTAACAAATGCTGAAAAAAAAATATTTTTACGTCTTCTCCAATATATGATCAGCAGAAAAGCTTTTTCTTTTTATGCGAACGGTGTTAAAAGTAAACGTGAAAAAAGTTACTCTTTATGAATCTTCTTTCTAATTCACATATACATCTCTTCTTATTTATTTTTTCTAACATCGTATAATTCACAATCCCTCCTCTAACTATAATCTAACTATAATCACAACTACTTTCAAAGTTACCCAATTTTCCATGATATAATATTTTTCTTATCTTATTTTCTAACTACCTAAAAACAAATTATTCTTCAATAGTTTCCGTTCTTTTCTCCTTAAAGACGATTTGGTAAGTAACTTAATTTATTACATTTAGTTAATTTTGTAATATAACTAATAAAAAGTTATCATAAATTCATGTACATTAATTTTAAAGAAGCTTATAAAAAATTGTAATGATATGCAAAATTTATTATTATGTTTGGATTTAGAATATTTAAAATACGTGTAATATATACTTATTCATTTTTCAAATCGCTTAAAAAGAAAGATCAAACAAAACTGTTTTTTTTTTTCATTTTTCGATTCATTGTAATCATCTAAACAATATATTTAATTTAACAATAATTGTATTGTTTTTTTATTATTATAAAAAAATAACAATACACATGCGATAGCATAGTAAATATATTATCTAAAATATATCATGATATATATAAGTTATGAATTTTGTTTTCCTTTCTTTCGCATATATTTCACACATTATCCTGTAATTTGCTAAAAAGGTTATCTTCTATTCATATAAAATATATTTTTTTATTTTCATATTTATTATAGTAATTTTATCCTTTTTATCTTTAACATTTTTTTTATTTTAACAATAACTAAGAAAAAGCATATTAAGATTTATATAACACATTCTAAATTCAAACTACAATTTATACACACAAAGAATATTGAAGAATGCTAATCCACTTAGAACACTAGTTAAAAAATAATAAATATGAACTTGTTTTATCAATTTTAGATCGAAAACTGAAATAATTAATTTTATTAATTAAAATAATATAAATACATATATCTTGATATGATAAATACAAAAATATCTTTTAAAATAATAAAAATAAGAATTTTGAAAATTCAATTTAAGCTTGATACTTTAACTTTTACTTTTATTTTTTGAAATTTTATTAGATGTTTAATTCTATTTTTTGTTGTTTTTTTATTAATTTAAACTCTTTTATGTTTAATTATATTTTAATTTTTAATAATATTAAAATAAAATTATTTTATTATTTAATTTCTTTTAACTCTTATCGATGAACATTAAAATAATTTTACCGATATAATGTTAAAGAAATGTTTTACTTAATGTTTTCCGATAAAAATTAAAAAATAATAAAATAATTATATTTTAATGTTATCAAAAATTAAAATATAATTAAATATGAAAAATTTATATTAACAAAAAAATCAACAAAAAATAATATTAAAAATCTAAAATATTTAAAAAAATATATTAATTAAAGTATCAATTTGATATTTAATTGAGTTTTCAAAATACTTATTTTGATTGTTTAGAGATTTTAAAGGATACATTTGTCTTTATAAAAATTAAAATATAATTAAATGTAAAAAATTTAAATTAATAGAAAAAAAAATAAAAAATAGTATTAAACATTTAAAAGATTTATAAAAAATAATAATTAAAATATCAATTTGAGATTTAATTGAATTTTCAAAATACTTATTTTGATTACTTACAAATTTTAAAGGATATATTTGTCTTTATAAAATTAGTTATGTACATTTATATTATTTTAATTAATATAATTAATTATTCCATTTCAATGTAAAAATGATAAATTTAATGCATATTAATTATTCCTTACAGCACAGGTTAGCATTTATCTTAAACAAAATAAAATTGTATGATAAGTCAGATTTCATTTAATATTATAACTAATTATTAATTTTTGTAGATTTTAATGCGTATTAATTGTTAAGGACACTAGTTAGTAAAATAAAAATATTTACTGTAATAAGATTCAGTCATGGCAAAACATATATATTAAAAATATTCATTTATCATGAATTTAAAGTAATTATTGTATAAATTAATAATCTTATCATATTTAAATTATATCAGTAATAGGTCATATACATTTTATTATTGTTCTTAATAAACTACTTAAACTTCTTTTTTTTTTTTTTTTAGATAATTTTTTAAATTTTTTTTTAAAAATATTAGTTTTTTTTTGTTTTTAAATTTTTTTGTTTTAAATTTTCAATTTATGTTGAAGAACAATATTTGAAATCTTTTAAATATTTTAGTTCTTAAATTTAAAAAGTAAATGGTATAATTTTTTTAACTGAATCTTACTAAATCTATTAAATTTTGTTAACACGTATAAACAAGTTGCTCAACTGATATTAAAACCAAAATATATCAAATAATTGAAATAATTTAAATATTAACAAATTATATTTAATAAAAATTAAATTAAGATAACTATATCTATCTATTCTTAAAATTTTCAAATCAAATATATTAAAAGTTTAAAGTTTTCGAAAACAAACATATTCCAAATTATGATCGAAGGACTAAAAAATATTTATCCTCGTCTTTGCCATAGGACTAAGTTTTTAATTGCTTCTACCTTTATTTAATGCATATAAGCTTTTAATAAACAATATAAATAAATAATTATTTATTTTTCTTCAGAGAGAGTGGTAGTGGGGTTCCTGATTTAACAGTAACATGAAAAGTCACTATCGGCATATTAATTAATTAAATTATTATTTTTAAATTAGACTAGACTAATTAAAGATGTCACTGTGGAGTGGACAACAGGACTTTCCGCAGTTCAAGATCCACCATTTAATTTTTAAATACTCAACTTTAAAAACAATCTTATTGTTCATTCTTTCTTCTTTTATATTATATAAGATGAGTGTGGGACTAACTATATTTTAATTAATAGTGTCTGTATTAAGATTCTGCAGATTATATACATATACAATGCTTTAATTTCAACCTATCATTAAAAATCAATTTAACCAATATTTCAAGATTTTTAATCTGTTAACTACTGTAATAGATATAATCATTAAAAAAATAATATATCAGAAATTAGTAAAGTCTCAATATTTTATATATAAAGAAAAGATTCTTCTTCCTAACCATTTTTTTAACTACTTTTAACGTATACAATTAGTTTGTAGTTTTACTTTTATTAACATAATTCGTTTTATTATTTGATAGTTTAATTAATATAAAATATAATTTGTTATAATTTTAGTAATATCTTCATTTTAATAAATATGCAAAGATATCTTTAAAAAAGATAAATACTCAAATTTGCACTGATCTCCTCCATAATAAAATCATACGCGTTCATTTTATTATTTGATAGTTTAATTAATATAATAAAATCATATTTTGTTATAATTTTAGTAATATTTTCATTTTAATAAATATGGAAAGATATTCATTTAAAAAGATAAATACTCAAATTTGCACTAATCTCCATAAATAAAAGTCATACGCGATACGTGACTCAGTGCAAAAAGTCAAAGATAAAGATGGGCCTATGAATCAATATTAAATAAATATTGGAATAGGAAGGTCAAAGTTATCATGCAAAAAAATAGAAAGAGCGTCCAAAAATAAAAAGCCCTTTAAGTTCTTCTATGGTGAATATGAAGGAGTTTTCAATCTGGTTTTGAAGGCGGTGCCCACTGTTTCCTAGTCGCAGGTAAGTGCTATAGTCCATTTTTGGATTCTGGACCCACATTTTTTCTTTCCCTTTCAGTAAGTATCTTCTTTCTTCCCAGGAATCAAATCCAAGGAGCATTAGGAACCAATAAGTGAATCCGATTCTTATTCTTCCTTCACCAACCATTCACGTTGAACAGGTGATTTCTCAGTGATTCTCTTTTCTTTGCTTCCTCTGTTTCTTAGGTAATAATCTTTTTGCTTTCAAATATTCTACCCAATTATGCGCTGGAACATGCAAGTGAAAATTACTGTTAATGATGTGTCTTCTTTTTAACTGGTTTCTGTTCAATTCAACCACTCCGAAATGTGCTTATTATTGTTTATTGTTTACTGTTTACGTAAGTTTTTATTATATATTATTAATTCAAAGGTTTGGGGTCATAAGACTCTTGACAAAATCTTGAGAACAGAGTGAGGCATATTGCAATTCGTTTGTTTGAGTTGCTGGCAGAATGACTTTTTTTTGACTGTGGGAGAGGTGCCGTCTTTGAAAAAAATAGTTGTTACCCTGATTTGGGGTGTGCTCCCGATTATTTATTACTCGTGGTTTTTGTTACTTGATTTTATTGTTTTTTGTACCGAATATCTTGCATTGCGAGATTTACGTTGTAGCTTCTTCGATATTATGCTGGATCGGTTTTTTCTTGCTGTTTTCTAACATTCTTTCTTAATATTAGCACATCTTGTTCTCATATTGGTTTTTTAAAACTATTTTAATGTCTATAGAAAAGAGTTACATTATATAGGATTAAGATCCCTGTTTCTGCAAATTTAGGTGGATCTGTCTTGGCTGTGGGTTTCGGATTGTTGAAATGGCTTCCAATGCTACATCTGGACATGCTTGCCCGGCGCCTATGAAAGCCACATCAAATGGCGTGTTTCAGGGAGACGACCCTCTTGATTTTGCGCTTCCCCTAGCTATTTTGCAGATATGTCTTGTTCTTGTGGTCTCAAGGGGACTGGCATATCTCCTAAAACCTTTAAGGCAACCCAGAGTTATTGCAGAGATTATTGTAAGTTCATTTATTTTCTTTAGTGTTAATCGATCTAATTATCTTAGTTTATATTTTGTAGTTCGTACTACAATTAATAACTAACGGGGATTGATGCATATGGTTGGTTATTGTTCTCTGATTTGGTTCAACTCATTTATTCTGTCTTGGTAGGTGTATGTAAATTTTACTGTCAATCCTTGCTACGGTTTGTTGTCTTTCCTTACTTTATAAGTGGTGTGCCTTCCCCCTAATTTAACTTTTTTCAATAAGAAAATTAAATATTACTTATTAGAAAGATGCGGTCCTCTCGTTTTTCTTTTCTTCCTTTTAGTGCTTACATGGCGATCCTAGCAACTGGGGCTAAGAGTGAGCAATATGAATCGTAGGGATTGAACCTGGCATCAGTTACTTCTTAACCAAGTTGGATTGCTACTAGGTTATGCGGCAATTGTCATGTGACCAGAGCTTTTCATGTTCCATATTTATAAAATTTCATAGTCTATAGACTTCACTGTGTTGCGCTACTCTAAATAAGTCTCACATTTAACGTGAAATCTATCATTTGAATGCAATATGATTTTAAACAATGTTTTAGTCAGGATAGATGTTACTGGTGCCAAAATATGTATAATGGTTTTAATGTGTATGACTGCTATTGACAGGGAGGAATACTTCTTGGTCCATCAGCTCTTGGACGGAATAAAAACTATATGCAGGCAGTTTTCCCACCCAGGAGTCTTACAGTATTAGACACTCTAGCAAACATTGGCCTTATATTCTTTCTATTCTTAGCAGGCCTGGAGTTGGATCTCAAATCTGTTCGTCAATCTGGAAAGCGAGTCCTTGCTATTGCTATGGCAGGAATAAGCCTACCCTTTGCTATAGGAATTGGTTCATCATTTGTTCTAAAACAATCTATTGCCAAAGGTTCAGATAATGCCGCATTCCTTGTATTTATGGGTGTTGCTCTGTCCATTACTGCATTTCCTGTATTAGCGCGTATTTTGGCTGAGTTAAAACTTCTAACCACAAATGTTGGCAGAACAGCTATGTCAGCTGCAGCAATTAATGATATAGCTGCCTGGATTCTGCTTGCTCTGGCTGTTGCCTTGTCAGGCCATGAGCGATCTCCACTTGTGTCACTGTGGGTCTTCTTAGCGGGGTGTGGTTTTGTCATCTGTGCAATAATCATTGTTCCTCCAATTTTCAAATGGGTGAGCCAAAGATGCCATGAAGGTGAACCAGTTGAAGAGATATACATATGTGGTACATTAGCTGCTGTTCTGGCTGCTGGGTTTGTCACAGATGCTATTGGAATCCATGCCATGTTTGGTGCTTTTGTTGTTGGAATTTTGCTTCCAAATGATGGACCGTTTGCCAGTGCTCTTGTGGAGAAAGTAGAGGATCTTGTGTCTGGTCTATTTCTCCCTCTCTATTTTGTGTCAAGTGGATTGAAGACTAACGTAGCCACCATAAAGGGTCTGCAATCATGGGGTCTTCTGGCTTTTGTTATATTTACAGCTTCTTTTGGAAAGATTCTCGGGACTTTTGTTGTTTCCCTTCTCTGTAAAGTACCTCTTAACGAGGCTCTGGTGTTGGGGTTCTTAATGAATTGCAAAGGCCTAGTTGAATTAATAGTCCTCAACATTGGCAAAGATAGAAAGGTAATTTCAATTTTCTTACTCTCATTGTTCCATATAATCAGTTTAATAAGGTGCACTTTCCTATCCTATCTATTACCGTTAAATATTAAAAATATGCATTTCCAGGTTTTGAATGATCAGACCTTCGCCATCATGGTTCTCATGGCCGTTTTCACTACCTTCGTCACCACTCCTCTTGTGATGGCCGTGTATAAGCCTGCAAGGAAGGGAGGAATAGCGGACTACAAACATAGAACAATTGGGAGGAAAAATGCAAATAGCCAACTGAGGATTCTCGCCTGCTTCCATGGTGCAAGAAATATTCCATCGATGATAAATTTGATTGAGGCTTCAAGAGGAATCCAGAAGCGTGATGATCTTTGTGTGTATGCAATGCACCTTAAAGAATTCTCTGAGAGGTCCTCATCTATATTAATGGTACATAAAGCAAGAAGAAATGGGTTGCCATTCTGGAACAAAGCTTCTCATTCACATTCTAACCATGTTATTGTAGCGTTTGAGGCTTACAGGCAACTGAGTCAAGTGTCCATCCGGCCAATGACCGCCATCTCATCTATGAATAACATACATGAAGACATTTGTGCAACTGCTGAGAGGAAGGAAGCCGCAGTCATTATTCTTCCATTTCATAAGCATCAGAGTTTGGATGGTTCACTAAACATCACTAGAAATGATTTTCGATGGGTTAACAAAAGGGTACTTGAGCATGCACCGTGCTCGGTTGGAATTTTTGTTGATCGCGGGCTGGGTGGTACCTCCCATGTCTCTGCAAGTAATGTTTCTTACCGTGTTACGGTGCTTTTCTTTGGTGGTGGTGATGATCGTGAAGCCCTTGCATTCGGAGGTCGTATGGCTGAGCATCCTGGCATTAGATTGTTGGTTATTCGCTTTGTAGTTGAACCACCTAAAGAAGGAGAGATTTTAAGAGTTGATGTGGGTGACTCCTCCTCCAGTACCAAATTAATCTCACAGGATGAAGAATTCCTCGATGAATTTAAGGTGAAAACGGCCAATGATGACTCCATCAACTATGAAGAGAGAATAGTTAAAAATGCGGCAGAAACAGTTGCTATTATCCGTGAGGTTAATGGCTCCAGTCTATTTCTTGTGGGTTCAAGGCCAGTGAGTGAAGTTGCATGTGCTCTGAAAAGCAGTGAATGCCCTGAACTAGGACCTGTGGGTGGTTTGTTGGCATCACAAGATTACCCCACAACAGCATCTGTTTTGGTATTACAACAGTATAACAACGATGGTGCACCAATAAATTTTACGCCGGAATTGGAGGAACATTTACCTGATCAGGATTCAGGTTCTGTATAACGCTTGTCTTACTGTTATGGCTCGCACGTTTGAGCTTTTCTGAACTCCATGCAGCTTTGTCTAACAGTATATAGTTTATAGTTCAAAATTTGACCACCAAACAAATAAAAAAGTGTTCGGAATTTAATTTCCTTAGGACTGGAGTTGATTTAGAATTAATAATTTTACGGTTGGACTGCGTTGTGTAGAGACTTCTGGTGGAAAATTAGGATTCTGGTCTATTTTTAATCACTTATTCTAATCTTTTTCAACTTCTCAAATCATTACGGAACGCATACAACAAATGTAACAATAGAATATATATATTAACTTCCATGCATGTATTAACTTAAATATAAAACTCTTTAACCCAAAATTAACTTAAAATAAAGAATAAGTGTTGCTGTCACTCTTCTTGATCGATTCATCTGTGGAGATTCTATATAAATATGAATTATGTATAGAATGTTATAATAATTTTCAATACGAGGTGTGTTAGATGTAAAATAACTAGTACAAAATACTTAATTTTTATACAAATTACATAAAATTATCTTACAATATTATAATATTTTATTTGATTTTTAACTTCTTAAATCTTTAAATTATAATGTTATTTATTTTTATTTTTATTTTAAACTAATTCTAATTTTTAATTAAAAATATTTAATAAAAATATCGAAGGTTATCTCCTACATCATAGGTATTGTTGTGATTCTGCACCCCGTTTATAAAATTGATCAATAGAGTTAAATATTTCACTCAACTTCTTCTCTCTCGTTTGCTGGTATGAGATTCGTGTGGTGGTGGTGATACCAATTTCAGAAACGGTTACAGGCCTTTATGTGTGACCAATACAGAAACTGAAAAAGAGTAAAATAATGAACCATGAATATATCATGGCTATTTCTACGGAAGAAACATATAAACTCAGAATCCCTGGAGAATAGGTTTATGTAAAAAAAGGACAAACAACTGATTATAAATTTGAATGAGTCATTACATGAATCACACCAATAACAATAAAAAGCGCGTATGTGGGGAATAGTGTAGAGTTTTCAATCTGGTGTTCAACTGGAAGCGCTCTGTTTGAACTCGGTGCCTGTGTTTCGTAGTCGAAGGTAAGTTTTATAATCCATTTTTGGAAGAATAGTTGTTACTCTAATTTGGAGTGTGTTCCCTGTTTGTGCAGATTTAGGTGGATCTGCCGTTGGCTGTGGATTTCGGAGTGTTGAAATGGCTTCCAATGTTACATCTGGACACGCTTGCCCGACACCTATGACAGCCACATCAAATGGCGTGTTGCAGATGAAGGTGAACCTGTTGAAGAGATATACATATGTGGTACATTAGCTGCTGTTCTGGCTGCTGGGTTTGTCACAGATGCTATTGGAATCCATGCCATGTTTGGTGCTTTTGTTGTTGGAATTTTGCTCTTGTGGAGAAAGTAGAGGATCTTGTGTCAAGTGGATTGAAGACTAACGTAGCCACCATAAAGGGTCTGCAATCATGGGGTCTTTGATGGAAGGTGCATTGCATACACACATGGATCCAGAAGCAAAATTTCAACTTCATCTGCAAAATGCCAAGGGGAAGCGAAAAGTGAAGAGGGTCGTCGCCCTGAAACACGCCATTTGATGTGGCTGTCATAGGTGTCGGGCAAGCGTGTCCAGAGATGTAGAATCGGAAGCCATTTCAACACTCCGAAATCCACAGCAAACGCCAGATCCACCTAAATCTGCACAAACAGGGAACACACTCCAAATTAGAGTAACAACTATTCTTCCAAAGACGCTACCTCTCCCCCATCGTCAAAAACAAGTCATTATGGCAGCAACACACACGAATTGTATTATAAGTCTCTCAACAATTACAATAAACCTACGTAAACACATAAAGGGGCTGCAACCGTTTCTGAAATTGGTATATAGATCACCACACGTATCTAATACCCAGCCATGACATTGGTATGAAGACCACACCCCGCTAAGAAGACCCACAGTGACACAAGTGGAGATCGCTCATGGTCTGACAAGGCAACTATATCATTAATTGCTGCAGCTGACATAGATGTATTATACCAAATAATATTATTCACATGAAATGATTCATAAGTTATCTATCTATATATATATATATATGGTTTAATTTCGTTAAAATTTAATTTTCATGATTATTTCTTTTTCAAATAAAAGATGTTTTGAAACTCTAAAATATTTTTCAAATTACTTCACATTATACAATAAAAAGAGTATTTCCAAATCCAAAATACATATTTTTACTTTTAGATTGAAGAATGTTGAAGTATATTTAAATTACTATTATAAATTACTCAATTTAAAAAATATCTAAATTGTATAATTTAAACATGATTAAAAAGAATAAGTGTTGCTCACACTCTTGATTGAATTATTTGAAGAGATTGTATATAAATATGAATTATGCAATATAGAATGTTATAATTAATTTTCAATACGTGCGTTAGATGTAAATTACTAGTACAAATTAATTAATTTTAAAAAATCTAAATTGCATAATTTAAATATGATTAAAAGAATAAATGTTGCTCGTATCTTGCTCGAATCATTTGAAAACAAAACACAAAAGCAAAAAAAAAACTTGCTTAGTAGTTAACTTCAATTCCTACAAAATATTTACCTCTAAATACACTTTTTTTTTTCGAACCCAATATTCAAAGTAAAAAAAGAAAGTGATGACTTAGATGGAGAACATTACATTAAAAGAATTTTTTTAATAGAGATAACAAATGAAGTAGTGTTTTGAATATGTTTCAATTTTGATAAGAAATCTCCTCATTCATTTGTTCTTAATAATTAAGTAATTTTTAAGACATAAATCTGATTATTTTGACTATTTTATATAATTATTTAATCTTTATTCAATTGTTATTTAACATGTTATTATTATTATTATTATTTATTGATATTTGATACAGGAAAAAAATATATCCGCATAATTCTTAATAATATCATATATTTCTTCAATGCAATTTTTTCTTTTTGTCAACAAATTATTATTTAATTAATAGGTGAAACAATAAATTAGCTCAATGGGAATATATCTCAATAAGAACTTGAATGAGACCAAAATATCACACTTGATAAGACACAAGTACGAGGATAAATTTTTAATTGAAAAATACGTATGAGATGGTTTATCAGTACTTGCTTGCCCACTGCCCTCAGTTTTGGAGGTTGAATTTCAATATAGCGGAGGGCAAAATTGGCATTTAAGAAAAAGGGGGGTGTAGTAAGAAAATACGTGGGCGCATCCAAACAACTGTATAAATAAGAATCAAGTTGGGTTCCGATGGAGCCCAATAAAGTCTGTAGAAATCGGTGAGGGCAGTGACGGTTACTTTAGAAGAGAATCAAGTTGGAAAAAAAATATCATAAGCAGGGGCAGTTGGTTGGTGAATGGTGGCGCGGGGCTTATCGTTATCGAAGCCAGAAGCTGAGCGAACCGCCACAGAAATTCGAAATGCACTCTCTCTCTCTCACACACACCTTCCTACGCTCGCATTCACTCTTTTCCTTCACCTCATCTTCTTTTCTTCTCCTTCTTCCTCCTTCCACTCTTCGCAGCTCTAAGAGGTTGCGATCCTCGCCCTTCGCCACCTCTTCCCCAATTCACCCAAATGGAACCAAATTCCCAACGCAGGGACTCTCTCATTCTTGCAAGAATTCCAAGAATTCCAAGAATTCACCTGAATCACTCGCTCGCATCTCCAATTGGAAATTCCCCTTGGCTCCAATTGCTCCTTCTAATTTCTCCGTTAGGCTTCTCAAGTTTATGATGCTCTTCGGCTTCTTCACACTTAAACACTCTTATCCCGCTCATGCTGCCTCCGACTTTTTCAATGCTTTCAGTTTATCTCCTGCATTTGGGGATTTTGATGACATAAGCACAGGTTTTGCTTCAGTTAGGAAAATCTCCCTGCCACTTTTCTAATTCCAATGTTTTACCAAAAAAACGAGCATAATTTGAAGTAACGCAATTCGTTGCAGTTGACAGTGGAACATGCAGTTTTTCGTTTCTCTTATTCGACATTAATTGTTACTTGCTTTTTTGCTACCAGTTACAGATTTACGCTGTACTCTGTTATTTTTGTTTTTCACCATTAAGTAAAATGATTAAGTTTACTTGGATTATGTTGCTCAAAGACTAATGTACTTTTTATTCTTTTATGCCTTTTCACAGGCGTTTCTGCTGATATTTTTCTCTGAACTTGGAGATAAGACCTTCTTCATTGCAGTAAGTGCACAGAAATCGTCAATGATACGACCCGACCCGGGTGATTTGGGAATTTGATGTTGTAATTTGTATGCAGGCCCTGCTTGCAGCTAGGAATACAGCTGGTGTTGTTTTTATTGGGACGTTTAGCGCACTTGCGTATGTTTTATCGTTTCATGGTGATTTAGATTTCCTTGTTTATTTTTGTCTTCATTGTTGGCGTTTTTTTGGATAGTATAATTTTTATACATAATAATAATTTTATCAACTAATAAAATATCAATATGACTTGTTACGTAATTTTTATACAAGTCAATGAACTTTTCATACGGTTAATTTGTGGTTAGATTTTCACCGCCAATACATTCTAATTAAACTGTTTTACTCACCATGCTTACACGTTCACGTAAACAACTATGATGAAAATATTTTCACATCATAGAACAATCAAAATCCTGGAGGGAGTTGGCTTGTGAACAATATTAGATGACTTTAAAAGGTTTTTCAAATACCTTCTGAAATGGGAAGGCAGAGTGGTGTATTTGTACAGAATTCTTCAAGCTTATGTTTCTGTCTAGAAGTCAAATAATCGAATAAAAAAGTACAGAGTGACACTTATAAATGCCAAATATTCTAGATGATGCATGCACGTGTCTTCAAATTATTAATATTTAGTATTTATTTGCTATTGACAGGGCAATGACTCTGATATCTGTTGTCCTTGGGAGAACTTTTCATTATGTTGATGAAATCTTGCCATTCAGGTTATTTTCTTTATTTCCTAGAAATATTTATGAACTGTAACTATAAAATGAGTTATATGACTTGGTCATACTGGAATAGTGAAAATAGCTCTAATCATTCTTCACATTCTACAAATAATAAATTATAGTTGCATGCGAAGTTTTATGTTGTTGATGATGAACATTGTACATGTTACGGTCTGAAAATACTTCACATTGTTGTTTTTCATCTTGTAGGAACCTTTTGCCAATCATGAATTGGTTTTTATCATAATATAATGTCTATTTTCTTTAGAATACTTTTAATAATTTGCCAAATAATTATTACTTTGTCATGCATACATCTCTTTAATTTGTTGAAAGTTCCTTGTTTTACATAAATGTCTATACTTGTCTTCTGTGCCTTCCTTTTGGGCTTGTGTCTTAAACCATGTAACGTGAAGGCATGATTTGACTATGAACTACTTTTCAAAAACTTCACCTCACGGGTTGCTTTTGCAGGTTTGGAGAAACGGATTTACCTATTGATGATATTGCTGCTGTTTGCCTTTTGGTAAATATCACCTTCCTGTTTAGTTATGTGCTAACAGAGTAACAGTGTTAGCCAGGGCAGAATGTTTAAACTTTTCTGTTTTTAAATTAACCCTCTCTTAAGTAATACTGAATTGACTTCAGGTGTACTTTGGGGTCTCTACCCTGCTGGATGCCTCATCTAGTAATGGCCAAAAATCAGATGAAGAGCAGAAGGAGGTAATATTTGGTATCTATTTATCTTCTATTGCAGCACAATGGGTTCGATGCATGAATTATCTCAGTTTTTAGTTCTTCAGTTTGAACTTTGAACTTGTTCACAGTGGTCGAGGTTCACAATATTTTATTGTGTTCCAGCAATTTAATGTTTGCTTTTGTTAGCCAGGCAGAGCTAGCAGTTTCTGAATTTTCTGGAAATGGTGCTGGAATACTATCTGCTGCTAGCACAGCTGCCAGTACTTTTCTCTTAGTTTTTGTCGCCGAATGGGGTGATAAGTCATTTTTCTCCACAATTGGTGAGTTCTAACGTTAGAATTATTGGTTTGAAAGTATACATGGAACACCTATACCTAGAACTAACGTTTTTGTCGTTATTAATATCAAACTTTTTATGATTTTGCTATTCCTTGGTCTGGAAGTATAGGAGACAAAAATCTTGATCTGAAATCCCTATTAAACAAACTGATGTACAAATAAATAAATATTGATATTGACAATTCTTGAAGCTAACTTATATGCTTTGACCGCAAGAAGTTGGATGTCAATTATTTTGGATCAGCCAATTTCAGTTAATATAATTTTCTTGTTGAATTTTCATTTGTTTCAAATACCCGTACTTGTTATCTTGCATCTCGTCATGCACTGAACTCAACTTCAGACAACCTGAATTGTTTTTCTCCCTACTTTTCAGCCCTTGCAGCAGCCTCTTCTCCCTTTGGAGTCATTGCTGGAGCACTGGCGGGTCATGGTGTTGCAACTTTGGTAACCCCTTCTTCAGTTATAAATCGAAGCAACTGCTAAATATGGGGATTTCCTTTTTCACTGTAACAGTAAATGTGCATTGTTTAACATAAACATAAAATATTTAGTTTAAGCTTCTGCAATGGTGCGTGAAAACTGGATTCACCCAAATCTCCAACTGAAGTGCAACAAAGAAAAAGGAAATGTATTGACAGCCAGGAAATGCAAGCATAATTAAAACAGACACTTTTGAGATGGCTCTTTTTGACAATTTATTTTAAAGCATCTTACTCCATAGTTTAAAGACAGCTAAGACACTAGTAAGCTATACTTTTGTTTCCTTCATAATCTATATTTAATATTCACAACAAGCTCAAAATTAATAAACAATAACAGCTCGTAAAGAAAGCACCGGAAATAAGGCTATGCTATCTGGAGAAGACCTTATATTTTGGAAGAGTCTAATTCATGTAATTTATATTGCTTCAGACTGTTTTTTTCTTTTGTTTCACATGATTGTAAATAACTTTAGGCTCTTATATCCTCAAATTTTTCTTTTATATGCAGCTAGCTGTACTCGGGGGCTCTTTACTTGGAACGTATTTATCAGAGAAGGTAACTTCTTGTGTATAGCTTGCATTCCTGATATTCTGCATTTAGTTGGTTCTAAACTCATGGTTCTCCCTGTTAAGCAAGAGAACCAGATTTACTTGGAACCAGATTTAGTTGGTTCTAAACTCAATGGTTCTACACATGCTATCATCTGAAGTAGATAATTAACCAACCAAATGAGTAATGATCTTTAAAATGATTTACTTAAATTACTAGTTATAGAATCTGGTTCGTGGAGATCCTGTGTTGATAATTTTCTGCCCTGGAATTCCCCCACTCCATCATAAAAATATATGATTGCTGTGAATAGTAGCAACATGTTAGACGATCCTCGAACCTTATTGGGAACGAACATGTTCTTTCACCTGGATAACATATGGCAAACTGTAGTCTTCCCCTCCTGGTTTGGTAATAAAGAGCAATGAGCATCTTGTTTAAGTATAAGAAAAATGCTTTTGTTTTCTAACCACGCATTGTGGTAGTGCACCTCAATTGAAGCCCGGACCTAAACTTGTGTTTCTGTTTCGGAATATTTCCATTTGAAAATACTACAACACAATTTCCAATATGCACTTTTGAACATGTTAACTATTATTAGCATCAATACTATTGAAAATCACATATTTTGGTGAGTGAATCGTATTCCTGATTGCATGAATCTTTCTTCTGTTTGTATAGTTTTCAATAAATTATAGTAAATACAATGAGTGCTAGAAAAAGTGTGGGTGGTGTGCTTCTCATACCTTTATGCTTCTGTAAACTAAAAACAATATTTTCAATGATTTTGAAGGTTATTTCCTACATCGGAGGTGTTCTCTTTCTCGTCTTTGCTGCAGTAACCTTATATGAAATTGTGCAATAGGGGTTAAAAGAAATGCGATATAATCTCAGTGCAAAGTGATCAGTAACGTAATGAAAGATCTCTAGAGTTGTATGATTCTTTACTCCATTAAGTTTTATTACTAGGGCCTCGAGAAGGGAAAAATATGTATTTTTTTTTTTTTTGCTGAAAAGAATGTATAATACTAAAACCTGTTTGTAGGAATAGCTCATTGCCTTTCAATGCGATGCTTATAAATTATGCCATGCTAGTCATTAAGAATTTGTAATTTTATTTTAAAGAAAAAAATTAATTACATAAATTATGTGAAATATTATTATTTAATTATTGATAATTGATCGCTTTATTATATCAGTGTTTGTTGATGCACACAAATAAATTGAAATTTAATCAAAGAAAGATTTGTTATTATTTGTAACCAAAACTATAAATTAAAATATAAAATACAGGTATTTTTAAGCATTAAATTTTGAAAAAAATGAAATTAGTTTTTTTGTTACATAAACTGAGTTTAATTGATGGAATATTTTGATAATAAGTTACAAATATACGTCGTTATATTTTATCTGAAGCTGTGTATTATTGCAAAGATACTTCATTATGACACTTCATTGAAGACTTACCATATTATTGAGGGTTTTATTGTAGGGAGGACAACCAAATACGGGTTGGGACAACGCATTTGTCCCATTAACATAAAAAAAAATTAAAGATCACGTATCTGAGTTAATCTTTAGATTAATAGAAATAATGAAATTTATATTTTCGACATTTAGTCTTAAGATATTTAAGCTGATTCTAAATACACTGATTATATAAGGAAGTTAACTGTCAAATTAGTTACTACAGTGGCAACACTTGCCAAAATTTTAGAATTGAAATTGTTAGTTTAATTACTATTTCTATGATCCAAAATTAAAGAAATTATTTAATGGGTCTGGAAGAATTGGATAACTTTACTTGAATTTGGATTACCTTTACTGTAAATTAAACAAAATCGAGACTATTTATAAATATATTTTACCACTTTATGACACATGAAAAAACCGGGTCTAAGTCACTTAATCCATTTATTTGTTTCCATCAACAAAAATTTACATATGAATTAAAAGATTATTTATTTATTCTCTTTAACCGTCACTGTTTATTGTTTATAGCAACTAAAATACGTCTTTAAAAGTAACTAAGACAAACTATTTGTGTTTGGAAAAACTATACTAATTTCTTTTAAATTAAGTCATTCCTAGTATAAATATTACGATTTTTTTTTTTTACTTTATATAAATCCTATTGTCTTATATCTATAACAATAATAAAGAGGATTCCCTCTTTTGTATCCACATCTTATAATACTAATTCTACCTCCAGCAATATTATAATTATTTATTATTTTTTAAAATTAATGGTTATTTTTACCTATTTTTTTATAAAATTGTTTATCTTATTTTTTTTTTATTCATCAACAATTAACTTTTCTATTCATTTCACTTTATTTTTAACATTTCGCTTCATTTTTAATAAATATAAATTTATCTTATATATTAACTTAATTTTATTATCACCTACTAAAATATTATCATTCATATCTAAAAAATGTGTATACACAGACGCTTGTACGCTACTTATTTTTAATGTTCTTATATTATTAACAAATAAATAAATTATTTTAAATATAAATAATACTATTTTTTTTATTTTTTTCTTATATTATTAACACTTCATATTTCTTTTTTATTTTTAATTATATTTTATAATTAAAAAATTAAAACAATTATTATTAATTTTATTTTCTTATAACATGCGTACACCTTCTTCTTGTTAGCTCTAATATAAAATTGTTACAAAATTAACACCTTAATATTTTTGTTTACATCTTAACTTTTCAAAATTTAAAATATAATGTTTTATTTCTATAATTCAATCCTTATTTAAAACTTAGAGTTTACGATTATAAAATTATATCTTAACCTTCTCGTTCTGCCTAAGCCAAATGCTTGATTTTTTTAGTTCATCAATGTCTTGTTTCGCCCTCCTCCTTTCCGTTTTTTTATTAGAAAATCGTAATCCCAATCTTTCGAAGGTCAAAACCCTAGAATCGTTCCCCAAGCTCTGCGGGAACAACATAACTATATCAAATCGACTCCAAGAATTGCTATTAACTATCGCGAGGTATTAAATTGAATTTTACTTCCTATTTAATTTCTCTATGATCATGTTCATCTGCGACACTAATACACTATGCTTATGCTGTGATGCTTTTCAAGCCAATCATTTATGTGTCGTTTCCATCTCAATTTTATTTAACTGATTTGATTTGCTGGAATTGTGTAAACGAACTTGGAGCCGTTAACTGTGATTTACTGTTTTATCTGCCTCGGCTCTGCCCAAAGTAGCTAATTCAAATTCTCTGTTTCCGTGTTTTATCTTTTTTTTTTTTTCTGTTTATTTTGTTTGTTTTATTCATCATATGGTATGCCTGAGGACTTTCTATTTTGGTTAGTGGATTTATGGTGTCCATCTTATATGTCAAGTTGTGATACCATTGAAGCCAGAGTCTTTTGTCCTTGGCTCTTTTCTCGGTTTGGTTGGCTGCCATCTGTTTTAACAACCTGATTTAATTTGGTCGTCCAGAAGCGCACAAAAAGGGGGAATAATTTAGCCAATATATTTTTCCAGTGCATTAGTCAAGTAAGTTTGTTAATATGGACTCAGTAATGATTATGTCATGGTAGATGTGGTCAAGACCCTGTGAAATATTTTAGAAAACTGCCATTGTAGCATTAACCGATCAACCCGTTTTAAAGAGATTTTCTGAAGCTTTTCCCTTGTGGCAGATTCCAATAGACGGGGCTTTCTATAGTTAAGAGAGGTGTGAAGTGAGAATGTAAGAGTCCATGTTCTGTTGAATTGGTTTGCTAGGGGGACACTATCAAAGTTAAAAGATGTGCTGGTCATGTTTTTGCTTGTTAGGGGGCGAAGTTACATTTCAACTTTTCAAAGAATAATTAATTATGATGTTTTCCCTGAGAAGTTAATTTCTGTTTCTCTAAAATAACTATGTGCGACTCTAATACTCAAAATTAGCGTGGGAAACATGCACAAATAATTTAAGTCATGTTTTCGTCAAGGTTTTCTTATTTTCTTTTATTGAGACTTGGATAGCTTTTTCAATAAATTTTATTATTTACTGCGGAGTGTTGTTTATTGATAAAAAATATTAATTTTAAATTATTACTTATTGGGTCAAGCAGATTTTTTTAATATTTGTGTTCTTTTTGATTTTTGATACTAATGGAAATGTGTGCTTATTACTATTAGTTGTTATGAATGTAGTTGACATAAACACCAAAAAGTTGCTCTTTATTTTATTCTTTATTAAAAAAAAAAAGTGATGCTCAAATACGCCAGTGTTACTGTAATCATTTTTATTCTGGAAGAAGTTCCAGTGCTAACCACGTGGTATGTCATGAACAAGATGATTGACCTCCAAGCCGGGTTTTGGAAGGATTCATATCTTTCTGAATTAAGGTGACCTACAACAACTGATAATCTCAGCATCACTTTAATCTTCTATTCTATTAGATGGATCGATGTGATACTTCAGGATTTGTAAGTGGGGGATGCGTTTTACTCTTGTAGATATCCAATAGTACGTCTTGTAGGTGCATCTAACCTAACTTTTATAGATATCCAATTTTCTTAATGGGGAAATCAGGAAAACGTTCTATTGAAATTTATTGATAGGTATAGAACTATACTGTCATTGTCTCATGGATGTGAGGTCGCAGAACTTGAGTTTCACAGCTAACCCGTCTGCAAATGCTTTCAAGAATTTGGGTAGCTCGATGCAAGTTGACGTAACGGAAGCTGACTGTAGTACAAATGATATCTTACAATTTGACTCCCCTAGTTCTTCAATTTCAAAGGGAATGAAAAGAAAGTGGGGTTTAATTGATGGATGTATTGGTCAAAGCACTTGCTCTTCTTTGTCTCTTGGACTTGGACTTTCAACAAGTTCCTCTGACAGCAAGGAGAGTTCAGCTACTTCTTGCACTGCTATCTCTTCAGTCGAAGAGATTGATGAGGAATCATCTATGCCTATGGATATTGAACTTGACTTTACCCTTAATCTTGACTGTGAAAAGGTAGAGAGCCCGAAAAAACTTGTTAGTTCAAATTTGAAGATATTTGAGTTGCAGCCAAAAATTGATTTGGAGTTGAGCCTTTCAACACAGCCCTCCAAATCGGATATTACCAGTGTTTGTCTAAGTCCTTCTCAGTCTCCACCTCTTCAATTGAACCTGGAGATCCCATTAGTACACAGCACGACACCAAATGTAGATGAGGGATCAACTTCATGTAGACTGAAACCTGGGCTTGTTTCACTTAATCCAGGTGCTAGTGTAATGTTAAACCGGGCTGAAAAGAAGGTTATGGATCTCTCACCTAACAAACTGAAAAGTTCTGTCACCTGTACTTCTAGACTAACACAGCTAAAACAACCGCTACACTGCAACAGTAATCCTATGACATGTCAAGTTGAGGGATATGGAAAGGGATACCAAGGTGCTTCTGGACTTTGTATATCTCATGGTGGTGGCAGGAGGCTTAACAAAGCCGGCAGCAATAAAGGAGCTGAAGGCTGGACGTTGCACTGCAAGTCTTGTGGAGGAGGCAGGCGATGTGAATATCTTGGTTGCACTAACAGCACAGTAGGACATACAGATTTCTGTATTGCTCATGGTGGTAGCCAGCGATGCAGTCATCATGAGGGATGTATCCAAGCCGTCCGAGGGAAATCTTGTTTGTGTATTCGGCATGGACGTGGCAAGAGACATCAAACAGAAAAATGTACTAAGAATGCAGAAGGCTTAGCTGGTCTGTGCATCTCACATGGTGGAGGGCATCGATGTCAAGCTTCTGGTTGCACTAAAGGGGAACAGGGAAACACTATGTTCTGCAGAGCGCATGGTGTGGGAAAACGCTGTACAGCACCAGCGTGCACCAAAGATGCTAGGGGGACCCCTCCACTTTGCAAAGGCCATGGTGGAGGAAAATGCTGTGCATACCAGGGTGGTGGAATTTGTACCAAAAATGTGAATGGAGGTGCCAACTTTTGTGTGGCACATGGAGGTGGAATGAGGTGTGCTGTACCTGATTGCTTGAAAAGAGCTAGAGGACGAGTTGATCTTTGTGTACGTCATGAGGGGGGCAAGAGATGCAAGCTTGAAGGGTGTGGAAAGGGTGCACAAGGTGCCACCAACTTTTGTGAGACACGTGGAGGAAGGAAGAGATGCTCTTGGGGACATCCTGGGTCAAAATATAGCAATCAACACGGTGACCCTTCTTATTCATTGGCAACAGGGAAGACAGGTCCGTCCGCACTTCATGGTGGGCTAGTGCTGGATAAGAGAGTTCATGGAGGCGTATCCTCAGGACCAGTTATTCAGGATACTCATGATAAATTGGGCGAACTGAAGCAGATAGTCATTAACCAAGATATGGATGTGGATATGATCAAAATGGGTAACCCACAGAAAGATGATGTGATAGCCTGTTCTGATGCTAAACTAAATGAAGTTGCCAGTACTCATCTCCCAGCGGGGGAAGAAGATCATACACCAATTTTGGTAGCTGTTCCCGAAGGCAGGGTGCATGGTGGAAGTCTGATGGCAATGCTGAAGGGGAATTCTAGCCTTGGGAAAGGTCTATTGAGTGATCCCTCAGAGATAAATAAAGTTTCCATGGTGTCCCAGAGTAAAATTTGATGCTAGTTATTGCTTTTGTTGTCTTCCACTCACTTTAGAAATTTATCTTCGTGTTTACTTCTAAGTTTGATTAGAGTCGTTGTCAGTCGTCACAACGGAAAGAATACGTATGGAAGGTGTTGGTGTTTTTCTTTCTTTTCCCATTTCTCCTTTTGTACATATTATCTATCAGTCTGTGAGAGCAGGTTGTTACGAGTAAAGTCTGTGAGTGTGACTTTGTATAATATTTGTAAGAAAGCCTCTTTAATGAATGAGATAGAACATGTTGTTATAGCACTTCTTTTTTAGCTCATGCATCACAAGGAAGTGTTTGCTCCTATATGCTAATTTGAACTGTTTTCATACTTTTAATAGACGTGTTGTTCATATTCTGTATTTTCATGTAATTAGTTGTGCGTAGTTTTATTCTTAAATTATTTTTTAGTCTTTGTTTTTAAACGCTTTGTTGAAGTTGTAATTTTGGAAAAGAATTAAAATCAATAATGTGACTTATTGGATCAGTAATTAATACTCTACTCCTCATTTGACTTAAATAACACTTTAGTTTCTGTGAAATAAGAGTCTTTTGTTATCGTTGATTTTTGTTGTTGTTTTGGTTAATAATATTTTTGGGGAAAATGTTTAATATTAACCATTTGATTTATCCAATGGTTATTGAGAATAAGAGCGTAAACATTCGATCAAATAAATAGTTATGAAAGGTTAGTTAATGCGTTGTTTTAAAAGTTTACAAGGTTAAAGAGATTTTTTACTCTTCATTGGCGGATGATATGACTAATAGTGATGATGTCAGTGTTAATATAACTCAAATACTGAAGTCATTAAATATCATATCGATAAATGTCATAAAAATGTCAAATTAGTAAATAATGTTATGATTATAACCGTCAAATCATCATCATCATAACATTTTTTTTATTATTACTATAAACTAAAACAAAGTAGTATTCAGATGAATTAAAATAAAAATTTATAACGAACAAAAAATTGCAAAGACTAGAGTAAATATAAAAAATATAAATTTTTTTAATGCTTAATAAATAAGAAATTAATAAATTTTAATTAAAAACATTTAGATTTATAAGCAGCTTAAAACTTAATTAAGTTTAAAATCAATACAGATGATGAAATGGATATTTTTACAATAGGGTTATAAGATTGTCTTTTGTGTTTCAAAATCAGTAGGTTGTATATTGCATGATTGTAATGTAACAGGCTTCCTATATTGATTATTACTTAATCTTACTAACCTTAACCTAACTTTACAAAGCAGACTTGAATTTGGCCATCTTGGATAACTCATGAACAGCCTCTACCAAATGTTCAACTCTTGCCACAAACTCCATGAGAGAGGAAGCAAAGTTAGTGAATGACAACATTGCTGTACTTTCTTCTAACTTGATGTCTTCAAAAGCATCTGCTTCTCTTGGTGGCCAAGAATATAACCTTCTCAATTGCTTCCCTGTCATGTGATGGTAACATTCAACTTCTTCTTCCATCATCTCCCTCTGATATGGTAAATGGTAGAACATGTGTGAAATGTTTGCAAAGGACTTTGAAGGGTTATCAAAGGTTGATGCCAGCATATAAGAATATTGGAAGCACATACAACTCTGCAATCTCTTGATACTGTTATGAAGCCTTTTAACGTGGGAATCTTTCACACTCCACTGCATGTGGCTGATGTCTCTTCCCAAAATTCTTACTACTTCTGCAGCTTCCTTTGATGCTTCTTCAACTTCTGATTCAAGCCCAACCCTCAATTTGTAGGGTACCTGACAACCAACACTTTCACTGCATTCAACTTTATACTTCCTTTTTATTTAAAACTGATTTCAGTGAATTTTTTTATACACCATATTATTTATTCAAACCAAAATCCACTCTTTAAATAAAAACATTAAATGACTTGAATATTCCCTTTTTAACTTTTGAATTAATACTTTTATATTTTAATTCATATTATTTTTTCTTCTACTTTCTTAATACTTATTTTAAAAATATATTAAATTTAAAATAAAAGTATTCAAATAGATTAATACGAAATAATGAAAATCTTAAAACTAGTAATTAAATTTTAAGATTTGAATCTTGTATAAAATCACCACCTGACAAGAACAAACCTGAATTTTAGCGTGTGCAATGCTATGGAGTGCCATAACTTCGTAGGCACAGTGTCGCAGAACTGCCCCAACTTTCACATATTGTAACCATGGATATGAAATGTGCATGAATTTACCATGCGGTGGCTCCCATTTTGCTGATTGAGCCTTTCAGTCAAGAAGATACACAAAAAAAGAAAACTATTTTCAAACCGATAGTGATGAAAACTGAAACTTGAAAAACTGGTGCAATCTCAATGAACACTATACCAGAGTCTGAAACCTTGATCCTGAATCCAAGGTGCTTTGGCATCTCATATAAGCGCCTTCTTCATGAAATGCATCTATGCTTGACATGGTGAATTTTGATTTCTCCGATGCATCTTCCAAATATTTCTTGGTGCATTCTGATCGAAGAAAGAAAAAGACATCATAAGGTTAGTAATGGATATTTCGATAATCTATCACTATGGATATACAATACCAATAAAATATAGATCCAACTCATATAAAATCTTAAGACTATGAGTTTCTAAACTTTCATTTTATATATATATATATATATATATATATATATATATATATATTGATATATATAATATGAATGATAAATAAGTATTGTATTTTCACTAACACTCTAATAAATTAGTCTTGTGTTGCACAGTCCAAAAACTAGTGTATGTATATTGAAATTAAACCACGTTTGAAGCAGAATTAAATGATTTGATTGTCCAGTTTATTGAAACTTACCCTCAAAAGAATCTGCCACCAAATGGAAGTTTTTGACCAACTCTTTATGCAGTTGGTCCCCAGCCCATATAGGGAAAATAGAGACATTGACTAACACTGATATCATTCCTCCAATGGCGATTGAGTAGAGGCGATCGATCATAGTCCTAACTGGGTTACCAATTCTATAGTCAGAAACTACGATCAAGCAATACGTCATCAGTGTCACCCTAAACCCGTACTCATACTGCACAAGTGCTCCCCACATTTTCATGTATGATGTTATCACCGCTGCATAATCAATCATATCATTAAAACTCACCCTTCATATTCCTCTTAGTTATGTCAAAATTTACACAACATGTCATTGCAATTACCGATCATGAACATGCTCAGGCCAAGGATAATAGGCTCAGCGACATGGCCACACGACAGTGCTGTCTCAGCAACCACCACGGCCAAGATTACAGCCACCAATGTTCCTACTGCTCGGTTAAATCCTCGATTAAACGTTGCTCCTTTCAAATTCACAACCAGCATCAAAATTCAGTCATACAATGAATTATTCAACTTCAGCAACCATCGCTAGAATCATATTTTACAAGTCGAGATTGAATTAGATTTAAAGTTCACTTTTTACAAGTCGATTTTATAAGATTGACTTAAACTTAAAGTTTTCTTCTTAACGATCATAAAGTTGAAGAGAGAAAAATGATGTATATGAAGTAGAACGTACCAACGGTGTCCTCAAAGACAATGATAGCAGTGAGAATAGCCCATATGATATTGGAGCCGAAGACTTGATATGGGGCTTCAAATAATACGAACAAAGACACAAGGAGAACGGTTATCCCAACTTTGAGTGCAAATATTTCTCTGCCGGTGTCTTCCTTGCAAAATTCCCACACACTCTGAATCTGAACCCAAATTTCTTTGGCTCCAAATTTTGTGTCCGTCTCATGCAGCTCAGGTTTAGCATGTGTACTTGTTGGAATGTTGATCTCAATGCACTCCATTTGTTTGTCCATTCGTCACAACCAGTACAATGGAATTGACCGGTGAACACCCTATAACAGAAAAGAAAAAAAAATTTTTATTATTAAATTTTGACAACTTTCTCTTACGATCTTAAGTTTCATTTTAACAACAGAAAAATAAAAAGTGTTATTGAGATGTTTGAAACAGAAAAGTGTTGATGCATCATGTATAATGTTGATAAAAATGACTAAAACAAAGTAACAAGGATGAAGTGGTGACATACGTATGATGGAGCGAGGCAAGAAAAGAATGATTTTTGCAGAATAGATGAACATGATATATATATATAGATATCGAATAGAAGATTCGATGCCATGGTAATTATAGAGAAGCATTGGAACTGAAAACAATATCTATATATAGAATATGCTTATAGCCTGAACAATACTCCATGCATGCATGGATGAAGAATTAGAATCGAAATTTCATGCAAGTTTTTTCAAAGATTAGCTCAAACTGAAAGAGACAGAAAAAGTGAGAAAATTTATATTACTGCATGTCTCTGTCTGGCTATCCTAAAAAACTTTCTACTTCCATCGCTTACACAGATCACTAATGACCACACACATTTTCAGCGGATCACATTGCATTATATCAAGTGTCTAAATATTTGTTAAAGGAATTTTGGTGCTTTTGTATGAACAAGTTAACGTTTCCGAAACAATGATAATGGTATAAGAGTCGACGTTTTGAGAAGTTAATAGAAAATTAAACAAAAACTCAATTTGATTTTTTTTTTTGTTTTTTAATTATCAACCATTCGTAAAAATTAATTAATTAATAAATAAATATTCTTTTCTGTTTAAATTGAGATGGGTAGAATCATATTAAAGAAGAGAGACACCGAGAAAGAATATATTGAAGAGTGAATTATTGATGTAACACATCTCAACGAGAATATGTCTAAAATTTGTTCTGTCCCAAGGGAATGGAGATTCCAAGTTGTTAACATAAGCACGCACCATTTTTTTAAACTACATTTTGCTTTCATTTACACCATTACCTCATCTCCGACATGAACAATGGCTCAATTTCTTTCTCCTTTATGGTAAGATATTATTCCATTATTCTTACAAAAATAATATAGATCGTGTCCCTGCTATATTCATGCACACAGCATATATTACCAATTTTACTTGAGCAATGGATGGATAAGAAAGCATATGTGTGATATTCTGAGAGAAAAACGGAAGAGAAAAATTGAAGAGGTGAGAGATGAGATTTAGATTCGGAATGTGTTGATGAGTGTGTGGACAATGTCACTTTGCTTTCCACACTGTTATTCAGTAACTGACTGCTCTTCAGGTCGCATCAGATCACTAACCTAAGTCACTTCTCGAACATCTCGATACCACGCAATACACTTCACTTACTTTAACATGCGCTCATGTTAATCATATAATATTATATTAACAGGTGAAGATAATGTAACGTTATTAAATTATTATAGAAAATAAAATTATATTTATTGAAAATAGAATGAAATATATAACGCATTCCACTTCACTTACTTTATATACATGTTTTAGGTTAAATAAGTTTGATTATTTTTTTTTCTTTTAAAATAAATTAATATAATTTTTTAATAATGCTATAATAATGACATGAGATATAAATTATAAATGATAATTATTATAATATAATTATCACTTTAAATTTATATATATATATATATATATATATATATATATATATATATATATATATTATAATATTATTATATGTTTATCACTTTGAATTTGAGATTGTATCAACTCATTTTTAATAAATGAGATCAAATTGAAAATATTTGAAACAGTATAATAAAATTGAAAAAAATATATGTCATAATAATATGTTAAGAAAATCTATTTAACTTAAATTTTATTTGATGGAGATACACAAGATTTTTTATTTTAATTATATGAGACTAGCGTAAACACAGGCATTGTCGTGTCTGTGTGTACGCATTTTTTAAATATGCGTGATATTATATTACTAGGTGATGATAATATAATATTAATAAAATTATATTTATTAAAAATAAAGTGAAATATATAAGAAAAGATAAGAGAATAACTATTGATAATTAGAAATAAAGAAAAAGAGTAGAGATAGATGATTTTATAAAAAAATTTGTAAAAATAACGGTCAATTTTCAAAAATTTAATAAATAATTATATTTTAAAGAGTAAAATTGATATTTTAAAATTGGTATTTCAATTGGTATTTTATATATTGTTATAGATAATAAGTTAGTATAATACATATAAATGTAATAAAAAAATGGAAATTACTGTCATTAGTTATTTTATTTTAATTATATACCGATAGAAAGATAGGTGTAGGAAGTATCCATTTATCATCACTGAATGATGTATAGACTTTGAGAGGTAGAATGTTATTACGTGGTTATCTCAAACTTAATATTAATTGTTATGACATAAGTATCCATTAATTGTTATGGATAAGTAAAAACTAATCTCATTTGGAGAAATAATTTTTTGGGATATCTTTTCTACCTACGGAAAAAAGTCTTTGAATGGTAGATAGGATATAACATAAGTCCCTTACTCTGAGATATCTTTTGGGTCTAGGGTATATATTCTAATCATACTAGGTATTATGGAATACATTTGTACTTTTAGGAATTCAAAAAATATATATGTATATAGAGCAGAGGGATTCATTCTAAACTTTAGGTATTTTATTTTATTTAAAAAAAAAAAAAACAGGATTTATCTGTTGAATTGAATGAAAAGATAGGTTACGTTTATTGGTTCGTAACATTATTTTGTTGGTTCGAGAATACTCTATCTCACACGGACCACCACTTTTGAATGATTTAAAGTAATAGAACACATAAAAGTTAAAAAATGTGAAAGAATATTGCACTTTCTGAAATGACGTACACACTGTTTTCATCTCATAATTTAAATTCCATTTTGGGTAATTTTTTTGGATTACTTGTAAAATCGAGGAAAATGTGAGGAAGTCCTGAATTTTCTTAGTTTGGTAATGTAAAAATTCATCGATTCTTACTTCTATATGTTTAGTACAATGAAGAGAATAAAAAGGGAAAGTTGGGCACTTTACCAATTTTCAGTGGTGAGTGTGAGTGGGAGTGATCTTATCAATTTTTAGAAGTGAGTGTAAGTGTTCTTTTAGTGGGAGTGATCTTCGTTGTAAGATTTCTAGAGCAGTGAGAAGAATAATTTTATGTAATTGTGATGGAGATGAATTTTATTTGGGTGAATTTCGAGATGAACATCAAAAATTAAAAAATGTGAAAGAATATCGTAAATTTCTCGCTTAGAAACTTGTTAGCATTCTGGGGGTGTTATATTTTTTTCTTCTATAAAACAATCTCTTATTATATAAAATATTTTGTAGTAATTATTAGTCTTAACAGTAATGATAGTTTGAGTGGATTAGATGCACTAAAAGAAACCAAAATTTATACAAATCTACGGTCAAATTTCTTATTCTATGACATATTTTACCATTTTTAATGTACTCACTATTTTAACACCCATGCTTTATTATTGTTGACATTAAGGATAAAAGAAATATAAATATAATATATCTATCGAATCATTATGAACATTTTATAAGATTTGAAACTAAAATTACAAAAGTACTAGAAGGTTAACTCGAATTATTATATTAATTTCTTAAAGGATAACTCAATTTCGTAAATTAATATCAAACAACAATTCTAACATACCTTTTTCATTAAATGCCATTATGTAATATTTCAATGTTTAATTATTTTTGTATACATTTAAAAATCCATTTTAATAACATATCTATATTGTATGTCCCATCGGACCATCGAACAAGGCTGGGAGGGTTTGTCTATGAAACAGCACCATCGGTCGAACGATCCCACAGATAAACTAGAAAGTACCATCGGTCGAACGGTCCCACAGATGAACTACAAAGTACCATCGGTCGAACGGCTCCACAGATAAATCACACGTTACCTCATAAAGGACCATCGGTCGATCGGTCCTACAGACGAATCCCGCGTTATCTCATAAGGGACCACAGGTCGATCGGTCCTACAGACGAATCACACGCTACCTCATAAGGGACCATCGGTCGATCGGTCCCACAGACGAATCATGCGTTACCTCGTAAAGGACCATCGGTTGATCTGTCCCCAGGTTGATCACGCGTCAACCCATGGAGATCCATCGGTCGATCAACCTCATAGGTGATTCGCGTAATGTCTTACCTATGATCATCGATCGACCATATAGATTAAATATTCACTTAAGGTTATTAAACTCAGAGAAGATAACCCACCTGGCTAAGCGGTAATCGGTCGATCGGCCAAGCTGAACCAGTCAGATGGGTTAATTAAGTCAGTAATTTTGATTAAAGGATCATTGAGTCGTGATTAAGGAACCCTAATTATAGGCCCACACCGAAAACTATAAATAGGCCCCAAAGGTAAGTTGGTGAGGATCTTTAATTCGCATTTATTACTGCAGTTATACATATACACCGATCGGTCCATCAACTGATTTAAGCATCAGAGCCTTTTAGACAGGTACTCTGATCGTCTGTTCAACCGATCGAGCGAGGAGCAAGATTTCTTGGTGAAGAAGTTATCGCGGACTGTGAAGATAGGAGACTTAGAGGAGAATGAAGTGATTCTTATTAGGTGCTTGGTCCCTACACCCGAAACAATATCTAACATATATATATATATATATATATACACACACACACACGTGTTCATGTATACAAATATATTATCTTTCAAACATAGTGTGATTATTAAAAAATAAAAGGTTTATGCGTACCCACGGTTTAGATGAATTCGTATAAAAGATCTGCCATCATCTTCAACACCTTAAGTTTGATAATTATGTTTTCTTTTTCTCTTAAATATTACTCAATTTAGATTTAAATATATTTAGCATCATAATAATTACCGAACTTTAAATTTAACTTCATTTTATAAAATAAAAAAATAAAGTGTATGATATAAATTTTATATATTATAAATTATATCATACACTTTTAAATATAACCTCTGGATTTCAAGAAAAATAAATGGTGAACAGGAAAAGTGGTTGTTCTGAAGAACACGGAATAGTATAGTGCTTCTTTTTTATTTATATAATAATAAAAATTAATAAATAAAATAATGTGGTTGTTGAGAGGTTGGGTCGATGATGGTAAAGAGTTTTTTTTTTTTTTCTTTATTATTGGAAAGTAATGTTTGTGGCTTTCGTGGAAATAGGTTGATGAGCATATGCATTTGTTGAATTGTAACTGTAAGATCAATGCTAATTTATTTTTTTGTTTGATTATTGGAAAGTAACTTTCTTTCACAGTTTAGTTGTTGAATGATGGCAAATGGTTCTTTTTTGTTTGATTATGAGAGTAATGTCTTTTTGTTTTTGTTTTTTGTTTGGCTAGGGGTTTAGCTTTCATGGAAACAGGTTGAGTGTGCTAATTCCCAGTAACTAATGAATGTACTTAGTGAGAAAGATTTGTAGATAAACGAAAGAGAATATTTAAAGGAAGGAAGTGAGATTTTCTATTCTAATGAAGTTTTAAGAGATAATAATGTAATTATCATATTATTCTTATTTTTTGCTCGAAATTTACAGTCGTTATATACGATAACTAATAATCATAATAATAATGATTTAATATTAATAACAATAATATAATATAAAGTATTTAAAAATAATGTTAATAGAGAAAATAATACATATATAATAAGTTATAATAATTAATTAATAAATTGTTTTATATTGTAGGTTAAAAACAAATGATATTTTATTTATTAATCACATGTATGTAATTAAGAGATAATCTACGTTAGTTGATTCATATTTTAGTGGTAAGAAATAAATATTTCAGCAGAAGAAAAACAAATAATTTTGTATGTAATGTTTTGAAACGTATTCCATTACATAGGATTACAATTTCAGTCTCTAAAGTTGTTTTACTTTTTACTGTGCTTTTTGTTTTCTAACATTCATTTTGCAGTGCACCATTTTTCTACTTACTAATACTTAAATTCTTAAAATCACTAACTTTTAATCAGATATTTGAAATTTCACGAATAAACTTGAGATATACAATAATTTTCAAAATGTAAACGAGAATGTTTACAATAATAAAAAAATTATAACGCCTGACTTTAGGATTCAGAAATAAACGTGTTGACATATATTTAGATGAATGTTTATAATTTAGTAAGTGAATTTAGATACATTTTAAGAAAATAATTTTTTAATTTGTTAATATGTTAAATAAAATAAAATTACAAACAAATGAAAATCATTGAAAAAGTCGATTTTGTTTAATATTAAAAATTAAAAGTCTTGTTAATTAATTTGAAAAATAAAAGAAGAAAATCAGATATATAGTGTTGTTAACTCAAACGAATTAAGGAAATGCAATTAACCCTTTTAATAAAAGCAGAAAATTATTATTAAAAAATAAGACAGGGATTCCCCATTACATCTGTCTTGAATATGTGCAATTATCTTATTCTAAATATATCTTCAACATAACTAGATGCGTTAAACTACTAACTAATCTTACACGACACGCTATCCATCAATTCATTAGAGTTGAGATTCTCTACAACCCAGCAGCCCCTACAGCAACATATTGACCTTTCATACTAGTTTGTTTGATCAATACTTTTTAGTTAAAATAACCATCAGATTTTAAACCTACGGTTGAGATAAGTGACGAAGAGTTGGTACAGGGGCAGAGGATAAAAGTGCACCAAAAAGAACGTTCAATTTCAACGTCATCCAAGTCCATACGGTTTCATGTTTCAGACACGACCCGGTTCTGACATAGTAACCACGGAGAAGAGAAGGAGTTGCAGAAACCTCAAAAACTCACTAACCACACGACGCTGGTTCAATGGGAAACTGTAACAGCGAAGCCTCTTCCGAAACGCAGCCATATTCCGGCCATCAGCATCATCACCCCCAACCTTCCAACGGCATCAGCGTTCTACCTCCGAATTCCAAGCCTTCCGTGGGCCGGGTCCTGAACCGGCCCATGGAGGACGTCCGCTCCACCTACATATTCGGGCCTGAACTGGGCCGCGGGCAATTCGGCGTCACCTACTCAGTGACTCACAAGCACACCAACGAACAATTGGCGTGCAAATCTATTGCCACGCGCAAACTCGTCAACCGCGACGACTTGGATGACGTCCGTCGCGAGGTGCAGATCATGCACCACCTCACCGGCCACCGCAACATTGTCGAGCTCAAGGGAGCTTACGAGGACCGACATTCTGTCAATCTTGTCATGGAGCTCTGCGCCGGCGGCGAGCTCTTCGACCGGATCATCGCGAAGGGCCATTACTCCGAGCGCGCTGCTGCGGACCTCTGCCGCCAGATCGCCACGGTGGTGCACGACTGCCACACCATGGGAGTGATGCACAGGGATCTGAAGCCGGAGAACTTCTTGTTCCTCGGCAAGGAGGAAAACTCGCCGCTTAAGGCCACGGACTTCGGTCTCTCCGTGTTCTTCAAGCCCGGTTAGTTCCGTTCGTTAATTCACGTTGTTAGTTGGTGGTAGCGTGTGGTGTGGGTTCTGAACCATTTTTGAGAACAGGCGATGTGTTTAAGGACCTTGTTGGGAGTGCATATTATGTTGCTCCTGAAGTGCTTCGTAGAAGTTATGGACCAGAAGTTGATATTTGGAGTGCTGGGGTTATATTGTTCATTCTGCTCTCTGGTGTCCCTCCTTTCTGGGCAGGTAAAACTCCTCTTCTTGTGTAAGAAGTGTAACCAATTTCATATTTTATTAGGATTTTCATTTTGTAATTCAGATTGTCCTGCTTCACAATTTTAGGTTGAGTTTCGTTATGATTGAATGAACAATGATTCATATTTTATGTCTGCGTTAGATTTTGGATGTTGGATGGTTGTTCATTTGTTTTCGGTTCGGATTTCTGAGCTATGGTTATAGCTCATGTGTGCTTTTGCTATGGAAGTTTCCTTTCCTTGTCCTTTATTTGCTGCTTCCTTATGACACAACAGTGTGTGTGCCTTTTCCTATCTTTCTCACACTATCTTCCTGTCCTTTGTTTCAAGAAAATGAACAGGGTATCTTTAATGCTATTCTTCGTGGACATATTGATTTTGCATCAGATCCTTGGCCTTCCATTTCAAGCAGTGCCAAAGATTTGGTCAAGAACATGTTGCGAGTTGATCCCAAAAAAAGGCTCTCGGCAGTTGAAGTCCTTAGTAAGTTCAACATTCGTATAGTCATAGATTAGTTTCTTATTTTGTGTGTCTAAAGTGTTTGTTGACTCCGAGGACCAGCTAAGCATTTGTTTACGAAATAGATCTCTAACCATAGCTTGAGAGTTCTAATCTGTGAGATGTGAGATGGATAACTAAGTGACAGAGAGGTTGAGAACAATGGTAGAGAATACAATACTTAATTTGGAAGAAGCTGTCACTAGCCATCACTACTAATTTGATATATACATGATATTGTTATGGATATGAGCTTAGACATCGTAGGTTAGAACATACTACTGTCTGCCATTTTTTCTTCATTATAGAAATCACGGGAGGTATGTAAGTGTTTCCTGAACAAAAGCATTGTTCCTACAAGTCATCAAACTTTATATCATCTTCTCTGCCTCATGTATGATGTGTTCTTTTATCTCTCATCGCAATTCTGTGACAGGATAACTTTTCGCCTTGCATTTTCAATTTGATCAGAAAAATGGCCTACATGATTTTGTTCTGTGGTTAACTTCTTGCTTTGAAAGTGTTTGCCACCTTGTCTCTCATTAAAGGAGGGTGACCCAGTTCATGAGTATATTTCACCGGGGTGGGGGGTATGGATATTATAAATGAATGCAGTCTTAGTCCCCAACTAATTGAGACAGTTGTCTCAAGCTCTCCATTAAATATTTTTCATACTATATATAATCAGGTGATAGAATTTGCATATTTCCTTGATACTGCAATTTGAGTAATTATTATATATAGAATTTATCCAAAATTTGTTTACTAAATTTTATGAAATGAACATATAATGATTCTTTATAAGAATTTTTTTTTTTTACTTTTTATGAATTCACTCCTAAAATAGTGTAAAATGATTAATTGTAATTTTTTGTAGCAGATAAAAAATATATATGGAGGTCAGACCATAGTAAACAGAGGAGAGATTGTTCAAAGAATGATAAGTATTTGAAAATTTATTAATAGTAATTTTTTGGAGCAGATGAAAAATATATATGGAGATGGGATCATAATAAACAGAAGAGAGATGGTTCAAAGAATAATAATTACGTTAAAATTGATTACTGAGGCTTAACTTGTGCAAGTTCGGGTGGGATAGGTAAATCGATGATACACTATTTGTTATATTATTTTCATTATTAAGATTATTCAATTTTAAGATACTTAATTACTTAAGTGCTATTTAAAAATTAAGAAAAATAATTTTGCATCTATTTTGGATTTTAGATTGTCATCTCATGAGGAGAATTTATTACAGAAATTAGATTTCACGATTAAATATATGATCTATAAAAAGATATTTTAACAAAAATGTTTGCTGTAAGATCATACATTTAAATAAAGATTCTTTTCATATTGGTTATTGGTTATTTTGTACATAGAAGAATTTATTTATATTCAAAGTCAATTTGAATCTTAGAAGTTGAAAACTTTGGATGAGAATGAATTGAAAATAATATGAAACAATATTGTATTAATTTTAGTGAGTTATAATATTGCCTATATATTAGAAGTTTTTTTTTTTTTCACTAAATACATGCATTGGTTTTAAATATTATTTGGCAATACCTGTAACATTTGATTGTCAGCTTCATTCGCTTTTTTTTTTCAAAATTTATATTTTCATGATTGGTTAGTTGGCTTGCTCAAGCAGCACGAAAAATTGATGCTTTCTCTTGTTCTGTTATGGAGCATTTGAGCTTTAACTTTCTTGGCAATTTGCTTATTTGGGTCAACTAGTCATAATAAAATATTGTATATATACTCCAGATCATCCTTGGATGAGAGAAGATGGAGCATCTGATAAACCTCTAGATATTGCTGTTTTAACCAGAATGAAGCAATTCAGGGCAATGAACAAGCTCAAGAAAGTAGCTCTGAAGGTAAACTACTTTTAATAGAATATCTAAAGTTACCATTATATCAAAAGCCTCAAGAACTGAAAACGGTATGTATCTATCAAAATGCCAATATAGTAAATAAATAGAAAGAATTATTTCGGAATTTGATCCAAAGATTATATTTGAAATTTTGTATTTTATTACAGGTTATTGCTGAAAATCTTTCTGAAGAAGAAATCATTGGCTTGAAGGAAATGTTTAAATCCATGGACACAGATAACAATGGAATAATCACTTTTGAAGAGATGAAAACTGGTCTGCCAAAACTGGGTACTAAGATTTCTGAGTCTGAAGTAAGGCAGTTAATGGAAGCGGTAAGATTTTATTTTTTTTGTTTGATTGTACCCTAGCTTACTGGAGTAAATGTTTGTTTACTTAATACCTACTCCTTGCAGGTAAATTTCTTCATTTTGTAACTTTTCTTAATTTTAATTTTAAAAGAAAGTTAAATTTGGAAAAAAAAATTGCCATACAATGAGACAGAATGAGAGAGAGAACATTTTTACCTTTAGCACGAGAATGCTGATTGTTCATTATGAATACTTGAGATCAAATTTAAGCAAAACCAACATTAGCCATCCACATAGTTTTAATTATAAGATACTACTTGCCTTTTTTCTGGCTTAAAACCATGTCAATCAAAGTTAAAGGTGATGACCAAGGACAAAGCGAGTTGAGTGGGAGAGACGAGAGAACAACTTTTTCTAAAACTCCTTCGCCCAGCTTTTCCTTAAAAGTTGCTTTTGTTCCTTCTATAAAAATTAAGCTACTTAATTTTTAAGAGCATTTTAGATTGTGTGTTTTATTCTTTCCTTTTAAGGAGAGGGGAAGCCCGAGAAAAGCTAGGCTAAACATTATGTCTTTTCTGCTTTTATGCTCGCATGATGACACCCACGATATGTGGATAAAATCATTCTCTGCAATTTCACCTCTTATGATTATCTGTATCCAAACCTAGATTTGGCTTGTGAATTGTGATGAAGAGGACGGTTAGTGCATGAATATGCTTTGCAGTTACATTGTCCAGTGAAATTTTATGATTATATTGGTGTAACAACGACAGGCAAATACTTGTACTTTAAGATCAGATCTTTTTAGTCGCTTAATATTGTGATAATAAGTATATCATTTTCTTCATTTGATTGATGACTTTTCTTCCACTATAATGATGATATAAATGAATTGTTTGGTTCTCAGGCTGATGTAGACGGAAATGGGACCATTGATTACATTGAATTTATAACAGCTACCATGCATATGAATAGAATGGAAAGAGAGGACCACTTATATAAAGCTTTTGAATATTTTGACAAGGATAGAAGCGGGTAATCTCTTTTTTTTTATTAAAATCATCTCATTTTATTTACTAAGTTGTCAGAGTGTCATGTTAAAATTAAAATTAGTGAGTCGTGCAATAATCAAAATGGGTATCAACTATGGTTATGTGTGTCTCTCGTTAGAGGAATATGACCTTCCCATGTTTGAAACATGAGATAAGAGCATCCTGATCTTGTATACTTTTTCATTCATAAATTTTACCATGCCAATCTTGGCATCTTAGTTTGTTGTTGAATCATATATTGATTTCACGTAAAATGTACTTGCCTCTGTTTTCTTAGGTACATCACTATGGAAGAGTTGGAATCTGCCCTTAAAAAATATAATATGGGTGATGATAAAACAATAAAGGAAATCATTTCCGAAGTCGATACAGACAATGTACGCAGCTCTGTTCTTCATCCTAGGGTGAAATTTTAGATGTTTGTATACTCTTTTTTCAGTATTTGAATCATCCATTCTCTAATTTGTTGCAGGATGGAAGAATTAACTATGAGGAGTTTGTAGCCATGATGAGGAAAGGCAATCCAGATTTGGTAACCAAACGTCGCAAATAATTAAGTTTGATCATAAACTCCTTGTTTTTACTGGATTACGCTGGAGGCTCAGGTCAGGCTACAGAGTCTATAAGTTTTTCTGATACGGACTACACGTCGCATTCAACTGCTTCACTCACCCGTTGTTTTTCAGAGCTGTTGCTTTAACGATCTATTTATACCTTTTTACCATCTTCTCTGTGGGTCTCATGGGACAATTTACTCTGTTTCTACTTTCTTAACTTGGGGCAGTAACATGGTTCTTTAGTAAATGTTTTTTTTTTTTCGTTTCCAATGCTCTTTCATCGTGTTATTATTATCAGACACATTTTTTTTATGGAATATTTTATAATTTCTGTTCACTTTTAGATTTATTAATCATATTATAAATATATCACTTTATATATTTTTTTTAATTTATTAAATCAATTAAATCATTCATAGATTTTTTTTTAGTTTTTTATTTATTTCTCTTCAACTTTCTACTTTAGTTTACTTCTATCTAAATCACTACACTTTTAAGCTTAAAGTAATATTTGTGTTGGATACACGACTCAAGTATATTAATCTGAAAAAGCACAGAACCTGACTTTCATAAGCAATTGCTAGCTTATGTACGCTGGATTATCAACAGTTAATTTTCTTATTAATCTGACACCTTTTATACTTATTCACTTTGGAGGATGTTTTTTCCCTCAACTTTATTACAATTTTTCTTTCCTTTGTGCTTCATCTATATCGGTAATGGGATGTAGAAGGAAGAAAAATGACTTAATTTTGTGCCAGTAAGGAAAAGGCTAAGTGATGTCATTAGCAGTATATTTTCACGTGATTTCTAGTCCAAACTCAACTTAAAATGTTCTACTTATTAACTTTTTTAACAGTTTTTAACTTCTATTTATCTTTACTGGCGTAACACAAGCGCTATGCTTTTGTGTATACAATTTTAAAATATGCGTGATATTATATTAATAGGTGATAATATTATAATGTTATTAAGTTAATATATATATATATATATATATATATATATATTAAAATTTGTAATTGTATTATTATTATTATTATTATTATTATTAGCGTAACACAAACGCTATTGTACCTGTGTGTATATAATTTTTAAATATGCATGATATATTAATAGGTGATAATATTATAATGTTATTAAGTTAATATATATATATATATATATATATATTATATATATATTATATATATATATATATATATATTATATATATATATATTATATATATACTAGTGTAAACACAGGCGCTATCGCGCCTAGCGCCTGTGTG
>Ga0214542_1000625_pt1 | contig 65714 bp, 38 predicted proteins | sample CNSS1metaG_FD_160096 | JGI IMG/M metagenome (GOLD analysis project Ga0214542, IMG submission 160096) | Root nodule microbial communities from cowpea collected in UCLA plant growth center, Los Angeles, California, USA - CNSS1 | ecosystem: Host-associated > Plants > Roots > Nodule | place: USA...
ACATGGCGGGCATGAAGGGCTTCCTTAAGATCATTCCAATACTCAATATCATGTAGCCCTTTTCTCCTTCTTTGGAGGACTAAGGAAGTCCACCAATTAAGAGCATGCCCTTGAAAGCTAAGAGTACCTAGACACACACACACCTCTCTTCCTTCACAACATGAGTCTCAAACAATTGTTCCACTTTTGCAATCCAATCAAGAAAAACCTCAACATTATCCCTTCCATGGAAATGAAGCAAATCAATTTTAACCTTTTTAGGGTGAGGAGGGATGCGCCTTTGCCTTCTTACACGAGGCGATTGTCTAAGATTGATGCGCTAATCTTCCTCCTCTTCAAAATCATACTCATGCCTTGAAGGGGCATGAGAAGGCCTAAGAAAGGCACGTGTATTATGGGTGGGAGAGGTAAATTGATTAGCAATTAATTGAAAATTGGCTTGCATGGAAGCCATTTAAGCTTTAAGGACTCTAACCTCTTGAGAGAGGTTATTTAGGACTCTAGGATCAACCTCAACCCCCTCATCACCACTTGTGTGCAGGTTGTTTTCATCAACATGTTGTTGATGTTGGGTACTAACACGAGTAGCCCTTCTAGTGCTCATGGTGATTGAAAGAACTTAGAACTTTAACAAATTGTGAAAGAGGAAACCAAGCACAAGTAGACCTCTAGGTTAGTCGAGGTGAGTCTAAAAGACTTCTTAAGTACCAAGGCCAATCCTTGCCAAGATGTACTTGCAAAAGGTTTCAAAGAACACACAATTGTCTAAGGCTAAGTAAATAGAATCACTTGAGACACTAAGCACAAAAAAACACAAACAAGACTCAAATAAAGGAAAAAGATTAACACTAAAAATGGACCCCTAAATTGGTAAAATTTTAGAGACTTTGGTCTCTTAATTTGAAGCCACTACACGTCTAACTATGCGACCTAAAAGCAAGGTGAGAAAACACTTAGAACGTTCAACACATTACTAAAACGTTGCACTATGATATGAAAAGGTTCTACTTAGAAGATGAGATTGAACACCTTTGACTCCCCAAGACACCTAAGTAGGCCACAAGTTACAATTGAGAACCTAAAGAAATTTTGGTTCACTAATTTGGTACTCAAAATGAAGCAACCTCAAACCACTTAATGTCTCAAATTTTGATGTTTAAAAGATGCAATTTCACAATCAAGGAGGCTTCAAAATGGTACCAAATAAGATGTTCCAAAAAGAAGTAAAAGAAGAAAGAAATAAAGCCAAAATAAGAAGCGATGCAACTCCAAAATGTCCTGCCAAGGTGCTGCCAATTTGCACATAACCGAGAGCCAAGAGCTTGGCTTGTAGCCTCCCTTTAATTTGAACAAAGACCACCACCAATTAAGGCACTTGTAAGCACCTTAGGCCACCAAATGGAAGTGTAAAACAACAACAATAGTCTCGATTTTAAGGCCAAAACAGCCACCAAACCTGCACCAAACAAACAAAACAATAAGAAAACTATACCAAGCAATGTTGTTAGCACACACACACACACACACACACTCAAATGAATAGGTCCAAAACTCTCAAAGGTGAGGAAAAAGGTAAGCACACAAGCTAAAATTATACTTCAATATCCACCACCTAAGATGCTACCAAGTCATTACCATTCTAAACTTCTTAGCATTATCAACACAACCAATAACCAAGAGTCAAGTATATGAACCCATCAAAGGAGAAAGTAAGAAAAGTTAATTAGAAATGCTAAAGCAAAGAGAATTGAAATGAAACATGACTGGAAAGAGAGTTAAGAAGTGACAAACAAGAAATTAAAGGCTAGAAAATAAAAGCAAGCACCACAAAAGGAACCTATAAATGCACTAGAATAGATGAAAACAACAAAAAAACAACAAGACAAAAGTGCTCAAAATATGGTTGAAGTACTCATTGCAAAGTAAGAGCAAATGAAATAATGAATTGACTTCAAAGTAAAACAATAATGAAGCAATATAGAGCACATACTCAAGCCAAAATTCAGGTGAAAACGAGCACTAAAAACACACAAACATGCATAAAACAACAATGGAACAATGAATTTAAAAAACTACAATACCAGAAAACGGAAACATGAGCCTCAACTTGCGCGATTTATCATTTCTTTTATACTCAACAATTTTTTTTGATTCTTTTTTTTCCGTCTAAATGTTAGCTAAATGAGGCAAAAATTAGATTCAATTTTGGTGCACTCAGTTACTCACAATAAATCAAAAACAGAGACTGCGCATGTAGTGATTTACTGGAAAATAGAGGAAAACTAGAGCAGAGTTACTCTCTGAAATTTGATAAGATGTTCTATGGAAAACATTGCTAAAGAACTTGATTATGAACTAAAATCAAGCATGAACATAGGAGAACATATTATACACTCAAAAGTATAAATCCAATCAGTGAAATGGATAAAAATTAGTGAGAATTCAGGCCTTAAACATCCACACACTTACATGAATGATCATAGTGTTTTTGTTGTGAGATGTGGCTCGGAAACTCAACAAAAGCAATGAACAAAGAAATTAAACGGTCCAAGAGATGAATTGAAGCACAAACAAAATATAGAACATGACTTAAACATAATTGGAATGATAAAATGCAAAGAAGAACTGAATTCACCGAATAGAAAATGAAGAAAACTCAAAGAAGCAAATAACAAGTGCTAGAAAACGAAAATGGAACCTAAAACAGATTTACACCAATGAAGTAAGGAGTACTAAAATATGAATAAATAGAGATTCATGTAACCTCAATGTCAAATGGTGGAAAACAGCAAGAACATGAAGAAACAACAAAAAACTTGAAGAAAATAGTGGAGAAGAAGAACAACACGAAAATTGAAGAGAAACACAAGTATGGACCAAGAACCTTACCCAAACCAAAAAGATGGATGCACCAAAGGCTAACCTAGCTCTGATACCAATTGATGGACATCCTTGGTAGAGGAGTTGAATGAGATCCATAACAATGCAGCGAAAATGGAGGAGGAGGTGTAGTAAACTCTCGGCCATGGAAGATTGGTGAAAATGAAGAGTAGAAATGGAACCATGGAATGGAAGGTGGCTAGAGGAAATTTTGGAGAAGGATAGCCATGTGTGCTCTCAAATTAATAGAAGGATGGAGTGATCTCAACACTAGCATCTATTAGCAATTCAAGAGTAACTATTACAAGAGTAGAATGACCCTATTTATAGGCAACATGGCCAGCCAAATGAAATGAAGATGCAATAAAGATGTAATGAGAATATAGCTTGGAAGAGAAGCTTGATTGGAGACTATGTGATGTAGGAGATGAGCCTTGATGACGCCAAGTGGCATATCACACTTTCCTTGCCAATGTTACACGCTCCATGCCACCATCACACTCTCCTTGCTTTGCTCATGTTTAGCTTGCTTGCCTCCAAGTGTAGAGAAATGCCAAGGATTCTCAGCCAAAAGAGTAAATTGGGCTCGACCCAATTGATCCAAAGTGTTCTAGCATATTTTATTGAAAGCAGAGCCTAAACAATGGCTCAATTTAATTCTAGACTACTTCCTCAATGCATCAACTCATATTTTAGAGATTTCTTTAGGCCATGTGAATAAAGTGAAAAGCCCATGATTGATTGATTGATCATCTTATGAGAGGCCCATGTGAATCTTCTTCATCATGCTTCTAGTGATTGAGCCTTGATGTGGGCTTGGGCTTGTTGATGCACTTGAGCTTGGGCTTGTTGGGGTCATATCATCCAATGCTAATAGTTCCTAATTGGATGGTTCTTGCTGAAAGTGTAAGATTAAAGAAATAGGTGGAGGAGCTGTTAGATATGTAGCGGTGTAGACTCAGTGGAATCATAGAAAGAACCATAAGTTTGGTCGATGTTGGAGGAGAGGTATCGATATGTTAAACCTTTCAAGGGTAAGTGTTAGATAAGGGAAGGGTGGCTTTTAGAACCTATGGTTCTAAAGAGTGGAGACAATGTGGGGGAAATGAAATGTTAATGCTATAAATGAAAAAGGGGAGTTTCAAGGGTTTTGTAGGTTTTATACAAGTTTTGAGAAAGGTTTCCAAAAGGTTGTTGTTTTCTTGTCACAGAAGACATGAAGGATCGTCCTTTTGAGTAAACAAAGAAGTGAATAAGTGTATGTATCAGAGTAGCACAACGAAATGGTGGAAAGTTATACTTATCAATGGTAAGAAATGCATGAGAATAGTTGTCTTACTCATGGCTTAGTGGTTGATGTGGTAAGGATTTCTCTAAAACAATAAAGATTTTGTTCTTATTAGGATTAGTTAAAGATATTTAGTGTTTATCCAAAGTTAGAAGTGTGGAGTTAAACAAGAGGAAATGGACAAGATGGGTAGGAGATGAATTGAGTTATTGTTTCAAGATGGGGTGTCAGCATAGAAGTGAAAAAGTGAAAGTAGATGCTTAAACAGAAAAATGGTTAAAGTCCTTGGTCTGATGAGGTAAGAGTAAGAGTAGATGGAGAAGTATAAGAATATGAAATGAGAAGTGAAGTTGTGAGGAGGTTTCATTAGTGCATTCATTTGACTAGAACTAACAAGTTTCTCAAAATGGTTCAAAAATGGTAAATCGGACAATTCTAGTTTGAGATGTATCATAGGGCTACTAGGTACTAATCAAACTAGTGATTTCTGTTAGGCCAATAGCTATAGCCATTAGTAAAGGTACAAATCTTTTTACTTAAGAGTGTAACAACCCAAGCACTACGATTCGATTGTGACCCGACCCACTTGGCCTCTGCTACGGGACAATTGATACCACCTGCAAGAATCTCCCCCTCAACAATTGTCTTACTAGGAATCGCACTCTTGGATTGTAAGTTAGCCCACCTGGCCTTTGCTATAGGACAATTGTGTAACCCATAACAATCTCCCCCTTAACAATTGCCCACTAGGAATTGAACTTGCGACCTTGGCTTTGATATTAATTGTTAGGATTGAGCGCATACCACTAGGGCAAAAGTTATAACCATTAGTCCAAGTGCCATGATTCGATTGTGACCCAGCCCACTTGGCCTCCACCACGGGACTATTGATGCCACTTGCAACAATTTCAAGTTAAGAAAAATGTGATCCTAATGATGTTGTTGATGGATGGTTACAAATTAGTGGATTAAAAATTAAGATGGAGTGCTAGAATGGGTTTTGTGGTTGCAATAGTTGAAAGTTCTAGTTGGGAAGTGGGGTAGCATAGTTATGGTCTTTGTTACCCAATGACTAAAATTAGTAAAGGAAGCATGATGTTATATGGATGGTTATGAACGAGGGTGACCAAGAGTGTTAACATTTGGTAGTAGGCCAAGAGTCGTGTGTGATTAAGTCGCTTGAGTGGTGCTTGAAGGAGGGAATAAGGTTGTGTGAAGGATAACTAACATATTTTAGTTTGAGACCTAAGGCTATCTTTAGATTTTTGGTAAAAGTCTATAAGAGGTATTGAAGATCATATGGAAGGTGAGTTCAGTATATCAAATACAATTCGGAAGGTCAAACGTAAAGGATCCTTCAAGCTTTAGGTTTGAGGTTGAGAAGTTTCTTTGAGAGCAGTTGAACACTGTTGAACACCATGTTGTTGGCACAAATAGCTTATATGATTTGGTGCTTGAAGACTTGATGAAGGTACATGAAGTTATTGCCTTGGAACATGTTGGAACCATGCTTACATTGATGAAGATGTCGAGATTTGATGTTTCACGTGTTGATCAAGTCTTGTATGCGTGCTCTTTATCTTGATTAATCATAGGGAAAACAAACTTCAAGATTGTAATTCATGTGGTAGACCATTTTGCATTAATTAGATATAAAAGGTCTTAGTTGTGTCTTTTAATCTGTTGAAATGTTTTTCAACAGGTTAAATAGTGCCTTTTAATATGTTGAATGAGCTTTTAACAGATTAAAAGGTTTGTTGTAGTAGTCTTAATATTCAATCAATTGATTTATTTTGTAATCGACTAATTTCACTTAAGTTAAGTGAAATCAACCGATTTATTTGAAAATTAACTTCTTGAATTTCGTCACAGTTTAACTATAAAGGTTGTATTTTTGAAAGAGAGGTGTGGAGACCATTTTTGAGCATGAAAACTTTCTAGAATCAGTGGAACTTTCTCTCTTTCATGATCATACAGTGTGCAGTTGTTGAAGATTGATCTTGGATCACTCTTAGAGCATTTTGCTTGGTGTTTGAAGCTTGAAGAAGGTCTTTCTCAAGCTTTTAGGTTGTGATTGGTGGTTTTCTAGGTCTGCAAGAGGTATCTTGCGATGCTGGTTTGATTCTTGTGTGATTCAAGAGTCATTGTGTGGTGTTCTTATATATTTTGAAAGTGTAATGTTGTGAACTTTGTAAATCTTTTGAAATAGTGCAAAGTCAGACTTGAGTTGCCTTGACTAACTGGATGTAGCTCAGGTTTGAGTGAACCAGTATAAAAATCATGTGCATTGCTCTTTTCTCTAACCCTTCTCTCTTGTATTACACTTTAAAGTTTAAAGAATTTTGATTTGAATCATCTTTTTGACATTCTTGTGTGATCTGGCATTATCTGCAGCATTGCTCATGTTTGTCTAACTCATTTGAATTTATCTTGACTGATCTTTCATACTATTCCTAACTTAAATCATAAATTCGCATTTCTACATTTTTCCTAGTTTTTCATTCAACTATTTTTGTGATTTAACCTATTGATTTTATCTATATTGTATCTATTTAATGAAATCAACCAGCTAACTTCGTTTTTGATTGATTAAAATTGTCTAGTCTAGGAGTGTTTGCATCCATACTTGGTGGTTGATTTGATTCAATTGAAAATTGTTTTAGGATTTTAAAAGTCAACATATTTTGTATCTAGCCAATTCAACCCTCCTTTTTGGCATTACAACCATTTCAATACTTACACATATCACATAGGATATAGGCAAGGTTTCCAAGTAGCTAAGGTGTTGAGGTCGGTAAGTCAGACAAGTCTAAGTGGTTATGCTAAGATGATGAGTCCAACTTCAAGAGTAAGGAAGCCAAGGAGAAGCCATGCAAAATTGATGAGGCTTCCATGGAGAAGGATGAAGGTGCAAAAGCTAGAAGATGAGAGGAGAAGTGATGCGACAATGGTGTTTGGAGAAGCTCTCAAGTGAGGTTGGGCCAACACTCAAGGAAGGGGGCTAGAGGAAACCAAGAAGGAGAACTCTAGCCTAAGTTGATTCACAAAAAGAGAGGAGTTTGGAGTCATCTCTAATGAAGGATTATCTTGTTTTATTTTAGAGTTATGAATATGGTGAAGTTGTTTAAGAAAGCTTTTTGAAAATTCCCACTGGACATTAAGATAGCAAGCTATCTAGATGTGAAGGTTCATTTCTCAAGCTCATGAAAGGAAGAAGAGAGTTGGATTCAAACTTAAAACTCACACATCATTAACAACACTTAAAGAGCAAAATGAAAGAAGAAACAATGAAAATGGAAAGCAAAGGAGATGATAAATGGAAGAAGCACGCCATTCATTGGGGGGATCTAAGCCAACCAAACCCTAGAGATGAGTGATGGTGTCGCCACTTGCAAGCAAGATAAGGCAAAGGTGAGTTCACTTCTAGGAAGGAAAGCTCACGAAAATTTGATGGTTAAATGCACAAGTTTATAACAAAATGATCAACCTTTTTACAAGACAAGGAGCACCCTTTAAATAGGAGTTCATAAGGGTCCTTTAGCAAATACAAAAACATGAAAGGGACTAACAAGCAAACCCAAAAAACCTAATGCTAGAGTGAAGTCTCGGCCAAGTTAAGGAAAATGATTGGTGGATGCATTCCCATGAGGATTCTAGGCCAAAAGAGGAAGGAGACCAAGTAGCATTCTAAGGAATAAACCAAAAAGGCAAAAGGAGACAAGGTACATGTCTACTTTTTCTTTTGCTTTATGCTTTTTGCTTTCCTCTCTCTTCCACATCATCCATGTGCTCCAATCACCATGTGCCACCTAGCCATGCTCTACTTCTTCTTAATTACCTACAAAACAAGACAAACAAGGATTAGCATGTTGGTTTAAGTTAATCTAATCTTGGTCAAAGGTCAACTTTGGGTCAAAGTCAATAAGTCAACCAAAATAAGTCAACTAGAAACCAACTTAGGGAATTCAAACTAAAGTGATGCAAAACAAAGATAAAGATGATGGAATAGAAGACTCCCCTCTAGACATGCTTCTAGTGATCCTTCTTGAGGGAGCTTCTAAGGAGGTGGTGGTGGTCACGCCTTCACCAATCTCAACAAAGTTTCACTACTATATTCATGAATGAAAATACAAAGGTCCTAAGCTCTCTATTTATAGTAGAAAAGGAAAGCCAAGTGGTCTAGAAAAATGGAGGGAAAAAGGATCTAGAATGTGGTATTTGGAGCCAAAAAGAGAGCATGAGGCAAGTGTGACTTGCCACCTAAGCAAGTCACAAGGAACTCGCTTCTAGGCGCATAAGAGAAGCTTGGTGACAAAGCTTTGAGCAAGAAGGATCTAGATCCTCTTGAAATGTGCTCTTCCTCTTGTTGGGCCAATTTCAAGCCCAACTCTTCTTTGGTCCAATTCTCTTCAAGGCCCAAAAACCCTCCAAGGCTCAAGACATGGCCCAAACAAAACCCTATTCTATAAAGCCCAAAATACAAGTCCCAAAAATAAACCCTATTCTAATATTTACAAACAAAGAATCCTAGGCTAGGTCTTCACATCTTCCTTGGCCCATGTGAAGTTCATCTTGGGCCTTGTATGTGCATTGGAGGCCCATTCCTCTTGTATCCTCCTAGCCATTGCTCTTGTTGTAGGTCCCTTGGTTAGAGGCATCTTATTATAAGAGAAAATGAGAAGAACATAGTTTTCTTTCTACTTGATAAGTGAATTTTCAAGGACAAATATTTTTCTTGTTTGGGAGAATGTAAAACCCAAGAAAATGGCATTTTAGAAGTGATCATGGTTTAAAAATAGTGAGACTCGATTATTTTAATAATAAAAGGTTTTAGTAAAAATAGTTTTGTTATAAACGAGCTTCATTATTTTAAGACATGAACTATCTAAAAACCACTTTTTCTAGAGTTCTCTGACTTCTCTAGGAGTTCTCATCTTTTTATTCACATGTTTGAAGATCAAAGACCGCTAGGGGGATCCTCTTGGCGAGTTCTTCCTTTCTGTCTGATCAGTTTATTCAACCGTGAAAGTTGCATTTCTGCTTGTTTTCTTGTAGGTCTTCTCTGTTTGGGCTTGCATGTGGCTCTCCGTTGGTTGCATACGAGGTTTTAACCCTACTTATGAGTCTCTACGGGTCAATGATCATAACGGTAGGTCTTGATTTGTGTTGTTCCTAGGCATAGAAAAAGCATTGTGTGAACCTAAAGGTGTTTTGGTCTTGATCATAACGGTAACTCTATTGAGTCGTTTTGTTAGGTAAGGGAAGAAAGGTCTTTGTTGAATTTTCAAAATGAACTATTGCTCATCTTAGTATTTAATTGTGACTTGCTGTGTTGAATTGATGATTACCTATGGAATTGTCATGGTTTGTGTTTCTGAGTTTGGGTGTTGAGAATAGGGTAAAAATATGCTATTTTCGCTCAAGTAAGAGAAATCTAGCTCAAGCAAAAATAGCTAGAAATCCATTTTATTCTTTTTTTGAGTTGTCGCTCAAACAACAATCTTCTCGTCTAAGCGACAATAACTTACTCTGCTTCTGTAAAATTTTAGCTCAAGTGAAAATTGTCTTCCTCAAGTGAGAGTCCTCTCACCCAAGTGAGAATGCTCAAGAGTTTTATTTCAATCTCTATATAAATGTCGCTAAAGCGACAGGATATCACCCCAGCGAAAGCTTAGGTTGTTTTAATTTCTTATTTTAACATATGATTGATTGAGATAGTTATGAGAATGTGATAAATGAAGCTATGCATGATTGATATTGGTATGTTGAGACTTGACTTGATATGTTGTTGTAAAATATGTGATTGTTTGATATTTGGAAATTGTGATGAAATAATTGATATGTAAATATGAAAATATGATTAAGGATGTATATGATTGTGAAAGTATTGTTGTGAAACTATGATGATAATGGGTTTGTTAATATATATACAAGCATTGTATGTGTTTGATGTAATTCCATGGGTATCATAGGAAGATTTTATGGTGGTGTTATTTTAGTGTATGTAATGGACTATGGATTCAAGTAAGGTGACATCCTAAAATAAAGTAGAATGGTTCATGTGGTGAGAGTCGAAGGTGGTCTTACGTTAAGGTAGGATAATGGCCTTAGATGATCATGGATTAATCTTATGTTTGGTAGGGTGAAACCCATTGGCTATGCCTCTACAGAGCAACAGAGGCCCCCACAAGGGCAAGTCTCTAGTAATTCTGATTTCAAATACATATATCCAAATAATTGAGTTTAGAGTCATATGTTTCTGAGGAATTATGTGAATTATTGTAGTTTGTCCATGTATGGCTTATAATCGATATATGTAGGTGTTAAGGCACATTTGAAGGATAAAAATTTTGTAGTTAGAGTTATGAGATTGCAGTAGATGTATGAGTGGTTAGTAAGTATAGAAGGATACTTTTGCACATCTAATGTTGTAATGTAAATGATATATTTTTAAAGTGTGAACTCTTAAAACACAATATTAATATACTTTTTATACCGTTAATCTACCTTTGAATATTATTATGAACTCTCTTATTTTATTAGTTTTATACTACTAAAATGGAATGTTACATATCATAAGTATTAAAAAAATTAATTTAATTATGATTCATTGTCGATCTACATTATACACAAACTAAATAATTTTTAGCATCAAATAATATCCTTAAATAAGTGTAAGAAAATTAGATTTAACTATTGAAAATATTTAATATATATATATATATATATATATAACAAATCAATTTAAAAATAAGTAAGTGGTATAGTTTTATTAGTTTGGTTAAATAAGAATGATTGAGAAGTTTATACTCCTTTTAAGCATAATTATATGCCAACTAAATAATTTTTAGCATCAAATAATATCCTTAAATAAGTGTAAGAAAATTAGATTTAACTATTAAAAATATTTAATATATATATATATATATATATAACAAATCAATTTAAAAATAAGTAAGTCGTATAGATTTATTAGTATGGTTAAATAAGAAGGATTAAGAAGTTTATGCTCCCCTTGAGCAGATAACTATGAATAAAATTACAATTTTTATGATACAGACCAAGTATTATTAATTCATAAAAGAAAAAATGTATTAATTTTATATGATAATTAATAAAAATATTAAATATCAATAAATTATTGGATTCAGTTGTAATGTCCACTTAATTTCTGCCCCTAATGTTTCTATTGGTCTTAAGGTTGGCTCATAGGGTGCTCAAAACCCCTAAACCAGCCATAACCCTCTCATTTTACCAACTTTTTGGAAAACAACTCCCCTCATCCCTCTTAGAACTGCAGTAGCAAGGTCTGCTAGGGTTTGGCCTTACTCCTTGTCAAGCTAGCTCAAATTCATTTTTTGTTCCACAAATGTTGGTTCTTGAATCACCTTTTCCCTTCTCTAGCATGATTTTTCGTGGTTCCAGCTAGGGTTCCTCTAGGTAATCTAGTTTTGTTCTGGTGTTACTATTTTTAACTCGCTAAACTATTCTAGGAGCTGTGATGCCTCTTTTGCTTGTGCCAAAACCCCTCACAATAGCTTTTGATAAGGTAAGGGAAGTTAAGGCTTCTCTGTTTTTACATTATTTTGCCTAATTAGATCCGTTTACATTATGGATGCCTGGTATGTACTGTTGAACGTGTGATAATATGCTATTTATGCTCATGATGTGGTTGGAATCCGATTTGGCACGCATGAGAGCAGTGGGTTCTGCTAAACTCACCCAGACGAGCGGGTTGGTCGCTCAAAATGAAAGCTCTCGCTTAAGCGAGGAGCTCTCGACTGAGCGAGAACAGCAGCAACTCACCCCCTTCCCAGTTTTGAGGGCTCGCCTAAGCGAAGGCCACTCGCTTGAGCGAGTTGGGCTAGCTTGAGCGATACCTCGACGTGCCCTCTATTTGTAGTCTCGCCCAAGGGCAAGAGCAGGTAACTTGAGCGAGGGGTTCCTCTCACCTGAGCAAGATTTCTTTAGCCTGAACGAGGTTGATAGAGTTGACTATATATGTGTGTGTTTCACATGATTGGATGATGTGTGCTTTAAATAGTTTAAGTTATGATGCCATATATGATCTATATGATATATTGGGACTGGAATTGATGAGTTTAGTATGATTATGTGTATGGAACATGATTGGTTGGTTAGTTGAATATGGGCATGAGATTGATATGCATGATAACTCTATGGTTGGTTGGTGAAGCATGACTATGGTATGAGTTGGACGTAATTCCATGAATCTTTTGGTGAGATTCATGGTGGTGCCTCATGTAATGGACGTAATTCCACGAACCTCTTAGTAAGGTTTCGTGGTGGTGCCTCAGCGTATATAATTAAGTAAGGATTCAAGTAAGGATTGCATCCTGAAACTCTAAAGTGTCAATTAGTCTCACGTAGAGCGTACTAACTCAAATGGAGAGAGTAGTAGGAGGCCCTGGTCTTTGGCAAGATAATGGCCTTAGATGTTTGAAGGCTAACCTTATGTGTGGTAGGGTGAAACCTGTGAGACCCAAGAAAAATTAGACTAAAGGGAAACGCATGGGAAAAATTAATGGCTTTATTAATATTGTTGATTTATTTAATTTAATTAGGTTATTAAATTATGAAATAAAAAAATTATCATTTGAGTGATTTAAGTTATTGTGGTAATTATAATAATTATTTAAGTGATTTAAGGAATTATGGTTTGTGGAGTATAAGTGTTTTAATACTTATAATGCATGTTATATAATGTGAAATTGTGTAGCTTAGTGGTTAGCACAACTTATTATTGTGTGTGAGGTCTCAGGTTCGAACCTGGTTGGCCGAATTTTGCTTTATGTGTTGATTTTAAATTCAATTTTTCTCCTTTTAAGGAAGGGAGCCCACAAAACATGAATTGGTTTCTCTTTCTCAATGCATATTAGCAAAAAAGATTTGGAGTGAGAGGGGTATATATGTTAAAAGTTAGGGTTTTGGAAAGAGGAGAGGGAGAGAAACGAAAGTAGAGAAATTAAGAGTTGAAGGCTATGGGAGAGGGAAAAGCATGCATATGTAGGGGAAGTTAACTTTGTTTTCTGTTTTGTTCGTGGCTTGACCTTTGTAATCTTTGTTTTGGTTGCTTGATGAGTGAAACTTGAAAAACAAGCATGTGTAGGAGAAGCTTGATCTTTTCTCTTTTCTTTTATTATATTTTGATTGTTCAATGAATGGGTTCCTTAAGACTTTAAGTTGCATGGGATGATGGTTGTTTTCCATTCATGGTGCAAGCCGTTTTTTTTCTCATTCTCGTTTTGAAACCACCATCAATTGCTTGGTTCACTTTTTTTATCATTTTTCTACATTGCACACTTTTTGTAAAATGAAGGTTCCCACTTCGTTAACCGTTGGATCGAGCTGAAATTATAACAGTTGATCATTAACACATAGTTCTTGACTTTGACCGGTTGGATCTTGAATTTGTACTTTGTAGTGAGAGCAGTTTTTATCGCAAGGTTCTTATAGTTTGGTTGTTGACAACATTGACCTTTGTTGCTTGTTTGGTGTATAAATTTCTCTATAGTTAATCAATTAAGTTGGTTATTGTTGCATTTGATTCTTGATTCAATCATCTTTAATTTGAATATAAATATATAATTTTTGGAGTTTACACAAGCTACAGTTTTATTTCTAAAATCCCAAATTATTTGCATAATGTGTTGTTAAGTTGGATTGGATAAAAATTACAAGAATTAGTTATTTTCTAAGGGAGAGAGATGTAAGTGAGGATGTTGAGGCATGGAGGTTTGCAAGGATGTGATTCACGGTGGGAGAGTGATGTGAATAAATGGGTTATGCGATTGGTGGTTTTTCTTGGTTTTCATGGGTTGCATGGTTATGTAATTTAAGTGGTGGTTTGAGGATAATTACTTGAGTGTGATTTTATATTGTGTTTGAATGAATGTCACTCGTTATTTTCATTGTATGAATGTATTATTTGATAAGTTGATGGGTTTATGTTATGGTTTATTTCCCATGCATGATGTGATGGTGAGTACTTTGTTGGCAATATGAAATTCTCATGTGTTGCATGTTGAGAGTGTTTCACCTTGCTTGAAAGCTCTTGGTGGAATTTAATGAAGATTTTAGATGAATGTGATGCTATGTTTGGATTAGTATGATTGTTTGGATGGGGTTTGTATGTTCAAACCAAGGAATGATTGTGATCATAAAGTTTTCGTGTTAATTGAATGCGACGTTGAGTATTATTGGACATGTTTTATTTATGAATTTCTTTTATGAATATCATTGTTTATGGTTACCTTACTCCTATTTGTTTGTTTGTGTGTTTGTTGCATGTGCGATGATCGTATAACGTGTGTGTTAAACGGGAGCAGATGGTAATGCAGATGTTTCTGACACGAAGTAGATTGCGGAGAGAATGGAATGGACTCGTGGGTTTATTATTTCTTTAGTTGATTTTAATCAAATAGTGAAGACTTTGAAAATTTCTTTTGTTTCTAGTATTTAATGGGAACTTGTTTTTTTTAATATTACTTTTATCAATGGAAGTTTTGGACTACCTATTTACATTAAATTATAATGTGTTCTTAAGTGCCTTTTTCTGATATAATCGTTTTACTTTTAAATAAAAAGAGCAATAATAGCTTCTCGTGACATCCTAAATTTGGGGTGTTACAAAACCCATTGGCAATGTCTCTGCAGAGTAGTAGAGGTCACCCAAAGTGCAAGCATCCAGTGAATCTGACTTATTATATGTATCCGGATAATTGAGTCTTAGAGTCTTGCTTGTTTCTATCACATGCTTGGTTGATTTAGGTGTTCTTGACTTTTAAATTTTATGCTCAATTGTATGATCAAAACCATTTTACTCTTGCTTACCCTTTCTGTTTGCTTGTGTGTTTTGTGTATGGTTTTCTCTTTTTGCGATGATTATCAATTTATTGATGTGAGCATATGTGGGAACCCGTAGTGGTCATCAGGGTGATGAAAACTCCGCAGTGTAGCTAAATCTTGGGTTGGATCCACCTACTCTGAGTACTCTTTTAAGGCATTATGGCCTATGTACTACCTTGCTCAATGAGCATGTATTTTGGATAATGTTAAACTTTTATTTTGTTTTGTTAATGGCATCATGGTGTGCCTTAGTTTTTCTCTCCGAGTAGTTTGGATAACTGTAAGGAGTGACACTTATACTCCATACCATTGCTCTTTATATTATATTATATGTGATGTTTCATTTAATTAATCTTATTTATTAAATGGGACGTTATACCAGTGATACGAAATTTAGTTCTCTTAAGCAAAGACTCAAAATTTCTTTTTTTGGAGGATGAAGTGTTTAAGCCGTTTATAAAGAATGTTTTTCGTATTTTTCTTGACCTTTTTTTACTTGTGGTGAATCCTTTGCATCCTACCACAGAAGTTTTGGGAAAATTAGTTTCAGATTTTCAGAGAATGGGCTCGTCCAAGCCCATTTTGTACCAATATTTTAGTGGGACCTTCGTATTACACGTTTAGGGTCTTTCTTCTTACACCACCTTTTTTCTTTTTGCACCCTCATAAAAGCGGCATTTTTTACCGAACTAAAAGATATTTTTGGATTTAGAAAATGACTTTCAGATATCTAATCCAAAAAATATAAAAAATATATTCTAGATTTGGTGTTTTGGAAAGTATTTTCTAATATGGAAATACCTTCTTGAACACTTGAAAAAAAACATTTTTATATTTCAGATCATATGTTTTGAAACTATTTTTCATATTTGAAAATACTTTCAAGAACATTCAGTTTGGAAAAAGATTATTTAGGATTATTCTAGAAAAAATTTATGATTACCCAAAGCAATTTCCGAATTTGGAAGTATTTTCCCAAATGGATGTTCCTGAACAAAAAAACACACGCAACTTCTTCTACCACCATTCTTCTTACCCTCAAATTTCCCTTCACCTCCACCATTGATCATACACTTTTCTTTATTGGTTTAACGAGTGAAGGCATAGAGGACTGGGAAACATATGAGAAGCGTAAAGGGAACAAGAACGAGCAAGGGAGCCACCACATCGACCTTCCATATTCTTTGTTTTCATTCGGATTTGTGCTCCTTTCCCTTTTCGATTAGTCCTGTATGTTTGTCGTCTTGTGGTTTCTTGTGCTTTGTTGAAATTGTTGATGACTATGAAAACATTGGTGTAGTGGGTACTATATAAGGACTTTGTTTACTCTCGAGTGTGTTAATGTTGATAGATATTTATTGTTTCTGTTTATTCAGCAGTCCTATTTTAATAAGTGGTTAATTGATCAATTGGGTCTTTAGGAAAGAATAGCTATATTCTAGCTAATTAGTTTTTTGCAACTTAAACACCCACGTATATGTTTGTCACCCACGTGTATGTGTAATGGGTTCATTTTTTTACACTGTTAGCTTTATTAGGCTATATAATAATGTACTCTGCTATTTGATAAATGACAGATTACAAGTGAGTATTTTTCAGAAAAACCTACTTGTTTTGTTCTCAATTTGGTATTAGAGCTCCTATACAGGGGCCTGAGCCAAAAGAAACTCCTTTATGAGATTGGGTGTGAGAGAGAGAAACACTTTTTAAGTGAGCATCTGCCGAAAGGGGTCGGGTATACACGAGGGTGTGAGAGAGAGAAACACCTTTTGAGTGCAAACGTGAATATTGAGAGTATGAATTATTCTACAGTCATGACAAATACCAGCAAGTATGTGCAACCAACAATACCCAAATTTGATGGGCACTATGATCACTGGGCGAAACTAATGGAGAACTTCCTTCGATCAAAGGAGTTTTGGCATTTGGTAAAGAATGGCATTGTTGACATTTCCAAGAAAGCCAATGCATTAGAAGAAGAAATCAAATTAATGGAGGAGCAAAAGTTGAAGGATCCCAAAATAAAGAATTATCTCTATCAAGTTATTGATAGAGAAATTTTGGATACTATCTTGAATGATAATACATCCAAAAACATTTGGGATTCAATGAAGCAGAAATTCCAGGGATCAACTCGAGTTGTGCCCAATTGCAAGCTTTGTGCAAAAACTTTGAACTACTTCAAATGAATGAGGGAGAATCCATGAATTCATATTTCGCTCGAACTTTGAAGATAGCTAAAAGTATGAAGGCTTGTGGTGAAATTATGCAGGAAAATGTCATAACAGTAAAGATTCTACGATCCATGACAACAAAATTCAACTATGTAGTATGTTCAATTGAAGAATCCAACAACATGGAAGACATGACCATAGATGAACTACAAAGTAGTTTACTGGTTCACGAACAAAGGATGTTATTGGCTGTAGAGGAAGAACAGGTTATGCAAACTATGACAGATGAAAAATATGGAAGAAGAAGAAGAAGAGGACGAGGAAGAGGTAGAGGATCCTTCTGAGGCAGAGGTAGAGGAAGACAATCATTCAACAAAGTTGAAGTTAAATGTTATAAATTTCATAAGCTTGGGCACTTCCAATATGATTGTCCCATGTGGGAGAAGAATGCAAATTATGCTAAAGTTGAGGGTAAGGTGGAACAAGAGGATAAACTCTTGTTAATGGCTTCTGTAGACCTCAAAGAAGAAAAAGACAGGTGGTTCTTAGATTTTGGATGTAGCAACCACATGAGTGGTAACAAAAATGGTATCACACATGTGATATCTCTAGTGTATTATGTTCCCGAACTCAAAAATAATCTATTGAGCATTGGACAACTTCAGGAAAAAGGCTTGACTGTCACAATTCAAAATAACAAGTGTATTGTTATTTATCCTAAAAGAGGGACAATCATGGAAGTCAGTATGAGCAGTAGCCGGATGTTTGTGCTAACAACAACTCGAGCTTCAACTGATGCAGCATGTTTTCAGGCTAAATGGGATTCAATACTATGTCATAAGTGTCTAGGACATTTAAGCAATGATGGCTTAAAAACACTTGCCTCTAAGCAAATGGTGAATGGGCTGCCTACTATTTCAGTTCCACAAGACTTGTGCACACACTGCTTGGCTGGAAAACAACATCGAAATACCATGTCAAAGAAGAGTCAATGGAGAGCATCAGAGAGACTTCAACTCGTCCATGCAAATTTTTGTGGACCGATTCAACCTCCATCAAACAACAACAAAAAGTATTTTCTAAGTTTTATTGATGACTTGTCACGTAAAACTTGGGTATACTTTCTACATGACAAGGCATAAACCTTTTCTCACTTTAAAAGCTTCAAATCCTTGGTGGAAAAGGAGGCGGGAAGAAGTATCATTTGTCTCAGGACAGATAGAGGTTGAGAATTTAACTCCAATGCATTTGAAGAATTTTGTAAAACTCAAGGCATACGATGGCAATTAACGGCAACTTACACTCCTCAACAAAGGATGGTTCGGTCTATGTTGATTAGGAGACATGTTCCAAAAGTCTTTTGGCCCGAAGCAACCAAGTGGTATGTCCATATTCTTAACAAAAGTCATACAACAGCAGTGCAAGATAAAACTTCTGAAGAAGCATGGAGTGGAGTGAAGCCACATATGGATTATTTTAGGGTGTTTGGATGCATTGCTCATGTCCATACACCAGATCAATTGTGAGTGAAGCTGGATGATAAAAGTAAAAGGTGTGTTCTTCTTGGAGTCAGTGAAAAATAAAAAACATACAAACTATTTGATCCAGTTAAGAATTGAATCATTATTAGCAGAGATGTTATTTTTGAAGAAAGAAAATGCTAGAACTAGGAGAAAACTGAAGACATAAATCCACAAGAGAATCTGGATAGGAGCATCAATGTAAGACATGAGCCTGACGTTGAGGAAGTTGAGCAGAATGATGTAGGAAATTTGGAACAACAAACTATTGAGCAATCTGCTGCAGAATCATCGAGTACAAGAAATGTTGAAACTAATTCTGATGATCCTTTATCAGATGATACTATAGTTCAAGGGAGGGCCAAAAGATATAGGAGAGAATCAGTTTGGATGGTTGACTATGAGAAGGGAGATGGTTTATCAGATAATGAAAACAATGCAATGATTGTAACAGACGATGACCCTGTGACTTATGAAGAAGCTGTCAAGAGATGGACATGGAGAGATGCAATGAAAAAGGAGATGGAAGCTATAGAAAAGAATAAAACTTGGGAACTAACAGATTTGCCAAAAGGAGTGAAACCAATCGGAGTTAAATGGATATACAAAACCAAGCTCAAGGAAAATCGAGAAATTGATAAATTCAAAGCACGACTAGTTGCTAAAGGGTATGCACAACAATATGGAGTGGACTATATTGAGGTATTCGCACCAGTTGCTAAGATGGATACTATACGCATTCTAGTCTCCATATCTACTCAAGACAGTTGGAATATTTATCAACTAGATGTAAAGAGCGCATTTCTTCATGGAGAACTTAAGGAAGAGGTTTATGTACAACAACCTATTGGTTTCGTGAAGATAGATGCAGAAGAAGAGGTTTACAAATTAAGAAAGGCATTGTACGGGCTCAAACAGGCACCAAGAGCATGGTACAACAAAATAGAGACATACTTTCTACGCAATGACTTTGAAAGATGTTTCTGTGAGCACACACTATTTACAAAATCAAAGGGAGGTAAAATTTTAATTGTGAGTCTATATGTTAATGATCTCATATTCATTGGGAATGATAAGAGCATGTGTGATGATTTTAAAATTACTATGATGTCAGAATTTGATATGTCAGATTTAGGACGTATGAGATGTTTTCTTGGGATAGAAATTTTGTAGAATACACATGGAATCTTTATGTGTCAAAGTAAATAAGCAAAAGATGTGTTGACTCGATTTGGTATGGAAAACTGCAATGCAGTAAAAACCCCAATTGTGTCGAGAACAAAACTATCATGAAATGATGTTGGAACTAAAGTGGATGCCACAAGATTTAAACAGGTAGTTGGGAGCTTAATGTACTTGACTACAACACGACCAGATTTGATGTATGGAGTTAGCCTAATTAGCAGATTTATGGCTAATCCTACAGAGACACACTAGTTTGCAGTCAAACAGATACTAAGATATTTAAAAGGAACTACAGAGCTCGGCATATACTACAAGAAAGGGGAGTGCACCAACATAATTGCATATACAAACAGTGATTTTGTTGGAGATATTGATGATAGGAAGAGCACCTCAGGCTTTGTATTTTTCTTAGGAAATGGAGTAGTGTCGTGGTCACCTAAAAAGCAGCTAGTTGTAACACTATGTACAACGGAAGCTGAATACATAGTTGCTGCCTCTTGTGTATGCCAATGCATTTGGATCAAGAAAATTATGGAGACTTGGCAGAAGAGGTGGATCCTCCACTAGCGAAACCACCAGAGATGATGTTGATAGTGCCACACAAGGGGGGGCCGACAGGGTGGTGGGTGCATAGTCATTGCAAAATTTGGTGTGGAGGGTCTGCATTTCCTCCATACGAACATAGTCAGCGGCCCGCAACTTTAGCTCGTGCATAGAGGCAGGTGGATGAAGGTAGACGTTGTTAGCGAAGGGGCCGGGTTGAAGGGTGAGGGCCATACACTGGAGAATCATTTCCTGGTTGAGGTGTGGGGTGCGAAGAGCAGCCTTGCTGAAGCGATCGATGAATGTCCAAAGCGGCTCACCTTGTTCTTGCCTGATGCCGATGAGGGAGATTGTAGTAGTTTGATGTGGGCGGCTACCAGCAAAATGAGTGGTGAACATGTGGGAGAGGATGTTGAAGCTGTCGATAGAGTAAGGTGGTAAGATTGTGAACCATTCGAGGGCGGGGCCTTTGAGGGTGGTGAGAAAGGCTTTGCAGAAGACGACGTCTTGGGAAGTGTATAGGGCAACGTGGGTGATGTAGACCTTAAGGGGTTTGTCGGGGTCGGTTTCACCAGTGTAGCATTCTAGTGTGAAGGGTTCCCACTAGGTGGGAAGGGAGGTGTTAGCAATAAAGTCGGTGAAGGGGTGGCGACGTCTGGGTTGGTGGGGTGGGAGTGGATGGGGGGAATGGAATGGTGGACAAGGGTGGGAAAGGTGGAGGTGAAGTTATGAGGGGGGATGTGGGTTGTGGGGGGGTAGGGGGGGTTGTAGGGTGGTGGGATATGAGTAGTGTGTAGGGTGGTGGGTATATTGTAGGGGACCTGGGTGGTGTGGAAGGTGACGGTAGGGGTAGGGGCCATGGTGTGCCCTGGTAGGGTGGAAGGGAAGTGAGTGGGATGGGTTGAGGGGATGGGTGTTTGTTGGGTGGTGGTGAAGGTGTGTGGGGTGGGATTGTATTTGCTTTCTTCTTCTGTGGGCTAGAAGGTCGGGGACCTTGCAGCTTCAGATGCCTCCTTGGCCTTTCCCTTTTGAGTGGGATCGGCCTCGATCTTTCGCCTGAGGCGAGAGTTTTCCTGCCGCAGTGCTTCCATCTCATCAGCATTGTGCTTCTTCAGATCAGCCAACTCGTGTTGCATCTTGGCTTGACCGTCTAGGTGTTAGGAATCCAAGTGTAAGTCTAAGTCCCACATTGACCAGAAATGAGAAAGTAGAACACTATATAAGAATAAAGACCCATAAACCTAACGCCTTAAGGTTTTGGGTTGACAGTGGTGTCAGTGTCTTACATGGTTAGGCTCAGATCTCATTGGTGTTGTTCTCCTCAGTGATACCTCCTCCTTAAAAACCTGACAAGTGGTATCAGAGCCGATGGTTAAAACCGGCTCAGACGAGTGCAGTATGGTCCTAGTATCGAAAGTCTTCCTGACAGTGTGGGTTAGGTAAAGCGTGTCCCGTTAAGAAGAACGGCGGTACAGAAAAGGGCAGAAAAGGAGTACTTGTGGTTGGGCAGCTTCCGCTGGAGGGTGAGTGTACTAATGTGGTTGAAGGAACTCACCCTTGAGAGGGAGATTGTTAGGAATCTAAGTGTGAGTTTAAGTCCCACATTGGCCAGAAATGAGAAAGTAGAGCACCATATAAGGATCACAAGTTCTCCCTAGTGATACCCCTCCTCTGTAAAACCTAACAAGTGGTATCAGAGCCGATGGTTAATATCGGCTCAGATAAGTGTAGTATGGTCCTAGTATCGAAAGTCTTCCTGGCAAACGGTCCCAAGTAAAGGTTCCAGGTAAAGCGTGTCCCGTTAAGAATAACGGTGGTACAGAAAAGGGCAGAAAATGAGTACTTGTGGTTGGGCTCAGATCTCATTGATGTTTGTATCTCCCCAGTGATACCCCTCCTTATAAACCTAACATCTGGTATCAGAGCCGATGGTTAAAAACCGGCTCAGACAAGTGCAGGTCCTTGTATCGAAAGTCTTCCTGACAGTGTTGGTCAGGTAAAGCGTGTCCCGTTAAGAAGAACAGCGGTACAGAAAAGGGCAGAAAATAAGTACTCGTGGTTGGGAATGCTTCTACTGGAGGGGGAGTATACCAATGTGGTTGAAGGGACTCACCATGAGTGGGAGATTGTTAGGAATCCAAGTGTGAGTCTAAGTCTCACATTGACCAGAAATGAGAAAGTAGAGCACTATATAAGAATAAAGACCCATAAACCTATTGCCTTAAGGTTTTGAGTTGAGAGTGGTGTCAGTGTCTTATGTGGTTAGGCTCAGATCTCATTAGTGTTGTTCTCCCCAGTGAAACCCCCTCTGTTAAAACCTGACACTAGGATGATGGCCAGATCCAGAGTGATGTTAGCGGGTCCTGAAGGGTCTAGGCACAAGTATCACCTTATCCATATCCGCTATCTCCTCGGTTGGCTTCTTCCCCTTTTGGCATATATCGGCTTGGACTCGGGAGGGGTTACCTGCAGAAGGGACTCCGAAGCTTAAGTCAGTCAAAGCTCTCAAAAAGTCAAATCAAGTGATTAATGGAGTAATGAATGCGTACCTTTAATTCGTGGGGTCCGTGTATATTTATAGATTATTAATTATGTCTGACCATTCCATGGGTCGGGCCCTGGCTTGGGCCATAGGTGGGCCTGGGCCTTAGCCCAGGCCCTTAGTCTGATTATTATGGGCTTACTGAATTTTAGGAGTGGTTTGATTTTATTAAGTATACCAGGGTGGTCAGCATAGGCCGATTACCTCTTTGGCGGCTTGTGTCGCTATCGCTAATACGTGGTCTTAGGCTGGTATTTAGTGTCTTAAGTTACCGGTTTAGGCTGGATAGGATTAGGTCAGCTTAGGTCGGTTACCTGAATAACTTTGCGTGTAGATATGGTGGACGTTTATTATTATTACTTGGTCGAATTAGCTAGGTGTGATACAGTTATAGTCCTTTTTGGACATGTCAAACGCATTTCATACTAACATTTGAATTGTTTACACTATTTGACTCATTCTCACTTCAACGTCACCTAGAAACACATTATAGGGACTTCGTCAGTCCTATATTTTAATTATGGACAGTTATATTTATATTAATTTAGTAGCATATGCTTGTAGAGAGTTACATTAACAATAAAATAAATACATATAATTAATTATATGTATTATTTTAAGATTAGTTGCATTCATATTAATTTTTTAATGAATATTTAGAATTTTGAAAAATTAATATATATATATTTTTCATATCAATTCATACGTAATAACATCTTAAATCAAAGATAAAATCAAAGAGAGATTTACTTTTAACTCTCGGTGACTTCTATATTTTTTTATCACATATATATATATATATATATATATATATATATATATATATATATATATATATATATATATATATATGATCAAATCAGGATAAAATAAAAACTTAAAAAATATTCTTTCAAACAAGATGTTTATCACTTGATCATTTAATCTTTCAACTGAAACCAGTAATCCATTAACCAAATCGATTGGAATAAACAAATATATTTGTTCTATGATATCAATTAATATCATTTCAAACTTTTTGTGTTTATGTCCATATGTGTGCCTATATGCATTTGTGTGATTGCATATAATGTGGAACCCGACATATGCCCAATGTTCTTACATAGCCGAATATATATGGTGGAGACTTCAAAGCATTTCAAACACTTTAAACCTTCAATTTCAAGAGTACTTATCTTCTTTAAGGGTACTCGTGCTTCTTAAATCGGATAGGGGTTGTGCCTACAAAGATACTTTGACACATAAGTTAGCAAAATGCGTCTGCAAGCAATAAAGATAGTGATTAATAAAAACGTGATTAACATATCTCGTAAAATATGTTTTTGTATGTTAATGTTTATGGACCCTTACCTTGGTGGCCTGGCCACAAGGCCCAATTACCTGTGGTTGATTGTGTATCACTATGGTCACCATAGTTTGTGTAATGTCATCTTAGCCAAGTGAGTAGGGACCAGATACATGTTGGTTTAGTAGGTCGACATGTACTCAGTCAAAGACTTTTCTTGCCAAGTCTAAGGGTAACTTAGTCATATACAATACACCCAACATATGGTAGATATAGAAATATCGAAGAATCCAAAAAAATACTATAGAGATGACCTAAAACATTTAAGTGGGATAAAATATGAATTGGATTTGTTTTTTCAAAAACACAATCTAAATGCATATACATGTAATCCATATCTATATTTATATCTTTATCTATATCTATATCTATCTATATATCTATATCTATATCTATCTATATATTACAGAAATAGAAGGAACTTTTGAGAACATTTTAAACACGAGCCAGCTCCTCGTAGCTACTTAATTTTTCTTAAAACATTTAACAATAAAAACAAATATATTATTTCAATCTTTGAACAATTTTATGCTCTACAATAAATTTTAAAAGCATAGCAATAATTTCTTAACATAAATCTAGAAAATTCTTGGTAATATTTTAATTATAGTAATCTATATATCTTTATCTATATCTATATCTATATCTATGTCTATTCTATATTCTATATTTTATATATTATACAAATAGAAGAAATTTTTTGAGAACATTTTAAACACGGGCCAACTCCTGGTACCTACTTAATTTTTTCTTAGAAAATTCAACAATAAAAACAAATATATTATTCGATCTTTGATAACATTTTTCTATGATAAATGTTAGAAGCATATGATGACTTTCTTAACATAAATCTGGAAAATTCTTATTTATATTTTAATTATAGTAATATAATGGTATTTATAAAAATGTTTTGCATTATTAGTAATATTTTAATATTTTAATTATAATATATAATGGGAGGAATGATTTTTCATTAATAATAAATAGATAATTCAAATTAATAAAATTCAAAAGAATATCAATATTTTCTTAGCATCAAATTGAGAAATTCTTTTGAAATGTTGCATTCTTCAAGTTTATTTATTAGATATGGAAATATGGAAGTATATTCATTATGAAATATATGCTAATTTTATTTTCATTTATATTTACATTACATTTCATTTTCATTTCCATTTTTTTAACCCGTTTTCGTTTCATTCCATTTCTTGCAAATACAAAATCAAGGCTAGAGTCATGGATGAATCAGATTCAACAATTTTTGTACTATTTAATAGAGATGTCTCTAAATTAATTAAGAAATTTTTTGACATTTTTGAGTTAATGACAAGGTACATCCTTTAGGATATGTTTTAATGGGAGGAATGATTTGAGAAAGAGAAAGAGGAAGAGATCGGAATGATTAGAGGGTGAAGTTGATATTGTTTCTTTTGAGTTAATGACAAGGTACATCCTTTAGGATATGTTCTTATGGGAGGAATGATTTGAGAGAGAGAAAGAGGAAGAGATCGGAATGATTAGAGGGTAAAGTTGGTATTGTTTCTTTTAAGGAATTCAGAAGTGATTTTAGAGTGGATTAAGAATGAAGTTTTAAAATTTTATGACTGGATTGACTGATGACACATATTAAAAAAAACTTTTAATAGATAAAAAAGTTAAATTACCAAAATGTCCCTATTGTTATAAGTCATATAAAATTATATATAAATGATTTAAAATTATTTTTATAAATTTTATTCAAAGACTGAAATTATAAAAAAATATTTAAAAATATTTAATAATACAATATATTTTGTATGAAAATAAATTTAATATGTAAGGTGGAAAAAAAGTAAATATTACAAGGGTAGCGTAGAAAAATATAAATATGAAGAGGATAAATTAGTCATATAACATCCATCATCCTTCAATCTCACCACAACTAGAGGGGTAACATTTCCTAGGAGTCATGCTAATCCTCACTCCCTATCCCCTTTCATCACTGCAAAAAGAACACAACAATCACTCTTTAATACTCACTTCCCATTTCTCTTGAATACTTTTGTCCTTGATTTATATTCCACATTCTCAACTTCATCTGTAGTAATGCAATTTGATTTTTTTGTATACAGAATACAAATTTTGCCAAATTTCTGAAAGAGTTTTACCAGCTCATGAATAAGACTTTGTTGTTCAAGTTGAGTACAAGCTTGATGCTACCTGCAGATTTCAACAATCATTTCGGGTTAAAAAATATGTTTAGATGAAAACATAGTGCAAGAGTTTAGAAATCTAATCTTGAAGTCTTTGGTAATGCTTTGTAATTATTTATTTAACATCACATGCGTTGGCTTTGCAGATGTTTACACATAAATGACCTGTTTGTAAAATTTTCTTCCTAACCTATCCCACTTTATATATTTTCTAACTTTTCTTCATTTTATACAGGATTTACCTACTATATTTTCATATGAGTCAAATGACGATGAAGTTCAGTGTTTAAATGTTGATTTGAGTTTTGATGTTGCTCTCACTTCTTTAACAAGAGATGGTACCAATAATTTTACTGCCTCAAAGCAAAATATTAGAAAATAAGTCTTCATAAAAACTATTAAGATTGTGAAGTGAGTGATTGATTTGTTTACTTGGTGTATGTATTTTGTTCTTGGATTTATTTTGTTGATGCTTTATGAACGCTTGGGTTGTTATTGGCACAGAACCATTTTAATTAAAATATTCCATTTCTTATTCTCATTTTCCCATTTTACTTTTAGTGCTCGTGTTAACTTCATATATTAATTTCTTCTTACTAAATATTTCTAAAAAATTATTAAATATCTTTTTAAGAAAATGAAACATTTTTTTTTCATAAACGTTCAATAAGAGTACTTGCTGTTTGAAAACAAACAATATATTATCTATATTATGTATTAGATATTATATATTTATTATTATGATTGTTAGGTATATTTTTATTACTATTAACGTTAACAGTTAAACAAATTAATTTGTATGATTAATTTTTCTTTAATTGATTAAATTTAATAACATTTTTCAAAAGCAAAAACATGAATTACCTTTTTAATATATCATATGTTAATATTAATTGACAAAATTTGATTCACCATTTAATATTAATTGTTGACTTTTTAATTATTATTTAATATATCAATCAGAAATTGATTACTAATATCACACATATTTGCGAAAAATTTCCATTTCAACACGAACTATATATTATTATTTATATATAAAAAATATCTCTTTAAGTCCAAATTTTGATATTGAGAGTTTGATGCAAAGTAAATTAGAATAGATTTATAAAATTTTAAAAGTCATATTACAGTATGAAATGTTATGAGTGTTGAAAATTTTTAAACATTATAAAAATAAGAGAAATATAAGATATATGATAGATATAAAATATATGTTACAAAAGAAAAACTTGCTATTTTATTTTATTCATATATATAATATGAATAAACACACACATATATATATATATATATATATGTGTGTGAAAATATTAAGTCAAATGACTTTACGAGCTTTTTTTTTAAACAAAATCACAAAATTATTAATCCGAGAATTTTCTCTTTTCAATAATGAATTTAGGCGGGATACAGACTTAAATGTGTGCGGACTTAAGCTAAAGCTAATGTTTACTGTGCTCTATATTATGTATTACATACATGTTTTAATGTTATTAATGATAGTAGTTATATAATTTAATTTGTAGGATAAATATATTTTTTAATTATTTCAAGTTATATTAATTAACTTTTTAACAATTAAACGTTGTATTGGATTAATTGAAAAGATAATTATACTACTTACAATATTTTAATAGTTAATTTAATATTTCATTCGTTAATTGATAAAATTGGAAACAACAATTAATATTAATTATTCAATTATTAATTTTTATTGAATTTTTAAATTTGAATTTATATATGTTATAGATTTTTACGGAAATTATAAATATTTACACAAACAATATAAAATGTATATTATATATTATATATTATATACTAAGTATTATCTATTTATTATGTATTTGTTATTAAATAATTATTAATGTTAGTAGTTGTACAATTAAAATTGTATGATTACTTATAGATATGTCAACGGGGCGAGTAGGATATAGTAGCTCCCTCGTACTTTATTACTTTATTCATGGGATAAATATCTGTCTTGTACCCATACTCATATCTGTCAGATATCCATTATGTAGGTACCTGCATAATTTTTTAATATCCCTTGATATCCACGGGTATCCACGAGTATTTACAAAAAAAGGTAAAAATAAATATTTAGCAACATATTTTAATTGTAAATTCATATAAAATACAATACATAACATTCATAAATTTTAAAAAAGTTAAGTATGTTTTTAGTCCCTATACTTACATGTCAAATTATAATTCGTCCCTCTCTCAAAGTTCATATGAAATCCATCCTTATACTTTTGAAATGCTTGAAATCCATCATTCATTTTAAAGTGTTAATTTTTTGATGAGCTGTTTGATTGAAAACATAATTATACAACTTACAATATTTTAATAGTTCATTGTAATATTTGATATATTAATTGATAAAATTTAACACAACAATTGATATCAATTATGCAATTATTAATTCTTATTGGGTTTTTAAATTCAAATCTATATATATTATAGATATTTATGGAAATTATTCATATTTATACAAACAATATAATGTGTATGTTATGTATTATATATTATATATTAAGTATTATGTATATATTATGTATCTATTATTAATTATTAAGGTCAGTAGTTATATTGATCTTAATTAGAAAAATGATGATAGTAGTTACATACAAATATAAATCATATTATTTCTTTCCTTGTTAAATCATTTTAATTCAAATTTTAACCATCAATGATATTTTATTATTTACTGAAAAAGATAACAATTTGATTTAGTTTATATTTATGAATTTTAAAATTATTATTTTTATTTAATAAAAAAATTATTGTAATAACTAATTAACATTAGGTATACTTTTAAGAGTTATACAAATTAATTTGTATGATTAATTATTTTTTTAATTAATTAAATTTAATTACATTTTTCAAAACGAAACATTATTTTTCATAAACGTTCAATCAAAATAATTGCAAAAATTATATATTTAAACAGAAACGATATATTATCTGTATTACATATCATATATTATATAATATTATATATTATATACTATATATTATGTATAATATATATTATATATATCATGTATAATATATATTATATATATTATGTATATAAATTTTTTATTATTATTCATAGTATTTATATAAATTAATATTTATAAATAATACATTATTCATATTATTATTTTTTTATTAAATCATTTTAATTCACATTTTAACATTTAATATATCTTAGCATTTAATTAAAAGATAACGTTTTGATTTATTATACATATGTATTATTAAGAGTAAATATAATTTGAAATTAAAAATAAAATTAGTAAGATAATTAATTATTAAAATTAGGTTACTCAAAAAATTAACAGTAAATATAATTAATTAATTTAAAAAATTAACAGGAGAATTAAGATAATTATTTTAATTTAAAAATATATTATTTGTTAAAGAGACCTAAATATTTATACATAATATTTTAAAAAATAACAATTTATTTTTTTCATGAAGATTATGTATCCGGATTACATACAAGACGTATAATATAATCCAATAATATTTAATAATGTCTAATTAGATCATATCACATTAAGGAATGAAGCTATCTACTAATTCAATTAATTATTCATAATTAAAATATATATATATATATATATATATATATATATATATATATATATATATATATTAAACGATTAAATGACAAATATTGATCAAAGAATCGTATTTTTTATTTACCTTGTGCACATTTCGGTCCAACCTCAAATAAAACATGTAAATACACTTCGTCATCATTGAGAGTTTCACTCAATTATCTTTATTCACTCTTAAATGAATCTTTTTTAATTCATTCTCTTCATGAACATTTTATAAACATATAATATATAATCCAATAATATCTAGTAATATCTATATAATATCAACAAATTAAGGTGCAATACTAATTCAATTAATTACATATATGCACAAATATAAATATATATATATATATATATATATATATATGGCAATAATAACATATTAAATGTCAATAACTCACAATAAATATAACATGAATATGAATATGTATATGGTAGTAATATAATAAAAATATATTAAATGCCAAATATTCACTGAAAAACTATATTTTTTATTTTTTATCTTTTGTACAATTTAGTCCAAGTAAAGAAATCTATAAATACATTATGCCACCATTGGAAGTCCTCACACAATTCCTTTTAGTCACTCTTAAAAAAACATTTCCTATCTAATTTCATTAGGGAAAATGAGTCATACAAGTCATTCACAAAGAATGACAATAGCCTTTAGACACCTTTTTTCCATTCTCTTTCTTAGTTTTGTTATCAAAGGTATAATTTATTTTCTTTAACATTTCTTCATTTTTCTGTCTTTTTCATTATCAATATAATAGTGATTGGATATTTTTATTGTCACCAGAAATTCTTTGTATTCTGATTTTAAATATATAAGAATAATATTGTTAGGGTCACATCTAAAGTATTATTTGTTTAGGATACTGAAACTTTGATTTTAGTTTTAAAATGTGTTTAAAAAGATTGGAGGAGAAGATATATTTAAATTGCTTTTAGTTTGATTCCTAAGTGATATAAGATTATTGTGTTTATCAAAACACTTTAAAAATGATAAGTAATGACACCTTGAATAGAAGAGCAAATTAAGAGAGATTTAGTTTTAATTGTTGTGAACTACCATGTTTTTTACATTACCATTATTTTATCTTTATGCATGTGTTTGATTTATTAATTTTGCAGGGTCTTGTTATTGTAACTTGAACAACATCAACATTGAGTCAACAAGAAGTGGGAACACAATACTTGGAAAATCTGAGTGGAAGGTAGTTGTGAAAAACAACTGTAATTGCACACAAAACCAAATAAAGTTACAATGTCAAGGGTTTCAAACTACTGAAGTTGTTAGTCCATCAATTCTTGTTCTTTAAGGAGACTCTTGCCTTTTTATCAATGGCAATCCTTTGAAGGGGTTTGCTAGTGTTAGCTTCTCTTATGCTTGGGATCCTCCTTATTTTTTCAGGCCGCTGACCTCTCATACTACTTGCTAAAGGTTTTTCAAGAGAGTCGAAGGATTATAAATAATAATAGTAATACGTAATAGTTGTAGGGTATTTTGCTTTTGATCCCTTCAACTGGTTCTTTTTGAAATAATACTTTTATTTTTTTTTTCCTTTTTAAATTCAAGTCTACATAATTTTAAGATGATTCTTCATTTTTTTTTATATTCTGAATAATGTTAACAATTTTATAAGTCAGAAAAATATTTATATTTTTAATAAAATATTTTTAAAATTAAATAATAACTATTTTCTATGATTTTTTAAACAATAATCAAGATGTATTGATAGACGTTAAATAAGTTATTGTGTGTTGATTTCATAAAACGTTTATAAAACATGTCCTTTTAATACTTTTAATGACATATGATTAAATTGGATTGTTTTAACTTTTTTTTTCAGACTTTCATATTTGATTCTATTTGCTTTTTCATTACTAGCGAACACACATACCTTGTCGCGTCTGTCTGTTTACATTTTTTAATTTTCAAGAAATTTAAGTTAAGATCAATAACAAATATATAATTAATTTTTAAAATAGTTGTTAAATATAAAATTAAAAAAATATACGATATGTACCAAAAAAATTAAAATAATGATTTAAGATAAAAGAGGTTTTTAGAAATAATTATTTATAAAATAAATGAAGGGTAAAATTGGTATCAACCATTTGAGCTACTACTTTTCCACCTCACATCAATAAATATTTAATGTCATAACCCATTACCCTCATTTATTGATTATTTATTTATTTAATTAATTAAATTTAGCGGATCTCACAATTGCCATGTCCTCATAGAGACATTACTCCTTGTTGCATTTAGCTCATTGCCAATGCACATGTTAAATCCTTTAATAGAAATTAGTCACTTCTTCAAAGACTTATGCTCAAGGACACTAAAGGAGCATTCACTAAAAATGTTGGAAGAAAGTATTTCAATTATTCTTTGAAAATTGGAAAGCATATTCCCGCTTAGGTTCTTTGATTCAATGGAGCATCTCCTTGTTCGTTTGGCATATCATTCTAATCTTTTAAATTATTTCTTCAACCTTTTTTATATTTTTTTCCTCCAATTCTCATCTCTTTCAAAATTTGATTATACATCGTAATAGTTGAGTAATTAAAGATTATTACCAACCAAAAGAATAAGTTCCTATTTACTATTAAAATTCTTTATTTTATTCTTTTTATTTGGAATTTGTCATTAACCATGGTGGAATTAGTAGATAAACGTGATCTTGTCACATTGATTAATTCTATACTAAATTTGTTTTTTATGAGATTGGATACTTTTCCTCTAAATCTCAAGATTTTGAATAGTTTATTGGTTGAGTTAGAACGTTACTTTAGAGAAAGGAATTACATGTAAAGAATGTTATTTATGTTTTTAATAGAATTTTAGGATAGATGATTTGGATATGAAGGTGACCTGACTTGGTTTTTACTATGTTTTGTTTGAATGTTTAAAATTGAGTGTTATCTGAGTTTTGGTTAATAGATTATTATTTTAGAATGTTTTGAATTGAATACTCATTCAGAGAAGTTGATTTAGAGGCTACATTATCCACACTAAGGTATAAACACTAACACAAAAAATGGCTTATTACCTCACTCCATTTATCTCTTATCTATAGAAATTAGAAGTGAAAAATGTGCAGTTATATTTTTGTAATTAAGTTGTCAAAATTTACGTCTGACTTATAAGCGCCAAACATAAAAATTAGCTTTTACATCTAATTAAGAAGGGTCAAACGTAATTTTTTTTTAGAAAAAAAAAAGTTTAATTACTGGGATAGTCCCCACTTTTGTAGGGGTGTGCCAATTTGGTCTCTGCTTTTAAAAAAAGTTTTTAATTATATTCTAACTTTTGAAAAAGTACCTCAATTAGGTTCATTTCAGAAAAAAAAATTAATAATGTCGTTAACGGCGTGTCATGTTTCGATCTCTGGTTTTTTTTTTTTCGCCACATGTCATATCTAGGGATGTCAACGGGCGGGTAGGGTACGGGTAGTAGCTCCCTCGTACCCTACCCGCTGGATAAATATCTGCCCCGTACCCGTACCTATATCCGTCGGGTATCCGTTATGCGGGTACCCCCCTATTTTTTTTCATATCCACAGGTATCCACGGGTACCTGTGGGTATTTGCAAAATGATTTAAAAAATAAATATTTAACAATAAATTCAAATAAAATAAAATAAAATACATCACTGTCATAAATTTTAAATAAAGTTCAAATAAACTCAAGTTGATACAAGTCCAAATAATTGTAAAAGTAAATATAAAATGACGTTCAACATAATGAAAATTCTTTAATTAGTGTTTTGATCAACAACCCCACTTTCTCCGATTGATTCCTGAAAAATAAACAAAATAAACAAATAATAAACCTCAATTGTCACGTGCCAAGTATTCTTATTTTGATTCCATCATTTGACAACAAGCATACCATAAACTTCATTGTCTATATAAGGTTTGATGTATATGTTCAATTTCAAAGAAAGGAGAGAGAAGAATGTCAAGGGGGTAAGTTTAGCAGGTACGAATATCCACGGGTATGGATACTATGATACCCGTACCCGCCCCGTTAACATGCGGGTATCAAAAATACCCGTACCCGCAGGTAGTGGGTATCCATTTTTAATATCCGTTCTCTACCCGTTGCGGGTTTTATCAGCGGATACCCATGGGTACGAATTTTTTTGACATCCCTAGTCATATCCTTGGTGTGACATGTGGCATTGTCAATGCCACGTGGCAGGATAATGCCACGTGTTAGTGTCACTACCAAATGTGATTGTCTTGATTTCAATTTAATCCCTATACATGTTTTTTTTGATTCAATTTAGTTCCTACTTATGTCTCTTTATTTCAATTTTGTCCCAATTTTTTTTAAATAACGCAATATTGTCTCTCCAATTTGAGACCAAATTAATTATTTGTATAATTTTTATACTATAACTTTTTTATTATTTGGACCAATTATTTGTGTGAAACTTGTACCCATTGACAAAGTATGTGTGCCATTCTTTTACGCATCTCATGGGCCAATTTACCAAATTCCTTAAATCTTGATTTTTGGGACTTAATGGCATGTTATAAACCTACAAATATGCAACAATAAATAGTTACATCAATTTCGATAACAACAATTTGTTTAAGAAATGGGACTATACATACTTGATGTTAGAACCAGTAAGGAAACTCTGAGTATATTCGAGTAGAAGTAGTTCTTCAAGTACTTGGTTAGCCACAACAAATGAACTGTTAGATAAGAATACAATTAGTGAGTATATAAATTTCCTGATTAGGGTGCATAGATTGAGATTATAAAATAGTCAAGGTACGATTTAACTTTAGGACAATTGATTAACACATGGACATGAGCAGAGTTGAATTCAACATCAGTTAACCAATAAGTCAATTCCTTGCCTGCATGACGACCAACTTGTCGAAACACTGATAATGTTGAGTCACATGTTTCATTTTGCAAGTTTTTTCATTCTTAACATTGTTAAACGACAAGACAAAGTTCTTGAAATAATGAGAACGAAAATATGTTGTTTCACGATGCAAGTAAGCTCCACAAATTGATCATTCCACTCTGCCTTTGTTTTTTTATAGAACGTTTTGATTCCCCCATAAATCTATAAAAAAAATGAATAGATTATGATTTGAAACGAATATAAAAGTCTAAAAGATACAAAAATATAGTAATCATGGGTTATCACCTTTCAAATGGATACATCCACCTATATTGCACTGGTCCACCAAACCATGCTTTCACTACAAAATTTATTAGATTTAACAACATATTTTTGTTACGTTTATTATAAATGTTACCTTATGAATAATTATAGCGATACTTTTTAAAAATGTTACCGTAAATAATTAAAAATGTTAACATAAGTAATAGACTAATTTAACGAGGAAGTTCCAATAAGGATATCAATTATAAACTATTTTTATTTGTTTAGACTTGTATGCTTACCAACACATAAAAAACATTTTTCATGTATGCTTACAAGTATAAATTTAAATTTTATATTATGTTTTATTATTTTTTCCTTTTGTTTAGTTGTTTTTTATTATTACTAATACAATATATAATAATAAAAAAATTAAACAAGTGAGATGTTGTTTATATACAAGTAACAAATTTGCGAAGAAAATATATATTTAGTTCCTAAATTAGTTAAATTCCTAACCAAAACATATAATCAAAAGATTATAAAAGCTAAGCCATAAGATTTCCATGTATTCTTCATTTTCTTTTAATGTGATTCAAGTTTACATTATTTGTAACAATTTTGAAAGTAAATTTAATTTCTTAATTGTTATAATATAATTAAATCTTTGATTATTTTCTTTTATTTAAAATTTTTAAATTATCATTTTATTCAAAAGCATCATTGTATTGATTAAATTATTTTCTTCAAGATTGTACAGTCAAAATATAAAATTTCTGTCAAATCCTTCAAATCTCTTAAAAATTTGCTAACTGTTATTGTTCCTGCAGAGAACAAATAAGATGTGTTAGGCACAAGTGTCACCTTACCATGTAGTCTGCTATCTCTTCAGTTGGTCTCTCCCCAGTTGATACATGTCAGCTTGAACCCAGGAGGGGTTACCTGCAAAAGAGTCTCTGAAGCTCAAGTAAGTCAAAGCTCTCAGAAAGTCAAATCGGTGATTAATGAATGCGTACCTTTAATTCGTGGGGTCCATACGTATTTATAGAGCATTAATGATGTTCGTTTACCCAATGGGTCGGGCCTTGGTTTGGGCCCTAGCCTGGGTTATGAGTGGGCCCGGGCCCTAACCCAGGCCCCCAAGGTCCATCGAACGCGGGGACCTCCATTTTACTAAGTCTTCGAGGGTAGTCTGATCCGTTTATTTCTTGGCTTGTCAGATGTCGTCCTTGGCCGTGTACTATCCGTGTTGGCCGTTTTGTTGTTACTAGCCTTTGTTTACTTAAATTCGAGACCATGGCGGCCCAGGTCGTGTACTTGGGTTGTCTCTGGCATGTTCGTGAGGTTTATCATTTATACGATTAAATTGACCAGGTCCGGTATAAGTTAGACTTACTCGGCCTAGGCTGAATACTTGACTGCCTTGATGTATTTTTTACTTATTTGATTAAGTTCGGTTAGGTGTGGTACAATTATTATTTTAAAAAATTGTATCCTAATTTCATTATAATTTCTATATTGTTTTAGTTCAAACTAAAACTTCGAAGGTTTTATACTATTTTACTACAAACTATTTTAGTACAAATTTCTTTAGTACAAACTAAAGATTGTTTTTATAATTTTTTATAAAAAAGCTTGTAGTACTTTAATAACATCCTCATTTATTTTTTGTTTGGGGTGACTTTAGGTTTTGGAAGAAGTAAAATAAACTTACGAATCAGGTTTTTTAGTTAAAATTTATTTTTTAAGTAATTTGTATGCAAAATTATTTATTAAATTGTTGTAATTAATTTAATTTAATTTTCACACTTTTTCCAATTCCAACTGTGTATATTGTTTCTTTCATTAGAGATTTCATCTTCATATCCATTAAAAAGCTAAATCCTAACTTAGTTAATAGTTATGTAATTCAATCCAAGCAAAAATTTCAATTCCTTATCAAAATATATGTAGAAAAACTCTTGAAACTCATAAATCGAAAAGTACCGAACAAAACTCGGGCAAAAGAAGTCTTAAGATAGGCATAGATTTTCGATTATTAGGATCACCATTCCAATCTGCATCACAATAGGCACACAAGTCTTAAGACGACATAGAAGAAAGTAAAAGAGTTTGAAATTGGGTGTCCCGAAGATACTTGAGAATACGAAGAACAACACCCCAATGAATTGTTGTTGGAGCTAAAACAACTAACTAACAACATGAACAACATGTGCAATGTTTAGACGACTCGAAGTAAGATAAACTAGACTCCCAACAATAGTTCGATATAAAGTAGAATCAGTCAAAGAAACACCATCCAATGGAAAATATCGTACACTTGTCTCAAGAAGATTATCCATAATCTTGTTGTTGTAACATCCCTACTAGAAATTACTTAATTAAAATAAATCAAAAAATAAAAAAGAATAAATAAATTCAAATGTTGTACTTTATTACCCCAAAAACGCGGGAAAATTTAAAACATTAATAATCGTGCCATAATTTAGATAAAGCTAAAATAGTAATTTCATTACAAGTTCCAAAATCCGACAAAACTTTAAAAAGCATAAGAAATCCCTAGCTCAAAATCCTCAAGCTAGCCCTCTCACCGTCTCGGGTGTTTGCAACATCACCTGTATCATCAACTGCTCCCGTGTAAAGAATTACACGATCATCACCAAGCACAAACAGAAAGGGTGAGCTCAAAAGAATATAATAAACATATCAAGCAAATAATATAAATACACCCAATTATAGTATCATAGCTAGATCATGGTCAAATACTTAATACCCCCAAGGCTTTTCAACCTCCAATTCAACAACAAAGTTAACCATGGACTCAGGATTCATGATGCTCACACGAACCTGCCCGCTCGTGGTCCTGCCTCTACGAACCTCTCCGCTCGTAGTCCTACTCTACGGACCTGCCTGCCCGTAGTCCTACTCTACGAACCTGCCTGCCCGTAGTCCAACACATGTGATCGACTAGCTACGTACCTCCCCGCACGCAACATCTACCAACTGTGAGCACGGAACATACGAAACTACCTCGCTCGTATCTCCACAGGAGAGTAATTGAGTATGAACCTCCACGCTCATTCCATCACATGTCAATCACCATCCATGAACCTACCCGCTCATGGCACAACATCTCTTGATCCACATTCGCATCAATGCATACATAAATACACACAAACTGCACTAAACTCGCTTGGGCTAGAAGCCTTCGCTTAAGCGACCAGGCTTGTCTTGCTTAGGCTAAGCTTTCTCACTTGAGTGAGCGTGCTAACCTAGTTTATCTGCGAAGATCTCGCTTAAGCGAGTCTCTCCTCGCCTAGGCAAGATCGTCCTTCACCTAACACCAAAAACTCTCGCCTAGGTGGCCAGTTAAGCACAACACAAAGTTAAGCACGAGGTCTCGCTTAAGCGAAAACCTCTCGCTTGGGCGAAAAACCTTGTCGCCCAAACATCAACTTCCTTGCCTACGCGAGGTGCCCAAAATAGAATCTCACGCCCCTCGATTTCTCGCTCAGGCACTCCGCCTAAGCGTGTAAATCGAGCAAAAAGAGGATCACAATTTCACGCACGCATAATGCAAAATTTTCAAACCAAAACCACAAACAAGCATTATCACGCATTCCTTAGGCAACAATAATCCTTATAGACATGCTTAGACCTAATTGAACCACCACAATTCGTGATTGAACCACAACAGCCCTATAATACAATTACCCCAATCATATTCGTACAATTGCTTAAGATGGCTCCAAAAATATCAATACAATTACACCTCTGAACCATACCATGTAGACTACAAAAATTCACAATCACAAACTATCATACATGCAATCCAAATTATACGAAAATCCTTAATCCTAAGGACATGCCAAAAGAAGGTGGATGGTTCTTCTGGCCCCAAATTGGTTCCCTTAGTGCTCTCCCAACTCAGCTCTCTTGGATTTCCTCTAACCCTCTTTTGACTCAATTTTTGTGCTCCTTACCACTCTCTAGGTTTTCAAACTTCAAAAGCCCTCCTAACTACTCTATTTTCCCTTTTTATATGGTCCTAAATATGGTTAATGGCAAAAAAAACGAAAAAGGCTTTTTAATTATTTATAATTGCCCTTCATAGCTGATTATGGCTGTTTTTCCCCTTCTCTTTGGGTCCTAATGTCTCTAAGGTTTCTCCACCCCTTCACATTCAACTCACAATTTCATTTAGCAAAAATAAAGAAATCAATTTCGTTCTCAAAAAGGTTTGAACACACAACCACTGTACACAAGATAAGTGCACAACCAAATCAACCAAATCATGTTTGTGATAATTTCTGTAATTCTATAATTATGTTATCACTCAACATAATCATGCATATTATTAAAATTAAAATAATTCAAACAACACAAAAATGGCATAGATAGGACTCGAACCCAAGTCCTCTCACATAATCAAAGTACTCTTACACAATTAAAATAAAGCGTTATCATGATACTAGCAAAAATACCAAGAGAAACAATTATTATAAAAAAAGTTGAAATCAAGCACGCGGTGCTTGTTTAAGACCATAAATGGCTTTTTGAAGTTTGCAAACTTCACTAGTTTTTCTAGAGACACTTGGTGGTGGAGTCATGTAGAATGATAGACTCCTCTTAAAACTATGTAGGGCAAAAGCATGAAGATGAGTATATCAGTGGACGGTTGGCGCGAAAGCAATGAGGAAATGGAAGAAGTGTCTTGGTTTGGATGATGTGGTGGAATGAGGTGTTTGATGGTAATCTTGAGAGATTGGGCCAACTCTAGAGAAGGGTGGCTAAAGGACATGTAAGACCCATTAAATTTAAATAATTAAATAAATAATTATTTAATAAATGCGGGTAGGAGAAACCTTTATGGCATTAAATGTAAACCTTTATAACATGGAAAAGTACTAGCTTAAGTGGTTGAGAGTACTTGGTTTGTGTGAGAGGACTTGGGTTCGAGTCCTATATATGCCATATAGGTGTTATTTATGTGTTTTTATATTTTTTTATATTATATATGATCATGTTGTGGAATGATATGGTAATTAAATTATATTAGTTAGCATGAAATATGAATTGGCATGATGGTTTGGTATTGACTTTGCAATTGTGTGGTGATGGGTTCAAACCTTGGCTTAGACAAAATATTTTTTGTTTAACTAAACTTTATTTTTGGCAAGGAAGTGAAGAGGCCTAGGAAAACCTAGGAGGCAGCTAGGGTGGGCTGTAAAAACAACTCGTAATGAGCATTGAAAACCAATTAAAGCCAAATTTTAATGCTAATATCGTTTTTTGAACCTTAACCCATCATTAAAGGCTTGAGTAATTGGCCAAGGGAGTGAAAAGAGAGGGTGAGAAGGAGAAGTTCGTGTGGTCAGTGTAAGGGAGGTTTCTGGGCAGAAAAATTGAGTCTAAAGAGAGTGGGTGAGTCTGATTGGTAGTGGACGAAGGCTTGGAATCAAATTGGAATCGTGAAGGGACATTGAAAGAGCAATTGAACAAGGAATACCCAGGTTAGGGGAGTTCCTATTACGTGTTTTTAAATTTTACTATTGTATAATGATGGGTTCTGAGTCATGTTTGAAATGTAAAACATGTGAATTCTGGTTTGTTGGCATTTCTGGATTTTTCTAGAAACTGCCTGGCAGCGCAAGAACTGCCGCCAGGCGGCACATGCATTTTGCACCAGGTTTTTGGGTTTCTTATTGAACCGCCGGGCGGCTGAAGGAGAACCGCCAGGCGGCACGAACTGAGTTGCCCAGTTTTCTCTATTTGTTAATGTTTCTATGGTGTGATAATGCTGGAATTGAATTTCTATTGTGTGTTGAATCATTGGCTTGATGAATCATTATTTATAATTGTATAATTGCGAAAAAATTGCATGAATCTTTGTTTGATTGGGTATAAGAGGCTACGTTGGAATGAGTGATGAGATAATATGTTGATTGGTACTTTGTGGAATATCACGAATGAAATGTAAGTTAATATTGAATTGAACAACTTTTTTGTTAATGGTAATGTGTTAAACGCATAGAAGACTGATAATTTGGAGAGTTAGGGCTCACATCGTTGCAGGGAGAATCTGGATTAAATCCAGAATTTTGGGAGCCGCCTGGTGGCCCGTAGCTGCACCTAGGCAACGCCCCGTTCAGCTAAAAGTGTGAATACTGTGTGTATTGTGAGTGATTGTGTGTGCGTGGGATGTAACATGAAAATGAATGAGAAGGTATGATCGAGATATAGGTGTAAGTAAATAATTTGCATGTTGATATGAACCTCAATTATTATAAAACTGTAATTATGTGATATATATGGTTTGGTTAAATGATTGCGAAATACTCATGTAAATGATGATGATTAAGTAATAGAAGATTTTATTGTTATGGAAAAGTGGGATTGAAGTTGTGAAACTGTGAATACTTTGGTAATGAGATTGTGTCTGGAGCATGATTGAATAGATTGCATGAGCAATAATGTCCAAACTGTGGTGACAAGAATTATATGAAATTTTGACTGTAAAATTATAATACTTGGAGTACATTGAGTGTATGTGGCAAGTGTAGAGTAGAAATTGATGAAGAGTACATGTGCATGATAATAATTGAATTGGTATGATTTAATTGTGTATATGTGAATTGGGCATGAGTTATTGGTATATGTTGAGTTAGGTTATAGTATTGTGTCTGAAATACTATGATTGGTATGAGAATGATGTATGGGATGTTTGGGGTCTCTTAAGACCTGAGAAAATGCCAAAAAACTAGTAGCATTGCTCTACTGGTATGGCGCGTGGCGGTGCGGGGTGAGCTGCCAGGCGGTAGCGTCACAAATCAGAGGCAGTATTCACTCTGCGAGCAGGGCGCTTGGCGCAAGGGATGGTTCCGCCAGGCAGAATGGAGAGATAGAAGGCCTGGAAGGAGGCTGGCACCTGGCGGCACGAGATGGGTACGCCAGGCAGTGACGGACAGCGAGGCGCCTGGCGGTAGGATGGAGTCCGCCAGGCGGTGACGGTGCAATGATGATTCTGTTGGCGCTTGGCGCCTGGCGGTGTGTGATGCCTTCTAGGCGGTCTGGACCAAGATTTTGCCTAGCGGCGTGAGATGCACGCCAGGCGGTTTTGGTTAAGTGATTGTGCGCAAGGAAACGTTTCTACATAGCTTTAGGTGATGTTCATGATACGAGTGCAACTTGTATTGGGGTAACACGTGACCACTCTAGGTTGTAGCCTGGTGGTTTAGGAAGTCTAGTGGAGTGTGCGAGTTGTGGCTCGTACGGCGAGGTTTCGGGGATTTCCCTCTTCAGTGTATTTTGATTAAGTTTTGGTAGTCTGGGAACAACTACAAACTTATCTGTTTTGGGGAGCTCCACTCGGTGTCACGGTGAGATGTTGTGGTAAAGTTATTCCCACGTGTGGACTATCAGGTTGCGGCCTGTAGTCGGAGAGGCGAGTAGACACTCATGCAGCGAAGATCGATCATTGATCTCACCTAAAGGGTATAGAAATGATAAACGTCTAATGCAAGTTTTGGGAATGGAGATCTAAGGAAAAAGGAAAGGATTATACTAACCCGGGTTATGATATGGGAATGATGTAATTTATAATTTTATGATATGTGTTTGATTTATTTAAATGAGCTCACCCTATCTGTGTGTGTTTGGCGATCATCATGTAACTTGTTACATGGGAGCAGACGTTGATGCAGGTGAGCATGCAGAGGCATAGAGACAGAGTGGGGATCGCTATGGGACAGTTTTCTTAGATTTCATTACGAAATTTCTTTTTGTAACTTTTATTTTGGAGAAATTAGTTTTGTAATGACTGAATATTGCAATTTTTATTGTTACTTTTGTGATTTGTGAAGTTTGAATTTTCCCTTGTTTTTGGGAAATTGCGATATTAAATGTGATGTTTTATAAATTTTATTTGTTATTTATTTTTAATAAGTAATTTTCGGCTAGGACGTTACATCATATGGAATGTTGTAGCCTTGACTTATGAGACAAGTATGGGTGGCTAAAGAGACACATCTATTTATAGGAGAATGCGTTTCAAAAATTTCTAGACACAAAACCCTAAAAATTTCATCTCGGCCACTAAAGATACAAGGGCACATGTATACAAATCCTCTCGATTAAAAGGAGGACATATGGCCACTACTTGTCGAGAAACTTCTTTGTGGAAGCTACTTTATGCAAAAAGCAACTCCATTGGGAGACTGACGCATGACCATTATCTTTGGAAACTACTCTCCATTAAGAGCTTGCCACATGGCCAACACTCTTAAAGTGCAACACCCTCAACCAACGCTCTTAGGTTAACTCCAAGTGTTAAGTTTTGTTAACCCAAGTTTGACTAAAAATCCTATACTACTTGGTTCTTAATACAAGGCTTAAAAGGGAATTCTTATATTCCTTGGCCTATTATTCAAGGCCTAAAATATTCCTACACTGCTAAAGATGCTCCAAAATGGCCTAGGAGAAAGAGTTTTGCTTCACCTTGCATAAATGACTCTAGCTCTTCTTCAATGTTCTTGGCCATGGTTAGGGGGTATGGCATCATCCCCCCACTCTTCAAAAGAATTTTCCCTCAAATCTTCAAGTTTTCATGTGAACATCCTTCCTCCTCTTGGAGATTCTTGGCTTTGTTCCCGTAGGATCATACACCTTTGATCAAATGAATGATCAAGGCATTGAAGTGTAGGAGCATTTCCCTTTAAGCTCTTGTTTTCCTTGTATTGAATGCATATGTTTTTGGAGTGACTTCCCTTTTCAACACAATGTCTTATTTGGTTTTGTCTTTCCATTCTACTAGAGGAAGATGGAAAAAAGATCTCTTTTGAATATTCACACAAGCCTTTAGCCGTTAACATGATTATTCTTTGTTGTGGCACTCATTGGAGTTGTGTGTATTACTTTGACACTAAAAACATTTGATCTCACTCTTGTGTGTGTAAGTGTCATGACTTTTCTTTTATCTTTTTTTTTCGTTATCTCTTATTTTTCATTTGCACTTGGTCCTCTACCACTTGAGATGGTGTTAGAGGGTGAAGCAAAAACTTCCTATCCTTGTGGGTGAAGATGATCTCAATTATATGGCCATGGTGTATGGTTTACTTTTCAAAATGCCAAGGCCTTCCCAAAAATATGTGACAAGCTTCCATAGGTACTATGTTACATAGCACATTATCCTCACAATTCCCTATGGAAAACTTAACCACAACTTGTTGATTAACCATCATGTTCTTACCATCATTCAGCCATTAGATTTTTAAGCTAGGGGATGGGGCAAGATAGTTAGTGCTGACTTTTCAACCAACCTAATGTTTAGCATATTATGTGAAAAATGTTCTCTCTTTGGGTTAGATCTTGGGAACTAGGTTGATTGTGGAGAGGTCTTCTTATCATAAGAAAATTCGCATTGCAAGGGTAGGCATCCCAATCTTTAGGTGCGTTATTCTCCTAACTCCAACAATCAATCTCCTCATCTTGGCTACTTTTCAACACCCAATTTCGTACGGATAAGAAATAAAATTTTGACTTTGATAATAATTAAGAGAAAGGAAAAATAAGAAAAAGTGAACAATGAGTTGAGTATGGATAAATTCCTACTTTCGTTTTCATCCTATTTTAACTTTTAGTATTTTTTTATCTTGTCTTATTTTATCTTGTTTTTTTTTTATTTATTTTATCCTTTTTTTGTTTTAGTTAATTTTAATTTTAATTTTTAATATTTGATTTTATCTTTAAATTTTTTATTTTAATTTTAATAATTTTTGTTTACTTTTCCTATTTTATTTCCTTTTATTCTTTTTTATTCTTTTTTGAAAAAATATAAAAAAATGAAAAATGATGAAAAAAAGCACAACGAAAGTCAATGGTGAAACTGTCTGGTCATCCTCCGCCTTTTGTGAACTTTTAGACTTGACATGAGAAAGGAAATGATGAGGAGGTGTATCACTACGGTGGCAGTGCTTGTGGAATGGCAGAATCCAACCTGCTCTTGCTTTTAGCCTTTTTAAAAAACCAACACAGAATATGAACGAAAGGGGAAACGGGTTGGGTAATAACAACATAGTCATGCGAAAAGAAAAAGGGGGCTTCATAGCCATAAGGAGAAAAACAGAGCTCTCACTTTTCTTAGCTCTCAGCACCCTCGGACCCAACTGAAGGAAGAACTAGAATAGGAGGAAAGGAGTGATATTGGGATAAGCAGCTGCAAGAGGTAAGAACTCCTAGAATAATTGAATGTTTGAATGAATATAATGTGTTCGTGTGTTGGGCTTGATATGTTGGTGTGTTTCGTCCTCAATACCTATTTGTGAATATGCATGATATGAGTATGTTGGGTTTCATCTTTATGAGTCAAATATACTATGCTCCCTGTTGTTGTTGTTGTTGTTGTTTGAGTCTGGAAAACGAAATATGCTCCATCAAAACTGCGAGTATCACTGCGCACTCATCATCGTTCTCACAATCATCATGGCCACCATAATCTTCTTCATCTTCCATTCATCCAACCTGCACATAAGTAATTAAAAACAGAGAACCACCATACCATCAGATCCACGACCTCCTCGAACCAAACCAACCAAGATGACAAGACCATTCCACTCTAATATCTCCATCCTACACATTCTTATAAGCATTACACCTCTCATTAACACAACCACGCTACACTTGTATCTTCTTTGTTTTGTTATCTGCAACACGTAACAATGTTCATCCTTAACCCATTGTCTAATCCCAATTTCATCCTCCCTGCAACGAATAAAACAGAACTTCATCCCCCACCATCCGTAACCTTCATTTTCTCTTCACCTAAATCAGCATACACAGCAAGCAAACCAATACAACACTCTAAACACACCTTTCTACCTACACCGTTCATCATCCTCGAGTCGCTGTTATATACCATTCACATATACAACAAAACACCCAAATCTATCACCGCAACCTAGCATAAATCAGAAACAAAAAATAGTGAAGTGAGTGAGCCGCCGGCGAGTAGGAGTCTCGGATGAAGGCGATCTTGGTTGTGGCGGTGAAAGGGTTAGTTTCTGTGGTGCTTGCGGACCCAGTCTCGGTGGTTGGCACGGTGGTTGCGAGTCGCAGGGTCTAGGGCATTTTTCTCTCTTGCGAAAGAAGTAAATCAAGGTCTGGAGATGAATGGTCGTCGGCATGGACACCGACGACGGTTGGAAGCGCTGACGACGATCTCCGAAAAGCAGGACCTTGTGGCCGTGAAAGGGGATCGGTGAAACCCCTATCTTGAATCCGCTGGAGAAGCAAAGGAGGAGATGCTGGTGCAAGAGTGTTTCGCGCAAGGTGGAGTGAATAGCGTTGTCGTCGCCGGTGAAGCCTTCGGCGAAGGTCGTTGGTGGTGGCTAAAAGATGAACGCATGTTTCAGAGGTTGGAGTTGTGTTATTGGTGTTGAGAAGGAGGAGCTGATGTAGCAGAGAGAATAAGCTTTAATTTTTTAATTAGGTTCTCCAATTCCCTTCAAGTCCAATATTGAAATTATCTAAGAAATGCCATGAGAAGAAGGCACATACCTTTCTACTATAATAGGGAGCTTATGACAAACTCTAAAGGCTCCAATAAAGAAACATGAGCATAGAGGAGTATAAGCAAAAGATGGAGATTCAAATGATGAGGACATGAATCAGAGAGGAAGAAGAAACAACTATATCTAGATGTTTTAGTGTTCCCAATCTTGAGATTAGAGATAAAGTAGAATTGTTGCCCTACCAAGATTTGAATGATTTAGAACAAATATGCATAAAAGTAGAGCAACAACTCTTGAGAAAAGGTTTTAATACTCTTCGCTCTAACTCTAGTACAAAGAAGGACTACAAGAGGGAGGGTAAGCAAGTGGTAGAAGAATAACCCTCTAGAAACCTAGGAAAACAGAAAGAAAAGAGAAAGAGAAAGAAATACCAAGGGAGGGAACATCATGACACACTCACAATAGTGACATTAAGTGTTTCAAGTGTTTAGGTAAATATAACATTTCATCATAATGCCCCATCAAAAGGACCATTATCTTAAGAGGTATTGATGTATATAGTAGTGTTGCAACCGAAATTGCGACGGGACGACGACCCGAAAAAGAAAACAGGTTTAAAAAAAGAGATTTGGGAATTGCCACCATAGTTATTCTGGAAAACCATAAAGATAAGACAAGTCTGCGAAAAACCAGATTTTAGATCTGGGAGTCAGTTACGCGTAGGAAAGGTGTTAGCACCCTACAGCGCCCGCTATATGGCGGTACCTTTAATTAAAAATCCAAAGTAGATATGTTTTTCAAAATGTTAATTTCCCCAAAAAATAATAAGACAAAAATGCTAAAAAAAAACAAAAATATTTTTTTAATTTTTTGGGCCCGACAAGGATTGACCTTGGTCCTACTTATTCTCATTCAAAATGACAAATCGGGATTATGTAGTTTTTTAAAAGATATTTGTTTGAAGAGGGGTTGATATTTTTAATTTTTTGAGAACTTTGTATTTTTTTTGTATTTTTTGAATTACTTGAAAATATATGTCACACGACGCGAGTGGTCGGACAGACAATAAAAGAGAAAGAAAACTATTTTTGTATTTTTTGAAAATAGTTGTCACACGGTGCGGGCGACCGAACAGATACCATAGAGTGAAAAAGATCATTTTTAGATTTTTGTAATATTTATAATTTTCAAATTTTATTTTTTTTAAAAAAAGATGAAATTTAATTAAGAAGAATAAAAGTGGAATACAAAAATATGATGGTGCATGAATAACGTGAGAGGTGCATGAAGTAATTAGGTGTGTAAAGTAAAAATGGGAGTGCAACAAGTAAAATATAAAACATGCCCAAAAGTGACAACAAAACATGTAAAGGGAGTGGGGTCAGTAAACCTGGTGGTGCAGATTAGTAAACATAGGGGTGTAGAGTTATCAGAAATTAAAGGTGCGGGAAGAAAAGAAATGAGAAGCACAACATAACACATGGAGATGTATGAGATAAAAATAGAGGTGCATATGGTACTGGAGGGTTTAAGGCCTGAAGCTCTTTTTCTTTCTTTTTTAGAAAACCCTAATTAAAACTAAAGCCTATTCCTTCCACTATGGCACAACAACTTCTTCTTCTCAACACCAAGACCTTGTCACCGTTCACCTCCATCTGCTTGACCACGCCACCATGCAGCTAGCTCGCCGGCGACACCAGTCGACGTCGGAGTCGTCAACATCCTCCTCGGCGGTTCGACCACTTCGTTCTCACGCACATATCGATCCTAACCCCGAGAGATCGTCACCTCGCCACAACCGGCCATAGACTTTGTAGGCGACACCGGTGTCCACCACGAACGTTGACGATGAGAGCCTCGAGACATGCAACCTTCACTCTTCCTTCTCTCGAGCACGACTCGAACTACTTCTGCGCGAACCCAGGGCCATGCCATTGGTGCCCGTCCTCCGTTCAAAGCTCTCCTTTCTACTCCTTCACTCTCCCTTCTACTCCTTCACCCCGCGCGACCTTCACTCTCCCTTCTACTCCTTTGTTCAAAGCTCTAACCAAATTTTCTTACATAAGGGAGGAAAAGCTAAGGGACGTGCATCAGGTTGACATCAATCTACACTTTTTCATTTATTTATTATTTAAAAAAATGATAAAACAAAATAAAAATGAAAAGTAAACAAAATAAGATTTAAGTTAAAATTAAAATAAAAAATAAAATAAAATAATTAAGATAAAGGAAACAAGATTAAATAAAACAAGATTAAATTAAAGTTAAAATGAGATGAAAGTAAAAGTATGGATATATTTCTCTTCTTATTTTTCCCTTCTCTTAATTATTATCAAAGTCAAAATTTTATTTCCTACCCGGACGAAATTGGGTGTTGACAGCTACCCCATTTTACTTAGATTTTACCGATAATATGAAAATTGACTTTTCATAATATTATAGTAAAATATAAGTAAAGATAGAAACACTAATTTCGTTTGGGTTTTGGCAAGGAAGAGGGTGAATAAAAACTAAATTAAAGGAATGTGATGACCAATTCTATGTAGAGGGCCAAGGTCCAAAAAAAATGGATTCAACCATTCCTTAGGAAGAGGTTTTATCCAAAAGAGAAGAAAGAAATCACCAACCATTATATTAGAGAGGGTTGTGATGCCAGACAAACTTTGAATTTTTTTTTTGAATTCTGAAATACTTTCTTTTCTAGATTTTGTTTTTTTGAAAAGATGGAATATATTTTTTTAGATTTTTCCTTTTTTTTTTGAGATTTTGATTTTTTTTTTCACTTTATACCTGAATGAGACCATTCCGAAGGAGAGGGTCATGGAGAAAGGAGGATAGGGACAAGGTGTTGTAACCTTGGCAGGGTGACGTAACCCTAACTTAGAAGTGGTAGACAAGGTGTTAAAACCTTGGTGCAGGGATCACGGTGTTGAAACCTTGATATGCAAAAGAAACAAGGTGTTAAAACCTTGATGCAGGGATCAGGGTGTCGTAACCCCGATATGCAAGAGAAACAAGGTGTCAAAACCTTGGTGGAAGGATTAGGGTGTCGTAACACCAATATACAAAAGAAGCAAGGTGTCAAAACTTTGGTGTAGGGATCAGGGTGTCGTAACCCCGATATGCATGAGAAATAAGGTGTCATAACCTTGGTGCAGGGATCAGGGAGTCATAACCCCGATATGCATGAGAAACAAGGTGTCGAAACCTTGGTGCAGAGATCAGGGTGTCGCAACCCTGATATGCATGAGAAACAAGGTGTCAAAACCTCGATGCAGAGATCAAGGTGACATAACCTCGATATGCAAGAGAAACTTGATCGATAAGAAATTTGTAGCCTGAAGGAGGAAACTTTAATGTATGTTGATCTTGTTGCATTTTTGAAAGGGAAGAATTTGATAACCATTCATATGAATGAAGAGGGCTTCAATATGATGATTTTGTTTTGATGGATTGATGTAAACACATGTTATGAAAAAGGGATTTTTCAATTTCTTACCACTAGGTGTCAAAACCTTAATATTAGAATGAGGGTGTCAAAACCCTTATATGAAAATCTGAATGCCTGGTGAAAAAAGTTTAATGTGTCTTGTTTTTTGTTCTTTATATGCATGTCTGAGTCAATTGTTTCATTTATAATCATCAAATTCATATTTATTTTTAATGTTTTATGAAATTGAGGAATGCCATACATATGGAGGTATAATGCTCAAGATGTTAACTTGACTTTCTCTTTCAAAAAATGTGTGCATGCTTGCTCGGGTTCATGGACAAGTGAAAAGCGAGAGATGCTTGGGAGGATTTTGAGGAGACTAGGATAATCATGTGGGCACATCATTTCTCTTACACTCCTAGAAAGAAGATATAACTTGTGAATGTTAGGGTGAAAAACATAAGAGACCTAAAAATTTCCCCAGTTTTGGTATACGAGAAAATGGGTATGAGGATATGGATCAATGGATTTTATGGTGAAATATTCACGTGAAACCCAGAAAGCTACCCCAGCTATGGTATACATAAAAGAATTTTGATTGAACAATGGGTTTTGTTTTTGAAGATAGGGATTTATGAGCATTTGGGTGAGAAATTAATGTGAAACCCACAAAATTTGCCCCAGTTTTGGTGTATGAAGGAGAATTTGAATGAACAAGGATGTTGTTTCAACAGAGGTAGTTGAAATGGAAAGGATTGATTGAAAAGGATTGGATAAAAAGGATTGCCTCAGTTGGTTCTTTTTTCCTTTGCTTGCTTTTGACTAGATAATAAGGAGTTCTCTTCTTCTCGAGACATCATTTTTTCATTTTTTTTCACTATTGCATTTTTCATTCGCTCAATTTTAACGACTGCATTGTTAGCCATGTCGCCTTATCAGAGAATTAAGGTTTCAGAAAATTAGAGCAAACATTCTTCAATTACTGTGGACTTTTATTTGGCTTGTAACATGGCTGCGGGTTGAAAGGTTTCGAAAGAGAGGACATAAAGGCCCAAATGAATGTTTATCAGTTATCACTTTTGAAACCAGGGTTATCATATAGGTTTTGCATGACCTATTTGTCAACATTTTGAACGCTACACTTTTCTCAAATTTTATTTCCATTTTTCATTTGTCATCACTTGTGATTTCCCCCCCCCCTTTTTTGCTTATTCTTCCTTGTCGACTCCTTCATTTAATTACTGAGTGCTTCCTAAGCGCGTTTTAAGCTGACTTTACTGTAATGATAACCCTTGTTTGAGAACATTCTCGAACAAAGACTTATTTTTTTAGCTCAATGGGGGTAGCAAGGGATAATTTTTACTTTTACGAATATAGAAAGATGGTCACACATCATTTCAAATTCAAAGTGCTTTATTTTCAAAAGATTAACTCTACGACAAAACTCGATGACCTTAACACAAATTGCCTCCCTTTGTTTTTTGCTCAAACTACCTTCTCGGGTTTTCAATCTAGCAAAATTATTTGATGTCTCAATGGATTAAGAGATCACCCTAGTAGCACAAGCGAGGGTAACCTTGGCAAATTTGCCCCAATATGAAAGTTTAGGTTTATTACTTTGGGCAGTGGAAATGATGTTAGGGCAGATCCTTTTATTTTAAGAGAGCAAAAGGTAAAGGATTTCAAGAAACACGTGCACGACTATTCAAAAGAGAACCCCAAGTAGTTCCTAATTAAAACATTTGACCTCTAAAAAGCATGATACCCCATTATTCTTTTTCTTTTTCCCTTTTTTCTTACTCATTTTTTTCTTTTTTGTTATTTTTTGAAAGACATGAATTTGATGATTTGCAAGAAAAACAAGTGACTCAGAACGCGATTCTTTTGGCCTCCAATTTTGTTATTACTTTTTTTCATTAATTTCATTTTTCATTCTCTTCCTTGACACCCTTTTAGGACTTGTTTTCAAGTAAAACTTGGAGAAACCCTATGATTACTAAATGCAGTGAAGTTCATGGATGAAAGCGTGACATTAATGAACAAAGTCATCATAGCAAGATGATCCAAATAAAACAACATCAGATTCACTTTTACAACGAGTTATGCATTCTTATGTGGTCCTAGAGCTCACTTCATTTCTCCATAGCATTTGCAAAGGCGTTGCCATACCTTGCCTCAGTGGTGAGTTGATTTCATTTAAACTTTAACAGTCCTGAATCAATCAAGGACTGCACTTTATGCTTGAGTCCCCAACATGTTTCGGTTGAATGACCAATAGCCCTTCCATGGTAAACACATCTTGCATCTGCGTCATAATTCTTGGGGTACGGGGGCTTGACAAGCTTCATGAGACAAATAGAGGCCAAACGTCTTTGGAGAAGACTTGGGAGCAATGCTGCATAGGTCATAGGGATAGGAGTGAAACTCGCGAGCCTATTGTCTTGATTAACATTTCTTTGTCCAACGGTTCGGTGGGAAGTTGAGTTAGGGTCGGGTCTCAAATTTTGTCCTGGAAAGGCTCCGGAATGAGGGTAGGTCAAAGGTATTTGAGCGGTGGGACGTGATTGAGCTTTACCATCTCTCCTCTTCCCAGGTTTAGAACTAGACTCGTTCACACTTGCTACCATGGTAGAAGCATGTGCGATCTTACCTATCTTCACACCAATTTCAATTCTTTCTCTAATTATCACCAAGTTTGCAAAGCTTGAGGAAACATTACTCACCAAACGCTCATAGAAGGGTGATTCTAGAGTGCTTATAAACATAGTTGTTATCTCTTTATCAGGCAAAGGTGGCACTACTTGAGCAGCAATCTCTCTCCATCTTCGAGCATACTCTTTGAACGCCTCAAACTCCTTCTTCGCCATATTTTACAGATGCAACCTATTAGGTGTTGTATCACTATTGTATCCATATTTCCTCAAGAATGCATCATCCAGATCTTTCCATGAACGAATGTGAGTTGGTTCCAAAAGCGTTTACCAATTCAGAGCGATGTTAGTTAAGCTTTCCTGGAAGAAGTGAATTAGTAGTTTTTCATCATGAGCATAGGCAGTCATTTTCCTACAAAACATGGTTATATGGTTCTTTGGACAAGTGTTCTCTCGATACTTCTCAAACTCTGGCAACTTGAACTTTGGGGGTATCACCATGTCTTAGACCAAGCATAGTCCAGCAACATCACTAAATACAAAATTCCTTTCCCCTTCTATGGTTCTCAACCTCGTCTCAAGCATTTGTAATTTACTCTCTTCGTCCTTAACGTCCCCAGGTGAAGCAATAGACTTTACATCATGTTGCTTTGTCTCTATTACGTTCACAATATATGGATGAGTGGTTTCCCAAAAACATGTGAAAGTAACAGCTTTAAGCTTATTTTCTTCTTCAACCGCAATGTTTTCGGCATCTTGAATGTAAATTTTCCTCGAGTCCACTCTGAGGGGTGGAGTGTAATTTGAAGGGAGGCTAGATGGAGGATAAGTTTGGTTTTCCTGAACCCTGTGTTGTTGTTGTGGTATGCCCGTTTCTCCATGGTTTTGCATGGCATTCAAGGCCTCCGAGATTTGACTCATCTAACTCTTCAATTGTTGGATATCAGCCTTCATCATTTCTTGGGTTTCTCCTTGGTTTTCTATGATTTTGCGATAAGGTTGTGTCTTGTAGAGTGTCTTGGAAGTTTAGCCGTATTTTACTTTTATTATTTAGGTGAATTTTATCGAGTGAAATGGATAAAGAAAGAACAAAAAGGAAATGAAAAGAAAAAGAAAAGACAACATAATGCAACCACATCTAGTTAGAAATTATAAAGTTGTGAAAGCACCGCCACAAGCATAATGGAAACTAGCACAAAACAGAGTCAACAATGTGATCCATACAATAAAACATCTAACATTTAAGCGCACTACGTTTGAAGCACAGGAAGTCGTGATTAATTATCTTGAGCCCTAGCCATCACATTCTTCATTTCCCCCACCAGTTTCTTGTAGTAGTTGAGGAAGGCTTCAATCCCCTTAGGTGGGTTAAAAATCGGCATTGCAGCCTCAGCTGTGAGAAACATATCTTCCAGTGCTCTGTAATACGTCCTTGTTCCACGACATATTCATTCATCTGAATCATCAATTTGCGATGTCTTTTTTTTGTTTCTGCCTAATACAAATGTTCCTTCTCTAGTTTTTCCACTGCTTCTTCCACACGTTGCTCGACATCATTAAGTTTGATTTGTATGTCATGCAACTTTTTCAGTGCTTCCTGCTCGTCCCTCTTGAATTCATCACACAAGTCTTTTTTAACACGCTTTAATATCTCAATTATATCGCACTCTAGGGTTTTCCACCTCAGCTTAGTGTTAACTGATGTTAGGTCCTATTTTTGCTTTCTTATAAACTCTTCATACGCTCACTCACTTTCCATACCATCATGTCTAGGGTTTGCATAATTTTGTTGCACGTTCTAAAGGTCATTGGTCAACGTGATATTTTTCTGTTTCGTCCTCTCTAGTTCTGCCCTCAGTAATTTCACTTGTTGAACCTCAGCATTCAAAAACCTTTTTTCCCAACTCGAGTCTAGAGAAATAAACTTGAATGGCAACTTAACTACCTTAACCGTTGCTGTGAGCCATTGGTTGTAAGAAATTCTTTCATCAACAGTCCATGATCTTGGGTCCCCCCCTCTGCACGAACAATATTGCCCTAAGCGTCCCTAATTTGATGAAGCACTTCAGCAAAAGTCCATTCCTCGTAATAAATTCGCATTGTGGCAAGAGATGCAAGTGTTGGTGATCCTCTCATAGGATACCCAAATTGTCTTTATGCTAATAAAGGATTGTAATTAATATAACACTGGATACCCATGAGGGGCACATTAGTGTAATTTTCGCAATGGTATATGATATGCGATCTTTGTTGCCAAGAAGCACACCATCTAATCTTCTCCTCATTTAAGCTTGCATAGAGTTGTGCCTATTCATTGGCCCCTTTTATCTCCGGTAAACAACATAACATCTTCCTTCTCTTAAGCTCATGAAATTGATTCAAAGTCCCATACACCTCAACTAGAATGGTAGTGATAGGATTTTTAGAACGACATTAGGAAAAAGCATGACACCATAGAGGATTAGGGCCAGTACATCCATAAATGTTTCGCATTTGTCTCCCGTAGCTAACTGATGCAAGTACCACTCAAGTTATTCTTGAGGAAGGCCCTTTACTTTACCCTTAATTGTGAATTCGCTTTCCAAGTTCATAGGGTGTATCTTCATTATTTAAGATAGCGTCAAGATAGGGGTATATTGTCCGAGGTAGTTAAATGGGGCATTGCCCTCGAGAGGCATATCTAAGATCTGCTCCAATTCCTCGATTGTTGGTGCCAACTAAAAGTTTTGAAAAGTAAAGCATCTTAGGGGTAGGTCATAGTACTGAGCTAAAGCAGTAATCGTTGACGTTTGGACCTCCAACTCTAACAAGTTCAACAAATTCCCATATTTTTCCCTAAATGCATCCCTTTAGGTCAAATTCATTTTCTTTACTAGTTCTCTAAGGCCACTCATATTACCTTCCTTTGCTTTGATCGATATCCTTTTCTTCAAAGTGTCTACACTTGAATGCCCTCGACTCCAAATCCCATGATAATTTCCATTCTTCTTTTGAGGACTTAATCACAACTTTATAATGTTACCTAGAACCAACAAAATGCGACAAAACCATGAAAAAGTATGGAGAAAAAAAGAAAAGAATGAGAAAATAAAATAAAAAAGATGTACGAAATGATAGGGTGATATGTACAAGATGCATTCAAATTAGAGTTATAAACTGCACACATCTCCCTTTGTGCCTTAGCGAAGGTTCGACGCTTAAGATCTAAGTGAAGTACATGCACTCTCAAGGATGGTTTCCTAGTACTTAATGGTCGAGGTCATTAGAGCTACGACTCACTACATGGCATTTCTCACAGCAATTGGTAGTCAACAAGAAGTGAAAGTACCAAAAAAGCAAACAAACTCTAATTGGGGTTCTCAAAATGACCACTTGGGAAGTTCATCCACTGTGACACTGAAAAAGTATGGAGTAAAAAAGAAAAGAATGAGAAAATAAAATAAAAAAGATGTACGAAATGATAGGGTGATATGTACAAGATGCATAGACAAAAGCTGAAGATACAAATTAGAGTTATAAATTGCACACATCTCCCTTTATGCCTTAGCGAAGGTTCGACGCTTAAGATCTAAGGTGAAGTACATACACTCGCAATGATGGTTTCCTAGTACCTAATGGTTGAGGTCATTAGAGCTACGACTCACTCCATGGCATTTCTCAAAACAGTTGGTAGTCAACAAGAAGTGAGAGTACCAAAAAAGCAAACAAACTCTAATTGGGGTTCTCAAAATGACCACTTGGGACGTTCATCCACTGTGGCACTTCTACACACTCCCCTCTAATTCTAAGTTACACAGACCAGGGTATAGGGCCCCACTCATGATATGCACAATGTGTGTGTGAAGGGAGAATGATGCATTCCCAAAACCTACTTGCAAAACAACTAGAAAATTTCCCAAACAAGGAAATAAGGAAATATATTCCCAGATATATAACAAAATAAGGAAAATAATTCACACCCAAATATTCCAAGAGATAAATATATACAAATGCGAATAGAGACAAGAATATACAAACAAAAAGAATGGGGAAAGAAAACATCAAGTGATGAGCGAGCCTCAGCCAATCTTCGGCGGAAACTCCTCGCAAGGTCGTGAAACATCAATCGTTCGGTGGAAAAACCACCAAACAGGCAGCGGAAGACCGAGTTCTAGTGGGGGAACTCTCAATGGTTCGGTGAACCGACGAGGTTAAAAACCTAATCTAGGGTTAGGGTTGAGCTGAGACGAAAGGCGAAATTTAACACTCTCATTCATCAAAGCTAGCTTACAAAGTGATTGGCCAACACCTTTTATAGATTGAAGGGCAGTCGTAAGCAAACAGAAAAGGAAATGGAAAAGAAGGGTGGATGCCTTCTAACACAAACCTAACGGCAAAGATGGAATGAAGAACCCTAGGATAAGGTTTGGGTTTGGACGGCATTATAGACCCCTGGCCTAAGGTGTGAGATGCGTGATTTTGGAAAGAGCTCGTGAAGGAGGTGGTATAGAACCCTAGCAGAGAAAGCTACGCGTGATACATTGGGTTCACGACAATGAAGAGAAAAACACCGTTTGATGTGGGAAAGAAGACCTGGGCTGCAGCTATATCATTTGTTGGCCCAATAAGGATGTTGGCTGCAGAAGGATTGAACGCGTGAGGTATGGTAGAATTGATGTGGATCCGTGTGATGCTTCAAAGGAAACGTTATTTGGGCTGCTATTGGTAGAAACATTATGAAGCCCATCACACTATATGAAGACACGCGTAGGTAAAGGTGAGAGTTGGTGCCACGTATTGATGCCAATTTGGGTTGCTTCATGGAGAGTTGGCACATTCCAGTGTTGATGCACTGCAGAAAGATGATGGGCCGTTGGTTGCAATTTAGATTAACTACGTTGGGCTTCTCATCCACGATGCTTAATGTAAAGAAAGCTATAAATGGGTTGCACAATATAGTCCAAACATTAGGTTGATATTAACAATAATGAGTCAAAAGATTTAAGGCCCAAATCAAACATTTATTTAATTAAAAATAAAAAAATAAAAGAAACTAAAAAGAATGGTCAAGCCATTGGCCCAAGCTGAAAATCCCTTTAGGTGATATTCATCATCAAGGAAAATCATATCAAGTTCGCATATTTAATTAAATGGCTTGACTCTCCAGCGTCCCAAGTGGAGTCGCCATCTGTCGTAATCGGAATCGCGACGAAACGAGTTTGAAAAGAGATTTGGAGTCGCCACCATAGTTATTTCTAGAAAACTATGGAAAACCATAAGGATGACGCAAGCCTGTGAAAAAACATATTTTTTTGGATCCGGGAGTTCGTTACGCGTAGGGAAGGTATTAGCACCCTACAACACCCCTCAAAGGGCGGTACCTTTAATTAAATATGCAAAATTGATGTGGTTTTCAAAATGTTAATTTCCCAAAAATAATGAAACAATAATATTAAAAAGAAACAAAAATATTTTTTTATTTTTTGGACCCGACAAAGATTCACCTTGATCTTACGTATTTTCATTCAAAATGAGAAATCAAGGTTGCGTAGTTCTTTAAAAAATATTTAGAAAACTATTTGGGTAATGATTTTGGATCTTTAGAAGTGAACCTGATAAGGATTGGCCTTGCTCCTACGTATCTCACAGTGGAGAATCAAGGATCACATAGTTCTTAAAAAGCTTTTTTGTTTGAAAATGTTGATGTTTTTATATTTTGAAATTTTATAATTTTTTGGTATTTTTAAATTACTTGAAAATATGTGTCAGATGACGCAAGCGGTCGGACAAACACTAAAAGGGAAAGAAAATTCTTTTAGTATTTTTTAAATTATTTGGAAGAAAGTGTCACACGACGCGAGCGGCCGGACAAACACAATAAAAATGAAAGATAACTTTTTTTTTTTATTTTTTTCTATATTTTATTTTTTATAATTCTCAAATATATTTGTTTTTTTTTCTAAAATAAAATAAATAAATAAATTTATAAAAGGATGAAATTATATAAGAAGGATAAAAGCGAAAAACAAAAATACAAGGTACATGAGTGATTAGTGGGGGTGCACAAAGTAAACACAACAATAGGCCCAAAAACAATAGACAAAGTTACGTCTTCTTTCTCTCACTACGGAAGTCCACGAATACATGGTATTCCCTTGGAAGCTTAAGGTTACTAGGGATACCTTTCTTTCCTCGACCACTTGATGGAACTCAAAAAGTTGTTCTACTTTCATTTACCAATCTAGGTATACCTCTACATCTTCTTTCCGATGGAAATGAGAAAGTTCTACTCTAATCTCTCTTAGTGCATGCTCTCTTTCACGCTTCCTTCTATGCTCTATTGGTGGAGGAGCTTGATAGTATTGATTGACAATTCTACAATCCTTCTCATAGTGTGTAAGTTAGGTAGGAGTTTTGCAGTTTCACCTTGATTGGCTCCAAGTTCTCAACCTCTCGTGAATCTTTCCTCTTTTTGTCCAAGTATTCTTGCTTTTCTTATAATGGCAAGATAAGAATACGTTTCAAATTTCTATTTTTCTTTTAGGATTGCTTCTTGTTTCCTCCAAAGTTTAAGTGATTTTAGTTCTTGGGCAAAATGGTTTAAACTTGGTTGGCCCTCTTCACTAGAATTGCTTCCAATCTGGTAGGATGGAGCTTAAGACATGCTTCAAGTTTCCAAAAATATGCAATGCACAAACAAACTTGTATTTCAAAAGGAAATTCCTTAAGAGACTTAAGGATGCAAAAGGATATCAAGTTCACTTCAAGGAAAGGGAGGAGAATCACTAAGGATTACTTAATATCCAAATCTTTCATAGCCAAAGTTTTCCTCAAGCCCTTTTGTACCGAACTTCTGAAATGAAATTAGGTTTGATACAGAAATGGACACACGCACTAAACTATAAGAATTAATAATACACTACAAAAAAACATGTAAATACTGACGTTTATTTTTGTAATTTACGTCGTTTTTAATTGTCATTATTTACTTGAGTGACGATTTCCTGAAATGTAGTAATTCTTGCCGTCACAAAATATAATATGGCGGTTATAGATGAACTGCCGCAACAACTGTCATTTTATACAACGTATAAAGTGACAATTTAAAGAGACAAAATGCATCAGTTAAAACTGACGTAATATATTTACTAGATAACAAATATAATGTGAAAAATAACGCTTTAAACTGACATTATTGTCATTATATTATGACATTTTTAATTGTCATCAATTTAATTAATTATAATTAATTTTGAAATTAATTACGTCATTATCAAGTGTATTAAGTGACGTAATTTTAATATTTAATTATTTATTCTTTTTAATATTTCTTATACTTTCATAATTCGATAAAATTATTTTTTCATGATAATTTAAAATATATAAAAAATGGAAAATGATATGTTAACAAAGTTTTTCTTACAAACTTTTTGACAAACTACTAATTTGGATAAAAAAATATTATTTTATTACTTTATTTTAGTTAAAAAATAAAAAATTAAATATTTTAATTCTATTTAAGGAAAGTTTGTCAACTTTGTCAAAATATTTTTGTCAAAAGATCATTTTCCATAAAAAATTATAGCACTATCAAATAGAAATTGATAAACTAAATTGTTTCATTATGAATATAACATAACTACACCAAAGTACCAATTCAAGCATATGAAAAAAAAAAAAAAAAAAAAAAACATTAAAAGTAACAAAATATTCAAGCATCTAAGAAAAAAAGGACAAGATTAAAAGTCCTAAGTCTAAGGTGTTTTGCTTCCACCACTTGATCATAGTATTTCATGCAGAGATGGCACACCACTTCCAATATTTGGTGCCTGCAATGAAGAAATAATATAGTATATATGAGTAAGTTAAATGGAAATAAATTATGAGATCCATATAATAAGTTTAAGTAATTTACTAATGCAAATTATACCTCATTAATAGATGGACATATCAAACTAGCAAGAGTAGTTGAGTGCTGAAAAGCAAGAGTAGGATTATTTTTTAAAGAATTAGCATTATCTTTAATTCCAAATCTTAAAACAATAAATTAATAAATTATTTTTTATGTTAAGCTAATAGTAATTGGTAAAATATTGTGGTTAATTTTGGTGGGTATATTCCTTTTTACGTATGGTGTCACCTAGTGTTGTTGGTTTGTTTATTAACTAATAAGAATATTATTAGGAGTATTATTATTGGAACAATTTGATAGCCATCAACATGACCTAGGCATAAGGTGCAGGAATTATTATTTACTAATCGAAATGGCCAAAACTTTAATGATCACTTCATTGTAATATAATACCTTATGTATCTTTTCATTGCCAACTTCAACGACTGGGATAACCTTATTAATTCCTCCAGCCACAACATATGGAGTTCCATCAACATTGCATGCCCAACTCACTACGTAAAAAGACTCATTCTTCTGGTGTACATAAAAACATATAAAACTTGAAGCAGTTTTATATGCATGCATAGAGAAATGAAGACCTAACTATAAAAGAAGAGTAGAGTGTGACAATTGACTTACATTTTCCTCATAAGATTGCAAAACAGTGCGCACCAACTAATTATTCCTCTTTTTGTATTATTCTTGTGATCATTTAAAGGGAGAAAAACCTCTAAGTGATATTCTAAACATACAAAATACAACAAAAATAATTATGCGATAATGGTCGATTCACCTCCAAAGAGAGCTCCTTCACCAAAAATAAGATAACCAAGGACCAAGAAACTTATTTCTTGTAGAACCGAAGGTCTTTATATCAAATGATCAACTCCTCCTCAAGCTAGGTTGGGTCAAAGCATGGTGTATGAGTGGATGGTTGGCACGAAAGCAATGAGGAAAGAGAAGAAGCGTCTCGGTTTGGATGATGTTGTGGTGGGATGAAGGTGTTTGATGGTTCTCTTGAGAGGTTAGACCAACTCCAAAGAGAGTGGCTAGAGGATACCACATGGGATGGTCTACCCTTAACTTATGAGACAAATATGTTGGCACAAAACTTTGACAACATTTCATTACATATCTCAAAGTGAAATGACATGGGTAGAGACACCTTTATTTATAGGAGAAGGTGTCTCCAAAATTTCTAGACATAAAACCCTTAAAATCCTATATTTTCCACCGAAGGTTCAAAGGCACATGTATAGAATTCCTCTCCATTGAGAGGAGGACATGTGGCTCCTACTTGTAGAAAAGCTTCTTCATTCCTAGAGTACCATTTGGAAAGCTACTTTTGCAAAAAGCAACTCCACTAGGAAAGTGACACATGGTCACTACCTTTGGAAACTACTCTCTATTAAGATTTTGCTACATGGCCAACACTCTTAAAGTGGGACGCCCTCCACCTTGGCACAAAGCTAGGGTTACAAAACTTAATCACCCATGATTAGTCTTAAGCTAGGCACAAATCTTGGGTCAACTCTATATGTTGACTTTTGTTGACCCAAGTTTGACAGAAAACACTACACTACTTGGCCCTTAATACAAGGCCTAAAAAGGAAATTATACACTACTTGGCCTGTTATACAAGGCCTAAAATATTCCTACACTAGTAGAGATCCTATAAAATGTCCTAAGAGAAAGAATGTTGCTTCACCTTGCATCGATGATTGTAGCTCTTCTTGAATGTGTTTGGCCATGGCATTTTTCACATCCATATGAAAAATATTCCATTGAAAAATAGAAGCGACAACAATCATGGTAAAATAGTAATGTTTGCCACATGAGCAAAGGTTTCCCCATAATCAATGGCATAATTTTGGGTATATTCTTTAGCAACAAGTCTTGCTTTATACCTTGTAATTGAGCCATATTATTTTATCTTGATTTTGTGTACCCAACGAGATCCAATAGGACATTTTCTTGGTGGCAATGGAACTAGATCCAATGTATGAGTCTGTTGTAGAGCAACAAGTTCCTCAGCCATAGCATTTTGCTAAAGTGGATCATAGATAATCTCTCTATAGGATGAAGGCTCATGAAGATGATGAATAGATGTAATAAAAGTAACAAATGAACAAGAATAAGAGGAATAAAAAAATTTGGTAGTTAGGTAGACTTAAAATTACAATTGGGTCGAATAAGTTGTAGAGGAACCCTTACCTTGGGAGATCATTAAGTAGACGTAGTAGGAGGATCAACAAGTACAACCTTTGGTGCGATATAATGAGCTCTAAGATAGGTTATGGAGTTAGTACGAAAGTAGGTGTAGTTTCATCAATATCAAAAGGATCAAGTATACTAACATTTGATTTAGTCAAATAATGTGAGTTAGTTGGAATAGAAAAAAATGGAATATGTTCTAAAGACACAACATGGCGTGAGACATACAATTTTTGACTAACTTTACCAAAGCAACAATATCCCTTTTGACTAAGACCATATCTCAAAATGACACACAAAGTAGACTTAGCTAATAATTTAGTATGCTCAACATGTGGTTTTAGAACAAAATAAGTAGATAAAAAGAATGATCTTACAATCTCAACAAGATGACAATGTTTTCTTTCAGCAACATCATTTTATTAAGAAGTGTTAATGCAAGAGGTTTGATGTATAGTTTCATTAGAAGCGAGTAAATTATAAGTCATTAGAAGTGTATTCACCCCCCAAGTCACAACAAAAGGTTTTTATGGTAGCAGAGTGTTAGGTCTTTACAAGAGCATTAAAAATTTTGAAATTCGTTAGATAATCAGATCAACGTTTCATAAGATAAATCCAAGTAAAATGAGTAAAATCATCAATAAAAGAGACATATCATCTAAAACCTTCTTTGGTGGATATAAGAGAAGGTCCCTACACATCCGAATGCACAAGATCAAAAGGAGCAAGGGAAGAAGAAATACTTTTATTAAAAGGTAAAGCAGAAAAACTTTTAGTTTACAACCACTACAATTAGAATATCATGATTGTCCAAAGTAGCCAAGACTCTAGTAGACGCTAAAAAATTTAAATGAGATGTAAAAATGTGTCCTAAACGAGAATGCCACAAATAAAAAGCTGAAGAAGAAGAAAACATAAGAAATGAAGATAAATCCTTACTAGAGGTTGCAACTATTAACTCCTTGAATTGATTCAAGACAAAGAGTCCACCTTTCGTATAACCTATCCCAATCACCTTCAAACTATCAGATGGAGAGAAGTACACATTATAACTAGAATCACAAATTTTTCCAGCAGAAGCAAGATTCATAGCAAGACTATGTATGTAGTAAACATCATACAAAGACAAAGAAGGTGTGACAATGGTACCAATACCAGATAATGGAACTGAATCACCGTTAGTAGTTGCAATTGACATGGATAAGTTAGGTAATAATGAAACAAAAGAAGGAAAATGATGTTACATATGATTGGTGTCACCTGAATCAATGATCTATTTGTTAGAAGATATATTTGGTAATGATGTACGTTGAGATTGCAAGGCTATGTTGGCCTACGGTTGGGAAGCAAAGAACTTTTGAAACGGATCAAGCAAAGATTGATCTAAAGATCGTGCAACAATATCATCGTGTTATTAAGTTGGGTGAAACTACTGTTGTGTGTGAAATTGTTGTTCGTGCCGAGGAGTGTGAAACTGTTGTTGCTATGTACGATGTTGTTGTGAACATTGTTGTTGAGGTCTAGCTTTGTTTATCAACAAAGAACATGATAGAGGACTATCTCTTGAACTTCAAGTGGTACGAATTTGAGGACAAATTCTCTTCAAGAAGGAGGATAAATAAAGGACTATCTTCTTAACATATATATAAGGAGAACTTGAGAAAGAATATTTACAATTCAAAGGATCTATGACAAGGTCAAAGATCAAAAGACTTCTCCTTGAAGCTTATAATGTTCTATGAAGGCAAAAACTTAAAGAACATGAAGATCTTGAGCATATTTGAAGAATAATTATTAGGAAAATTAGTTTGCGTTTCTATGTTTTGGGCTTTGGGCTTTCTTGTAGAAATTAGTTTATGTTTTTATGTTTTTGGACCTCACTAGTGCAGGGAAGGGAAATGACAGCGGTTATTTCCAGCTTTTGGCTTCGGGTCCGCAACCGCTGCATATACGACCAAGGTAAAAAGCTAGTATTTTATGCCTCGGTTACAACCCGAGGCATATTTAATCTTTACAGTCTCGGTTCTCGCACACCCGAGGCCTAATGAGCATCAAAAATTCAAAAAAAAAAACACGCAGCGGCACCGGAAGAACCTCCTCGAGCTGCGTGTAGTGGCGGTGGAGGCAGACTGAACAGAATTGCAGTAGCTGTTGGTGATGGTTGCTCGAAGAACAAACACGTTGCGGCTCCGGTGGCAGTGCACGAATCCTCAAAGGTGTAGCGACGGTGGTGTTTGGTCGAAGAAGAAGAAGAAGTCACGGCGGTGCGATGCTGCGACGAAACGATGCCCTAGAACGTCGGAGGTGTGCGAGATGGTGGGAGCTCTGCGTCGGAGGTGTGCGGGACGGTGGCGCAGAGCTGCGCTGGTCGTCGGAGAAGGGCGGAGCAGTGCGGTGGTGGTTGGTCGAAGAAGAAGAAGCCGCGACGGTGCGGTGCAGGCGACGAAACGCTGGCCTAGAGCGTCGAAGGTGCGCGGGACGATGGGAGCTGTGCGTGACGGTGGTGCTGGTCGTCGGAGAACTGAAGGTTGGCCGGAGAAGATGAAATCGCAGAAGAACGGAGATCACTGCACAATGAAGGAATTGGGGGTTTTTTAACCCTACGAAGGGATACTGCCTCGGTTATTCGAAACTGAGGCATATTCTACACTTACTGCCTCGGGTAGGCGTTGAACCGGGGCATATATTACCACTACTGCCTCGGTTATTACAGAACCGAGGCATATTCCTTCAGTAAAAAAAAATAAAAAATTCAAATTAG
>Ga0214542_1000626_pt1 | contig 65710 bp, 37 predicted proteins | sample CNSS1metaG_FD_160096 | JGI IMG/M metagenome (GOLD analysis project Ga0214542, IMG submission 160096) | Root nodule microbial communities from cowpea collected in UCLA plant growth center, Los Angeles, California, USA - CNSS1 | ecosystem: Host-associated > Plants > Roots > Nodule | place: USA...
ATTTGTGGGGTTTATTTTTTTTTTTTTTATTAAAAAAAATAAAAATAATATTTTTTTTTTTTTTTTTTTTTTTTTTTTTCATCGTTTTTTTTTTTTTTTTTTTACGTAAGAGCGTAAGTATCATGATTTTATTGTTACTTTGTCCACCTGACTTCCACCATAAGACAATTGATGCAATCTACAACAAAAAACAAGAGAAAGGGAGAGAGAAATATGAACAAAACATTAATTGCTTTTTCTTCTTTTTTTGTAAGCCAAAACAACACAACTTGATTTGTTTCACTTAAAAGAAAAAGAACAAATAGTCTTGCCAACTTGATCACAAACTTGCGAGTTTGGTTAAGTTTTACTTGAGTCCACCACAATTCTACCTAGTCTGCGACCTAATTAACTTAATGAGGAGTTGGGATCTTTAACTCGTGCAATTTTATGACCATGTTCTAGATCATAAAAGTGATTATTATTGTTAAGTGATATGTGCTTCATTGCATTTGGGAATTAGATTATTTTAGTTTCTATATGTAGTCTGCATAGCCTAAAATGCAGGTCTATTCGGCAACATGTAGCATTACTTTCTTAAGTTTGTTAGTTTCCTTTGCATGTTAAAAAACCAATTATGCTGAGGACTGAGAGTTTTGAACTTAATATTTTATTCCTGTCAGATGGCGAAGAGGTTGATGGATGTTGCAAAGTCTGAAGGGCTTCAAGTCAATGAGGTGATTTCTTTATGACTTACGAAGTTCCATCTTGTTTTGTGAAGATTTTTATTTTTGATTAATTGTGTGGACTTTGAGGGTTCAAAATTACTTCCAATCATTTATGTCCACCTCAAATTATAAAATATTTTCTTTGCATTGACTGACCTATTTTCTTAAATTGTTCACCATGATTGTTTAAGATTGCTCTTGAGGAACTGGCAGAAAGAGTTAATGGAGATATGCGGATGGCAGTAAATCAGTTACAGTATATGAGCCTCTCTATGTCAACTATCAATTATGATGACATTAGACAACGCTTTCTTACCAATGCAAAGGATGAAGACATTTCACCATTCACGGCTGTTGATAAGTATAATATATATTTTATCTCTGTACTACTCTTTAAACTCATTATATACTGTTGAATATCTCATGCCTTCGTTCGTAGCATTAGAATTTCAATGAGCCTTCTTAATGGACTAAAACAATATTTTATTCCCCCTGAAATAGGCTTGGAATAAAATATGAACTTATTTAAAGGTAGATTTTTCTCTGAGAAATATTGTACGATAGCATGCAAAGGAATAACGGTACTTGAGTGGAGGCTGTATGGACTTTCAATTGGTTTTCTGAGGGGTTAAGAAATAATATGTTTAGGGTGTGAACTAAGTTGATATGGTCTTTGGCAAACAAATGCATTTTATTCTATAAAAGTTGTTCTTTAATGAATGTGATTCTCTTAATTATTTTTTTTTTTTGTTCCAGCTAACAGTTGTTATTATTGACAATGATTTAATTTTCGAATTTCAATTAATCAATTTGAGGATCCATACATTCATTTCAAGTGTTGATTTGCTAGTTATTATGTATTTTTTCGCTATTCTGCTTTGATACAAGTGTGAATGTGATGACATTTATAATGTTTATACTTTATGAGCTGTAGTTCTGTGAATGTTTGCCGTTTCATCAATGATCCATTGGGAGGGTGGGGGGGGGTGGAGGCGCTCTGCATGGCTATGATTTCATTGAAATCTGAAGGATTAACTGCTCGGAAGATTGTGGCCAAATTCAATTTCATGACATCTCTTTTCTTGTAGGCTTTTTGGTTTTAATGCTGGGAAGTTGAAAATGGATGAGAGGATAAATCTTAGCATGAGTGATCCTGATCTTGTTCCTCTTCTTATTCAGGTTTCGTAATTCATTTTCATTATTTTATCAATTTTGCTTGTTTAAATTATTATCTTTGAAGACCAACAGCCTGAAGAAGTTGGTGGACAATGGCTTGGATAACACTTCTTACATTAACCTCATTCAAATTTGATTTCACGTGTACATTTGTATGAACAATATTGTAGAATGTCTTGTATAAAATTGGTATGGTTTTAGATTTCAATATCAGTTGCTATACCAATTATGTGTTAGAATTCACTATCTTGAAAATGTATCTGAAACCTGCCCTAGGTTAAATTGATCCATGCACAATTTTATTCTTGAGTGCTGCAAACATGGCTTGTGTTTCAAATATTCCTTGTATAACTATTCTTTATGGCATTATGCATTGCAGGAAAATTATATTAATTATAGACCAAGCTCGACTGGTAAGGATGACAATGGGATAAAACGCATGAACCTGATTGCCCGTGCTGCTGAATCTATTGCTGATGGGGATATAGTGAATGTTCAGATTCGCAGATATCGACAGTGGCAGCTCTCTCAAGCTAGTTGTACAGCAACATGCATAATTCCGTATGTTTGTAACTGATACGGAAAATAACAATTTTCTTTTGGATTTTGCTCTATCTAGTTGTTTATCCATTCACTTTTTCATCTTTGTCTGTTTCAGTGCATCATTGTTGCATGGGCAAAGAGAAATACTTGAACAGGTAAAAGTTTATTGTGTTGGCAGTTGCAGTATGTCTTTACCATCCTTCTGCCCTCTTTATTTTGGGCTCAGGGAGAAAACATAGTTATCAATGGCACATTCAGCAGTGACAGTACATGATATGAGTTCATTTTTCATTCACGTGTCAGCTGTTTTAAGTTTTTTGGCCCATAAAGAAGGGTTGTTATAGTGAGGACAAAGTTAAATTACGGACCTTTGAAAACTAGACACCAGAGTCCCTTCCTTCTATGCTAACAGAGTGACAGAGGCACCCATCTCCAGCGAAACCCATCTTTCACTTCAGTCTTCTATATTCTGCAGTTTTAGATCTGATTTACAACGTTTACTTTTTCTCTTGTTGAGCGCTTCAGTGTGATTTCTATGAAAGAAATATCTCAATGGTGGCCGTCGTGCTATTGTAGTTTTTTCAGTTAGTCACTACATATCCAAGATTGACAATTAAGGGTATAGGAAAATATCTTGCATACATTATTTGTTGGAGTCTGGTGTGAGCGAGTCCCACATTGGATAGAAGTATTCAAGAAGAATAACATATAAGAAGGAAAAACCCACAAACTTATTGTCTTAAGGTTTTAAGTTGAAAAGGATGTCATGGTTCTATATATGGGTTTACTCATGACTTATATGTCTTAAATTTGCCTACTATTCCCTAAAAAAACTGAAAACAAAGTGGTATCAAAGTTGTTGATCTTAGTGAGTATAGCTCAAATGTGTACCAACATGGCTTGGGTGAAGAATACTTTCGTGAAGGAGAGTCTAACCAATGTCAAAGAGACACTTGAGGGGGAGTTCGTTAAAGTCAAGTGTGTGTTGGAGTTTCACATCAGGAAAAAATATACAAGAATAACAACATGTAAGGAGAAAAGACCCACAAAACTATTGCATTAAGATTTTAGGTTGGAGGTAGTGTCATGGTTCTTTATATGGGTTTAGGTTTGCTCATGCCTTGTTCGTTTCCAATCTCCTCTAGGTCTCTCCTCGAAAAAGTTGAACATTATTCTTAAATTTACAAGTATAATATGTCCGTATATTCATCTCATGTATGCTTGGCTTTTGACTTGGTTTCATTGCATTCTCCTATTTAGATACTTAAAGATGTTAAACTGTTTTCCATTCTGCAATATCTTTAGCTAATAAACATTTAAGTGGAGTCAAGGATGATTTTACATCATAAACTATAGTTATGGTTAAGGGTGTCAAAATGTGTCCACCCAACCTCAGTGTTTGGAAATTCCATAACAGGCTGGTTAGTTTAATAAAATTTTAAAAAAAGAAATTGAAATAATTAAAGTAGGTTAAGAAAAGATACTGCACAAGTTAATCACTTAATAAATATAAACATAAAAAATGAAAAAAATTCAAACTACTAATATACATTATCATAAATCATAACGTGCAAACACAAATCAGTGATGATATAATCCTAATACCTCACTTTTAGAATTACAAATTAAAAAGAATCAGCCTTAGCAAGTCATCCCAGTCCATTGTTGACATGGTGGATTGAGTTGCATTGGTTGTTTTGCCGGGTTGTTGGGTTCAGTCCACCCAACCCATTTTGGCGGGGTAAATTGGTTGACCCGTTTTGGTTATCTCTATTCATGGTGCGCTTTTGTGGGTCTCTTTTTATACTGCTCTTTTCATTGAACTCATCTGTTTTTGCTTGTACGTCTGTATAATAACTCGTATTATATCTGCAGGGAGAACGCAATTTCAACCGGTTTGGTGGGTGGCTTGGGAAAAACTCGACAATGGGCAAAAACTATAGGCTTTTGGACGATCTTCATGTTCATATTCTTGCTTCTCGTGAATCTAGCTCAGGAAGGTAAATATGAATTCAATATTTTACCTTCAGTTCGCTTTTTGTGAGTTTATTCTCACCTGGTTACTTTCTAAATGCTTCTGTCAATACACGCAAATTTGTAAACCTTGATGATTTTGGAGAGAAATAAAGTGCAGATCAAATCCGGTGAAATTGTGTCATCATTTTTATATTTTTGAATATTATGCCAATCTTAGTTTTGGTGCTTCCGTTTTATATGTACAAATCTAGGATATAATTTGGTCTTGTATGTGGTCTTATCTATTAGGTCTCGAAAGTTACATCTCCAGTGATCTCCATTACTACAGTTTCTAGTAAACTGATTATAATCATGCTTCACTAAATGGTTGCAGGGATACCATTCGCATGGAATACCTTACTCTTATTCTTAAACGATTGACTGAACCCCTACGAACCCTGCCTAAGGTTGGAAGTAAATGTGTTTCTTTAATTTTAAATATTCCAAATGTTTTAAGCTGAAATGCTGAACATATTATATTAACTAGCTCTTTCGGAAAAATGACCAGGCTGAAGCGGTTCAACAAGTTGTGGAATTCATGAATACGTACTCTATCAGTCAGGAAGATTTTGATACTATAGTAGAGTTATCAAAATTCAAGGTTCTTAAATATATTTGATGTTTTTCTTTATACTACAAACTACTATCAACCTCGGGTTAATGTTTGGATTTTACATGCATCAGGGTCAGCCTAATCCACTAGATGGCATACAGCCTGCCGTTAAGTCAGCTTTGACAAAAGCCTACAAAGAGCAAAGCAAATCTCGGGTGGTTCGAATTGCCGACCAAATCACACTTCCTGGTATAAAGAAGGCCCCTAAGAAGCGGATTGCTGCTATACTTGAACCAGCCGAGGAAGGAGGCGAAAAGGGTGAAGATGCCACCTTGGACGAGAGTGAAGAAGAGAACACCTCTGATACAGAAGAGTTGGGTAAGTTATTTGGTTTTCATTGTTATTCTTTCAATATTAATTGATTGCTTTTGACAATTTTTGTTCTTGTGATGCATTAGAAGGCGGCATCACCAAGGGTGAGAAGCTGCAATCAGAACTTCAAAGCTTGAATTCAAAAGGTAGGTGCTGGTCATGTGCCATTGCAGGTTTTTCTTTATTGGAGTTTTAGGTGATTTATGATTTATACATCTTGATTCATGTAGCCATGCAAGTAGAGTTGGAACTGAAGGGAACGGGTAAATCGAGTTCCAAGAAGGCATCAGGTGGTAGAGGTAAAGGTGCTTCTGCATCTGGGAAGAAGGCTGCTCAAGCTCCAAAAAGAAAAAGGTGAAATATTAAACATTGTGCCTTTCTGTCGAGCCACTAGCTGGATTTGTATAGAACCCTGCTCTTCATCTAATTGATGTTCAGGCTTCATAAGTTTTAGGTTTGAGTTCTAGTGAATTTTCCAAGTAGGACATGGATTGATTACTTAGGGTGGCCCACGTTTTTGGAATGTAGATGATTTCTGTCTGTCTACGTTAGAAGTTATTATGAAGCTTTTATTTCTGGATTGAGCTGTTACTCTTTTCTTCCGTGATATTCTTCTGCAAGGACATGAATGCCGAAATGATGTTTTACCTGGATGAGCGATATTAAGTACTCGAAGCAGAGAAAATTGAATGAGTTCACTGTAAATTATGCAAACTTCATCAATTTTTGCCTCCTTTTGTTTTGGGAAAAGTTCAAGTGTAGGGAAAATGAATTTTGCGACAGAGTGTTAAATATAAGATAAAAGAAGAACAAATAGATATCAAGAAAAATAAGTTGGATAACATGAATTAATTCTATTTAAATTAATTTCAGTTTTACAAAGATATTTACTTTTTGTTTATTCTTTGTATCAGTATGAATAATATTTTTTTCCGTTAGGGAATTCATGAATATAATCGCCCCAACTAAGGGGAAGGCTTCCTACACCTTCCCAAGATTCGGATGTTCTTAATTGAGGGCACACTATCTTTTATATATACACACAAATTGACGAGAAATTTCAGTGAATTATCATATATTCATTATTTGATTTGTTTATATTTTCCTAAATAAATGCCTTGCAAGATCTCTCACCAACCTTTACAATTCTGTGATTTATTATTACTTTATAAATTGCATTATGTTTGAGGATACAATCTGCGTGGGCCTGTGGTTGTTGTGAGCTTAAAAACTAGGAAAGTGACTTGTCAACTCAGCAAATGGCCCCAATTTCTTCTGCACACGAGTGAGCAATCTGAAGATAATAATAATAATAATAATAAAAAGATTTTTACCATTCATTTTTTCACCTTCTGAATATGAGAGTTGTAAATCATATTTGCAATTTTTAACATATATACAATAAATTAAAAAAAAAACAACTGTAAAATCACATGGATGATACTATATGAATGTCTAGATAAAATGTTTGAAGACTTCTTGGCCATATTTGTTTTATGTGTTGTTAGATCACAATCATTGACTAGCAGACATTATAGCTATGATGTTGAGGTTTTGTGATTGGACGTTAAATTCGTAATTTTCAATTATGATCCAGGACTAAAATCACGCTTCATCATATATGATTGAGGCACTGAATTATGTAATGTTTCTACAACTAGAAGGCACCAATTATAACTCGTTTTAAAGTAAATAGAGAGATGCATGGTAGGTAATTAAAGGCCATGATAGAAAGGGATGAAGAGGAGATTACAGAAAAGAATCATTTTATTGATCGATTATTACTGTATTTCCATTTGTAAAATTACTTACTGAATCGGGCACCGATTTCCCTGCCATCTTATTACATAAAAGCCTTCTCATCCCACCAGCACTGCTAAGAACTGAATCTAAATTGCATTATATGCACTATATATTGTTTTACTACACTTCACAAGCTTTTGTTCTCCACTTCAAGACCCAAATCCACAAGGACAAAATCCAGAAGGAGAAAGAAAAAGAGCATCACAAAAACTGGGGAAAAAAAACCAAACCCATAGAACCCTTCACATTCCGTTGACTTTTTACATCTTTGGAATTTCCTGTGCAGCTGCATCAAACCAACCATGTGTAAGTAAATACAAAATGTTCAAGGTCAACTTAATAGAAAACAATTGTTACAGAATGTATTAACCAACCCCAACAGCACCTAACCAAAATGGATATGAAAGAGTAACAAGAAATGAAGTTTACTTTTTCATATTTTATACTTCTTAGCATTTGATATTCAAGCCCACATGGTATAGAGAGGGAACACCAACTTGAGCAGATTTTTATACTGTCATAAGAATTTTAGCTCTGAACATTCAATTATTGTACAAAATAGATGAAAGTTGACATGCAGGGAATACTCTCTCCATAATTAATCCTTAATTAAGTCAACAAGATCCAATTAGCAAGCTAATGTTAGTTGTCACGTAACATAAGATATAGAGTTAGAATCTCACTATTTTCGTTCTTAACGAGTCTTGCTAGCATGCTGATGAGAGCAGTTTATTGACAAGAGATGAATCTTGAATCCTGACCAAAGCTTCCAAGCATCCAACATGCTGTTTCCAACAATTTTCCTGCCATGCCATTCAAACTTTAGCTTAGAAACTAAAAGCTTTCAATCAGTTATGAAGAGTATCACTGAAATGAGATTAAGAAAGAAAAACAATTTTGTGAGAAATGGTGAACCATTTAAGAAGCAAAAGGTTATAACTAGAAGATGGTGATAAATCTTGAAATAAGCTTGGTAGTCCCAAATGCAAGATAATTGTTGTCAAAGGTGGGACAATAAAATAAGAACCCAACTTTTCTCAAAAGTTTCTTTCCACCTTTCAGAAGCTTGACCTAACAAGCAATTCGATACGTTGAGTGGTTCCACTGCACTCTATAAAGTTTTAGACTTCTTTCTTAAAACTTAAGAATACTTTTCAAAGTTTTCTAACAGTCTAACTTAGGCAAAACCAAAACAAGTTCATCACCTTTGCACAAATTCTCACATATTCCAAACGCCCTATTCAAGAAACTACAAGTTTTGATCTTAGCTACAATCTATTTTCAACTTAAGATATAAGAATCTATTTTAAACTTTCATTGTAAAAACAGCTTATACACAAGAATTTATGTGTTGTGGTCATCCTATACACATCTTTTACTAATACTTAATCAATAATTGGAAAAAATGACTAAAACCAGCACAAGTCTAGCCACATAATATAAAGAAAACGCAAATAATAAATTAAATCTAAAAAACCAAATTAAACGCACATCATAGTCACCTTTTTCCCATCTTGACTTAAAAAACACCCAAACAAACACCACGAACAAAAAAGAAAAGTAAAAGCGAAGAAAAAGAGAAAAAATTAAACAACCAATTAACGCACCTCTTCTTTGCTTAACGACGACCTTAGCGGGTTGGGCCCGGGTCACAGGCCCAGCCTCTTCCTCCTGAGGCGGAAGCAGAACGCCGTCGATTCCCTGAACGGAGATCCGTCCATCCGTGTAAATATCCGGGTCGAACAAATACGCCGACCCGTCGCCGTGACCGAACTTGACGGAGCCGTCAGCCTCCTGCGCCGTCACCTTATGAGGCAACCGTAACGTGTCGTAACGGATCTTACCGAACCTTCTAACGGCATTGTACATGCTCTCCTCGGTCTGATACTCGGGAATCAAGTGATAGTACATAATCTGTTCAGGCGAACCCGGTTCACTCAGCTGGTCCGTCGTTAACTTCGCCATCGCTTCGTCGTTAGGAGCCAGCACCGTCAAAACGTAACCCTCCGAAACTAACCGTCCCATTTCCGTCGCCAGTGACGTTAAGTTTACCAGAATATCCGCCATTTCGTTGTAACCACCGTAGTGGAGGAGCGTTTGGATGAAGTCTTTCACCTGTCTCTCTCCATTGAAGTGATGGTGGGGTCCACCCGGTCCAGGCGCCGGCGCCGGCGCCAGTGAGGGTCCCGGCGCCATCGCGTCGTAGATCGGCAGCACAGGTGGGGAGCCTGCCGGCGTCGGGGGAGCTGGTTTTTTCAAGCGATGGGTGCGCGGGTCGACCTCCGGAGCGGATTCGGGTTTCACGGCGGCGATGGAGATGAGGTTGCGGCGGCGGTTGAAGTCGTCTTGTACGGAACGAGGGATGATGAGCGTGTCGATGCCGTGGATGACGCCGTCGGGTCGGGTCAGGGAATCCGGGTGGGTGACGCGGGAAGAGTCGACGTTCCAGTGAGTGGAATTAACGGTCTGGAGAGAGAGGTGGTGATTCGGGGCTAGGGTTTTGTGTCGGGTGGGTCGAGCTGGGTGACTTAACCCGGGTTGGTATTCGGGTTTTGTGATTCTTTTGGGGACGATGTGGGACATGAGAAGGGTTTGGAGAGACTGGAGGTTGCGGGGTTCGAGAAGGAAGCGCTTGAAATCAGGGTCGAGATCGCGTTCGAGAGCTTCGTTTCTGGGTGCGAAGATTGTGATGTTGTGGTTCATTACCGTGTTTTCTAGCGTTTGAAGAAGCATGGCTTTTTCCACCAGCTCAGCAACTTCAGTGTAATGTGAGTCCAACAGAGCCACGAGGATTGAGTTTGAGTTTATTTGACCTTGTGAGAGAGAGAATGCGAGGGTTGGGAGGAAGAAGAGAAGGATCGTGACGCCATAGATGCGGCAATCCATGGCGGCTTTTGCTTCAGACACAACACAGAGAAAGAAAGAAAGAAAGAGAGAGAGGGAGAGAGAAACACAGACACTAGCAATGTTGTTTTATATTCTGTTGCGGTGTGTGTTTGTGAGATTATGTTGGAGACAGAGCAGGTTTTGTTTGGGAATCGGTGGGGTAAATGGTGTGATTTATTGGCTTTGATGTTGTTGAGGTTGAAACGAGAGTGAACAAGTCACACTAGTTATTACTTATCAGTGTCAATGGCTGTGGGTAAATCCATGGGTGTCGGTTGCTTCGTGAAAATCCATGGCTTACGTGGCAGGTTTTGATTGGGCGGAGAAAGAGCAGTGAGAAACAAAGGAGTGGAATTGGTGTGGGGTCCACTAACCCCAACTGCTACCTGGCTCGTGAATAAATGAGCCATAAACATTAAACCCACTCTCATTATTGTCAATAACTATTTCGATGGAGTGTTTTGACTGTCTTCAGTAACCTTTTTCACCTTCTGCATGTGCTGTACAGTGAAACCTGATTTGAGGGTGATTAAGTTTGTAATGTAAAGTTATTATTTTCTGTGGATCTTCGAATTTACGCGTTAAAAAAAGTGGGGATTAATTAATTAAATGTACTATACTAGTTCGCAATTAGCACGCAGAGAATAAGTAGTTCATGAGATGATGATTAGTGTGTGCGTTTATTAGTACTAAAAGAAACAATAGCATGGAAAAGATGTAATGAAAGGAAGGAAATAAAAAAGTAGAGAAATAAGAGTGGTGGTGGTGCCCACTTGGCTCAGGTATTATTAGCTGAGCTGTTTCTGTCCTCTAGAGACTCGTGTGTACGTACCATACAAACCAAGGAATAAAAAAGCTTACTAAAACTCTAGAGAAAAGACATTTGGAATAAATCAAGAATGCAAAACATTTTTTTTGGAAAGTTCATCTTGTTATGGGTTGAATAAATCAGAAAAAATATATATGGAATGTAATAGTGTTTGTTGGGAGATTTGGATGAATAGATTTAGAAGGAAAGTTTATGAGAAATTTGGTGAAAAAGGTTGAAAAGAAATAGGTTTGTTTTTAGCATTTTCCTTAAGTGAAGCATCTGTTGTATGTATGGAGGGTGACCTATCCCCCACCGGCGGGCTATCGGTCTGTCTCTTCACCTTTCTTTCCTTAGTATTCACTTTTATCTTCTCATTGATTTCAAGGTTGAAAAATGGTAACATATTTGATTGATAGAGAAAGAATTCATTGGTTATTATTAAACATAAACACTATTAATTTTCAACTCATTATTTATAATTTCCAAGGATTCTGCTGTCAACTTTTCTCTATTATCTGAGAGTTACAGAGTTAATTGTAAGATGTTAATGCCACACGCCTCGTTACATTCTCATGTCAAATACTATTCGATTTCTATCACAATTTTGTTTTAAGAAAATATCTCAAATGAATGTATTTAAATTATCACTTGAATATACTTTTAATCTCAAACTTTAAAAATAATAGATATACTTCTTTTAACTCAATTACATTAATAGTTTATTTAGATAAACTAATTGAAATATCTTAAATTTCAATTTTCATGTTTGTATAAAGCAATCTAATTTAAATTTTAAGACAAACTCAACTCTATCTTAGTCTGAGTTGAGTTAGTTCAACTTTTGGTCCAGGATATCTCGTCTCAACTTTTGGTTTGGATCAGCTCACAAAGATTCAACTTGGGCTGATTAGGCCCGACCTTTGACACATGTTGACTTGACTCGACCTTCAACCTATACCAACTTGGCTCCACTTTTTCCTCGGACTGACTCGACTCGACCTTCAACCCATGTCAACTCGACGATCTTCGATTCGGGCCAACTCTGCTCAACCTTCGACTTAGGCTGATTCGGCTCGCCCATCAACTTGGCTTGCTCGACATGGCTCGACCTTCAACCCAACTCGACTATGTTTGACCTTGGCTTGGGTCGATTCGACTCGACTTCACATTGGCTGAACAACTCGACCTTCAGCTCAACCTTCAATTTGGGTCGAATCGTCTCAACTTCAACATGGGCCAACTCAGCTCGACTTCGACTTAGATCGACTTGGCTCGACATTCAACTCGAACCAACTCGACTTGACCATCCACCCATGTTGACTCGACTCGATCTTCGGCTTAGGTTGACTCGGCTTGACCCGGCTCTACCTTCGTGAGTGGATTGATACGGGGGTGAAAATGAGTGGAATTTCAATTTCCTCCTTTTTTAGTGAATTTCAAATTCTACTGTTTTAGTTATTTGAAATACCTTCTTGAAATTCCTTTTAATTTCCACATCCAAACAAGTCATTTTACTTCAAAAAATTTCAAATCCTCCAAATAAATGATTTACTCTATTAAATTGCCTCATTCAAAAACAACATAATTGTTTCTATGTGTCAAATGTCTTTCATCTAGCATTTGAGTAGCTTACACCATTTAATATGTTATAGTTTTAGTGACAACTTAGAAATGTGTTAAACACGTCAAATAAATTTAATATAATTGAATTAAATGATTATATTCATTCATTTTTAAGGTACGAGGACCTAAATATATCAAAACTTTGGACATGAATGAATTCTAATTTTGTGACAAAGTTCATAAATTAAAAACATATTTAATCCATAAATTATTTTAAATTTTGACTATCTGAAAATAATAGATGTAATATATATATATGACGCAATGAAGAAAAGGAGTGTAGAAGTGGGTATATACATGTGAAGGTTACCTTGCCAAAGTCATATAAAAAATGAATTGACTATGGATTTTGCCTCATAAAAGGACAATGGAAAATACAATTAGGAACGTAATTTCTATAATGAGTATTCGGTGGGGAATGGTAGAAGAATCCATTATTGTATAATTAACAATGATTTTGGTGAGATTATTAAATGAGTTTGGTTTGGTGTATCCTTCAATAGTATGGTAGGAGAGAAGGAAAGAGCATTAAGACTATGACAATATAAGCCCTAATTTTGCTTCCTCGAAATCTGTCGGTGCCACTATACATAATCATTTAATCACAATTATTTTAATCTATGGAATTTATAATTTCCGACTTTGGCATATCTTTCAGTAGTTGGCAAGGAATATAGATACGAAAATGTGAATTCACCAAACCACCCTTCTAAAAGTATCTTCAAAAGTTGTGAGTGCCTTGTAGAGGTAAAGGGTAGCGTCGACTATACTCACTTCACTTTGCTACCAAACAAAACATCTCGTCAAAACAAGTGTGCTTGCTTTTGTTTTTGTCCTCTGATGATTACACAAATTCAACATCTTCTTTTGTTTAATGTGTATATTGTATAGTCTGGTTAGAATGGACGTTTCACTTGTTTTATACACGGTTTTTTGTTTAGGTGCATTTTTTTTTTCTTCTGGAATATTTTTCCTCTGCGAAATATTTCTGTCATGGGATTTTTATGGATCAAATCCATTGCACTAGAAAAGACTTTCAACAAAGACATGCAAAAGCACTCTCAGACAACATAGGACTCTGAGACGTATGATTTTCAGACACTGTTACTTTCTGTAAGTAATAGTTTCATTTTGGAGTCTCATATATAATTTGTGTCCGAACAAGTTTGGAGAGTCATGATTTATGCTAGAAAAGGAAGAAGGAAAGAAAAGTTGGAGTGAAGAAAAGGAAAAAAATAAAAAGAGGATACATATGTGTAAGGTTTGCACAGAAAACTGTGGGGGCTGAAAATTCAGATTAAACATGGAAGATCACATGCTCTCATCATCAGTTAAAAAAAAAATAAACAATGAAATATCTCTGTTCTTTATTCTAAATCCAATGAAAGATAGTTAAAAAATGAATTTTAAAAATAATTTAATCCTATAAAATTAATTTACAAGATAAAAATTGTTTTTACTTATATATTATGATGATTCTTAATTGATGTAAAACTTTCAATAATAAAAGGAAGCTCGAAGTGATCTGACCTCATCTTCGTCTTTTCTTGTCCATTTATATTGAGTGTATTTACATTATTATACAAACAATTGTAATTTTTTATAGTATGTTGAAAAAGTATACATGGTGTGATGAAAATGAAGAGATATTTAATTGTTTGTGATATTAAAGTATTCATGTACACTATTCAAAATATTTTATTCATCTAATTAATTATTTTTATAATATAAATATATATATATATATATATATATATATATATATATATATATATATATATATATATAACTATTGAACTTTAGTTTTGTTTCAATTGATCCTTAAGTTTTACCTTTTTTTTTTTGTAAAAAAACACAAAATTTTAATTTTGTTATACCTATTTCTTAAAACTTGTTAGTTTTTTACAAATATTTTTTTCTAACAGCTTTGAGTTAAATCATTATTGCAAATATTACATTATTTAACTTAAAGTTGTTAAAAACTACATATAAAAAGTTAAAAAAAAATAATTATAATTAAATTAAATGTTTAGGTTTCTATTTACAGAAAAGGATAAAGTTTAAAGATTGATTCGAAAAAAGTTAGAGCTCAATATTTCTATACATAAATTTAGAAACTGGTTGGAAAAAAAAAAGATTTCAATATGTCTGAGGATTAACTAAAGCAAAAAACTAAAGTTTAGAGATTTTGTTTGTAAAAGGGGTAGATTTTAAGGGAATTAAAATTTTTTTCCCTAATTTGTTAGTTGCAGCTCATATTTTTGTGGATATTATTTGTGTATGAATTTTGATTGAGTTTGTAGGAAATAGTGGCAGAATAGATGTAGCATTAAAGAGGCCTAAAGTTGCACACAAAACCCAACATTGATCTTCTAGTAAGCCCAACATATGACTTTCAATGCCAAACCCACACCACACGAGTTTCAGAAATTGTGTGTGCGTAATGAGTTTTATCCAAATGTTTTAGGATCAATTTTGATGGCTTCAGAAAATGTTGGACTCATTGTAACAGCAAGCATGTGGATAATTTGTGGACTACTCTGGTTCTAGGTTAGTTTTCAAGCAAGTTGCGATGGTGAAAAAAAAAAATAGCAACTATAATGTAAAACTATAATTTAACTGAATTCAACTATGTGATGGTTTTATACTATCTAAATTAAACTATTTTAAATTATTTGAACTGTTGCTAATAATATTTATCTTTTTTAGTTTATTACTCAATTCAAGTAATTCAATTTAGTTATATAAATAACTGAGAGATTGAAGAGAATATAATCCATTACAAGTTATTTCAAGAATAAGACAATCCAAACTTTTACTTTAGACTTTAAAAGAAAGAATTAATACTGACATTTGTATAATTTTAATTATCAGTTGAGAAAATATAAAAGTAACGACTAAAATGTACTTTTCCTTAATGAATAAGATTCAATCCTTGTAAAGAATTAATATTTGTTTCCATAAAACTCTTAATTTATATTTATTTTCATTAATTTTAACCTAAGAATAATTGAGTCATCCCTTACAACTATGAAAATAAATATTAAAACGTGACATTTGTAACTCTCCAAATTAGCAGAATTATAATATAGTATTACCTAAATCATTTCAATTTAGATATTAAGCAAAAAAAAATCCAGACACATAAACATGCAATATATATTTTACCATTCTCCTTAAAACTTAAGAAAATTCTCAAAATATATATATTTTTTTTTCAACCGATGGAAGAGTTATACAATATAATACAAAATTATATATCTACACAATAATTATACTCTAACCATATATTAACGATCTAAATTCTCAACCCTTCTACCTACACTCTCCTCTACACACGTATAACACATATCATTACAAGCGGATAAATATATAAATAATTGTAACAATTCCTATTCCTCAAATTAAAACATGGTATAATAAATTTTTTTTCCTTCAACTTAATCATCAATCAAATGTCCACAAAGAATGCTCAAAATTGCTCACACAACATTGACATTTACTCTACTTTCAGAAGACACGTGTACTGAGTATACTCAGAGATCATGCATTGTCACCTCCCACTCTTGTCTCACAAAACTATAGCTATATAAAATTTTACCCTTCCTAAACTTCAATCCATGGTTAGAAACACCTTTCTTGACTGCACATCGACTCGATGTTTCAAATAATTTTTCCCTACTTCTTGATGCCCTCAACAATAACATAATAACAACTTCCTTAAACACACTAAAACAACAAATTGATGACGTTCTGTCATATAATCGATTATGACTTCTCAAAAGTGTCATTTTACCATAATTTCATTCATACAATTTATAGGTAAATTACAATAATCGTTCTTTGAAAATGTCTATCAAAATTAAAAATTTAATTCTTTGTTACTTAGTCAAACACAACACGACCTTATGCATTCACAATTTCTATTGTTAACCTAAGGAATTGTCACTTTTTTTTTATTGACAAATGTTAGTTGTTATTATTATGCTAGTGGGGGGAGTTGGACTCAAAACCTCTCCCGCCCTCCCAACTTTACTATCAAACTAACCTTATAATTCTGATACATTTCCTCCTTCATCGACAATAAATATATTTTTGTCTTTCTTTCCTTCGATAGTGTACAAATGTATGGATTTAAGATGTTTTAAAGGTCTTAGCTTAGGTGTTTTTAGGAAATGAATTATTATATCATATATCCTTGAGCTATGTTAGACATAGGAGGGAAACCTTGATTACACATTTAATAAATAATAATAATAATAATAATAATAATAAAATATTTAGCCACTTAATAAAACAAGGTAAGAGATAGACATTATAGTGAAAGTTTGTAAATCAAAAGTCTACTGGCATAAAGTTTCCCAAGTAAGTGAGGGGTCTTTTTTATTTTGTTTGTTTTTCTATGATAGTGTATTCATTATATTAGGATTGCAACTTCCTTTTCCAAAGATGACAAAAACACCTCGGACAAACACTAATAGATATCTTTAATAAATACATCTAGGTAATAAGTACACATATTTTAATTAATCATTTGTTAATGAACGACTACTAATATTACGAGATTCAATTGATAAATACTTAGTGAATTTTATTTAGATATTTTAAAAAATTACTTGATCAAAATAAAATTATTAATAAAACATATTAACCATTAAAAAATTATTTAGTTTAATTTTATATTTTATTTGGAAAATTAAAGTTATTTAAAAATAATAACTTTTTAAACTTTGTGGTAATCATTGAATTTGTTTTTTAAATCAAATTACTTTACACTGATATTTTTATTGTTTCATTTTACTTGGATTATACTTTAAATTAAAATTTTATTTAAATGTATATTTTCAAGAATTATTTTAAAATAACTTATTTTAAAAAGAACATACTATATTAGACTAATTTGTGTTTTTTTAAATAGAGTAGGTAATAATATTCGTCCTCGCCGTGATCCATTATCTTCTATTCGTTATATACTCTAATAAAGAAATTTTGATTTTATAAATGTTACACTCACGTAACCTCATCTTAACAATTGAAACCTTTATTTCATCCTTCCATATTCTAAATACCCATCTTCGGACAGTGTCAATGTCACACATATTCTTCTCCTTTTTTAAATACAAAGATTATAAAATTCTGAGCCCAAACGTTAACCATATTAATGAAAGTTTAGCTCCATATTCATATTTGTCTTTAACTATTTTGTAATAGTCTATAAATGTCTATAAAAATTTAAAAGAAATAGTACAAAATATACGTGTTTTAAATTCTTATAATGAAGCAGTCTCACTATTATAATTAATTAAATTATCATTAAAAATCTACAATTGGTGTAGCACTTTATTATTCAACAAAAGAATAATATCATTGCATGATGCTGCCATCGAGATAATGGCACAAGTAAAGACTCCATTGCCGCATAAGAAAACAACGTATGACACACTTCCCACACTGTCATGTTTGTCTTGCATGCCAAAAAAAAACGAAACGACATTCACATCACAATCCTTTCACGACAATGCATTCTTCCACCGTCATTCATCTTTTCAACCTCTTTTTCTCTCTTTATATCAACTTTCCTCACACAAAATAAAGCACAGTGTAACAAGAAAAAAACATGTCTGCAACATTGGATTCCGAAGCCACCGTAGTAGATGAGTGTCGCGGTGTTCTTCACGTTTATAGTGACGGCTCCATAGTACGCTCTTCGCGTCCAAGCTTCAACGTCCCTGTAAACGACGACGGCACCGTTTTGTGGAAAGATGTCGTTTTTGACCCTGCCCATGATCTGCAGCTTCGGCTCTACAAGCCAGCCGGCTCAGCCGGCTCCAAGCTTCCCATCTTTTTCTACTTTCACGGTGGCGGCTTTTGCATCGGCTCACGCACTTGGCCTAATTGTCAAAACTACTGTTTTCGGCTTGTTTCCCAGCTTCGAGTTATAGTGGTAGCACCAGATTACCGGCTGGCTCCTGAGAACCGGCTACCAGCCGCAATCGACGACGGCTTCACGGCTGTTAAGTGGCTGCAAACTCAAGCCGCGGGTAACGAGCCGGACCCATGGTTGAACAACGTAGCTGATTTTAGCCGGGTGTTCATCTCGGGTGACTCGGCCGGAGGAAACATAGCTCATCATTTGGCGGCTCGGCTCGGATTCCGGTCGCCGGAGTTGGCGCCGGTTCGGGTGAGAGGTTATGTTCTATTGGCACCTTTCTTTGGTGGAACTGTCCGAACGAAGTTAGAAGCTGAAGGACCAAAAGATGCTTTTCTGAATTTGGAACTCATTGATAGGTTGGTAAATTTGATTATTCATTTCTGCATTATGTGTTTTCTGATGGTTCAATTATTAGGGTAAGTAAAATAGTGAGAAAATCTATGAATAAATTTTGTTTTGTTTATGTTTTGTTAATGATTGAACAGGTTTTGGAGGCTTTCTATTCCGATTGGGGAAACTACTGATCACCCTATTGTGAATCCATTTGGGCCAAACAGTGAGAGGCTTGAAGGAAAAAATATAGAACCGATTCTGGTGGTGGCCGGAGGAAGTGATTTGCTAAAAGACAGAGCAGAAGATTATGCAAGGAGGCTTAAGGAGTGGGGTAAAGATATAGAGTATGTGGAATTTGAAGGACAAGAACATGGTTTCTTCACTATTGATCCCAATTCAGAACCCTCAAACAAGTTGATGTTCATCATCAAACGTTTCATAGAGAAGCATCTGGGGAATGTTTGAAGATCTTCAAACTCTGCTACAACTTCATGACATGGGACAAAGATAAAATTCTAAGCATCAAGCATGCATTGACCTAAAGTTCTGTTAAATTGCTATTGTGATAAAACTTTTTCATTCTAAAAGTTAAAGTTAATGTGTATGTTTTTGCGAGTGAGACAAAATGATTGTTGCATGAAATAAAAAAATAAAAATCGTTTTCTTGTTTAAAAATTCTTTAGGGTGAATGTTATAATTTTTCTAAAAACAAAACTAAAATCATGAACTTCTATTCTTTAAAAAAGAGAAAACAATTATACTAGTCCGTTTTTAGAAAAATAAAAATTGCATAGAAAAGTAAAAATTGCAATCAATTATAGGTCACAAGATATTATTCAAACATTCTAGTTGTTTGTCATCTAAAATTAATTACACTCGTAAAATAAATTTTTATAATTTCATATTAGACATCACTATAGTAACATGAAAATTTTAGAAAAAAAAAACAAGAAAGAAAACAAACAGGAAAATATGAAGAATCACGACAAATCTATGATAAAAATACATCGCAAACATGAACAAATTCTATAACAAAAAAAAATTAAAAAAACATACATAGAAAATTAAAACTCAATAATCATATTTCTCATCATATTAAACTCATTCACAATTCACGAAAGACATTTAAAATTTATTATAGTTTTTTAGAAATTCTTGCTTTAAAAATTTAGTATTAACTTTCTTTAGACAGTGTTTGGGGAACTTTTCTTTGAGGGGTATGTATGTCTTCCTCTTTAGGGTTTCATATCCCTTGGAGTTGCTTACAAGATTAGGAGCAAGGAAAGCCTCATTCATCTAATTCTTCTTCCAATGTATGGGAATGTACATTTGTCCATGTTCTTAATACTAGTTGTGATATTCCTTTATCACAATTGTCCTCTCCTTGCATAAAGGGAGATATGGTCTCGGTGCATATTGTTGACGAAGTTTATCTTATTGGTTTGGAAGAGTGCAAAAATCATTTTCATGGGTGTATTTTATGAACAAAATGGGATTTAGATCTTTGTAAGAAGCTTAAAGTCTAGAAACATTTATGTCAATGGAAAACGATTCACTTTTAACAAAGAGTTCTATGAATTTGCTTTTTTTTTACGATTAAGGATATGAGAAAGGTTTTGGTGGTTGGAGTTTGGAATTTATCTCTTGAAGTCCTTCATGTTTTTTTTTGACTAAAGATTTTGTTCCAGTTTCTATGAAGCTCAAGAAAACTAGTGTAAAAATCATTATAAGAAGCTTGAAGTGGCATGGAAACATTTAGGTCAATGGATAGCGATTCACTCTTGGCAAAGAGTTCTATGAATTGGATTTTTCTACGCTTAAGGATATGAAAAGAGTTTTGGTGGTTGGAGTTTGGAATTTATCTTTCGGAATCCTTCGTGTTTTTCTTGGACTAAAAATTTTGTTCTAGCTTCCATGAAGCTCACCAAAACCCAATGTTAGGTGTGCATGCATGGTCTTCCTTTGGTATTGGTAGTTAAAGGCTAATATCTCAATTGTGCATGGTATTGACACACCTTTATCTTTAGATGATCACACCGAGAATAAGTCTCAATGTTTCTTTGCACGTATCTTGGTTGATGTTGATTTGTTATCTGATTTGCCTAATCAAATTTTGGTGAAAATGACACAATTTGCGTTTATTATTGATATGAAGTATGAGGAATTGCCTCATTTTTTCTTCAAATTGTAAAATGATTGATCATGATCTACCTAATTGTAAATGGTTACAACAAAATGTCAATGTAATTTCGAGTAGAGAGAAAAAAATTGGCTCAAAAGTACAATTTTATCATCCTAAAATGGTTGGTGCCTAGGATAAGAATAAGAACTCTCTATGTTTGGTTTTAAAGCTTCTATAGATCATTATGCTACCTGTTGTGGAGACTATTGTTAAATTAAGAAATATAACAAGTATTTTCAGCTTAAAGAAAACCTAAAAAATAAAGACTTTGCCTATATTTGATTAAATATTTGGAGTATGGCATTGCCATTTTGCATTGAATGGGTTATGGGGACCATTTCGCATCATGGTCCATGTATACAACCAAGTACAACAACGTACCAAAGACTGGACATTGTAATATCAAATGACAAGGTGTTGCCATTTATTTTAACAAATATCTCATCTATGAATTCATGCTTTACATAAAAAATAATTAAAAAAAAATGTAAACTTTTTTAGAATGTTTAAAAAAAAAACTTGTATGAAATTCTGAATAAATAAAAGTCTAGCTTTTGCAACTAAAAGTCAAGTTCAACAACCATAAATTTTAATCTCAAATTTTTCAATAGAGTCTAAAACATCACTCTCATTTAGCCTCCAAACTTCCAACACGGTCAACAAAAACTACGTACACTTAAATATGAGTGTAATTCCGTTCGTTAAGTCGTACTCAACTGACGTTAATAGATATCATTTTTTTTTTCTTCTGTTCATTAATAAGCTACTACTAGGTTTGTGTTGGAGTCAACCACATGTAACATTCACGTTTTCAAGCCAAATTAAGATTAGTAAAGTAGATTAGTGCCCTTAATCACTTGTAACACAAACACAAACAATTATCGAAAGAACAACATGAAGCGAATGTAAAACAAGAGGTTATTAATTTCTTATATTTATGTAAGAAGAAAACTTAAACTAATGAACGAAGGAATCTTCCTCACATCAATATTAGTTCATAGCAAATTCAAAATATTAATTTTGATTTGGTTCTATCAATTTTACCCAAAAAAAAATGTACATCTTTTTTAAAATGTCCTAATTAAAATTATCCCGAAAGAACGAAAATAAAATAAAATCCAAGCACACGATGAACATAACCGTAGCATCGTCACGTCGTCGTCTCGTTTGTCCCTACTCACACGAACATAGCTTCGCCGAATTCGTAAACCACACAACACGTGTCCAATAACCAGGTCACGACACCGTTTCAACACCCTCTTCCTATAGGGGCGTTATGATAATCTTCTTATCTAATGTGTGCACACGATGGACCGGTCCGGTTCAGAGTTACGGTTGGCGCTGCGACTCGCTCCGCCAGAACCCGGTTCCGGCGAACCGGGCCCACATCTCCTTCTCGAATCCCTCTTCATCCTCGTCCATCTCGTTCTCCGGGAATTGCCTAAAAAACTCCTCCAAGCGCGTGCCATCCACGCCGTAGCTCCACAAATCGACACTACTGGCCCTGTGCGGGTGCAACACCATGATATCGTTGCCCTTGTTTACGACAAGGGCGTTGCTGCTGATGTCGTTGGTGTTATCATCGTGGTTCTTGTTGTTCCTCAGCAAACGATGTCGTCTCTTGCGCGCGGCTTTAAGGACCAGTCTCTTGGGGACCTTGTAGACGGCTAGCAGGGCGATGTGGACGACCACGCACGGGAAGCAGCAGCACACGGCGGCGCACTCAGCCGCGCCTCCCCCGGCCACCTCGCCAACGCCACGCCTCCGGCGGTTTTGCACCGGCTTCGGAGGGACGACGACTTGGTGGACCATCGGAAGCAAAGTATACGAGAAAAAAAACAGCGCGTCTGATTGCGATTATTGATTTCAACCGTTTCGGTTTGTGGTTTTTTATGTGTGGATGTTTGGGGAAGGGAAAGAAAGAGAGAGTGGAGGAGCTTGAAAGAAGGATTATCAGAGAAAGAATTGAAAGAATCCGAAGCAACAATGATTAATAGAAAAGGGTGGTTACGGATCGGTGTTTGGTAAGATCGCGTCGCACTTCACACTCGATGAATGAACGGAAGAGACTTCCAGATTAACTGAAACTGCGGTTTTCTTTTTTTTCTTTTAACTCCCATATATTGACACTTCCCTTAATTAATTAATTAATTAATTAATTATGCTTAAAAGATTTTGGTTACTATATTTGATTTTTTTTTTTTTTGAGGTCAATTAGGATTGATTGTAAAATGAGAATGGCACTAAGAGGTAGTTAAAGTCGAGGTTTGAAATTTGGTATAACCAACCATACCACAACCTTTAACCAAGTCATCAAAAATCAGAAAAATAATTATTGGAAATCAATTAAGGAAACATACGTTAACTGAAAAAATACTTTTATTTTATAACGAATTTAGTTTTAATTTTTTGGTATTTTAATTTGATATATACATATATATATATATATATATATATTATATCAAGAAAATATTAATTACTTTCTTTTGTTACCGCCAATTATAAAGGAAAATGTCACACTCAATCGACACGGATTTTAAACGGATTTTTATTTTTATGATAAAACAAAAGCGTCATTGATATGATTTAATAAGAGATTGTGGAAAGTTTAAAAGGCTTCTTTCTTAACTATAATTTCTGATACAATTGATTATAATTTATAAGAGATTTATTTTAATACAACTTCTTAAAAGTTTTTTTTTTTTTAATAAGTTGGATCCTTGTCAGTTCCACGTCAGTAGCTGGTAACTAATGTTGATGATAATCATTTATCGCTTTGGTTTGACATCAACCTACGTATAGCTTTCTCATAAGTAGTTAAAGAAAAAAAATGAAGACTTTGAGTTAAAATTAGTATATTTATAAATAATAAAATAATTTGGAAAGGTTATATAAGCAAACTGATTTATATATAAATTAAATTTTGTAAAGAAACTAATTTTATTTCTTTTATGTTAAAAGTGTATTATTATAGAGACTAATTGGTTTTCCTTTACATCTTTCTGAGTAGTCATATATAATTAATTTATGCATAAATTAGTTTCATTAACCAAGTTGAATAATGTGGACGTTATTGAAGTAAAATTGCTGATAAAAGAATTTTGATTAGTTTTTACATTAAATTATCTGGTAAAATTTTAGAATGATAATGGATCATGTCATAATATAATGTGTAAATAAATAATGCATCGCAATAATTTTTATCGGATTTACGTTGTCTAATATATTTTAATTAATTATGTTTTTCAAAATTTATAACTACATTAAAAGATATCTCTAAATAGTTTATACGTACAATACAAAATCGTTGAATATTTCATTCATAAAAAAATAGTACAGTTATTTAGTAAAAGTTAATGTCCCCTCGGTTAATTAAGTCCTTGATTTTTAATGATATTTATGTATTTTTTTTTTTTTTTGGTGGGAATCTTGCTACCTCATAAATAAAGAAGTTGGTTTAGACGATTTTAATCTTGAATTAACTACTTTACCCAAAAAAATGATGAACATTGTTTTTTCTTTTTATGTTTCAAGAGTTGTTACATACTTTAATGTTTTCACTTGAGATTAAATAGACTATAAACTAAAATAAATATTATTTACATTCTTTTTTTATTTTCAAACAAATTTTGTATTTTTTTTTGTTTCTATAGTTTTTCTTTGATAGTAGTTTTAGTCTTTGCGATCAAATAACAATATCAAATTGTATTAGCATATTATTAACTAACATGTCACGTGATTAGTGAGTATATAACAACATTAATTAATTGGTAATACCATATTATTAACTAACATGTCACGTAATTACTAAGTATATGTATGATAATCATGTCTAACTTTTTTTTTTTTTCTGAAACTATATTTTTAATCATCTATGTAGTATATAACAACATTAATTGGTAATACCATATTATTAACTAACTTGTCACGTAATTACTAAGTATATGTATGATAATCATGTGAATCTTTTTTCTGAAGCTATACTTTTAATCATCTACCTAGTCGGTGATGACATAAAGCTACTCAATGAAGAGATGCAGTTGTTTTTGTCTTTAATTTTAACTAGAAAAAAAAATTAAAAATAAAAAAATATTTTTACAAACTTTCAAAGGGTAAGCATAAAGAAAAATTTAATATAATATTATCAATACAAAATAAAATTCATTTTAATTTTCTTGTACTAGTAATTCAACACGTTTTAATAATTAGTAGTATTTGTTATATGAAATGAGATAGAACACTTTGTATTTATATTTTATAGTTCATAAAACAAAGAAAAACGAAAGAAGAAAAAAAAACTACCTGCTTGTATTAATCAAGCTTAAATATATATTTAATCCCTATTTTTTTTGTTTTTATTCAATTTGGTTTCCATTTTTGTTTTGTGTTCAATTAGATTTTCATTTTCGTCAAATTTTTGTTAATTTGGTCATTTTCACTAACGGTGCTTAAATAGTTGACATTTTTGAATAGTACATGTCACATGTCACCTCCTGGTTTTTTTTTGTTTTTTTAATTTTAAAAAATTGTCCATGTGTCAAGTCACAATTGTGCCACATGTCAATGTTAGTGTCACGTGTCAGTTTGTGGTTGTATTATTTCTTTTTTTTCAATTTAGTCCCGATATTTGTTATTTTTGTTCAATTCAGTCCCTATAGAGTATTTTAATGAAACAATTCATTTTTTTTAAGAATTTAGATTTCTTTGTAATCAAATGCTTAGTATGGATAGATAAATTAAAAAGCATTTTATTGAAGTATTTCAATTAGCTAAATTAGTAGAAATTCAAATACTCTCAAAATAGGTGGAATTTGAAATTCTTCTCACTCAATCTCACACTTTGAATTCTATGGTAGAATTGTCAATTTGGTCCAGTCCATAGGGCTTATCCCTGACTCATGTGGGCTAGGGTCAAAAAATTCCACAAGGCCAAAAAGCCCCACATTAAATAAGCCCACAAGGCCAAAAACTACATTAAAGCCCTATGTGTCAAGGCCAGCCCATATGCTTTCTTTTTAAATATAAAAGATATATATTTTTTAAAATATATTATTAAACTTTTTGACGACAGTCCAGATCGTCTTGGCCATCGACCCGACCTGACTCGACCATTATCCGGGATCGGGTGGGACTGGGTCTTCTAGTTGACCTTCTTAGATTGTCGAGACAGGTTGACCCGAAGACCAAGACGATCAGATTGACTTGATAATCCAAACGGGCTAGCCCGAGTAGATGACCCAAACACACCCGACAAGCCTGAACACCTTGATAGGCAAGGTAGGTCAGACGTAGGTCAGACGATCTAGACGGACCAGGCCGGCCCAACAACACAAAAGGGTCAGGCGAGTCTGATGACCTAGATGGGTTGAGCGGGCTCGACGAACCAAACGAGTCAAGTGAACCCGATGACCCAAACGAACTAGGCTTGCACGACAACACAAACGGGTCAGGCAGGCTTGATGACTTAAACAGGTTGAAAGGGCCCGACTACCCATAAAGGTCGGACAGGCCTGATGACCCATAAGGGTCGATCAGGCCCGACAACCCAAACGGTCAAGGCAGACTTGATGACCCAAACAGATCGGGCAGGATCAACAACCCACACGAGCCTTACAGGCCAGACAACCTAAAGATGTGTCATGCAAGCTCAACAACTCGTAGATGCCCGACCAGTCCAACAACCTAGAGGGGCCCGTTATCCCAACAAGTCTAATCGGCCCGACGACCTAGATAGGGTCGACTAGCCCGATGACCTAGATGTTCTCGACTTACCTGACGACCTACACAAGCCCAATCGGCTTAACAACCTAGACGGGCCCGACCTACCCGATGACTTGGGTGGTACCGATCGACCCTACAACCTATTCGGGTTAGGCTGACCTAACGACACAGACTAGCCAAGTGGACCCGACGACCTAATGGGGCCAAGTCACGCCAATAACCCAGGCAGGTTATGCCAGGCCAGGTCGACGAACTTTACGAGCACGACAGGCTCGTACATATCGTTGTGCTGGTCAAGCCTGTATGGATCGTCGGGTCAACTCAGCCGTCTGGATTTCCCGACTGGCACGACCCGACACGTCTGGATCATCGGGTAGGACCAAGCCAACTGGGTAGTCAGGTTGTTCCGACCCATCTGAGTCATTAGTCTGTTTTCAAATTTATCATGAACTCAAAACATAATTAAGCCTAAAATAAATATTATTAAAATGAAATTTTATTTTACAAGTGTCAACACACAATTTCGTCTAACATAATAAAAAAATATAATAATAAAAAAAATAATGAATAAACAAATAAAAAAATAAAAGTAAGTAAGTTTTTTTCTTTGAAATTTTTTTCTTTTTCTAAATGATAATAATAATAATAATAAATAAAAAGAAAAAGACCGCTTTAATCTTTTATGTATTTTCTTTTGATGCTTTAGCCCAAAATACTCTATCCACCCACACCACTTTTTCTTGCAGCTAATGATAGCCCAAAATTTAATATTCTCACCCCGGCTCTAGGATTTGTTGTTTTTGCTTCAGATCAAGAAGTTAATTTAATAATTAGAAACAGAATATGTTCTAATATTTAGAGTAATTTACTCCGATTTTATGACACCTCTCTTCCAAATAAAGGAAGTAGTAATATGATTCTAAGCAATATCTCTTACTATTTAGAATTAATTAGAATCAATTTTCTTGATCACGTTTGATTTTGTGCTCTGATTTCTTCTATGATTTGATTCCCATAATGTCATAATATTAAGACCAATTCTTGCCTTTTAAATTTCTTTGTAGTAAAGACTAACTTTATTACGAGAGATTACATTAGATTTATAATTTTGTGTCAAGCAAAAGAATAAGGACAATTTTTGTTCCCTCGGGATTTTAGAGACCTCTCTCTTACCCTAAGCACACAATCTCTATTAACCCTCACATATAAAAAACCCACTCACCTTTGATCACCACCCCCATATGCTTCTTAGTGTTCCAACGCAACTATTGTAAATCCAATCTCTCGTTCAGGTTCACAAATTTTAAGAGTTAAATATGTTTTTGGTCCCTTAACTTTCAGTGAATTTTGGAATTAGTCCATTCCGAAACTTTGGACCAATTTAGTCCTTCATCTTTCGAAATACGTGAATTTAGTCCTTTTAATCAAATTTTGTTAGGTTTATTTGATGTTTCGTACGTATTTTAGAATTGTATTTTGAGTTGTTTATACTGTTTGACACATTTTTGCTTTAATGTTAAGTCAAATACTATTATGAAATGCGTTTGAAATGTCAAATAAACTTAACAAAATTTGATTAAAAGGACTAAATACACGTATTTCGAAAGATGAAGGACTAAATTGGTCCAAAATTTTGAAATGGACTAATTCCAAAATTCATTAAAAGTTAAGGTACCAAAAACATATTTAACCCTAAATATGTGATTGGATTCCCATAATGTGATAATATTAATACCAATTCTTGCCTTTTAAATTTATTTGTAATCAAGACTCAGTTTATTACAAAAGATTACATTAGATTTATAATGTTGTGTATATAAACCCATCAAGCAAAAGAATAAGGACAATTTTTGTTCCCTCAGGATTCTAGAGACCTCTCTCTTACCCTAAGCACACAATCTCTATTAACCCTCGCATATAAAAAACACACTCACCTTCGATCACCACCCACACATGCTTCTTGGTGTTCTAACGCAACTATTGTAAATCAAATCTCTCGTTCAGGTTCACAAATTTTAACTCTTGTTGTGTTATGCAGTCTTTGTTGAGATTTGGTTATGATCTTTGTTGAAGTCGATGTTTTCATCATTTCTTCTTGGTGTGGAAAAAGCATTACTGTCATGTATTTTGGGATTCATTAGTTATGAATAACGGAGAGATCTCATGTTTTAACATTTTATGAATATGTTGTGCCATGTTTTTCATATTAAGTTTTTAAAAAAAATTATTTAACACTTTACAAATAATAAAATAATATGTTTAACCCTAAACGTTATTTCCTAATCTTTCATTTATTCATTTATATATTTATTTTCCTAATATTTTCATAAATTATGGATATATAATAGTCACGTTTTTTTGGGTATCATATCTTATTTCAAAAGTTTTTCTTTAAAGAAAATAATAATAAATAAATAATTTAAATACCCTTTTAACTTTTAAAATGTATAGTGCTCGTGTGACCGCTCGCGTCGTCTTAGTACTAAATACCTTCGCTCTTCTATAAAATTACTAAAAAAATACAAAATTTTCAAATATAAAAAAAGGCTATATCAACTTCTTTGAACAAATTGTTTTCAAAAAGTTTTTTCATAAAGAACTATGTGACCCTGATTCTCCATTATGAATTCCATTATGAATGGAGATACGTAGGAGCAAGGAGTAATTCTTGTCGGGACCAAAAAACAAAAATCTTTTTTTGTTTCTTTTGAATTTTCTCATTTTATTATTTTGGAAAATAAACATTTAAAGGAGACGACATCCATTTGTATTTTAATTAAAGGTACTATCTTAGGACGGGCGTTGTAGGGAACTAACACCTTCCCTGCACATAAGCAACTCTCGTACCCAAACTCTGTTTTTGTAGACCTTGTTTTGTTTACGATTTTCCATAGTTTCCTATAATAACTATGGTGGCGACTCCAAACCTCTTTTTTTTTAATATTTTATTTTTGGTTTGTCATCCCGTCGCGATTTCGGTTGTGACAGATGACAACTTCATTGGGGAATTTAGAAAGTTAGACCATTTAATTAAATATATAAAATTGATGTGGTTGTTTCAATTTGTTTTCTTTTCTTTTTCACTCCTCTTTTCTTCTTATATTTATTTATTTTATTTTATTTTACTTTATGTTATTTTAGTTTTACTTTTTTTTCACTTATTATTATTATTATTGTATATATTTTTGTTCATTTTGGATGATTGAAATTTTTTGTTCATATTGCTTTATTTTTATGCTTGAGTTTTGAATCCTAGGATAGATGACATTGTTATATATATATATTTGCCTTTTTTTTCTTCTTCTGTTTGTTTGCAAGAAGGGGTTGGAGTATGCATTATCCTCCCTTCACACACATTGTGTGCATGACATGAGTGGGGCCCTATACCCGGGTCTGAGTAACTTTATAAGTAGAGGAGATTGTGTAGCAGTGCCACGGTGGATGTACTTCCCAAGTGGTCATTGTGAGAACCCCAGCTAGAGTTTGTTTGCTTCATTGACACTCTAACCTATTGTTGTTTACCAAATATTGTGGGAAATGCCATGAAGTGGGCTATAGCTCTAGTAATCTTGATATTTAGGTATTAGGAAACCATCTCGGTGAGTGCATGTATTTTACCTTAGATCCATTAGGCGCCAAACCTTTATTAAGGCACAAAAGGAGATACACGTCTTTTTATTCCTCGGGTTTTTTTTCTCCTCTTGATTTTGAATTAATAATAAAATCATGCACGACATATTATTGCATCCATGCATTTATGTTTTGCCATGTCATATCATCATGTTTATTTAATTTTAGGTCTGAAATTATAAAGTTGTGATTAAGTTTAAAAAGAAAAGACAAATTAACATGGAATTTGGAGTCGGGGGACAGTTAGGTTTTGTTTCTTTGAAGAAAAAGTTATCCATTAAGGTTGCAGAAAGCAATTTGAGTGATTTAAGAGAGTTAGCTAGAAGAATGAAGACTATATCAAGGAATACTTTCAAGAGGAAATATGGGAATTTATTAGGTTTTGCTGAAAGTGGAAGCTCAAGCTGTAACAATCACAGCTTTGACCTAATACTACGACCCACCGTTAAGATGTTTCACCTTCCAAGATTTTCAGTTTGTACCCACAAAAGAAGAATTTGAGCATATTTTGGGATTGTCAGTGAAGGGCATGGTTCCCTACAAATACTCAAGTCAACATACCTCAATTGTTACATTAGCAGGAATCTTAAAAGTGCACCCTGCTGAGCTAGAAAGTAAAATGATTACCAGGGCAATTCGAAAGGCATCTCTCAGGGGTATTTGGAGTGGTATTTGCGGCAATTGGCTGAAGAAGGGTTTGGAGAAACATTCATGGACGTGTTAGCTCTCACACTCTACGGAGTCATGCTTTTCCCTAACATGGAGAATATCGTTGACTACACTGCCATTAATGTGTTTGTGGCTTACAAAAATCATTCAGAAAGCCCAGTTAATGCAATTTTCGCTGATGTGTACGAAAGTCTAAACCTTTGCTATGAGCTCAAGAAGAAGATGTTATGTTGTCTACCTGTATTGTACGTGTAGTTCATCTCATGAATTAATAAGGGTATTTCAAATGTTGAAGGTCCAGTTAAAGAAGTTTTATTAAACAAGCCAGAAATTAAAGGGGCAAAGGATTAAGCTCAGTTTTGTGCAAGTTTGAATAAGGGAAAGATCAGATGGTGCCTTCCTTGGCAATTTAGGTCACGTATCATTTCATGTGAAAATTTTCCTAATGTGCCTCTCAAAGGCACAAGGAGTTGTATAAATTATACTCTTGTGCTAGCTCAACAACAATATGGGTATCCCATTCGAGGCGCTCCAAATCCAGGAGCTTTGGTGCCCATATGGACTCATTATAAGGAAGGAGATCTTGCTGATTATGAAGTATTTCATGACAGTGAAGTCACCAACAATGGAGATCTTGCACACTTAACATTCCTTGTTGACACAGAGCCCATATCTTAGAAGCAAGCAATAGATATACAATAGTAGAAAAAACATGGTGGAGGAATTAAAAGCTATTGAGAAAAACAGAACGTGGAAGTTGGTGGATCTGCCAAAGCATAAAAGCCCCATTAATGTAAGGTGGATTTTCAAGATCAAGTGCAGAGCAGATGGCACAATTGCCAAATACAAGGCAAGGTTGATAGCAAAGGGGTTCTTGCAAAAACATGGGATTGATTTTACTAAGGTCTATGCACCAGTAGCACGCATGGAGACCATAAGGCTTTTGCTTTCCATAGCTAGCTGAAAGAATTGGAAAATATGTCAATTGGATGTCAAGTCAGCGTTCTTGAATGGCCACTAGAAGAGGAAGTTTATGTTAAACAACCACCTGGTTTTAGGGTTAGTGTAGCAGAACAGAAGGCCTATAGTCTGCAAAAAGGCATTATATGGCCTTAGACAGGCACCCCGAGCCTGGAATAAGTGCATTGATTCATTCGTGATGGCACAAGACTTTCACAAATGCAGTGTTTTATTTGGAGTTTATGTGAAGTTAAACTCACAGCAAAAACTACTCTTAGTGTGTGTCTACGTAGATGATTTAATGGTAATTGGTGATGAAGAGGCTGAGATTGAACGTTTCAAGGAGAACAAGATTCAGTTGATTCACTGCAATACAGAAGAGCAAATTGCAAACATCTTTACAAAACCTCTGAGACAACATAGATTTGAAAAGCTTAGAAATATGCTAGGCCTAAAACAGTTAGATAATTTGGATTAAGGAGGAGTGTTGTTGTATAATCCAAATATTGTTATGTAACTAACTGTATAATGTAGTTAGTAGTTTCTTTCTGTTGTTTTGTATTCTGTATATAACTCTTATACAAATACTTTCATAATAATGTTGATGAGAATACGTCTCAATTCTCTCAATCCTCTTTTGCCTTTCTATTTCCTTACACTCTCTATATTTTGTCACCAACATACTTATATAATAATGGTCCACTCAGTCATAACAATGGTCCCTTATTGGTTGTTAGTATTCTAATGGTTTGGCTTGCAATGCTTCTAACTCTCCATCTAGTGATGTTGCAACTGACAACTCACAAAATGTTCTCTCTAAGAGTGTTTGATTTGTGTACAATATTATAATTTTGCATACAATTTTACAATTTTGCGTACAATATTATAATTTTGTACAAAATAGTATATAATTTATTTAATATTTGAAGGGTGTATTTCCTATAATACAAGTATTTAGAATGGTAGATTATGGTTATAAGTTAACCTGAGTTTTAAATAGGGAGATGAAGATTTGATTAGATCAAACCTATGGTGATGACGAAAAAGACAATATTCTTGTTATCCCACCCCTAGAAGAGGAGAATGTTCTCATTAATGTCCTTGATGAAGGAAATTTCAGTTTTTGAGCGATATAATACTTTATTCATGCAATAAATACTATCACTTGAACATTGGTCTAGCAACAACCATGTATATGCAAAACAATAAAGTTATGCATATTGTTACATCAATTCAAAGTTATGAATATTGTTAAATCAATTCAACTAATTTTACTTATTGCAACATGTTCTAACATTAATTTCCACCTTTTTTATAATCAAAACTACAATTTCATCATTATTTTAGAATATGGTCTATCCCGTTTATTCCACAATAAATCAACACAATTCAATAACTAGTTCAAAGTTAGCGTTCAACTTACAAGTTTAACCCATCCTAACAAAAACACAAATAATTTGATTGTAATTCAACCAACTATTATTATCTAATAATTACTCACATTCAAAGACATATCACCTCTCACCTAAAGAAATAACTAAGAAATTTTAAATTACCTAACTACGTTACTTAACCAAACAAAGCGATGATAACGATATTAGACCTATCAAAATAAAGCATTCTCAAATAGTAAAACCTATGAATATTATGATGTATGTGCATATACTAAACCAAAAAAAAGTATAAAAGATTTAATAGAACATAAATTTATCCTAAAATAAGATTTGATTGAATAAGATAGGAACATGTATGTGCTTTAAAAAAAAAGAGTAAAAAAATATTTGCATTGGAGAGAATATAGGACAAAATGAGTTTAAAGATATAATATTTTGAAAATGAATAACTAAGTAATTTAAATTGTAATTTACACACTTAAACATAACTTAAAATTTTATTCCGTATTTATTTTAAATTATTTAAATAAATAAAAAATGGTCTCATAAATATAAATTATAAATTCTAAGAAAAATATTATTATTATTACTATTATTATTAACAAATAGAAATAGTATATATATATATAATTACTTTATTTATATTAAATCATAAATATAAATATTTTGTATTGTTTTAGTTATAGCAATTAATAATTTTTAGTGGTAAATAACGGTAAGAATTGAGAAAAACAATTAAAAAATATCATAAATTTAAAATTATAAATATTTTTGTAATGTTAAGATATTCATACATACTTACAAAATATTTAATTAAAGAAAGTCTAGTTAAAAAAAAAAACGTGTAATTCAATATAAATAAATGTTTTTTTATCTAAAATTTTTATTAGTAAGATAAATACATAATAGTTTTAAATGCTACGATTTAAATCATAAAATTGTAAGATCATATGATTTTACATCGTACTTACAAGTTAGATTTTACGTATAATCATATGATTTTACATCGTACTTACAATATGATTTTACATCGTACTTACAAGTTAGATTATACGTATAATCATATGATTTTACATCGTACTTACAAGTTAGATTTTACGTATAATCGTAATACAGTAATATCATAAAATCATCATACAAAATCGTATAAATTTATGTTTTCTTAAAATTTCTTGTTACATCGCCTCCTCGCCTTGAATTAAATCTAAATAAAACTGAGTACACATTTATATATTAATTTAATTCACACAAAAAAAAAATACAAAAACATTAATGACTTGAAAAATACTGTTATACAATGGTTTGGGGGTGCTTTTACTCATTAGTATTCTAATGATTTTACTTATTAGTATTCTAATGACAACGTCACAAAATGTCCATGTTTAGATTTGTGCACAATATTATAATTTTATATATAATTTTATTATAATTTTACATATAATTTTATAATTTTAAATGGAAAGATAAATTTTTGGTTAGATCAAATCTAAGATGATGATTAAAAAGACGATGTTCTTGTTATTCCACCTCTAAAGAAATAAGGTACGGAAAAAGTGAAGAATTTTATAAAATTAAGTTTAATTAAATATTGACAAGAAAATAATTTTATTTTTCATAAAAATATGTTTGGTGATATATAATATATTTCTATAAGAAGTAAAATCTATAATTATACGAATTCTTCGTATAAAATTACTGGGAGAATGTTTTTATAAGTGAATGCACGTGAAGAAACAGGATAATTTTTAAAAATGAAATATTTATCATTTATACCTAAATTAATATATTCCAATGAAGTTTAAGAAATTATCGGATTTAGATGATTTTTTTATTTTTTTTATGTATGACATGAATAAAGTTTTGTATTTTTTGTGTCAAAGTTAGTCAATTTAATTAAAATAGAATATAGATGGTATTATGCATGGTATTAGGTAGGACCTGAGATGATTCGAGATAATCATGATAATTTTTTTCAAGACTTTTCAAGATATAATACCTGGGATGATATCTTTCGAGATAATCATGATAATTCTTTTTTTTTTCAAGACTTCTCAAGATATATTGGGTGTTGAAACTGCTCTTTCACAAAAAGGTTTTATCTAGAAAGTACATATAACCATGAATAAGAATCAGTGACAATAAATAATTGATAAGCAAACGTGAGAACATAGCATGGCAGCCACACACATGACCAGAAAACTAAAAACAGTAAAAATGAGTGAAATCGCATGGGACAAAATAATGACCAGATAAAACATAAACAGATTTCTGACAGGGGTAAAACTATATCCTCTAATTAGTAGTTCCATAGATTTGAGTGAGCATAACATAATTAAGGAATTGTGTACATTTTACAAATAATCTTAACAAATCAAACGCTACAGTAGGATACCAAAATGATAAAAGGTTACCAATTTATTGGATGATAGGGTTCCTCCCAGTGCTAAATGGCAAACAACTCAAAAGCTAATATATTACAAAAAAAAAGTCAGTCACATTCTCAATTTGGACACATCTGATGAGATGCCAATTTGGCACTGCTTTCCAGGTAACTAATGTATGTCCCTTCCTCTCTCCATTGTCTCTTGGCTGATAATTCATTCAATCATGTCATCACACAAGAAGATTATGGTTGAGTTTGAATGCCTAGGTTATCTCATAATGTTATACCCTTACTCTAGCCACCAATGAAGCCTAACCGGTGAAGAATGATAGCCAAAATGAGCATGCATATTGCAAAGATCATGCCAGGCTTCCCTAGCAGCCAGTTCTTTGTCTTTTTTGCAGATTCAACTCCTCTTTGAATCCTGTCTGCCCAAAGCATCTACAAAGACAAAGTGAAAAGGTTCATCTTATTACTAAAACAAGTCTACAACCAACCAACCTAAGCTTATCTAAACCCTATACTGTGTTTTTTCAATTAACCAAGGATCTCACTTTCACTTGCATTATAAATTATAATTGCCACAAGTCTATTTTACCGTCCTCATCTTAGGTACACAATTTTTTTATGAATGCAAACTAAATTTTATTGATGAATGCCAGACTACATGAATATAGTGTAGAGTTTGGGCTTGAAGATACCATTTTATCCAAGCTCTCTGGTGACATGGATGAGACGGCTTTCTGAGCTCTTGCTGCCTCTTCTGGTGAAAGCTTAACACCAAATTGTTCACCCATGTTTGCCATCATTTCTGGGCTCATATTTTTAATCATGGATGTGAACATCTGCCAAAACAACATTAAACTTTTGTAAGAGAATATATACTTAATACTGAAGACAAGAATGTTTCTAGATGGAGAATCTGTAGTACTTGTCAAAAGAAAACACAAAATGACCATGCGAAAAGTCAGGAATTACTCGCAGTAACATGAGTAATAAAGAGAGAAACTTGATTCCATTTAAAGTCCAGACAGGTATGTAAAAGAAAGCTAGTAATCATTTTATATACATAACCAGTAACGGAAACATACCTGCCGCATGGCTGGATCTTTCATCTGGTTTCTCATCTGTTCTTGTAGATCAGTACTCGAGGAAGGAAAGTTTGACTGAGAACCACTTCTCATATTTGAAAACACATTATGAGAAGAACTTGATTCCCCATAATTAGTAGTTTCATTAGTACTTGATGATGGCATGTTCGACTGATAAACATTTCTTTGGATCTCATCTACTGCTGCTGCTGATGGAATAGATTCCTTCCCTTTCAGTGATGATGCCATTTCAAACATCTTCTTGAGGTCATCAGCTGGCATTTTACTTATCATATCACTTGCTGCTTTAAACATGTCAGGTGTGACATTGGGAGGCATTGATCCCGGGTTGAAAGAAGAATCAGGGGGACCTCCTCTAAAGAATTGGTTGTCCCCTTGAAATGAAGAAGCCATGTCAAGCATTTTTTGCAGTTCATCAGGTGACATCTTACTAATTACATCAGAGGTGGTTTTGATCATATCTGGGGACACATCTTTGAATTGTCCAGCATTCAAAGAAGCCAATGTGGCAGGATTCGTGTTTTGAATGAAGTTCTGGAATGACCTATAAACATTTTCACCAAAACAAAACACAACATGCTTAGGTCCTGTTTGGTTAATTTTTTCCATAAACATATATAAGAAAAGAAAATAAGAAAGAAAACAGAAATTTCTCCATTAACAAAAATTAGTTTATATGAAGTTAAAACTCATATTGAATATGTATAAAAACGTCCATAAATTAGCTTATAGAGAAGTTTATTGCATTATTTTTCCTATAAATGCTTAGGGAGAAATTTTTCTAGACAGACCATTTACAACTTTTACAAAAATGCTAACTACCTGACAGCTTCAGGATCTTTTCTCAATGCATCTAAACTGTCTGCATTTGATGTGGAATTTCCATTGTTAACTGTACTTGTACTCTTAGTGGTGTCACCAGATTTTTTTTGAACCACTGTTTGTTCCAAAGAGCTTTTAGGAGGTACATCCTCGACTTCTTCGGTTATTTCTTCGATTACTAGTCCTACAAGCATGATGCAAACAAAGTTAACTTAACTATGACATTTATTACAACCACAAAGCTGATAGGGTTAAGGCAAAGTGAAAGGTAAACTAGAAAAAAAAATTTGGGGGCACACATACCGCTAGTCGATTGCTCACCACCTCCCATTGTCAATTTTTCCTTGGTATCCCTGAAATAAGCACTTTATATCAGCTTACTTCTAACATATTAATTCTTTTATTATAGATTACACATGATTCAATTGAAAAAACATGAAAGTGAACATATAACAGATATACTTAATTCAGTATATAATCCAATATTTACATTGAATTATAGTTAGAAATTGAAGAAAAATTACTCATAATCTATAAATCATAATTAGAGACTCGTAAATTACATCAGTAGATGTATCATACATATATTTAATAAGCAAATCAATAAATACTTCTGTTTATAAAAAAGGTGCAAGTATGTGGAAGGAAGTAGCATCACACCGTAAAAGCTCTGTAACTGTATCATCATCAGGGGACACTTCATGCGCCTTGCTCAGATCAGAAACAGCATCCTAAGAAAACAGGAATGGTACTAAATATAACTGAAATAAAATGTCAATTTTGATGTAAAAAAGTTAATTGAGTCACAACAAAGCTCACATTTAGTCGACCTAGTTCCTTATATGCTTGACCTCTTCGATAAAGAGCCTTAAGATTCTTCGCATCATATGCCAAAACCTACCATAGTTAAAGCACATTAATAGACTTCTACGATGAAACAGCCAATTTCCAAATAGCCAATTAGAATCAAGACTATATTTGCATTATTACAGAAGAAAAATAGTATGGTGAAATAATTTCTTTCTTTCCTATTTCTAAGCCAAAGAATTTCCACATAATTCCCACTACTTCAATATTGAAGTTGGCTATTACAGTTTACGATTAACATCATATTTCAATGGCAAAAGAAAAGGAATTACAAATACCTCAGAACCTTCTTTTATGCACTCATTATACTGCCTTGTCTTCAAGTAACAGGACATCAAGTTGAGAGAACATGCCAAAAGAAGCTTTCTACTTTGAAAAGATGGAATCTCTTTGATGTTTTCTTTAGCCTATAATATTAAAAATTAAATTAATGTAATGGAATAAAAAAATGATAATTTAGTCCCATGTTTCAATTCTAAAGTGGCCACAGAAAGTTTACTTACAAGCATATACTTCTTCAAAGCTTCACTGAACTTTCCTTGACTATGAAGTTCATTGCCCTGAAAGATTTAATTTTGGTTCATCAAGGCACACGACAGATATTTACAGAAACTAAAAATTTGTAATATGTTGTCAGGGTAGTAGATAGTGCATATTCGTGTCTATAACTATTATGCAATGACGGCATGTATATTTTCTGATTAGAACATTCCATTGAACAAAATAATTATCTAAATGTAATTTCATTTATGTATCTTTCTCAATGGATCAATACTTCTGGAAAAGCATTTTCCTCATTGTATGATAATTTGGTTTTTCAGCGAATTATTTTAGGTTTCAAGGAGTAACACACTGCCACATTGTCATAGTAGTATGCATCCAACAGAAAGAATCGAATGTGCCTGTTATCAACTCTTTCATACTCCTAAACTGTCGTCCTTTTTTTCCTAAAACATCGATTCATCTCATTGTCGCATTTCATGCATAACTAATCAATATATAAGATAAAAGAAAAAAAAATTCCAGTGGTTTACGGTTCATGTTTTACAAAGACACTACCAGTTAAAGTTCTCACTAACAACTGACCTGCTTCTTCAACATCTCAGCTGCACTCAACTGATATTTGATCTGGGCATCAACCCGGGATCGCATCGCTGCCACTTCATCAGGGGACGCATTGGCCATCTTCTCACCAATCTCAGCCATTTCTTCCGGGCGAGTATGCTTTAACTGCTCAGCAGCAAGTTTAAAGTCCTCAGAACTCATGTTCTTCATGCTCTCCGAGGCCATCCTCATCAGCTCTGGATTAGACATCATCTGCAATTCCAAGTAACATTGCACAACACCACAATTAACATTGATCCTATATACAAACCTCGGCATCAAAACCCAAGACATGTTCCTTCACATAAACCAAAAACACTTATCCTAAATACTAGCATTCCATAACCTAACATTCAAATTTAAATTCCACAAAACACAGACATTAAAAAAGGGTTTAACATAGCCAAACCATAATTATAAAAAGTTTAGATTGAGAGCTTCTTCAACAAAAACCACCTATTTTTGCCCATTTTGTACCCTCCGAAAAGGGCATCATAGAGGGATGAATTCATAACGAATTAGAGTTAATTCTGACATGGATTTAAAAAAAAAAAATCCCCTGGCAGCAATTGTGGCCGCATCAATAAAACTATTTTGCGAAATCAACGATCGCGACGAAACTGCAAATGCCACAGCAATTTAAAAACCTGATTCTGACATTGCACCTCGGAGCCTAAGAAATAATGCGACAAACCCACAAATACAATTGCATGGAAGAGTAGAGAAGGATAAAAGACATACCTGTTGTTGGATCCGAGCCAACTCAGCAGGTGACATGCGACTCATATGCTCCTGAGCGATTCTTATCAAATCGGGATCCATCATACCGTTGAACATTCTCGATACCCAATTCGAATCTGAGCAACCCCAGCACGTAAAAAACGAAACTTGAGACAATTCTCGATGATGGGGGAAGGGAAGAGGTGCGTAGCTTTTGTTCTTTGGAATGGAACAAACCTTGAAAAGGTTAATGAACGTTTTACCAGTTATGTTTGTTTTGGGAAACTTGAAGAGAAGGTGTTGTGTTGGGTAAAATTGAGGAAGAGGGAATTGGAAAGAAAAAGGGTCCGATTTGGAGGAGCCGCCTACCAAATCTGAAAAGAGGAAAGACAAAATAAAATAGGAATTAAACAGGAAAGAGAGAACCAACCGAACAGACAAGACTCGAATATGCGTAAAGATGGTCAATTGATATTACTCTCTTGTCCTTTCCACGTTTTTGTGATCTTAAATTTCTTCTTCTTCTACTCACTGCTACGGTTTTTGCTTTCTTAATTATAGAACACAAATGCAGTTTTGTCCCTGTTCTGTAATTGGAGCGGGATGACTATTTATTTACCACCAGATAAGATGGATTATGATATCTTATTTTGAATAATCTTTTCATATATTTAAAAGATATAACTAATTTATCCTCTATTATTTGTATTATTGTGTTGATCCATTGTAACTTTTGTTTGCTAAAAGAAATTTGTTATCGGTGGTTATTGTACCTTTAAATTTTCTGTATTTAAAAATATCTATAAATTGTTGTAACAAATTTTGTTATCCCTAAATATAACTATTTAATATTATGTATACATTATTTCAATTTTATAATCTATATGTTAAAAATAGGGTTTAATTACTAATATAATTATCATTTTAGCGATGGTGTGTCAAATTGATTTTTACTTTTAAAATAATGTCAATTTGATCTTTAAATTTGTTAATTTGCATCAATAAGTTTATCCCGTTAGTTTTTCATAAATGACGTTAAGAGTGTGCTGATATGGCAATAGATAAGAGATATGTGTAAAAAAATATAATTATACCGTGTAAATGTGATTGTTTACATGTTAAGGTTTTCCTTTTAATGGAGAAGATTGAAGTTTTGTCCTAATGAGTGATTTGGGGTTTGTGTTATCTTCTTATTTTTCGTAGTATTAGTTGATAAAGTCTGCAATGTCTTGCAATCAGGGTTGTTCATGTTCTTTGTGGGGTATACAAAACCATATATGGTTGGTATAGGGGCCTTGGTGGAACACCAGTTTGTCATTGTGGGAAGGTTACAATGTTGAAAGTGGCTAAAATTGTTAAAAATGATGGAAAACAGATTTGGAGTCCCCAACAACAAGGTTTAATTTATGATTTTAATTTTGATTGGACCTATATATATTTTTTCTTTTGACAATGAGTGTTTTCGGTTAAATGTTTGTTTTTGTTGGAGTTTGTAAACAACAAATTGGTGGAAATGAAGAATTTAAAAGGTGCAATTATTTCAAATGATATAAGGAAGATAATAAGGATGAAAGGATGTTAATATTGGTAGACAAAAGATACAAATCTATAATCTCGAAAAATCTCTTATGATTTTTAACAAATGGATTAACTTGTTAATATGGATGATATGTTTTTATGGGTTTGATTAACATAATCCTTGTTTGTAAGTTGTTTACAATTCCATGAAGTGTTGTAAAAGTGACATGTGTTGTCATTAGCAAGTCATGTACTTTGTGGGTTGTAAGTGTGATGTACTTGGTTGTATGTTTTTGTAATTAAATTTTATTAAATGAATGATAAGTGGTGTATGTTTTTGTTAAGTAATTTTATTGAATGAATTAGACTTTGAGTAATTTAAATAGAAGCATAAAAGTTAAATTATGTTGCAAATACACATGATTCCCAAATGCATTTGAATAGATAACATTGTTCGTCAAAAGACATAAGGTGTTGAGCAAAATAAATTGTTAAGCAAAATAAGGTGCATAATACATAATGAAGTTCCAAATGATATGACTTCCATACAAAACGAATTATATAGTCAACTTCCAAATACATATGTTGTTAAATTATGTTGCAAATAAACATGATATTAATCCCAAATGCATTCGAATAGATAACATTGTTCGTCAAAAGACTTAAGGTGTTAAGCAAAATCAATGATTAAATAAGGTGCATAATACATAATGAAGTTCCAAAAGATATGACTTCCACACAAAATGAATTACATAGTCAGCTTCTAAATAAATATCCAAGCTGCAAAATGAAGATAAATAAAGTCTTCATGGTCTCCAAACAGGGCTCCTCCTTATAAATGGATGAGTCTTATAGTAGACTGAGTTTGTTGGGATGTAAAATTCTGACTTGGATGAGTTGGTTGAGCTTGTTGGATCTCTTCACATGCAGAAATCTCAAATGGCTAAGTTTATTTACAGGTTAAAATACCTTTTTGGTCTCAATTTTCGTAAGTTTTGTTAAATAAATTCTAATTTTGGTTTTATGTTCAAATAGGTCCCAATTTTCGTCAATTTTGTTCAATTGGATCTTTTTTGCTAACACTGTTTAAATCATTAACAACCATGAACAGTGACTGCCACGTGTCACTTCGTGGTTTTTTTGATTTTTTGATTTTTTTTTAAATTTTTAATTTTTTTTTAAATGTCCACGTGTCAACCCAGCAAAGTATCATGTGTCAAAGTCAATGTTCTATATTCAATTTGGTCCCTATATTTGTTATTTTTGTTCAATTTAGTCCCAATTTTTATTAACATAAACCAATTTGGTCCCTCTCCAAATTGAAACCAAATTTAATTTTTATATTAAAATTCACATTTTTTATTAAATATTTTTATATAATATATTAAAATTCCATCATTATAACTTTGATATAAAAATTAAATTTGGTGACATCTTTGATAGGGACCAAATTGGTAAATTTTAAACAAAATTGGGACTAAATTGAACAAAAATAACAAATATATGGACCAAATTGAATATAAAACATTGATTTTGACACGTGGCACGTTACTGGGTTGACATGTGGACATTTTAAAAAAATTAAAACAAAATTAAAAAAATTGGTTAAATATATTTTTGGTCCATTAAGTTTCAGTGAATTTTGGAATTAGTCACTCTTCGAAACTTTATACCAATTTAGTCCTTCATCTTTAAAAATATGTAGATTTAGTCATTCTTACCAAATTTTATTAAGTTTATTTGACATTTTAAACGTATTTTATGATAATATTTGAGTTACTATTGAAACAAAAATGTGTCAAATGGTGTAAACAATTCAAATACTATCATAAAATGCACTTGAAACTTCAGATAAACTTAACAAAAGTTGGTTAAAATGACTAAATTCACGCATTTTTAAAGATAAATGACTAAATTGGTCAAAAGTTTTGAAGAGAGACTAATTCCAAATTTCACTCAAACTTGATAGACCAAAAATATATTTAACCCTAAAAAAATTAACAAAAAAAAATCCAAAAAAATATGAAGTGACATGTGACAGTTAGTGTTCATGTTCGTTAATGATTTAAACGGTGTTAGCAAAAAGGACCCAATTGAACAAAATTGACAAAAATTGGGACCTATTTGAATACACAACAAAAGTTAGGACTTATTTGACAAAACTTGACAAAAATTGAGAATAAAAAGGTATTTTAACCTTATTTATATGAGTACTTTTTATATTATAAAAGTTTATATAATAATAATTTTAAGAAAATTAAAATAAAATAATTATATAATTTTGATATTTAACATTAATATAATTTAAATTTACGTGTCACAATTATAAATAATAAAATAATTATTATTGTTATTGTTGTAATTATAAAATTAAATACAAATAATTTTTATAATTTTATTATAAATAGTTTTTATTTATTTTGTAGGTAATTTTTTAATTAAAAAAGTTATTATATTTAAAAAAATGCCAAATTCTAAAAAGACGGTTAATTTTTTAAAAGAATAAATTGATAAAATAATTATTTTAATTTAAAATTTAAACGATAAAATTAAAAGATATGTAGACTAAAAGAAATAAATTCCCCTAGTATATAAATATAGATAAATATATAAAATATAATATGTTAAATAAGAAATCATTGAGATATCTGTAACGTCCCAATTTAGTAGAATAATTCTAATTTATAGAACGTCTCATGTTTATAGTATAAAATAGAGCATCGACATAAAGTATATTAGAATTAACCTTTTTCAGTTATCACAAATTATACTGGAATGGAAACCCAAAGACACAACACAATGCCATGAAAAGAATCTAAACACATATTAGATTAAACTGGAAATTTACTCAAAGAGTAAGAAACTACAAATAACATGGAAATTTAAATTTACTCAAAGAGTAAGAAACTACAAATAACAGTACACAAGAAGAAATGCTCAATAATGACCAATAAAGGATCTAGGAAGCTTAACTACATCGCAACCTCCCCGCCAACATCACAATCACCAAGAGTCTCCACATCTGCTCACAACACAAAAGAAAAAAGCCAAAAAAGAGAACAGACACAAAGAAAAAGTGTAAGCTAGAGTAAAATATTTAACAAGTTATTGAGCAAGCAGATTATAAAACAGGTTATAGACAAGCAAAGCAGTAAGTACCTAAAACATGTGAAAGCAAACAATTAAATGACTCTCTAACTCAATATCCAGATCACTGGTTTCTAAACTCTACAGAGTCTAAACGCAAGGGTTATCACCCAACTACACACAAGGTTAATCCTGCCACTCTCACCATATAAATTATTCTACTCTATGTGAGCGTGAATAATTATTAGAGTTTAGGATACCTTCATTTATCTAGACATCTTCTATATCAAGGTATACACTAACCACCATCACCAAGAGTTGAAACTCTTTTACCAACAAAATCCACATGCCATATCAAGCACTAACAAGATCCCATTCAATCCCATGCTTTATAAATGCATACCAATGTCCAACCCAACCAAGTCATGGCTCATCACATAACAACACATTATGTAAACGATTTGAGATTTTAGAAATAAAACTGCAACTTGTGTAAAACTCCAAAAATTTTGTATTTATATTCAAATTAAAGATTATTGAATCAAGAACCAAATACAACAAGAACCAACTTAATTGAATAACTATAGAGAAAGTTATGCACCAAACAAGCAACGAAGGTCAATGTTGTCAACAACCAAACTACAGGGACCTTGCGATAAAAACTCCTCTCACTACAGAGCTTCGATTCAAGATTTGATCGGTCAAAGTCAAGAACTAGGTGTTAAGGATCTACGGTTAAAATTTCAGCTCAATCCAACGGTTAAAGAGTCGGAAAAGTCAATTTTACTAAAACTGCGCATATCAGAAAAATACAGAGTCGTCCAACGACCAAGTCACTCGCCCAACAATTGCCCAACGCTTCCAGAATACGAGAAATAACGTCAAATATCACAGTTTCATGTTTCATGAATATTTGAATCCTAACTCAGAAATATACCAAAAACTAACGTTTTCCCCAATCTTTTCTCATATTTCACAAAACATTAATGACATAAAATAAAAATAACGTGAAACCCTAGCTTCCTTACCTGACCTGAGAAAAAGAGGGCTAAAGGAAACGAGAGCCCTAACAACAGCTCACACAACACCAAGCTATAACGTATTCGGGGTACACGAAAAAAAAACTATTAGAGCAACCCCAAGTTGGACCAATACTACTAACCCCTCCTTAAGTGGACTGGTCTTGGACTCTTGAAAAGGCCAGACCTAACCCCTCCTTAAGACAAAGTGTAAAATAGAAAAAAAGGGTCTTACGATATCCATTTTATTCATTATAATTATCTAGGTGGCCACATTTATTTTTTAAATTTATCTTTTAAATACCTTTTTTTTAAATTAAATTAATTATTTTTTTAATTTTAATGACTCTTTAAATTATCCATTTTTTTAAAATTTAATATTTTTAATTATAAAACTACCTATAAAATAGATAAAATTTATTTATATTTAAATTCATAATTACAACAACAATAATAATAATTTTATAATTTTTTATCAATAAAAATATTTAACATAACGTATGTTTTTATTAATATTTTTTTAATCTTTTCTCATAATTTATGTTTTTTTTTTGTTGAAATTATATATTTGACTCATCAAATATATAAAATAATGATAAAAATATTTTATTTAATTAATTGTATTAGATTCAAATTAATATAATTATTGGTTTTTAACTCAATCAAATAAGAACACACTGATAAAAACATATGCGTCTATATTTATTTATTTTAAAAAAAATTATTAAAGTAAATATAAATAATTGAATTATAAATATTTTTAACTTATTTTGTAGATAATTATTTTATTATAGATAGTTATTTTATTTAGAAAAAGCAGTTAAGTTAAAGAAAAAGTTAATTGTTTTATTTTAAAAAAGTAGTAAAAAATGTTTTAAAAAGTTAATTAAAAAGTAAAATTTGTAAGACAATTATTTTTCTAGTTTATTATTGTATAAATTAATATTGGAAAAATTATATTTTGTTTACATGATTATTCTTTTAAATTATAAACAAATTATATAAGTTCGACATAGTTAAACTAAAATTCAAATATTTGTTTTTGAAAATATTTGAGTTATAATTTTATTGTTTTAATTATCTGGCAATTTAAATATGTACGTTAAGATTATATATAGCGAGAAAATTTATCTCATCTTTTGATATTTGTTAAACAAGATCATTTTGATGTTGCTTTTAAGTTGCTAAAATTTTGTGGGAGGAGACTGTACTTTAATGTTAGGGTTAAATATGTTTTTAGTTTCTTGTTTAAGTGAATTTTGGAATTAGTTATTTTTAGAAATTTTATGCCAATTTAGTCTTTTATCTTTATAAATGTGTGGATTTAGTCTTTTCTACCAATTTTTGTTAAGTTTATTTGCCATTTTAAACACATATGATAATAATATTTGAGTTAAAATTGAAGCGAAAATGTGTCAATCCGTATAAACAAATCAAATACTATCATGAAATACGTTTGAAACATCAGATAAACTTAACAAAATTAAAATTTGGTTAAAATGACTAAATTCACGTATTATCAAAGATGAAAGACTAAATTGGTAAAAAATTTTGAACATGGACTAATTCCAAACTTCACTGAAACTTGAGAGACCAAAAAACATATTACATATTTAACCCTTAATGTTAAATTAAAAAACTAATTAATAATATGATAATGATATTTTAACTCATTCTTTCTTATCCATTTTTAACTTATCACTTCAATCACTCTTCAACTTCAATTATTTATTTTAATTTTTATTAATGGTGTGGTGTGATGATCTAAGGATGATCGAAATATGATGGATTAAAAGTGTATCAAAAAAAGTGGATTAAAATTTCATTATCTTTAATAATATATCTATCATTGATATTGAGATATTTTCTTAAATTGCGACCTGAAATTATTAAATATACTAGAATAAATAATATGTAAAATATTATTTATTAATTTAATTTATTTTTTAACTTGGTTATTCGGTTTATAAATCTTCCACTTAATTATCATTTTATTACTACTATATTATTCTCAGTTTTTTTAGCTTAAAACCTTAAATAGTGTTTCAAAATCGGACTTTTGTTTAAAGAAATTGTATTTCAAAACACGATTTGCACACTGTGCACAGCAAGTTTAAAATTTATGGATAAATTTACTCATACACCTAAATTATCCCATTTTCACTTAGTAATTAGAGACTAAAAAAACTAATAATTTAAATGAGAGACCAAAATTGTATTTTAGCTTAACTTATAAATTTAAAGTACAATTTATATATTAAATATACTTTTATAAAATTAATTGCAATATGTTTTATATGTTTAAATGTCTAAATATTGATTATTGATATAATTGAAGAAAAAGCGAGACTGTAGATATCATTTGACGCTCTAGTGTGTTTGTTTCTCACAGAATCACCAATTCAAATTACAGAATTGGAGGGAAACCACCGCATTCCCGTTTCTCCCAAATCTCTGCGTCTCTGATTCCGACTTTTCCCTTTCCGAATTAAACCCTAACACCGATCCGCAAACTCCATGGCGGGAACCCTAAGCTCCAACTCATTGGTGGGTCAGAAGCAGAGGTTCCGCATTCAGTCGCCCATCAACAACTTCTTCTTGGGCTCCAACAACGACAAGCTCGAGCGCGACGAGGCCCGCGCCGCCCGCGCAGCCGCAATCCGCCGCAAGAGCCTTGGCTTCAGCCAACCTTTTCTGGCCAACTCGGATCCCTGCCTCAACAAACAGCAAATCCTCGATTTGTTCCAAAACTGCATCAAACTCGCCAGCGAAAACGTAAAATCTAAAGCAAATATTTTTAGTTAAAGACTATTCTGTTTTTGTTTTTGTTTTTATTTTTTTTTTGTGTTTGCAGAAAATTAATCAGAAAAATACGTGGGAGTTGAACCTGATTGATCACCTTACTGATATCATCAAGGCCGAACAAGAAGATGACTCGGAGACTAATTTTCAAAAAGTACGTTCTCATTAATATGCAGTTTGATAATTTATGAGATTTTTTGTTTTATGGAGTTTAATCGCATAGTGCTATGTCACGTGTGATATATTTAAATTTAAACTGGAATTCCGCCGTCAACGGCTACAATTTCGTCCCCAACGTGAAGATTTATGCGGCTTTTGCGATCATATCTGCAAATTCCTGCAGCATTATGGATTCTGACTTAATTGTAACAGCCTCCAGAATTTAAAACCCTGTTTATGACCAAGTAATTTAGAAGATTTACTTGCTTCTTTGTTTATGCATAGCACAAATTAGCTTACAAGAGTGAAAAACTACTTTCAATGTCACAACAATGACACTAGAAGCAAAGTTATGTTTATCTAGAACGCAGATGTTCATTGGAATTTTGTTTGGGCAGGCAAGCTGCACTCTTGAGGCTGGAGTCAAAATTTATTCATTACGAGTAGATTCAGTGCATTCTGAGGCATATAAAGTTCTTGGTGGGATGAATAGAGCAGGCCAAGAAGCTGAGCAAGGTTAATTTTGTCTTATCATTTTCTTGTTTTTGCTTTTTGAAAAATGAAAACTGCGTTTGTAGTGAGCTCCCTAGGTAATTTATTTGTCGTAGGAGTTCAAGTAGGATTGTTTGGCTTCCTTATCGAATTACTAGAGCTCTAATTCTAAAGCATGCTTGGTAACTAGCTAATGATTAATGAATGTCTGCATGATTTCAAATTCAGAGGGCTGTACATTTGCTTTTGATTTTTGTAATATTTGGCTCTTAATTAGTTCTAATGCTAAGCCATGACGCCATCATGTCAGTCAGACACTAGCCTGGATGGTGTTAATATTGAAAGTGGAGGAGAAGAAAGCAGGAAAGAAACAAACAAAAAGGTCTGTGGTCTATGGATCCCTGGCCTTGGCTGGTTAAACACGTTGCTTTGTTTTAACAGTTGTTTTTGTATGCAGTTGTCACCTTTGTCAACATTGGAATCATCTTTCGAGGCACTTAATGTAAAGAAGTTTGATGGTGATCTCAAATCCTAATCTCTTTCTGTTACTGTTTGACAATGTGTCGAGTCCAGGTTGTGTTGAAAATGGGTATGCTATTGTGTTTTCTCAGCTGCATTTGTTGTGGATCCTCTCTATCGCCAGACAACAGCAAAATTTGATGAAGGTGGAGCTAAGGGTCTTTTAATGAATAATCTTGGAGTATACGGTGGATGTAGGGTGCTCTTTGATTCACTAGAAGTGCCTGCGAAGTGTATGGAAAAACAAAATCAATCTGATATTTCAGATACTATTGATCTTTCTTTTGTCAAAGGTGTGTTGCTTTTTAAAAAATCTGGTGAAACTGTCGTTAGTTACATCTGAAAAAGAGCGCATTCAGAGCGGACTTACTTTGTTCTGTAGATTGTATTGAGCAGATGGTGTTGGACATGCGTGTGAAGGATGAAATTTCTCCAACTCTGAGGACTATAGTAAACTTATTTGATGAAAGTAACAGAAGGCCCACTGATGTTCAACTTCACGACAAGAATTCAGCTGAAGATCTTGACACTTCTTTTAATAATGAAAGTGGTTTTGACAGAGAAGAATATGAGAACAGCAACGCCTGGAGTGACGATCACGATGACCAAACGGTTGTTGCCGATGGAGGCTATATTGCTGACGCAGATCCAAGTTTTCCCAATTACCCTCAGGTTTTTTTAGTTTTCAACCATAGAACATATATGAATGACTGTCTTGAATGGGCTTTTAAAACTATTATTTTAATAATTAATACGTGAATAATGTACTTGTTTTAATATCATTCCAAATCTTGTACATGCAGGACAGTGATGAGCCATTTCCCTCCCCTGACGCTGATATGGATGACAGATTTGACAGTGTTGACGGATATTTGTTTTTGAGTCTGGGTTTTAATTCAAAGCAAAACGCATGGGCAGGCCCTGATCATTGGAAGTATCGAAAATCCAAAGGTGCGGTTTGGGTATCAGATAAAAATTTGAATACTTTTATATTTTTTGGAAATCAGTATGGTAAATTAGTTAAGAGTCTTTGTTGTAGCCTCAGAGGTTCATCCTACTTCCGAAGATGGGTCGACCCTAAAAACTAGACAGCCTAAGAGTAAGAGACAGGCTGAAGTTGAATTAAATTTCACAAATTCTCTTGAGAAGGAAATGCTAGATATATTTTCTTCTCCCAAGAATCCCAAATCGTTACTACTCCCCGAAAGCAGATTGCCTTGCAATACAAAACTTCCCGAGGACTGCCACTATCAGCCAGAGGATCTTGTCAAGCTGTTCCTTCTGTCGAATGTGAAGGTAGTTTCTTTTAGTTATGAGGTTTAAAGTGTTCTACTGATGAATGTGAAGGCACGGAGTGATGCTTATTTTGTATCACTGATGATTTTCCATGCTTTCTTTAGTGTCTCGCGAGGAGGGCAAACAGGTTTCAAGGTAAAATTTGTGATTTCAATATATATTATGTGTGTGTATGAAGTATGAATTAATTTATAAATTCTATAATAATTTGTTAAAATCTTCTGTTTCATTCGACTGTCAAAGTTGATAAAATTATAATATTTTTAAAAAGTAGTTAAAGCATAAAACTTTCATTTTACCAAGCTTGACGTGCTGTAATTTGATCATATATTTCTGGAGATAAATGTCATTAATTACATCAACATCATATTTGGTATAGTGTGATCATATATCTCTCTCTATATGTAGAATGTACATCAACAAATATTGAAAAAATATACATTTAGCACATTTTCATCTGTTGCTAAGTTGTGTTTTAACTAACGGTGTTTTTCTGTAGACGGATCTAGAGAACAATCCAATGAATATGAATCATTCCCTACTTGGGACAATGGAAGTGTTGGTGGGGATGACTTTGGTGACTACGGAGGTGATCTTCATAGTGACGTGGAGGACTCCAACACTCTTATTAGTCAGCCTCGCCAGGTGGCTTTTAGTGAACAATTTTCACAGTTACTCTTGACATAATTTTGTTACATAAAGTGCTGAAAGGAGAACAGTTACACATAGTCCTTATCATTAATTTTCAGTCGAAAATATTGCAGTTAGAACTGATGTATATGCATATTTTCAAATGACAGGTCAATAAAATTGAAGTCCAGTACGACAAGACTTCCAAACAAGTTGATGTTCATGCACTAAAAATTACTATTTGGGACCATGTTCAAGAATCTGTTAAACTTCCTTCACAGGTATGTCAATATTCCACCATTTCGTTGAAAATGCGGAGTACAAAATATTTGTTGTCTAGTTATAAATTTTTAAATTAATCTTTCGCTTTTGGGTTTCCTCAAGACAAACTAAATCTTGTTACAGTGAGACTTCTTCACAACATTGTGTTTTTTTTTTAGGATTCTGTTCCATTGCTAACGTTGTATATTTTTTTCTTAACTTTATATGTCTAAAAGTAAATGAACAATGTGATATTTTCTCTAATTTTTACATTGATTTGTTTTTTTGACTCTTTATACTAAAGGGTCAAAAAGATACCTTATCTTTCAGGAATATTTTGGCCAACTTTCCTAGTGAATGCAATGCTGCTGCAACCGTTAGTGACATCTCACCTCACTTGTGCTTCATATGTCTATTGCATTTGGCAAACGAGAAAGGATTGAGCATTCAAAACTGCTCCAACTTAGATGATCTTACCATATTCCTTCCACATGTTGCCGACTCTATAAGGGGAACAGTTTAGATTCTTCATCACTCAATTATTCGCTCAGGAATCAAAAAATGTTTTGGTATGTTCCCTTTACTATTTGCTTTAGAAAGGTTTGATTTTTCTTTCTTGTTTTCCAATATTAGCGCATTTTTGAGGAATGCCTTTTTTACCTTCGAAAATTTCCTGGAAAACCTTTTGTCTACATTTTCCTTACTCGATTAATCTAAAAAACACTTCGAGGTATTTCGCCTTCTTAATTTTTTATTTTATTTTTATGACAAACATCTGCTTATGAACTTTCTCAAGCTTTTTTTAGGATGGTAGTTAATATTTGAGGATTGCAGATAACAGATTTGGCTCTAAAAACTTGATAAGAGAAAAAAAAACTTGAAATCAAATTGGTCATGAGGTTGGAGTTCAATGTCCTTTACGTATATGACTCAATAATTAAATTTGGCCTTTGATTCATTCAGACGTGACATGCATTTATGTTATAATTTTCAGATGGGGACTTTGTTAATGGTGTGAAACATGTCCAAGAAAGCATTGAAGTGAGTAACAAGTTGTCGAGTCTGGTTGGAGGTTGCAAATATTGGTTATGGAGGTTTAACAATCGTTAAGATTTCAGATCTATCATGATATCTTTGTCTTTGCCTACATGAAAGGCTCTTATTTTATTATCAACTCCAGCCCGTTTCATGTGTGTCTAATGCTAGCGTTGTATAAATAAAGTCAAAGATTGTTGATGAGTTGCTGATTATTGAATCACACTCCCTTTCCTCTCACTTTCTATTAATTATCAAACTGAAATAACCACATTTATGGTTAATTGTAATTGATATAGTTAAATCGTTTTTTAACAATTTTAAAATGCTCATGTTTATTGTTTAATCTATCTCTTAAGATAAAAACCAACTAAATCAATGTAAAGTAAAATTTAATCAAGTCTAATTTCATTGTCCATTTGGATACTTCCAAGAGTTTTTATTAACTTTCTTATTAATTTAAGTACTCACAAATGAGGCATTTTATTATTTTAGTACTCATCTAAATATAGAAGAAACTTAAAATTTAATTAGATAAAAAAATTAATGAAAAAATAATTGTCTAATTTGTTGAAATAAAGAGTTTGTTGGTATTTATTCAACATAACGCGATAGTTGATCAATATGGATTTATTATAACTTTAATCTTCACAGTCAATACTTTCATTGAGCTATTGTAAAAACATTTGAAAATAAAGTAATAACTTAGAAGAGTTACTACTTAATTTTTTTTTCAAGTTTAGTACGGTAAGTTTTTATTTCCAATATTCTCTTTATATCGAATTCATAAGTAGATAAATATTTACGTAATTCAATTACTAATTTATGTTACACGGCGTTATTTATTAGAATAAGATAAACGATCCACATGATTAATTATTTGTAAAATTCACCTGTGTTTTGCACAATCATTTCACTAGTTTATATTTCATGTAGTTTTAATGACATTGCGTATGTTTTACATCTAAGTTATAGTTCATTTTTAATTTGTTTTTTTTTTTTTAAATATTTCAAAAGGCATAACTGTAAAAATAGTAAGAGTAAATGAGACATATGGTTGAGTTTTTCACTTTACATTTGTGCACTCTGACATTACGGACACCATCCATATACTACAAAAAATATTTATGGAAAGTCATTTTGAACATTATTCAAAATTATTATACCAAGAAAAAAAATGGATTCTTTGGTAATTCATGGTTGAAGAACTGAATAACCATACTTTAAAACGATTGAGCAAAATTAATTTACTCGATGGTTCTTTTATTTTCATTGTGAATTAAGCCTAAAATTGAATAAACATGACGAGGAAACAAAAGTATGAACGCTGGTTCAAAGCTAAAGCCAAAAGAAACAAAATGATATTAGTAAATATTTTTTTATGCAGAAGTTTATCACAACATTTAACACTTTCTTGCTTTAAATAATGATACACGTGGATTCAATATCCAAAAATGAATGATAGAAATTCAACAACATTTGTATGTTACACTTGATCTTTCACAAACACAGGTGAGAGACACGATTACTTGCTTTTTCTATTATCAGTATCGAAAACCATTTGGTTGAAAAGTATTATCATGTAATGTATCTAAGAACTCTGCACTTTTCCTTGAGAGCGTGCATGAGATTTGGCAAGCCCTTCTTTCCACCCTTTCTGACGTGCTCTAAGTTCCCACAATGCAGTTAGCTTCTTCTGTTCCACCAATGCCAACTCAGACTTCTCCCTAGCCTCTTCGCAAGTTTCCATACCTGAATTGCACTTGTCAGCTTCCTTCTGATACTGTGATGCAATCTTCTTTGCCTCAAGCAGTGCCATGTCTGCATGTTGCTGATTTTCCATCGCTTGGTTCTCCCGCAGCTTCAGTTCCTCTGTCAATAGCTCTGCAAAGTTTTTTTCAGTGTCTCCACTCACTTCTGGATCAGACTTTGCACAATCTGAATAACAGTTCCAATCAAGAAAAGGAAAAAGCTGCTGTTAATGAAAGTTGAAACCACAGAAAAGCATCAATGAAAATAACATGTTTTGTGAATGCTGCTGGCGGATGACAACTTCTGCTATTGAGTTTTCATGTTGTTTCCTAGCAGAGGCTTGTCCATTACAAGATTAAAATTTGTTGTTCGTAATATTTAAAGTGGGCAATGAATCATAAAGCAACATGAAATCTAAGGAAAATTTTAGTACATATTTTGGCATTATCATTTAGTTTGATACATCCAAAATCATGTAAGTTGCCCCAAAGCAATTGACATGGATACTGGGGTGACATAAAACAAAAAGCTAGAGTGGACATAGTTCAAGATAAGTAGATGTTTTAAACATGAAAGTAGGCCACGAATTAACCTTTTTTTTTCTGCTTTTCACAATAAAAAGGAAAAACATACGAGTGAAGCATGAAATTTATGATCCTAAATTATGAGAACTAATAATAGCTATCTTACTACTTAAAGTTACTTAACATAGTTACTTCAACTCCAACAGTTCTACAGTCATACAAGTGTTAGATAGAAAAAAAAAAGTATGTCAAGAACAAGATGGATTATTATATAATTCACTGTAGTTCATTCAGGAGACGAAACCAACCTCCAAAGGAAGTGTTGCTCAGCCCTGCAGAAACAAAGAAAGAAACTGAAATCAGTACATGCTCAATTGGCAATTAATCATGATGACACTCAATTAGAGCTACAATAGTTGTAACAGTACGAAAAAAATGAGATTACAATTAATATAATCGCGGATTTATCAGTTTATTAGTGATAAGATAACCAATGTTATGGTACTTAATTTCATATTTGTTGTAAGTAGTCTCATAAATTTGACAGTGAAAGCGCAGATCAACATCAATTTTTAACTAGCAATTGACAATGGTAAAGTGTAATGAGGAAGGGGGAGGTAGATCAAGTTTCTTTTTAGGCCCTAACATCCACTTGAAAGTTCATGAGCAAATTATTCTCAGCAATTCATCAAGACTTTAAAACCCACCGTTTTCATTGCTCTAACAGTTCTAGTAAGTCCCATCAAAAGCGATTCATGTAAAAATTTGAAACTTGTAACTTTTCACTGGTCTACTTAAGTCTCAAAGCAAAAACCAAAAACCCTAGCACAATAAAGTTAAAGAAACAAACCCATCTACACCGTCGTTTGACAAGTTTTATCAACAATGTCCTCTCATCAAATCACTATGCCCGGAGAACAGAACCAGAAGTTTAAGAATTAATTGCTTAAATCAGTTGAAGCACTCATGATTCAACTTCCACGATTGCACTAACACCCACCTACCTTACACAAGTAAAACGAAACTAAAAGTAAAAATACCAGCAGTACCCAGATCTCGAAAACTCATCCAAAGCCTACCCAATTAAGAAAAGATGATTTTTTTAGCAAGATCAGGAAACGGGTAATTGAGTAATTAAGGAAATCAGATCTGAAAGAGAACAGAGAAAGACCTTGAGGAATGGAAAGAATGGGTTGAGAAGAGCAATCACAGACGCAGGGGGCACAAGCAGAAGGAGAAGAGTGGCTCACTGCAGCCAAACCTTCAACGAAATGCCAGTAGAGAGGGGGACCCACTATGTATCCTGCTATGCAGAGAGCCACCACCACCAAACTCACTCTCAACAACACAGCCTTTGATTGGTTCATAGCCATTATTCTCTCTCTGTGCTTTGGCACACACAAACACAAGTGAAGACAGTAATAACAGAAATCTAGTGAGAGAAAAGGAACGAATGATAGTGTCTTTTGGGGCCGTCGGCAATGTCAAGTGGAAAGTTTGAGAAGTTGTTCACACTGCTTCCTCTTCTGTCTTCCGATTTGAATTTATTGTCATTTTCTTCTATCAAGCAATAATTACTATTTTACTGTAATCTTATTCTAAGTAAATAATAGGTTAAAATACTTCGTTATTATTGTTTCTTACTAAAATATCAATTTAATCCTCTATTTTTATATTAGGTTCATATTTTTTTTTGTAAATTATTACCAATTAGGTCTTTTTTGTTAGTATAGAATTAACACAGTTAAGTAAGTGTCACGTGTCAGCTCTTCGTTTTTTGAATTTTTAAAATTTTTTTTAAATATTTATGCCATGTGTCACGTCTGTAGTGTGTCACGTGTCAATCTAATATGATGACACGTGTCAAATTATTGTATGAATATCAATTTGATCATCATATTTGTTAATTTGATTTGATTTTAGTTCCATTTTTTTTAAATTTTCAATTTCAAGCGCTCCAAATTTAGACCAAATTTTACTTTTATACAATGTTATGATTATTTTTATTAAAATTGATATTTTTATTAAATATTTTAATAATATTAATTGTATTTAATATTAAAATTTTAAATATATTTATCTTAATTTGTTATAAAATTGTTTTAAAATTTTACATTTGAATTTATAAAATTGTTATTTTGAAGCCAACTCTAAAAAACTGTTGAATATATAATGTTATACAAATATTTCGAGTATAAATTTATTAATCTATATATTTATAATTTTAAAATAAAATTTAAATAAAGTTTGATGTAAAATATAAATTTAAATAAATTAGTTATTGTTAAAAATGTGGATACATGTGGAAAACATGATTAAAATATTAATGAGACAATCGTAGATATCGGTAGTCATCATATTATAATTTAAATTTAAAAATATGATTAAAATACTAATATATTAATTTTTAATAAGTTATTTTTTAACAAATGGTTTTAAAGAAATCCTATTTTGAACTTTGTTTTTTTATGAATTAAATTTAGGATTAAATATGTTTTTGTTCTTTTAACTTTCAGTGAATTTTGGAATTAGTCCATTTTGAAACTTTGGACTAATTTAGTCATTCATCTTTCGAAATACATGGATTTAGTCCTTTTAATCAATTTTTGTTAAGTTTATTTGAAATTTCAAGCACGTTTCATAATAGTATTTGACTTAACATTAAATCAAAAATGTGTCAAACAGTATAAACAATTCAAATACAATCCTCAAATGCGTACGAAACATCAAATAAACCTAACAAAATTTGATTAAAATGACTAAATCCATGTATTTCGAAAGATAAATGACTAAATTGGTCCAAAGTTTCAAAATGGACTCATTCTAAAATTCACTAAAAATTAAGAGACAAAAAACATATTTAACCCATATATTTATTCTAAATATTATGAAGAATATTGCTTCTAAAAATTAAAATTATATCCTTCCTTAAGAACAAAGATCTTAAAATATTAGAATAGAGGGGATGAAAATAGCAAATAGTGGGGATGAAAATATGCTTCATGAAAAGGGTGTGACAATTAATCAAAAACATATTTTTTATTTTATCTTTTTTACGAATGCATTCACCTAGATGAAATTGGGTGTTAACAATATCCTTTGAAATTTTGAAGTAATAATTCTGTGATACAAACAAGCACTTTAATTGTTTAATTGTTTTTTTAGATATTTTAACATTATTTTTTATTGGTTTTTCTGTTAATTTTATTTTTGTATGTTTAATTATATTTTAATTTTTAGCAACATTAAAATATAGTTATTTTATTATTTAATTGTTTTTTAGCTTTTATTGTGAGCATTAAATAAAGGAGAATGTTAACCAGTATTTGGACACTATTAAAGATTAATTAATGCGCATGTGCGCATTGATTTACTATTTTTACACTGAAAATTACAATAATTAAATCCATTAATTAAAATAACGTAAATGCATATAACTGATTTGATAAAGACAGAAGTGTCATTTGAAATTTTAAGCAACTCTGATACAAATAAACACTTTAGAATTGTTAATGTCTCTACTAAAAGTTTAGGTAATTAAATTGTTTTATATTGCTAAATTTATGTATTTATAATTAATAATTTCAGATATTGAAATTTTTTTTTTAATACAAGAGATTTTGTTAAGTTAACAAAAATGTTGCAAAAGATTATGAGGTTAGAGAAAAGAAATTTAACGAAGTCTCAAAATGATACTTTAATTTTATTTTTTGTAAACTTTTAAAATGTTTAACACTATTTTTTTCTTAATTTTTATACTATTTTTTTAATTATATTTTAATTTTTAGCAACATTAAAATATTGTTATTTTATTAAACACATTTGTACAACACTTAAGGGTATTTTTGTCCTTTAAATAGAATAAAACTTCATTGATGGTTATTAGGTCATATTTTATTTATTATCACAATTAACTATGAACTTTAACAAGATTCACTATATATTAATTATTCTTAACCAATACTCTTAGGACACTGGTTAGCAAGACCCTTAAATAAAATATGGGTCTTAATAATCAATGTTCTAAGGACATTGGTTAAGGATAATTAATATGCATTGAATTTTGTAAAAGTTTATTGTTAATTGTGATATTAAATAAAATCTGACATGATTATATTTTAATATTGCTAAAAATTAAAATATAATTAAACATATAAAAATTTAAATTAATAGAAAAACCAACAAAGAATGGTGTTAAATGTCTAAAAAGTTAAAAAAGAAAAACAATTGAAATATGAGACTTCATTGAATTTCCTTCTTTGACTTCTCGATAACCTTTTGCAATATTCATGTTAGCTTAACCAAATCTGAATAAATAGACTATTTCAATAGGACAATCATACTATGGCTTCAATTCTGTGACTCTCACCCTTTACTTCCTGAGGTGAGTTAGTGTGGACCATTCATTAATGTGTCACTATCTTTTCCTTTGAAATAATCAATGACTCATACTAAGTCGTCAGAGAGTAAATGATGAGAGTAAAAAAATGGAAGTCATATTATAATTTTCATTTCAATATCTGAAATTATTAATTATAAATATACAAAGTAAGCAATAAAAAAAATTAATTATCTAAACTTTCAATAGAGACCTTAGAGATTTCAAAGTGTTTATTTAGTATCAAAGTTATTACTTAAAAATTTCAAAGGTTAATTTGTCGTTATAAAACGTGTGATATGCATTTATATTATTTCAATTAATGGACTTAATTATTCCAGTTTTCGATGTAAGAATGGTAAGACCAATGCGTATTAATGATTCCTTAATGGGTACCTTAAAGTTACTGGTTAGCATTCTCCATAAAATATTAAACATTTACGACACTTAGACATTTTAGTACTTTAGATAAAATAAAATTATATTAATGACCATTAGTTATATTTCCTTTAATATTACAGTTAATTATGAATTTTTACAAGATTCAATGCGTATTAATTATTCTTAACTAGTACCCTTAGGGCACCGGTTAACAAGACTCTAAAAAATATTACTGTGGTATTAAATATTTATTTATTTATAGAAATTTAGATGTATAATAAATTATAAATTGCAACAAATGAATAGTATATGAGATCCTTAGTGTAAATTATATATATATATCAGTGGTTTAAACAATCTTGTTTGGTTAAGATCCAAAAAATTATTTTGTTGATTTATGTAGTCCAGTTGTTTGCTTAAATTGAAAACGCTTATTCTATTTTTAAAATTGTAATTATAAAAATGCATTTGAAAAATATATTGATAGTATTAGTAATAAACAGCAACAACGTTTTAGTACGTACTTTACTATTTGTTTTGGGCTGATTTTTTTTCATTCAATCAAATTTGATTATCTTAAAATTTCTTTTTGTTAGAAATATTTTATTATAATTTAAAAAATAAATAATTAAAATAAAAATTCTATTGTTACTTATATTTTTATAGATATTTAATTTATGGATTAATGTTTTTAATGGCTAATGACTATATTCTTATTACTTTTACTTCTTTGTCTCCCTTTTCTATTTATAAATACCACCTAAGTGTATGGGAAAGACACAACAACAGAGACAACAAACACTAGAGTTTTTCTTAAGAGTGTTATTCTTTATTGTTTATATTATCTTTAAGACAGTGGTGTTCATAAGGTTCGGAGATCCTTCGCTGCACTCGATCAATCTGGCGGGTTGTTGTATCTTGAGAGAGAAACACATTTGATTTGGCGGGTTGTTGTATCTTGAGAGAGAAACACATTTGATTTGAAACACATATGATTGTGTATTTGTTTAGCCCTAGGGACGTTTTCTCTCTAAAAATAGCGCTATGCGTGCTTCAACCCAAGATATTTCTACTCCTTACCTTTTATCTTTTATTTTTTATTATTATTATAATTGTTGATCTCTTAATATTCATTGTTTTATATATTGTCTTAATATTATTATTGATTTAATAATTATTATTATATTATTTCATATTTATATTTAATCATTTTGTAACAGTTAACTAACAAGGATTCATGATTGTGGTCGTACCAATCACTACTCTAATTTTAACACACTTCATATTTAAATTTTCGCTATTATGATAGCTCTTTATATTTAATTTAGTTGAAAGTTCCTAACCTTTGAAACATATGAAGCAGCTAATATACATGTTATATTTAATTATAATTTTATTGACGGTGTGGAAAGCATAAAAAATTGTGACAATTTGTTGAATAACTATTTTGATGCTAATTACAATTAGATACATATCGAAAATTTAAAAGATTATATTAAAGTTAATTTTCTATCTCGGTGTATGCTTAAATTCATATGGAAAATTCGGAAATACGTATTAATACATACCCACTTATTTTTTTTCGAAGATAATAGTAAATTATAATAACAAATATTTTAATAATATGCCCAAGGTATAATTAACTATCTCGTTACTCAAAAACATAGTATATCCATGTCTATAAATAAACAGTTAAATGAATAGCTACATTATATAAACATAAAAAATAACTCATGGAATACGATGCACATAATTATATTTATTTTTAAATTTTTTTGAATAAGCACATGGTGAAATTATGTTAGGAAAAAGTCCAAGTGTGAGTCAAAAGTCTCACACTGAATAGAATAAACAAAGTTAAATGCTATATAAGAGTAAAGACCCATAACACCATTGTCTTAAGATTTTGGGGTTAAAGTGATATCAAATGTCTTATACGCGTAAGACTAATGTTATATAACCATATGAAACCACAATTTCTCAATAACTATAATCATAACCCATGTCTTAAGGTTTTACGGTTAAAATATGGAACCACAGGTCCACGAGTATAATCATAACGTATGGGATATTAACAAAATATTTTCTCATATTCACCATATTCATTGTTTTTTCCATAGTTTCTAAACCTGATCAAGCAGCAACAGTTTTTCTAGAAAGGTGTACAAAGAGACATGTTAAGACAATTGATTTGTATATTGTAGACAAGGGAATCCTATATTTTCCTGTCTCAAATAATCCCCTCAGAAATGGCCAATAACAAATAATCAAATAAACACTACAAAAAATCTCACCAATTCCACACTCGTTCTTGCTTTGAATTGCCACCACTGGTCGCGTTCCTAATAACCTGATAGTTATTGCTGACAAATGCAACAGCAAAATGGTAGTGCCTGGCAAGAAAACTAGGGATTCATCGAAGGTGTACCTGCCACCATCCTTGTCATCTCCAACATCATTTGTTGGAGGTAAATCTTTCTTTGTTATGTCAAATACAGTTTCAGACATTCCTAAAGTCTTGAGCAGGACACTCAGAAAGGCACAGAAACCAGCATTCATGGGTGTTATTCTTGACATCCTTTGATTATTCCACCATGCTTTTATTGATAACCCTTCTGCTAAATACACTGATACAGTGTATACCTTGTAAATTACAAGAATAGCAACTGGAATACACATTCCAAGGTCCTGAATTAAACACAATCCAAAGTTAATCTTCATATTATAAACCCTAAACCCTAAACATAGATATAAGCATACTACAAATTTAGGACTCTAGTAATAAAGTACATACACTTGGATTTGTGTTTTGTTTAAAGGTTGTTGTTGTTTGATTTGTTTACCTGTGGCAATAAATTGGAATTGGTGATGATGCAGTGTGCAAGAAGACATGCATAACATACTTCAAACGCTGGTAGCAGTCCCCAATTGTGAATCCACATATATGCTATGCACTGTCTCAAAGTAAGCTTATGAAAAAGGGTGCCAAAAATAGGACAGTGCTTGCTTACAAAGATCTCCAGCATCCCTGTGGCCCATCTCTTCTGTTGGGCCATTGTAGTTGGGCCACCTCCTGGAGCAAAGCCCGTGAAGGCAATTGGGTTTGGTGTACAGATTTCTGATCTCCAACCTCTTTCATGGATTGTCAGTCCAGTAAGCACGTCCTCTGTTAGGGATCCATATATCCAACCCACCTATAGTTTCCATCAAACCAATTTCTGCTTCAATTTCATTAATATATATGTATTTATATATGAAAAAAATATCAAATTATTTTAGTGTTAAAAAGTGTATTTTAAACATAATTTTTTAAAAACTGTAAGATCAGGTTTACACCGGAACATATTTCTAATCGATGTAAGACTTATGACGTAACAGAAGTAAACTTTATACGGTTATTTCTCATCCTTATTTGAATACCTGTTTGCCCCATCCTGTGCCATATTCATATCCACAACCAGCAACTTGGCTTGCTGCCTCAATAACGTTTGCAATATTAACAGCATTTGGTGAATATGTCCTTCCCTCCAATGCACAAGCAACTGACTTCATAAGCTCTTTTGAAGCTCCAAAATTTTGTTTTAAATCCTTTTCTGATATGCTGTTTCCTGAAAAAATTGCTGGAATGCGTAAGATAAACCATGGAAGCCATGGAAAATATTCTTAATATAGTTTTTAAAGGAACATCACACTTGAATTTTTACTTTTATATATACAGGATTAAAACACAAACTATATACTGAATTATAACATGAAAACATGAAAGTATGAATGTAACATGTACCCTTGTGAACGTGATCTGGAGAAAGACCATATATAACTTTTCTTCTATGGAAGCAGTTTGTTCCTGCGTAGAAAGGCCCTTGCAGCCCAGCTAATCCCGCTGCCAAGTACTGCATTATATAGAAAGAGATTTTCTTAGAAGTAATAAATTGACCTAACTTATATATATTGAAAAGGGTTTTTTCTTCTCTTCTGTAAAGATTAGTATTTAATTCCAATCACCTTAATCAAAATTGTCATCTGGTTTCCAAAAGGATCGTCCTTCAACGTAGCGTAGAATTGTTGGGGAAATTGGGCAAATGCAACTTCTTTTTGTCCTTTGGGATCAAGTAAAATGCACAATGCATGATGAACAATCTTTGGATTATTAACAATCATGTCACAGTCCACGTTCAGCATAAAGGGAGCATTGGTTATCAACCCAGAGACTCTTGTCTGAAATATAATTGTTGGACGTTGAATTACCAAAAAGATTATGAGTTTGGGATGAAAAGCATGGCAAAAAGATGAAGTGAGAGATTCACCATTGAGATATATCAGAAAAACAAAAAAGACAATAGTTTCTCACCAATACATTCATGGCACCAGCTTTGAAATGATGAGAATGTTTTGGCCTCTTCTCTCTAGATATATAGATCAAATGAGGTAACCCATCTTCAAGGTCTTCTTTGTTCTCCCATATAACCTTACAAATTCTTAGTATAAGTAAGCAGTGGTATTTTGTTTTAAACTAAAGTTAAATATAACATGCCAGGGTTTTGTTCATATATCTCATTGAGTAATAAAAATGTTATCTTAAAATTATAAAATATGAAAATTAATATATATAAAATAGAATTGATTTAAAAACAATTACATGACAAAAGAGAAGATATATAATAACAATTATATGACAGAGAAGATAAACATATATGATGCAGATGAATATAGAAACTATGAAATTTGTTTGATATTGTTGAATAGTTCAAGAAATGGCGTAAATAATTAATTCTATATATATATACCTTGATTATGGATGGATGATTTGTCCTCTCAGTGTTTGAAAAAACAGCAAAGTTTCCATGACTTGGATTTGATTTTTGGGATGCTTCCAATTCTATTTTTTGGCTAAGATCATCATACATATTCTGCCAACACACAACAAGACAACCATTTTGAATCTTTGTGGTCAGAGACACCATAACTTAGTTACTATTTTATTGATTTTAGTCTGTTGTTTGTCTTTAATTAATTATATACTCTCTATTTGGATTTTTTTTTTCAATAAAAATCAGATTAAAAGTTTAGAGAAAATGTAATCTACTAAGATTTTAAAATTAACGTAAATACGTTTTACTGTATTTGATAGAATTACCGAGTTTCGGAACATAACAAAAAACTTGTGATATGGTATTTAACTATATTTTAACATATTACAGTTTTTTTTTAAGATTAATTAATTACGATGAATATTTTCTAATGTTTTAGTATAAGATATATAAATATCACACTATACCCACAGTTTCATTCAAACCGGTGAGATTTTTTTTAACCTCTCATTCTCTTTTATATTAGTAGCCAAAAACTTGTATTTTTGGCATTACATATAATCTTTTCTTTATTTGTCGAATAATATAAATATTAGTAAAATAATTTATCCTATTTATCTTCCAATCTTACGTAGCTTCTCTAAGATTAACTTAGTAGACCAATCTTATCTTTATCAATTAAGATTTCGGATTTAATATTATTAGTTAGCAAAAATCATATTTTTAA
>Ga0214542_1000627_pt1 | contig 65696 bp, 54 predicted proteins | sample CNSS1metaG_FD_160096 | JGI IMG/M metagenome (GOLD analysis project Ga0214542, IMG submission 160096) | Root nodule microbial communities from cowpea collected in UCLA plant growth center, Los Angeles, California, USA - CNSS1 | ecosystem: Host-associated > Plants > Roots > Nodule | place: USA...
TGGATGGCACGACGGAGGCGGCGACGCGCGATGGCAGCTAGTCGGCGATGGAGCTAGACAGTGGTGGTGGTAGAGAGTGCAAAGGGTTCGCGCAGAGAGAACTGTGAGAGATGATGAATAGTGGAAATGGTTCACGAATTGGAAATTATAACAGGCTTTATGGCCTCGGTTCAATTAATAACCGAGGCCTAAAGTACTTACTGCCTCAGTCCAATAATAACCGAGGCCAAAACATCTGACGCTGGTGGCATTTTTGAAATTTTATAACATGCTTTATGGCCTCGGTTCAATTAATAACCGAGGCCTAAAGTACTTACTGCCTCGGTCCAATAATAACCGAGGCCAAAACATCTAACGCTGGTGGTATTTTTGAAATTTTGGTTACTGGATTGCCTAATAGGCTTTGGTTCGTTTGTAACCGAGGTATAAAACTACTTACTGCACCGGTTTTTAGGAGACCTGAGGCAAAAAAGTTCAAAAAAATTGCAAAAATGCCACCACCTCCTTATAGGCTTCGGTTTCACTATAACCGAAGCCTATAAGGCGAGTTAAAAAGTCAAATCTGCACTAGTGGTGGTGTCTCATTGGTTAGGATGTAATTCCACGATAGTTGCATGATGGTGCCTCATTGGTCAGGACGTAATTCCATGACCCCTGTTAGTGGGAGCTCATGGTGGTACCTCATTCTTAGGACGTAATTCCACAAAGTTCGTGGTGGTGCCTCATTATATAATTTAGTAAGGATTCAAGGTAAGGATTGCATCCTGACACTCTAAAGAGTTAGTTAGTCTCACGTAGAGCGTACTGACAAAAGTGGTGAGAGTGGTAGGAGGCCTTAGATCTTTGAAGGCTAATCTTGTGAGTGGTAGGGTGAAAACCATTGGCAATTGGCTCTACAGAGTAGTGGAGGCCACCACAAGTGCAAGCATCCGGTGAATCCGACTAATTATATGTATCCAAATAAGTCGTGTCTTGAGTCTTAGTGTATTGTTTGCAAGTCATCACATGCTTGGTGGATGTATGTATCGTTGGCTATATGAATTGTATGCAACGACATGATAAATCATTTTCTACTCTAGCTTACCTTTTCTGCTTGTTGTATGTTCTATGTGTGGTTTTCTCTCTTTGCGATGATCATTAATTTATTGATGGGAACAGATGCGAGAACTCCTCGTGGTCAACAAGGTAATGGAGACTCCGCTGCATAATCTATCTGTGTTGGATTTTCGCTGAATTGAGTTTTCTTTTAGGGCTAAGGCCCATGTATTGTCTTGCCTTTGGGCTTTATTTCTGAATATTGTTAGTCCCTTACTCTATTTTGTTATTGACATCATGGTGTGCCCTAGTTCATTTATGTTTCTTCTGGATAACTGTAAGAAGTAGTGACTTTATACTCCATGACTTGCTTCTTATATTATTTTGTGTGACATTTCATTTAATTAAGGTCATTACTTAAATGGGGTGTTACATGATTCAATTTAGTCCTTTAATTATTTAAATTGATTCAATTAAATCTTTTTCATTATATTGACGTTAAATTTTTTATAATTTATACATCAAATCACTTCACCTACAAAATAAAATTAATTTGAATAGTTACACTTTTTTGATGAAATAATTTGATATAATAATTTTAATGAAAATCTAACATCAATCTAACTAAACATAATTGAATCATTTTATAAAAGTAGAGGACTAAATTAAACCAGATAAAAACTAAGGATCTAATTGAATTTTCTATAAGAATTATAGGACTCCAAAAGTATTTTAGCAAAAAATTAACTTCGTATTTGTGTGAAGTTTCCTAGTTAAGTATATCATCATTATCATATTTTTCTTTATAAAATTTCCATTTTCAAATTCATCATAAGTTTCAAATATTGAGTGAAGAAAATGGTTGCCCTCAAGCCGTAGATGACACAACTAAGCAGCCTCTAGACCTAAACCTATAACACCCTCTCGATTCCAGCAAATCCTAGATGATCGTCATGTATGTCGTATGGTATGTTTAAACATTTAGATTTTGATCAAACTCCTACCTCTTCCTTCTCATGTTTTATCAAGTTATGCTAGATCTAGAATTTGGTGGAGTTGACCCTAAAATCAAGGGATATAGGTCCAAAACCCTTTTTACAATAGAGACCACTATCAACAAACCCTTACAATTAGTTTGTTATAAGGTGAGTCATGTTCCTAACTATAGATTTGTGAATTACATTTGTGTTTGGATCGGTTGATATAAGCGGAAATGCGAGCGTGAAAATGCAGAAAAAGTGAAAAAATAATGTTTCTTAATTTTGAAGAAAAAGGTGAGGAAAGTTCATAACCAGAGCCGTGTAGTGTTCTAATTGCCCTCCATTTTCTTAGATGCAATATACAACTTCGCTTTTTCACATGCATGGTACAAATTCTTTCTCATGGAAAGACACACGTAGTCCTGAAATTAGAGAGAGGGAAGGAGTGCACTTGAAGAAAAAATGATTTTGAGCACATGGAGAATCGATTCTCTTCTTTCTGATTTTGAAAGAATAGGTTCTTGTCTTATTTTAACTCATAGGGAATCAATTCTCCTACACTTCCATTACTTTGTCGTGGGTGACTTGTGGTGGTGGTGGGTCCTATTCTTGGTGGCCTGACACATATTTAAGGATGGAGAGCATGATCAGCGTCGTGGAGGGAGGAGAGTTGAAAGAGGAAGTCCTGGTGTCACGAGAGGACCTTCAAGTGGTGCTGGTTCTCGAGGAGGTGGATCGTGTGATAGAGCTTCTTGGCAATGGAGACTAGGGATTCAGGGGAGAGGACGATGCAAGAGAAGGAAGGGGATATGAAGGTATAGGCAACCACACCACCACATGTATGTTAGCACTTTGTTAGACAACAACTCTATAATCTTGTGAACAAACTTTATTCACCTTTTGTGTTGTTGTTATTCATACAATACATTATATTTATAGACCCACATTTCCTCACCATTGTACTCTCAACAACTATAAACGGCTATAAATGGCTAACTTATTAACTACCTAGACTCCAACGGCTAGTGCATTAACCACTCACAACGGCTAGTTTCTTACAATGGCTAGTTACCCATAGTGGTTAATACATTTAAGTTTATTAAAAACCCAACAAAACTCCCCCGTAAACTTAAATGCTTCTTTTATTCTCCATCTTTGTTCCTTTATTCTTCATCACGACTTCCAACGTGCAATAAATCTTCCCACATTGTGCTTGTCCCTTTCATGAATAGTTAAGTTCTTCGCTTTCTTCATGACTGACTTCCCTTTCACTTTATCTATGGTTAACCTGTACTTCGCTTTTCCTGTGGCTAACTTGTTCTCTACTCTCTCAGTTTTTTCATCCTTACTGGCAAACTTGTTTTTCTCTTTGGCCGACTTGTTACTCATTGGGTTCTTTGTCTTTGTGGCCGACTTGTCGTCAACTGAGTTCTTATCAATAGGCCGACTTCCTTTTGAATGATCAGACCACACCCACGTATTATTGTGCTCAATCTCCTCATCCATTTCAAGTCACCACTTCTCATCTTGCACCTCCAGTGCAGCTCTCAGATCCTTCTCAACTTGTAACTGTTCTTGCAAACTTGAAACATCTTCTTCAAAGTCCAAGTGCCGCTTTTGCAAAGCATGTTTCCTTCTCTATAAGCTTGCTTGTAAAATTAAATTGTCTCTAACCTCCTTTTCAATACTCTGTTGCAAGTCTCTTTTTTTAATCTCTAACCTTTGGATTAGAAGTTCTTCTTCTTCAAATTCTCCATGCTACTTGGTCTTCTTGTCGAGTTCACCACTTGCTTATGCTCGGCTCCTGAGCTACACGTCATCATCAACAATGTCGCTTCTTCTTCAACATCTTTTGTGAGGTTGATCGTCTCTTCCTTTCTACTTTCAGATCTACAATCTTTGGAAAAATGTCCGGACTTACCACAACTGAAACACTTGCCTGAGTAACAGTCCTTTGCATAATGACCATACTTGCCACACTTGAAACACTCAACATTTGAGTTACTTGATTGACCTCCTCTCCATGGACCTCGTCCTCTTCCGTGCCAATTTTGTTGACCGAATTGTTCTTTCTCTTCTTGTCCTTAGCTTCTACCACCAAGATCGCTTCTTATACCTCCTCGATATCGTCCTCTACCTTGAGTGTTTTGAGCTTTCTCATCTTTAATTGACATCTTCGTTTGGAGTAATTGATCAAGTGGCTCCCGCTTCTTCTTCTTTCGTTGTTCGTGTGCTTCAAGAGATCCTTCAAGCTCTTCAACCGTGAGCTTTGATAGGTCCTTGGACTCCTCAATCGCACACACCACATTCTCGAAGTTGTTTGTCAATGACCTCAAGATCTTCTCCACAACTCGGCTAGCGGGTAACGTCTCTCCATTTCTAGCAAGTTGGTTCGCCACGGTTTCAACTCGAGTAATGTACTCGGCTACTCCTTCGGTCTCTTTCATCCTCATGCTCTCTAATTCACCTCTAAGTGTTTGAAGTCGCACTTGCTTCACTCGGTCATCTCCCTTATATGCCTTCTCCAAAATATCCCACGCTTCTTTTGAAGATTTGGCACTTGCAATCTTCTCAAAGCCAGACTCATCCATAGCTTGGTACAAGATGTACAAAGCTACCTTGTCTTTCACACGTGCGTCTTTCAGAACTTTCAACTGGGCATTTGACCAACCTGTAGTGTTGGTAGGTTCATCGAAACCATCTTTAACAACCTTCCAATTTTCTTGGGATCCAAGAAGGGCCTTCATTTTGAGACTCCAATTGTCATAGTTGACAGCCTTTGTCAACTTGGGCAGGGAAATACTATTTGTAAGACTGGCCATCTCACTTTCTTTTTTTCTCAAACACTTAGCTCTCTTTTTCAAGCACTCAAGCTCTTTAGCTCTCTCTCTCTTCCACTCAAACACTCAAGCTAACTAGCTCTGATACCACTTTGTTAGCACTTTGTTAGACAACAACTCTATAATCTTGTGAACAAACTTTATTCACCTCTTGTGTTGTTGTTATTCATACAATACATTATATTTATAGACCCACATTTCCTCACCATTGTACTCTCAACAGCTATAAACGGCTAACTTATTAACTACCTAGACTCCAACGGCTAGTGCATTAACCACTCACAACGGCTAGTTTCTTACAACGGCTAGTTACCCATAGTGGTTAATACATTTAAGTTTATTAAAAACCCAAAAATGTAAAGCCATGCAAGTGAAGAAGACCTCACTAGTTCACACACTATATAAATATTAGTTTGTCTTTCTTTTCTTCAAATAAATATGTTATATAAACAATATTTATAATAATAATAATCATAATTATAATAATAATAATAATTCATATTTCATTTTAATGAAATTAACACTAATTATATTTTATTTTAAATTACTTTTTTGACTAAAGACAAAATGATAATCTTTTATTTTTATTAATTAAAATATTTTTTTTATTTATGAATTTATCACGTCACTTATTGTAAGGTCTACTTTTTATGTCCCTAATGTTTAAGGGCCTAACCTATTATGTTGAGCTTAAGGCCATCCCATAGGGTGCCCCAAAACCCTTTTCCAGCCCTAACCCTCTCATTTTGCTGTATTTCCAGAAAATTGCTCCTCTCCTCCCTTTCATAGCTGAAACACAGAGCTTTACTAGGGCACAATCGGAACACCCACTGTTCCACTCGAACGTTTTCTCCGGGTAATTTGAGCTTAAACTTTAACCCTTCCTTTCCATTCCAGTCTCTGGGTTCTACCTTGGGTTGAATTTGAAACATTATGCTAGCCTCTATGCGTCTATTTTCCAATTTCCTGCACTTGTTGGAGTTACAATACTCCTCTCTTCCCCTAGGTTCACTTTGCTTACGTTTTAGCTCCACTCCAGGTAAGGAAAGCTAGGGTCACTATTTTTAAGTTCTTCTGCATGTTTAGTTTGTTTTACGTTATGGGTGATTGATATACATTATTGGATGTGTGATAATACATAGTTTGTGCTCATGGTGTTGTTTGAATCTAGTTTGGCACGTGTGAGAGCAGGTGGGTTCTGCTGAACTTGCCCAGGCGAGCTGGGTGGTTGCGCAAAACGAAAAGCTCTCGCTTAAGCGAGGAGCTCTTGCCTGAGCGAGAACAACAACAATTCATCCCCCTCTCTATTTCGAGGGCTCACCTAAGCGAAGGCCACTCGCCTGAGCGAGAGTAATCTCGCTTGAGCAAGATGGGCTAGCTTGAGCGATACCTTAACGTGAACTCTGTTGCAATCTCACCCAGGCGAGAGCTGGTAGCTTGAGCGAGGGGTTCTTCTCGCTTGAGCAAGAGCTTCTTAGCCTGAGCGAGATTGACAGACTTGATTAGATAAATGTATGTTTCTAATGATTGGTTGGTTTGTTGCTTTAAAAAGTTTATGTATGATGCCTTGTATGTTCTATATGATATAATGGGACTGAAACTGATGAGCTTGGTATGAGTAAATGCATGAATCATGGTTGGTTGGTTGGTTGGATGTTGGCATGAGATTGTTATGCTTGATAAATTTGTGGTTGGTTGGAGAGACATGGTTGTGGTATGAGATTGACGTAATTCCATGAAACTCTTGGTGAGATTTCATGGTGGTGATGGATGTGACGGACATAATTCCATGAATCTTTTGGTGAGATTTCATGGTGGTGTCGTAGTATATATAATTAGGTAAGGACTCAAGTAAGGATTACTTCCTGGAACTCTAAAGAGTCAGTTAATCTCACATAGAGCTGACCAACTTAAATGGTGTGAGTAGTAGGAAGCCCTAGTCTTTGGCAGGATAATGGCCTTAGATGTTTGAAGGCTAACCTTGTGTGTGGTAGGGTGAAACCCATTGGCAATGGCTCTGTAGAGCAATAAAGGCCACCACAAGTGTAAGCATCCAGTGAATCTGACCAATTATATGTATCCGGATAAATTAAGTCTTAGAGTCATATTGTTTGTTTGCTATCACATGTTTGGATGATCAATGCGTTCTTGATTTTATATTGCATGTTTAATTGTATGAGAAAAATCTTTTTACTCTAGCTTACCCTTCTTGCTTGTGTCTGTCTTCTTGTGTGATTTTCCTTTTTGCAATGATCATCAATTCCTTGATGTGAGCATATATGGGAACCCCTGGTGATCGCAGTGATGATGGAAATGTAGCAACGTAGTGGTCATGCGTTGATGTTGAGCTCATGTTTGGAGGACTTTTGTAGTTTTGTAATCCCTTGCTTATGAGCAAGCCCTTTTGGATAATTGTGAACTTTTGTATTATGTTCTTGGCATTGTGTAGTGCCTTTTTTTTCCTTTTGGTATATTTGGATGATTGTAAAATCCTTTATACTATGAGCCTCGTGCTCTTTGGGTATTATAAAGTATGTGATGTTTTATTTAATTATATTTATCTATTAAATGGGATGTTACACTTACTAACTTTTATAGACGATAATCTCAAATCTTTTTTTCTTAATCCAAACAATTTCACCTTCACCTCATTTTTTCCTTCAAATCTACTCAAATTCACTCCTCCAAATCCATTTTCAAATCCAATTGCATTAATTTTTACGTTCTTTCTCTTTTAGAGTGATTATTACAACTTTCTCCTACTTATATGTCAATATGTATTCCAAGGTGTATATTTCTTCTACCGCATAAAGAGTACCTGCATAAGGATTAAAAAAAAGTATTCAATGCATTATCAATTCGAGTTTTCAATCACGAACATATCATTCGTAAGCCATCCACCATCATAAGATATGTAACAGAAAGGAAAGCCTAACAAAAGGCTAACAGAAAGCTATATCTAATACTAACCTTGGACTTTAGTGGGGAATAAATTGATGACAAAGACTAATTAAGTTAAGAATTACTCGAGCTTTTAACCTTTTTTTTGTGCTTTTCTTTTTCTTTAATTACCTTTGATACTACATTAAACCAATTAAGTTGTACGTAATTGCCAAGGGAATCTACACAATTTGCAGACTATTGCTGAGAAAAAGAAAAGAAAATCAAAGTTGTAATTTAAGGGAAGATAAAATAGTGAACCTTGGAGGGTTGATTTTGTTGTTGAAGTTCTCACACTATTTAAAAATTTGGCCAACAAAATTTTTCCATTAAATGAACTTTCTCAGTTAACAATTTTCGTTGTTTTCCCTTTATTAAAGTGAAAAAGTCTAGTCAAAGGGAAAACATAACCATTCCTTTCTTGTGCAGATTCCTACTTACATCATACAATGTTCAGAGTATATACAATTTTTTTATATTTGTTAATATAGTCTGTTAATATAACTTCTATTACGCTAGTTTAGTTCCTATGCTTGCCTATATTAAGGCCTCCTCTCTCTATATCAATTCACTTAGATAATATACCATGTAACGCTCTTTTTCCTTTCTCTGTCATAATCACAACATGGTCTCCAGAGCCTGATTTTTTTTTTTCTCTTCACCAATGACTTCTACAAGCACAACCCAATCTGAAACTGCCTCGATGCCTTCTTCTTCGTTCTCCCTTCATTTCTTCTCCTCCACCCTTAACATCAAGTTAGATAAAGAAAATTTTCTGGTTTGGGAGAATCAAATCCTAGCAACCATTTACGGGTTACAATTCTTCCATTTTCTTGATGGCATTCCACTTCCACCGAAGTTCTTGACGCAAATTGCAAAAGAATCCTCCATTATCAATCCTGCATATGTTCACCATCAACAGCAAGATAACCTCATTGTGGCTTGGTTATTGGGCTCAATGTCGCCTCCTATGTTAACAAAAATGGTAGGTCTATGTACGTCAACCGCTATTTGGCAAAAATTAGCATTCCATCTCCACCGAAGTTCTTGACACAAATTGCAGTAGAATCCTTCATTGTCAATCTTGTAAATATTCATCATCAACAACAAGATAACCTCATTATGGCTTGGCTATTTGGCTCAATGTCGCCTCCTATGTTAACAAAAATGGTAAGCCTACATATGTCAGCCGTTATTTGGCAAAGATTAGCACTCCACCTTCATCGAAGTTCTTGACACAAATTGCAGCAGAATCCTCCATTGTCAATCCTGCATATGTTCACCATCAACAACAAGATAACCTCATTGTGGCTTGGCTATTGGGCTCAATGTCGCCTCCTATTTTAACAAAAATGGTAGGTCTGCGTATGTTTGCCGCTATTTGGAAAAAATTAATGATATACTTTGCAAGTCAATCCAGAGCTCATGTCAAAAAGATGAAGCTTCAACTGAAAGTGTCCAAGAAAGATCGTTCCATATCAACGTACATTCTTGAATTCAAGAAAATCATAGACTCTTTAACTGCCATCGGATCTCCACCTTTTGATATTGAAACCATCCTTGATGGATTGTCGGATGATTACAATGGGTTCGTTATGTCCATCCTCTCAGGCATAAAACCCTATATTGTTGAAGAATTAGAAGCATTGCTTCTTGCGCATGAGGAACGTCTGGAGGAACACAAACAAGTTGATAATGTCTTTCAGGTCAATGCCACCACATCTTCTTGGCATTCTTCCACTTGTGGCAGGTTTCAAGATCGTGCTGGTCGACAACGATTGTATCAAACATCTTCTGTACGTAGAGGTCGAAGCTTAAAGAACAACTCCTCCCATTCAAAAACTTCTTCATCGCATCATAATTCAAATACGCATCTTCAGTGTCAACTCTGCGTGAAATATGGGCACACTATAGCTTCATGTTGGCATTGCTTTGATCAACATTTTCAATCACCTATCCAATTACATAACTCTAAGTTTCTCCTTCCAATATTGATATTTGTGATCAATTGTCTTTTGTCTCTACTATGCCTCAATCTCCTTGGTACCCCAAGTGACTCTTCAAACTTCACATCTATGGCATGCACGCATGGGCCATGCTACTCTTCAAACTATAAAAAGAATTCTACAATGTTCTAACATTTCTTTTAACACTAATTCTATTTTCTGCAACTCTTGTGCTATATCTAAGATACATCAACTACCGTTTACTACGTCTAACACAGTCTACACACACCCACTAGAATTAATCTTTGTTGACATTTGGGTCTAACACATGTTTGCTTTGTTAACAACGATAGGTAGTACATTTCCTTTGTTGATGCTTATTCTAGATCCACGTGGATTTTTCCATGCTTCATTCAAAATCACAATCTTTTGACATCTTTATTAATTTCAAAATCATGATTGAAAATCAATTAGGTATTTCTATAAAAGCCATTCAAATCGATAATGCTCGTGAATTTATACATTTTTTATATGTTCTTAGCTAAGTTTGGCATCATTCATCGTTATACCCATCCTGATTCTCATCCTCAAAATGGGATTGTTGAAAGGAAGCACAGACACATTGTTGAGACTAGTTCGAGTTTCCTTGCACATGCATCTATGCCCTTAAAATACTGGGATTTTGCTTTCAAAGCTGGAACTTTGGTTATAGATAATTTATCCACATTTGTTCTTCAATATAAAACTCCTCATGAAATCCTTTATCATCATCCACCAAAGTTTGAATTGTTTCATGTTTTTGGTTGCACTTGTTTTCCTCTTTTATGTCCATACGATAAGCATAAATTTGATTTTAAATCCCATACATGTTTGTTTCTTGGATATTCTATAACAAGAAAGGCTACTTATGTCATCATCCAAATGGTAAGTTGTATACATCCATGATGTTATTTTTAACGAAAATGAATTTCCCTATAAATGTGTACCCAATATGTTTGCACCTCAATCTTCCATTCTTGTGTCTGGTGGTGATGCTTCTTCGTCAACATTACTTCTTGTTCCCACAACCTCGCATCAATCACATAATCATGTTGCTCCATCAAAATCATTTATACCATGCATGCCTTCTCCTTCATCTTCTTCAGAACATCCTTTAGTCTAAGAAGATGCAGTGTCCCATACTCAAGACTCTTCTCCATCTTCTGCATCCTTGAATTCTGACGCATCCCAGGCTTAAGCTTCGATTGATTTTATGGCCTCCTCCTCAACAAACACTCTTTTTAACATGCATCCTGTAATATCCTGGTCGGATATTACTAATTTAAATAAAATAAAATAGAAATAAATAAAAACTTGCATTTATAATAAGTTATCTTCCCAAAACACGATACATTAAAAACCTTTATCACATTTCCACGTAATTCAAAATCCATAAAAGAAATATAAATGTCATACGAGTTCCAAGTATGTGAAAATAAAAGTTTACAAAATCATGAAAATTCGTAAAATCATAAATTTCCATGAAACGATTTCCCACGCTAGCCCCTCTTCGGCACTATGTCTCACCAGCATCATCTGCAACATCATTTGCTCTCATGTAACGAATTACACGATCATCGCCAAACACAAGCAGATAGGATGAGCTAACAAACAAATTTATAAACAATTTAAATATATATGCATATATCCATCAAAGGAACTTTATCCTTTGATTCCAGGCCATATGACCACCACCATGTTATCCATGTTCTACGTCTTTAGATGATAACCTCAAGATATCCTTTGCTGCCTCCACCTACAAGCCACAACTTGTAGAACATGTGCAGGAAACCTACTATGGACCACACTCTGTAACGCATGTGGTGTTCCCAATACGAACCATACTTCGTATTTGTTCCAAGACTACCAAACTCGCCAGCTAACATTGAGGAGGGCAATCTTTCTAGACCCATCTATATGAGCCACAACTTGCACACTCACACCAGCAACACTTGCCAATCCGAGCCACAACTAAAGGAATGCTCGTGTTCATCCGCCATCCCGAGCCACAACTCAAGAGATATCATTTTGAGCCACAACTCAGGGAATGCCATGTGTTTATCCTCTATCCCAAGCCACAAATCAAGGGATACCATTCTGAGCTACAACTCAAGGAATGTCACAACAAAGTCCATCCTTAAGTAGAGATGTCAAAATGGGTTTCAACCCGTGAGCCAACCCGACTCACCACGGGTTCGAGCCGAGTTGAGTTGAGAAAAATTGAAGTTTTTTAAAGGTGGGTTGAACTTAACCCGGCTCACTTAACCCATGGGTTAAACGGGTTCGAGCTGGGTTGAAGGTGGATTGACTCATTTAACCCACAAACATTTTTTTACAATTTTTTTAAATTTTTTTAATAATTATTTACTACTCCTATCATATATGTTCACAATTTCATATTTTTAAATGCTAGAATGTTGCTCAATAATATTTAAATGGTTTGAATGTTTAATTAATTTGATTGTCAAGTTATATATATTGATACTTTAATCTTTAACTATAATCTTTATAGTAAATTACTCAAGCAACCCTCTTATAAACAATTTTTTATAAATTAGCATGACAAAAATATATAGTTTTTTTTATTTATATTTTGTTGAATAGCATGACAGAAAATGTGTAATATTAGCCATGTTTTCTTAGACTATATGGATACTTTCTTGGAAATAATTCATCATATATTGGTGGTGAGCATGATCAAAACATTGGTTCTTGATTTTACTATGATTGTCATCTCATGGATTACTTAAAAATTTATATTTAAATATTTGAATACTAAAAAATAAATAAATAAATATTTTTTTATGTGGGTTGGTGAGCCAACCCACTTAACCCAACAACCCGTGGTGGGTTGAGCCGAGTTACAAAATTTCTGGCTCACCATAAAGTGAGTCGGGTTGGGTTCACTCATTTTCAACCCGGCTTGTGGTGAGCCAACCCGTGTGAGCCGGGTTGGCTCACTTTGACATGTCTATCCTTAAGATATAACCTAAAACCTTGTAGACCATGCACATCCAACAAGAAGCAAGCCACAAGACGTGTAAAACTCTAAATCTCATTATGCACATGAAGCTACTATTCCAAGCACATCATACCAATACTTGACCATGGACCTAGGATATACATGCTTTCACAAACATGCTCGCTCGTGGTTCTGTCTCTACGAACCTCTTGTCTTGTAGTCCAACTCTATGGACCTCCCCACCCATAATCCAACACACATGATCCAAAAACTATGAACCTTCTCTCTCATAGCAGCCCTCAAGTGTGAGCATGAAACATACGAACCTCCCTGCTCGTATCCTCACACGAGAGCATCATCATATGAACCTCCCCACTCATATGAATTTTAAGATATATTGCTGGCACTACTCATTTTGGCATCCGTTTCACACCAAACACAAATTTTACTCTTTGTTGCTTTGCAGATATTGACATGGGTTCAAATTCTAGTGATCGAAAGTCAACTTCGGGTTTCTGCATATATCTTAGATCGAATCTCATCACTTGGTCGTCAAGAAAGCAAGTAGTTTTTTCTCCCAGCACCACTAAAGCAGAATTTCGCAGCATTACTTCTGCTACAACTGGACTCTCCTAGATGGTTTCTCTTCTTGAAGAGCTCTCCCTCTCTCCTCCTACTCCTAATATATATTTCGATAATCTTGGTGCAGTGTTACTCACTGCCAATCCCATCTTTCACTCCAAAACCAAGCACTTTGCTTATGATATCCACTATGTCCATGATCATGTTCAAACATATTCTAGCCCAGCTTCAACTTGTAGATGCTCTTACGAAACCTGTCCCGAGAGGTAACTTTCAAAAATTTCGTGATAAACTTAGGGTTGATAGCTCACAACCTACACCCTAAGTTTAGGGGGGTGTGTTGAAAGTATATATAGTTATGTTATATCGGTTAAGGAAAATGATATATTGACAAACATTATTTGACAACTTCTCTCACTACCTGACGTGGCAATGTTTTTTGAATTTTATTTTTTTTTTGCACAATTTCCACGTTGGTCATGCTTGAGAGCGAGAGAGAAAGGGAGGTTGATTCATGACAGAAGTGGGTGAAGGGCAAAGAGAGAGAGAGGCGTGGAAGTCGTGAGAGAAGTGGAGAGCAGTTTGTTCTTTCTCCATCCCCAAGTTTGTTCTTCCTCCTTACCCCAAGTTTTTTCTTCCTCCATCTACGAAGTGTCTTCTTCGTCCACCCCCCTAAGTTTCTTCTTCCTCCATTCCCCAAGTTTCTTGTCCTTCATTTTCGAAGTTATTTTCCGACAGGGTTCATCATTTCCCCATTGGTGGAGCAGAAAAAGTATGGGGTTTACCCACTGCAACAAATTTGTGGTATTCGCTGATGTTTGTAGAAATGAGGCATTTTTGTTTCCCTTTTTAGAGAATATTTGATAAAGTGTGGACTTTTTTGTAACAGTGTTATTCAAGAGTGGAAGCAGAAGGTCAGTTGTAGAAAATAATCACTCTAAAGCATAATCTAAAAGATTGGTGTTTCCAGTTTATATGCGAAGCAGTGGGTTCGTAAATGCGAACCTGTATTTTTCTGCATTACTTTGTTATCCTTCACCTTATACCAACCCACCTCATCCACGAAGAAAACATGTTAAATTCTCAAAATTTAAGGGCTACTACTTTCATATGGGTGAGGGAAAACAATGTAATGCAGAAAAGTGCAGGTTCGCACTTACGATAACCCTGCTTTGCACTTAAACTGGATGTTTTTCATATGCAATACGTATGGCACAATCTGCAAAATTTAAAAATATAATTCCTTAGTACTTGGTGTGAGTTAACTTTATTAATGAAGTGTATAAATTACTCACACCACCAACGGGATACTTAGAAGCCAAGTGAAGAATGGGAAAGATTTTGTTCAAATCATTTAACATAGGTTAGCATAACTACACACCTTGGTTTGCACTTAAATCGAGGATGAGGAGTGACACAACCATCTATTGAAATGGGTTAACCTTATACCAACCCGCCTCATCCACGAAGAAAACATGTCAAATTCTCAAAACTTAAGGGCTACTACTTTCATGAGGTGAGGGAAATCAATGTAATGCAGAAAAGTGCAGGTTCGCACTTACGATAACCCCACTTTGTACTTAAACTAAAAGTTTTTATTATGCAATACGTATGGCGCAATCTACAAAATTTATAAATATAATTCCTTAGTACTTGGTGTGAGTTAACTTTATTAATGAAGTGTATAAATTACTCACGCCACCAATATGATACTTATAAGCGAAGTGAAGAATGAGAAAAACTTTGTTCAAATCATTTAACGAAGGGTTAGCAGAACTGCACACCTTGGTTTTCACTTAAATCCAGGATGAGGAGTGACACAACCATCTATTGAAATGGGTTCACCTTATACCAACCCACCCCATCCACGAAGCAAACATGTTAAATTCTCAAAATTGAAGGACTACTACTTTCATGAGGGCGAGGGAAAACAATGTAATGCAGAAAAGTGCAGGTTCGCACTTACTGTAACACTGCCTTGCAGTTAAACTAGAAGTTTTTATTATGCAATGTGTATGACACAATCTGCAAAATTTATAAATATAATTCCTTATTATTTGATGTGAGTTAACTTTATTAATGAAGTGTATAAATTACTCACGCCACCAACGAGATACTTATAAGCCAAGTGAAGAATGGGAAAGATTTTGTTCAAATCATTTAACGTAGGTTAGCAAAACTGCACACCTTGGTTTGCACTTAAATTCGGGATCACGAGTGACAGTACCCTTTCTTGAAATGGGTTCACCTTATTACATTCCACCTCAACCATGAACCACACATGTTAAATTGTAAAAACTTAATGGCCACTACTTTAATGAGGGTGAGGGAAAACAATGTAATGCAGAAAAGTGCAAGTTCGCATTTACGATAACACTGCTTTGCACATAAACTGCAATTTTTTTCGTATGCAAGACGTATAGCACAATCTACAAAATTTCTCGTTATAACTTCCTGTAAGGTCACTTAATTAACAAACTTTATAAATTATTGATGCCACCAAGGGGACTGTTGAAAGGGATACCTTATAAAGAAAGTCAACCATGGAAAAAATTTTGTTCAAGCGTAGGTTAGCAGAACCCAAATCATTGCTTTGCACTTACATGTGGGATAACAAGGGACAAAACCATTTCTTTAAATGGGTACACCTTATTTCAACCCACTTCAACCATGATGCATATATGTTAAATTCTCAAAACCTAATGGCTACTACGCACACCACGGTGAAGGATAACAAAGTAATGCAGAAAAATGCAGGTTCGCATTTACGAACCCATTGCTTCGCACATAAATTGGAAACACCAATCCTGTAGATTCCGCTTTAGAGTGATTATTTTCTACAACTGACCTTCTACTTTCGCTCTTGAACAACACTATTACAAAAAAAAATCTACACTTATCAAATATTCTCCAAAAAGGGAAACAAAAATGCCTTTTTTTCCACAAACATCAACGAATACCACAAAAATTTGTTGTAGTGGGTAAATCTAATACTTTTTCTGCTCCACCAATGGGGAAATGACGAACCCCATCGGAAAATAACTTCGAAAACGAAGGAACAACAAACTTAGGGAATGGAGGAAGAAGAAACTTAGGGGATGGACGAAGAAGACACTTCGGAGATGGAGGAAGAAAAAACTCGGGGAAGGAAGAAGAACAAACCTAGGGATGGAGAAAGAACAAACTGCTTTCCACTTCTCTCACGAGTTCCACTCCTCTCTCTCTCCTTGCCCTTCGCCCACTTCTATCACGAATCAACCTCCTTTCTCGCTCTCAAGCATGGCCAATGTGGAAATTGTGCAAAAAAAATTAAAATTCAAAAAACAGTGCCATGACAAATAATGGCTGTCAATATATCATTTTCCATCTGTTAATATAGTTTCTATAACGCCAATTTATTTAGTTCTTAAGCTTGCCTATTAAGGCCTCTCTCTGTATCAATTCACTAAGATAATATACCATGCAATATTTTTCCTTTTCTCTCTCTCAAAATCACAACATACAACAATAGTGAGAGAATTCAACCACTTGAAATCCCCGAGAAGAAAGAAACAACGTCATACATACTGAATAATCGTCTGAAGTAGCGTTAAAATACATTAATCGGATGAGTGAGAATTGGCATCAGAGTGAAATGTGGAAATGAAATGCAGAGATTGAGAATTGATAAGAGAAAAAGGTACCCTTTACGAAGAAGATGCATGGAATGCAAACCAAGCTCACGAAGTAGAGTGTTGAACTTGTAGTAATCGTTTTATATAACAAATCTTCCAAACTATATTTTTTTTCATAAAATAACATTCTATCTAAAACTTTTCCAAAAAAAATCATTCTCAATTTATTAATTTCAATGTATGTTTTAATACAATTAATATATTATTCTAAAATGTCCACTTTTAAATTAATATTAACTATTTTAATGTTATACTAACATTAATAAATTAGTAAATTTATTGTTACTAATTTAAAATATGTTATAAATTTATAATTGAGACAAAAGAATTTGGTTTACAGTTTTACGAATTTTAGTTACAGCAAAGTCAATATCTAAATCTAGATAATAGAGATAAAAAATTTAAGTTTTTAATAATACGATAATTAAAAACGTAAAAGTTAGTTTTTAATTGTATTATTTTTATTGATTTAAATTTTGTCTCTAAAATAAATTAAAAATGACTAAAACATAATTTTCAATTACATCTTCACAAGACACTAAAAATATTATTTTTAAATAAACATATATCTTTTTAATAATCTCTAATTACTAAAAATATAACATCTAGTGATGCTTAATAATTTTTAATTCATAAAATAACTTTTAATTTAATCACTATAATGATTAGTTATTATTTTTATTTAATTAATTTTTTATGGTACTAGTAACAATTTATTAAAATAATATTATACAGTAAATTCATGGTAGAATATTATATATATATATATATACATATATATATATATATATATATATATATATATATATATTAAAAAAAATATTTTATTATGTAAGTACTTTAAAAAATTTAATTGAGTAATTAATTATTTTAATTTAATAAATTAAAATAATATTACTTTTATATGTTATATTGTTTTATTATAATTAGTAACTAAATTTTAATTGATAATAATTAATGATTTAAGTTATAATATTATTAATTATAATTCTCAAATAATATAGTAAAATAATTAAATGCACCTATTGTAATGTCTAAAATTAGATATAATGACATCCGTTTACCAAGATATGCTGCAATGTAATCAAACCGACACTTCCACACAAGAAATGGAGAAACAAAATACAAGTATTAGAGAATGCACTTCATAGATGGAAGGAATAATATTTTATACATGAAATCAGCCCAAATATAAAGGGGCAGAGGTTTTCTTCCTGCACCCCTAATATTTCTTCTGCACTTCCAAATATTCATCTCCTTCCATTTATGCCCTTGAAAAATTAAATAAATGAAAACAAAAGTCAATTAGGTAATTAATCAATTATGAAGTGACATAAGTAGTTGGTTGCCTTAATTAATTTATAGTGTTTGTATATATGTACCCGTTGCACCCCTAAGTATTTCTCCCTTTTCTTTCACTTTCACTTGCACTTGCAAAGTTTAAAAGAATTTTTATTGCTATCTGAAGTGTGAATTTTGCAGTTCAGGGTCCACTGCTATTTCACCACTTTGTTTCATTTCATCTCAGAAAAAATACGCATTACAATGTCTATGCCTGATAAGTATATGTTTGAGGTACTGAAATGTTAGACAAAAAAAATAAAAAAACTTATGGGTTTTTAATGTTCTATGAATGTGGAGATACCTTTGATGGAAGTCATTTTCCCACCAAAATCTCATATACAAAAGTCGACTTCCGGAATACAATAAAAAAAATTCTAATTTCTGGAAGTGAATATTTGGAAGTGTTTGTAAAATGAATGTGGACTTCCGGTCTTTAAAACAGACAAAAGTAAAGTTATTTTTTCGTAATCTTTCGGAAATGGACATCGGAAAATAAAATTAACTGGATTTCGACTTTTTGTCTTTATCAATTCCAGAAGTCGCGAGTTGATTTAGTGTCTTACGGAAGTGGTGAGTATATTTAGTTTCTTTTTAAAGTGGTGAGTTGATTTTCTTTCTCTAGTTGTGGTAGCATTAGCTTTTTCTTTCTTTCTTTTCCTAGCTAAGTGGTGAGATTGCATTGTTTTTTCTTTTCTTTTTCCACTTCCGGAGGATATATAATGCAGATAGATTAATTGGTTTTTTTATTTTGTTTTAATTTGTAATTTTGTTAGGTTTTGAGTAATAATTTATGCTTTATTTATTATTTATTTATGTTTTACGTTTAATTTTTATTTATATGAATATTTATTTATTTATATATATTTTTATTGTTATATTTGTGTGTGTTTTAATTATTATTTGTTTAAGTTTACTATTTATTTATTGTTTGTTTTATATTTTTAATGAATACTTCTACTTTTTATTGATTTAATTTATTTTTTTAATTTTTTTATGGTTGATTGTTTATGTATGTTTTATTTATTTTTTTATATTTATTTTTTTGTTGCAGGAAATTTTAATTTTGTTTTTCTATTTTTATTATCAATCATCACCATATTCATTAATCTTCTAAAAGGAACAAGATAATCGTACATCATTTAGTATCTAGAGCTTTGATTGTCCTTGAATATGGTGTTTTCATGTTCTAACCTTGTCTGGTGTAACTATCTTGAATGGTCCACATAAAAACAGTGCTGGCAGCTACGTGTGCGTTTTTTAAAAACATACTACAGCTAGCTCAGTGGTTCAAAAGTAAAGTTCTTTATATCAAAAGAAAGCTCTGTGAGTCTAGTTTCCAACAAAAAAAGAATGAATGCATTTGAAGTTATGTGGAGAGAGTTATAATCAAATGAGTGAACAAAGGTCAGAGTTGTCGAGAATATGAAAAACAGCGTTTTCAGGTTATGTTGTGGCAATTTTGGCTTCAATTTTGTGACTCTTTTGCCCCTAAATGTGGTTGGATAACATGTCTTTGGATGCTCAGTCATTGAGCTTAAAATCCATGAGTTTAAATGCATGATGGCTACATGTTTGTGTCTTTGTATATGTCATGTTGAATCTTTAAATGTGTCCAACTTTTGCTTGAGTCATATGTCATATGTTAGCTTGAAGTTTTCTTGTTCTTGTTATTTCAAGTATTTGAATATTGCATTCACTTTATGTCTTGCTTGATGTATGCTCCTAGAAATTGATTTTGGCCTAAATTTAAACAGTGTCCAAGCCACCCAAAAACACATTTCTCATCATCTTGTGAAACTAGTTTTTGAAAGAAGAAAAAATTGGTACACTTTTACAATCTTACCGAGAGTAATATGGCTCGTTGATGAACCAAAATTGTGTTTTCACTAAGTGTTATGCTACTAGTTTTCATATTTGAGTCTTGGGTGATATTGGCTAATTAAGTCCATGCTTAAAACTTGGTTATGATATTTCTTGGTGTATGCATGATTTGAGACTTGGTGATGCATAGTTCAAGTATTTTTCCAATAAAGTCTTTTCATGTGCTTTTTTTGCTTGTTTTGATTTAAAAGTTGTCACCTTAATATCCTTTCCTTAGAGTTTAGCTTTCTTGGCTTTAAGTATTTTTATTGCTTGTCCTTAGGTTCTTTGTTTTGTCTTAGTAGGTTTCTTTTTACTTTCCTTTATGTGTAGTAGCAGAACCACTTGAACTTGTCTTGAATAGGTTTCCGAAAACTTTGAAAGTATTTCACTCCTTTTTCGTGGAATTTGAGTGCAACCTTGTCGTGTGGGGTTGGGAGTGTGACCAAAACACTTGGGTTGTTTATTTTGACCACATTTGGTCATGGGTTTCTTATCATTTGCTAACCAACTTCTTTACTTGTCTCGGATTTTTGGAGTTGTTTTGTAGGAAAGCATGGATTTGAGTCCGGTTTTGGAGGATGTAAGAGAGAGAAGGTTCGACTTCTCCATACTTACCTCAAGTGGTGACTCTCGTGGCAAATCAAGGGACCATCATTGATGTCACTAGCCTCCTCCAACAAATGGAGCTTAAAAGGCAAGAAGATAGGGAACAATAAGAGAGAGCCTTTCAAATATACATGCAACAACAAATGCAACAAATACAACTAGTGCAGCAACAAATTCAACAAGTGCAACAACATCAACAAATCCAACCAAGAGAGGAAAGAAAGGCAAGGAGGCGATCTCCTTCCGTGGACTCTTATGGAAGTGAGGAAAGAAGAAGAAGGCCTGGAGGGGGTGGAGAAAGAAGGCACCAAGTGTAACATCAAAGGCAACCTTCCCCCATCAAAATCCTAAAGTTCAAAGGAGAACATGAACCCATTGCTTACATGGAGTGTGAACAAAAAATGGATCAAATTTTTAGTATTCATAGAGTTAGTGATCAAGAGCAAGTAGACTTGGTAGTTTTAGAGTTTGAAGAGTATGCCATGACTTGGTGGCATCAAATTTGTATGGACAATTATAACCAAGAGCCACCCGCGGCTTCTTGGATGGACATTAAAGTTAAAATGCGCAAAAATTTTATACATTCCTATCATAGGAGGGAGACTCTTTTGAAGCTCCAAAGGCTTCAACAAGGGTCTATGTATGTTAAAGAATACTTCAAATTGATGGAGTCCATGCTCTTAAAGGAAAGACTCCATGATGAACATGAAGAAGAGAAAGTCATTAGGTTTGAGTGGTCTAAGGAAGGAAATTCAAGATGTAGTTGACTTGTATGAGTACTCCACTCTTAGCAAAGTTTTGCACTTGGCCTTGAAAGTTGAAAACTAATTGAAAATAAAACAAGAGGCCAAGAAGAGTACTTCATACAATGACTACTACTCTAAACCTTGGAAAGGTAAGGAGAAAAAGGATTTTAAAACACCTTCCAAATCCTCCAAGACCCCACACCTAAATCCAATTTGACTAGAACTATGCATGATAAACTAACTTCTTCTCAAGAGCCAATAACTAGTTCTATCAAATGTTTTAAATGCTTAGGCTTTGGACACATAGCCTCCAATTGTCCTTCAAAGAGGAACATGTTCTTGAACTCCAAAGGAGAAGTTGAAAGTGAACATTCCCCTCCCTCTTCCCCCAAGAGTAGTTCATCACACACTTCTTCCCATTCAAGTGAAGATGAGATCAAACCTCATGAAGGAGGTATTTTAGTTGTGAGGCGCATGTTGGGCCAAGTCCCAAAGGAATTTGAATCTCAAAACAATATTTTTCATACAACATGCCTTATCAACAAAAAGACTTGCTCCCTCATTATTGATGGTGGAAGTTGTGTCAATGTGGCTAGCACAAGGGTAGTGGACAAGCTTGGCTTGGACACCATCCCTCATGCCAAACCCTACAAACTATCTTGGTTAAGTGAAAATGGTGAAATAAATGTGGATCAACAAGTACTCATCACTTTCTCCGTTGGGATTGCTTTTTTTGATTTAAAAGTTTTGTCACCTTAATATCCTTTCCTTAGAGTTTAGCTTTCTTGGCTTTAAGTACTTTTATTGCTTGTCCTTAGATTCTTTGTTTTGTCTTAGTAGTTTTCTTCCTTTACTTTCCTTTGAGTGTAGTAGTCGAACCACTTGAACTTGTCTTGAAAAGGTTTCCAAAAACTTTGAAAGTATTTCACTCCTTTTTCGTGGAATTTGAGTGCAACCTTGTCGTGTGGGGTTGGGAGTGTGACCAAAATACTTGGGTTGTTTATTTTGACCACATTTGGTCATGGGTTTCTTATCATTTGCTAACCAACTTCTTTACTTCTCTCGAATTTTTGGAGTTGTTTTGTAGGAAAGCATGGATTTGAGTCCGGTAAGAGAGAAAAGGTTCGACTTCTCCATACTCACCTCAAGTGGTGACTCTCGTGGCAAATCAAGGGACCATCATTGATGTCACTAGCCTCCTCCAACAAATGGAGCTTATAAGGCAAAAAGATACGGAACAAACAGAGAGATGACTTACTTGATGATCTTCATGGTGCAACCATCTTTTCAAAGATGGATTTGAAGAGTGGTTACAACCAAATAAGAATCAAGGAAGGAGATGAGTGGAAAAGCTCCTTCAAAACAAAGTTTGGATTGTATGAATGGCTAGTCATGCCCTTTGGGTTGACTAATGCACCAAGCACTTTCATGAGGCTCATGCATCATGTGCTTAGACCATACTTGGGCAAATTTGTTGTGGTCTATTTTGATGACATATTCATCTATAATATGTCTAGAGAAGACCATCTTCAACACTTAAGGGATGTGCTAAGTACCCTAAGGAAGCAATCTTTATTTGCCAACATGGAGAAATGCATTTTTGGCATGGATCATGTGATCTTTCTTGGGTTCATATTTAGCCAACATGGGGTCCATGTGGATCAAGAGAAAGTCATGGCCATCAAAGATTGGCCCACACCTAGGAATGTTAGTGAACTAAGCTCCTTTCATGGGTTGGCTAGCTTTTATAGGAGATTTGTTCCTAATTTTAGCACCACAGTTGCACCCTTGAATGAGTTGGTAAAGAAGGGAGTTGACTTCAAGTGGGGTATTGATCAAACAAAGGTCTGTGAAACATTAAAAGAGAAATTGATCAAAGCACCACTCCTAGTCCTCCCCAACTTTTCCAGGACCTTTGAAATAGAGTGTGATGCCTCCAATGTGGCCATTGGGGTCGTGCTCCTTCAAGAGGGTCAATCCATAGCCTACTTTAGTGAAAAACTCAAAGGAAGTCATCTAAACTACTCTACCTATGATAAAGAGCTTTATGCTCTTATGAGGACCTTGCAAACTTGGCAACATTATCTTCTATCTAAAGAATTCATGATCCATAGTGATCATGAAGCTCTTAAGTTTTTGAAAAGTCAAGGCAAACTCAACAAAAGACATGCAAGGTGGGTAGAATTCCTAGATCAATTCCCTTATATGATCAAACACAAACAAGGAAAGGCCAATGTTGTGGTGGATGCGCTTTCAAGAAGGCACACTTTCCTTTCCATGCTTGAAACTAAATTTCTTAACTTTGACCATATTAAGGAGTTGTATGAAAAGGCTGATGATTTCGCTTCTATCTATGGTGAATGCCACCAAGGGGGAAACAAAGATTTTTATCTTTCCAACCAATATCTCTTTAAAGGTAAAAGACTTTGCATTCCCCAAGGGTCTCTAAGAGCATCACTCATAAGAGAAGCACATGAGGGAGGCTTAATGGATCACTTTGGGACAAACAAAACTCTTGAAGTCCTCAAAGAACACTTTTATTGGCCTCACATGCGCAAGCATGTTGATAGGCATTGCAATTCTTGTCTAGCATGTCTAAGAGCCAAATCCAAGGTTCAACCTCATGGTCTCTACATTCCTTTACCCATCCCTTCCAAGCCTTGGGTAGACATTTCAATGGATTTTGTTCTATGGCTCCCAAGGACTAGAAAGGGTAGGGATTCCATCTTTGTGGTAGTGGATAGATATTCTAAAATGGCCCATTTTATTCCATGCCACAAAGTTGATGATCCAACACATATTGTCAATCTCTTCTTCAAGGAAGTAGTGAGACTTCATGGCCTACCTAGGACCATTGTAAGTGATAGAGACACAAATTTCTTGAGCCATTTTTGGAGGACCTTGTGGGGAAAACTTAGAACCAAACTCCTCTTTTCCACCACTTGTTACCCTTAAAGTGATGGTCAAACCGAGGTGGTTAATAGGACTTTGGGTCAACTATTAAGGTGCATGATAGTCCATAACACTAGGGAATTGGAGGCGCTTCTTCCCCATATAGAGTTTGCATACAATAGGGTTGTGAACTCTACCACCTCTCACTCTCCCTTTGAAATAGTGTATGATTTTAACCCTTTAACTCCTTTTGATCTTCTTCCACTTCCCACTCAAGAGGCATGGACTTGCCAAGATGGGGAGGCAAAGGCTAAAATGATACAAGACTTGCACACACATGTCAAGGAAGCCATTGAAAGGAAGGTGAAGAAGTATCAAGAATTAGGCAACAAGGGAAGGAAGGAAGTCCTTTTCAAGGAAGGGTATTGGGTATGGCTTCATTTGAGGAAGGAAAGATTTCCTACCCAAAGAAAGTCTAAACTTCTTCTAAGAGGGGATGGACCTTTCCAAATCCTCAAGAGGATCAACAATAATGCCTATGAGTTGGATTTGCCTTCAAGTTAAAATGTAAGTAACTCTTTCAATGTAAGTGACCTCTCTCCTTTTGCTATAGGGCTTAAGAATTCATGGTCGAATTCTCTCCAAGAAGGGGAAGATGATGAAGATGTGACCACCTCATCAAGTTCCAAGGAGGCCAACCCTAGGAGGATCACTAGGAGCATGACAAAAAGGAAGGCATTATCCTCTCTATCTTTATTTTGCATTTCTTTAGTTTCAATTTCTTGAAGTTGGTTGTGGTTGACTATTTTGAGTTGACTTGTTGACCTTGACTTAAGGGTGGACTTGTTGACCCAAGATTAGCTTAACCTTAAACCAATATGCTAATAAATTCTTTAATTTGCTTTAGTAGGAATAAGAAAGGAGGAGGACCACATAGGAGACACTTGGCATCCTAAGGAATAGAGAGAAGGAACAAGACTTTCTAAAAGCATCTAGAAAGGGGAGGCCTACATGCCTTGGACACCAAGTCTTCTAAAAACTTTTAGAACCCTCCTTTGGGAGCCTTGACCATGAAGACTTGCCACCTAGATGGCTTGGACAAAATTTCACCCATGTGCACACTATGTTGACCTACTTTCTAGAACATGTTAGGTTTCTTTTGTAACCTTTCTACTTTGTTGTTGTGCTAAGGGGCATGTAGACTTGTCTATTTAGGGGGACATCTAACACTTGTACAAGGGTTGAACATTTTGGAGAATTTATACAATTTGTGTTTTAACCTTTTGTGAGAGCATTCCTCCTTAGGGAGTGGAGTTCTTTCAAGCCTTATCTTGCCTTGGCAAGTGGCGTCATACACCACTCATCTTCAAGGTTGTTATGGCTTATTCTAGCTTAGCCTTATAGTGGCGTGAATCCTTCATTCCTCCCCTTTCCCTTGCTTTTCATTTTATGTTTCTTTACTCTTCTTAGTTTATATTGTTTCTATTATATGTTTTTCCTTTTGGTTTCTTACTCTCCATCAATCCATTCTCCTCCTCTCTAGAACCTTGGAAAGGAACCTTCACATCTAGATAGCTTGCTATCTTAATGTCCAATGGAGATTTCCTTGGTTTTCTTAATCAATCATCACCATATTCATTAATCTTATAAAAGGAATAAGATAAGTCTACATCAGTGGGTATCATTACCATGATGTGTCTCAGATGCTAGTTGGTCACCCATTTGCTGGGAGGTTAAAATCTTTTGAACAGTCGTTGCTTGTTGACATGTCTAAGAGTCAAGTCAACCAAGAAAATATTCTACTCACACTAAAAGAAAATAATGAGTGTAATGTCACAACGATAAAGCAAGTTTATAATGCAAGATACACTTATAAACGATCGTTGAGAGGTTCAAGAACTAAATTAAAGCACTTAATGTTGGTGTTAGATTGTGATAATTACATCAATTGGAGTATATGTCAAGAAGAATCTGAGGTGGTTAGTGATTTGTTTTGCACACATCCCGATTCTGTTAAATTGTTGAATGCATTTAATATCATATTCTTGATGGATACCACCTACAAAACCAACAAATATCGATTGCCATTACTTAAGATAGTGAAGGTGACATTTACAGGGTTGACTTTCTCTATTGTGTTTGCATTCATATCTAGTGAACAAGAATCTAATTTTACTTAGGCCTTGAAAAGATTTAGAGGATTATTCATGACCTCTGAGGGCGGTCCACAAGTAATTGTGAGCGACAAAGACCTTACTTTGATGAATGTTATTGGCAGTGTTTTTCCTGATTGGTATCATCTCCTATGTCGATTCCATATTTAGACAAATTTGCCAGTGAAGTGCAAAATGTTAGTCAATTATGTTGACGCATGGGATGTTGTGATGGAAGCATGGGAAAATGTTATGTGTTGTGAAGATGAGTCAACCTTCACTAATTGTGTTGATCGCCTCGTCATGTTTGTATTTCATAGCCTTTATTCTTTGAGTATATCAATGAAAGTTGGATAATTCCTTACAAAAAAATTCTTTGTAAAGGCGTGGACAAATCGAGTAATACATTTAGAAACACAATATCAAATAAGTATGTTTCATTGTTATTTTCATCAGTTATCTTCTTACTTCCCTTATGATATTGTTTATGTTACATATAATAGGTTTGAGTCAGCGCACTAGAGCCTGAAGAAAGTTCTAGGAAGCAGTATGGGAGACCTATGCTCGTGTTGGGATGCAATCCATAACGTGATTATCCTCCAACATAATGAAATCAAGACTTCTTTTGAGAAAAGTATAAATCTAATCAATGACCCGTATAAGGGAGGCATGTATAAAAGATTGGTTGGAGTTATATCAAGACATGCTTTAGGAGTCATTGCTGATGAGGTTGAACGAGTCACCCATATAGGATTTTACAGTGGGAGTTGTGGATGTGTGTTGAGAGCAACATATGGTGTACCATGTGCTTGTGAATTAGCACGATATGTTTATGGGGTGATTCCTCTGACTATTCTTCATATAATGTGGACTAGATTAAGCTTCAAAAATATTTCGTCAAATCAATCGCTTCCTTGGTTATGCATTGACAAGGAAATTGATATGATGGTGAATCATTTCAATGAAGTCGACATTGCAGGAAAAGTAACAATCAAACAAAAGTTGCTTGAAATTGTGTGTCCTGCAATGACATCAATGGTGGCTCCAATGCAAAAAGTAAAAACCAAAGGTGTACAACATAAAAAAGTTCATCGATCTGAACGGTCCACTAAGTGTGATCCATCCTACTTTGAGCATGTTGATGCCTTCTTTTCCTCCCAAAGTGGTCATTCCTTGAAAAGTGACACAAAATCTAAAAGGAAATGTGAAGAAATTTTTGGATCTACAAAAGAAAGCCCAATTTTGATGTTAGATCAGTTTCATCTTATTTGTCACCCTTACATTGTCAATATTGTTAATGTGGTTGTTGATGGCCATTATGGTTATAGATGTATTGCTACCTTGTTAGGGATGGGTGAGGAATCATGGCCCCTAATTCAACATGATACTTTTAAAGAACTTAGTCAATGGCATGATGAATACGAAAGATTAGTGGGATCTTATGACCATCTTGAAGAACTAAGGAAGTCATTGTTAGTGGAGTTGCGAGCATGGGTATGTTATATTTGTTTCCTGAAACTATACTTTTTACTTCTTACGAATATGTTGCTTAACCAATATTAATCATTATTTATAGGCTAATATGGATAAGTGGATGACTATACCTGATATGGGCTACGCGATTGCTAATCGATATAATGACAAAGGCCATAGCCTTGGCCAAATGCAAACAAGAAGAGTGGTCCTCAACTGTTGAGAGGGCTCAAGCTCTTATCTTTTGGGCCAACATTGTTTAAATATTAGATTAAAATTTAACTTTTGGGCTTTGAGTGCCCTAGCAAAAAAGTCATCATTCTAAGGGGCAAAGACTTGTGTGAAAATAAGGTTAGGCTTACTTCTTCCTCTAAAGGAGAAAAGCAAGACCAAAATAAACCTTGTGTTAAAAAAGGAAATATTTTCAAAATTATATGGATTCAACATGAGGAAAATAAGAAGCAAAATAAAAAAGCTCCTAAAACCAAATACCTTTATCATTCATTTGATACAAGGTGTATGAACATTGTGAGTCATATTCTTTGGATGTTTATCAGTATAACATTCATTTTGTTGTTTGGTGTTTGTTGCAGAATGGTCTTTGATCCTAAAGGAGGTAGACATAAGAAGACCAATAATAAAGGCTACTATCATGAAGGAACATGTAGATCTGAGGACAGATCCTTCACAAGAAGGAGGTGATGATGACAAATGCCCCAGCCTTGGCCAAATGCAAACAAGAAGAGTGGTCCTCAACTATTGAGAAGGCCCAAGCTCTTATTTTTTGCGCCAACATTGTTTAAATATTATATTAGAATTTAAATTTTGGGCTTTGTATTTTGGGTCAGTAGAATAGGGTTTTCTTTGGGCCATGTATTGGGCTTTAGAGGAAATTGGGCTTTAGAAGTAATTTTGGACCAAAAAGGAGAATTGGGCTAAATGGGCCGAGAATAGTGCATCTACTCTAGAGAAGCCTGGAAGCTTCTCAAACTTGCTCTCCAAGGATGAGAGTTAGTTTCCCATGGCAAGACAAGTGTGACTTGCTTAGGTGGCAAGTCAAACTTCCCACATGCTCCTTTTTGGCTCCAAAATTCAACTTTTTAGACTCCTTTTTCCCTTCAATTTTTTGAGACTCCTTGGTATCATTTTAGCCTATAAATAGAAGGCTTAGGACATGTATTTTTCAGCTTGAAATTGAGTAATGAAGTGCTACCGAAATTTATGCATAAATCTCTTTTGAGATCACCTTAGAGTAAACTCTTCTCTAGTTTACTCTAGTCTTCTTCCTTAGGAGTTGGCTTCACCTCTCTTAAGAATCTTTTCACCTACACCAAACCAAACACCTTAAACTCTTTTCCTTCATGCTTTTGCGTCCAACAACATCCATGGAGCCTTCATTCTTCATGCAAGCTTCAATGGAGACAAGAAAAAGTCATCATGTGGTATCATGAGCCTTAGTTGCTCTCGGTTTTAGTGAGTTATGTGCTTTTTCTCCATTTTTCTTTCAATTTCATGTTGTTCATCTCTTCTTCTACTTGTCTTGTTGTTTTGTTCCTTTAATTTTGAGTATTCATGTCTTTATACTTTGGTTCATCTTCATTTGCTTCATCTTGAACCATTCTTGTGTGCTTTAGGTGTTCTATTTTGTTTCTACCGTTTACTTTTCATTTTTGGTTTAGCAATTATAATTTTGTGCTTTTCTTGCTTTATTTCTTGACCTCTTTTGGTTTGGTCTCTATACTTGGTGCATACTTCTTTTTGGAGGTGATCTAACTTTCCTAAGGTAGCATCTTAGGAAGTGGAGTACCTTGTCCTGAAAGAGAATCCTCTTTGGTGATATCAAGAGGAACTGCAAGAGTGACACACTTGTGAGGACCACTTTAAGAAGACAAAGCCAAGAAGACCTTTTACATTTTGTGCACTTTGATTGTATTCAAATTGAGTTGTAAAATTGTAATGTTTTCCTTCTTGTGTTCATGGCCTAGTTAGGTGTCTTGGGGAGTCTTAGGTACTCAATCACATCTCCTAACTAGAACTTCTTCTATACATTAGTGAAGCGCTTTTAGTGGTGATGTTTGAAGGTTCCAGGTGCCTTTTACTTCTACTAAAACGTAGGCCGCATATAACTTCTAATCTTTTTTGTTTTTAATTTTCTTGTTTGATAGTTTAGTGTGTCAACTTAGTCTTTGAATTAATTTCATTTAAGAAGTTTTGTACAAAAGTTTCAAGTTCCCTTGGCTAGGAAAGACTTGGTATGTAAGCAATCTAAGTGATTCACCTCTCTTTCCTGGAGGAGAACTAAAAGCTTTTGCTATCTACTTCTTTTAAATTTTCTTTAAAAGACCAAAGTCTTATAAAATCTTAAAAAAAATGTCTCAACCTCTTTCTCAATGTATGGGTGCTTCAAATGAAGAAGAAGTAAGTTTGAAACAAATTGCCTTTGATTTGAGAGCACTACTACGTTGGAAGGAAGATGAAACAATTGCAAGGGAAAGGGAAAAACAAGAAAGAGATATGTTGGATCAACTTTTAGATGAAGAGAGGAGGAAAACAAGAAATATGGAAAGGTTGCATGAGAGGATGAGTAATAGGAGTCAACACTTGTACTCCCACACTCTAAAACTAGTCACACACTATGAAGAAGAAGATAGTAGACTAGTTGACAACTTTTATCAACCTCCTGCTCGAAGAAGAGAAAGAAGAGAGCCTAGGGAACCAAGAGATGTTAGAATAGACCTCCCTCACTTTTATGTGAGAGATGATGTTGAAGCTTATCTTGATTGGGAAATGAAGGTTGAACAACTCTTTGCTTGTCGTCAAATAAGTGAGGAGAGTAAAGTACCCTTAGTTACCCTTAGCTTCTAGGGCAATGCTATGTATTGGTGGACTGTACTCGAAAGAGATAGGAGAATCAATCAAAGTCTCGAGGTTAAATATTGGAATGACCTCAAAGGAGCCCTTAGGAGAAGACATATTCCCTTCTACTATCATAGAGAGCTAATGGATAAGCTCCAAAGACTCCATCAAAATAAAATGAAAGTTGAAGAATATAGACAAAAAATGGAGTTATATATGATGAGGGTTGGGATTAGGGAGTTTGAGGATACAACCATTGCAAGGTTTCTTAGTGGCTTAAGTCTTGAGATAAGAGATAGAGTATAATTGTTGCCCTACCAAGACTTAAATGACTTGGTTCAACTTTGCATAAAGGTAGAGCAACAAATTCTAAGAAAAAAATTTTGAAATGACTACAGTCCACCAAATTTGAGTAATGAAGTGCTACCCAAATTTGTGCATAAATCTCTTTTGAGATCACCTTAGAGTAAACTCTTCTCTAGTTTACTCTAGTCTTCTTCCTTAGGAGTTGGCTTCACCTCTCTTAAGAATCTTTTCACCTACACCAAACCAAACACCTTAAACTCTTTTCCTTCATGCTTTTGCGTCCAACAACATCCATGGAGCCTCCATTCTTCATGCAAGCTTCAATGGAGACAAGAAGAAACATCACGATATAATGTCATCTTAGTCTGCTTATCATCATGGCAAAACATTACAATTTTTCCACTACGTACTAGACGACCTATTGATTCAAGAAAACATAAACTAATATGTATAAGACATGTTCACGGTTCTCATTTTGTTCAGGAAAACCAATTGTTTTATTTTTTATTTGATTTACAATTTCAATGTATTACATCATTCATTTGTTACAGGTTCAGCTAAAAGATGGTTGTCCTATACCCATGGTAGATATCATATCATCTACACATTGTTATCCCGAGGCTGGAGCTTGGTTTGTGTTTTATGTTAACAGGATGTAGACATTTGTGCACTTGATGGGTGTCAATACTAGTTATGTGGACTTGGGCATGGACTGATGTTTGTAATTTTTTTTAAGGTTAGTTATTTTTGTAACTCAATATTTTATCATATGGACATTAAAAACTATTTGTAATTATTAAGCATATTTATAAAACTATAACTCCTTTGGCCAAGGGACGAATATATTTTGGCCTTAGTGCAATCACCTTTAAGTAAAAAAAAAATTGTAAAGAAACACATTACGCGAGTAAAAATTAAGAAGTTCTACATCACAAAATACCAAAAGTTGATGACTATTTAACTAATATAAATGATAGAAATAAAATCATGTCCACATAAGAATATAAAAAGTTCTCCTATCCAGAACTAGTTGACCGCCTCTCTCACACATTTCAACCTCCTCTATTACTACTGCCATATTCTTCAACTGTCTGGTGACTTATCTGCAACACCTCATTAGTGCATTCCCATGCTATTGTCCCCTGACTAACATCGCGACAATCTATCATCCTCTGTAAGAAGAAAATCATGAGTCTAATAGTACCCTGTAATGACAAAATCGAATAAAGTAAATTAAATATTTTACATGTATTGAAATCTAGATTTCATATGCTTATAGATAAACCAGATAATGAATCCGGTGATCTCCTCTACGATGGAAATCCATTTCTTACATGTCATCGAAGTCGGGGCACTAGAGTAGGCTGATCGTCATGATTACACGAAATAATATATGGATGAGATACTTGTTTAAACCAATACAGGTAGTCGTCCACACATGAATGAGGAGGTATACCTAGAAGCACACCTTTCAACACATGATTTGCGAAGTGAATGCATCAAGCATCAATGTCTGCAAAGTCGACATCACCAACAAAAAGTGGAGACCTTGGGATATGCTGCATAAACACAAACTAGTGTAACACACGTTCTGGCAGATGACAGTGCGCAATTTCACCCAGTCAGATGAAGCCAGAGAATAGAGTGATGTTTATAAAGGGACAAGTAACCCAATGTGTTACATAGGGGTTCTACACGACCCCGTCGTACGTCAATGCATCCAATTATGCCCTGACCGCAAGCAAAGTACAATTTATTCTCGATGTCACATAACGCATTGCCCGAGGTTTCTACTTATCATGGCTATCTAGTACTTGCTTCCTTCCCAATCCTAGGAAGTGCTCATATATCCAACTCTATAAACAAATGCAAAGATTTTTCAACAATGAAACAAAAAACATGACTAAAGCAAAAAATAATTTTAGAAAAATAATTTTGTACCTATAAAAGAGTAAGATATCCAGGTAATTGCTTGGTATGGGCAAGGATGACATCGCCAAGCTGGTCATAAACATGTGTCAGTGCAGCAGCTCCCCATGCAAACCTTCCACAATACTGCAGATCTGCAAACATATTAAGGTAGGAGACGCTGATGGAGCTAGCGCTCTTATCCACAAACTGCCACTATTGATTCTCACAACACTTAGTGTAGATGTCTCTCAACCAACTGAGTCTTACATGGGACTGCGGTATTGTCAACTCAGATGGCGCCCTCGTTCATTCAACGCTTAAAAGATCAATCACACACTCAAGAGCAGCAGCGTAGTTTAATGCTTCATTGCTAAAAAGCTCTCCAACTATAGGCAAATGGAGAAGCATAAAGACGTCGTCTAGTGTCACACTCATCTCTTGAAAAGGAAGATGAAAGTTGTTGGTCTCTCTATGCCACCTCTCAACAAAAGCTAGTATGAGGCCCTTATAAAGATATTCATATATTATATCACATAGTGGCATCAACCCCTAACTTTGAACAAGTGGCTCAACAACTACATGACAAACTTTGAATATTTTCAATTTCTTGCATGGGACACTAACTTCATGGCCACTCAGTCCTAATAAAAACCATTACACAAATATTTTAAATTCATTCACCAATTTCAACAAATAAATTATTAAAGTACAATATTAACCTGACCATCCCAAATAGAACATGCAACATGATCACTAAATCGAGTTAACAAAGACGTATCCTCGGGCCCTCCAAGAAATCCTCCTAAAACATCGTGGTCTTGGTCTGTAACAACCTCCTTGTGGTGAATTACATTTTCTTGTTGCTCATGAATATCAGCAAGAGCCGGTGATGATAAACTAGCTTCTCCATGACTTACTGATGAACCAACTTCCCTATGAGATGATGGACCACTCTCTCTATGCCGACCCTTACCGCTTCTGCGAACAAATGTCATAGGTCTCTACCTAGGTTCCTGTTCAGAAGCCTCAACATGTGAAGAACTTGAGCCACCACGAGGTACAAATGCTCCTCTTGTCCTAGCCATGTTTGTATTAACAAATTTAAAACCATATTAAAATTCCAATTAATTAAAATTAATTATTCAAACAATATAAAAAATATCCAAAATTATAAATAATTATAATTATAATTTTTCAAAATTATAATTAATTATAATTATTATTATTCAAAATTATTCAAAATTATAATAATTATTATTATTCAAAATTATAATTAATTAAAATTATATTTACTCAACAATAGAAATAATTAAAATTAAAATTATTCAAAATCGTAATTAATTAAAATTAAAGTTATACTAATTATAATTAATTTAAATTATAATTAATTAATATTAACAGTTATTTACATTAAAATTAACTACAAAAAAATTACAACGTAACCCTAAAAAAATTACATAACAATAATGATAAAATAATAAATATTAAAAAATTTAAATCGAAAAATAACATCAACCGAAAGTCGACATACGGAATCGAATATCTCTGGAAGTCAACATCTAGTGAGTAAAGCCAATGTTGCCCAATTCCATTCACTAAAAGTCGACCAGGTGCTTACGGAAGTCGACTTCCGATGATATTTTTTGCACACCTACGAAAGTCCACTTCTAGGCACAACACTTACGAAAATAATTCCTCTCTTAAGGAAGTCACTCATCTCTTATGGAAGTCACCTTCAACTACGGAACTCACCTTCAACTACGGAACTCACCTTCAGCTACGGAAGTCACTCATCTCACGGAAGTCACTTCAATTACGGAAGTCAAGCATCTCACGAAAATAAGTTTAAATTACGGAAATCGACTTCCAGTATTGATGGCTTACCGAAGTTAACTTCCAATCGTGCCATTTGCACGTTGTTCACGGAGCTCCACTTCCGGTATTTATGGTGGTCTACGAAAGTCCACTTCTGGAATTCATCGTGGTCTACGGAAGTCCACTTCCGACAACTTGTGGCTTATGAAAGTCAACATCCAGAATTAAATCACTTGCAGAAGTCGACTTCCGATTTGTAGTTTACGTTTCAGGCATCGTTACCCATAGATCTATACTCCAATCAACTAAATGATGATTATATCTATATAAGATGCATGACAAACATGACAACAACAATGAAAAACTACGAAGAGCTATCAACATTACTTGTGTTAATGTAAAGGAATGTGGTAGAGGAGAAGAGGAGAGACACCTTAGAGAACAAAACTAGTGATTTCAGTAGTCACATATGCAAGGGATCTATACTCAACTTCTACAAAAGATTTACTGATTGTAGGTTGTTTCTTGGATTTCTAGGAGGCAAGAGAGTTCCCGAAGAAGATGCATAAACTAGTGGTTGAAAGTTGCGTATCAGAACACAAACCCCAATCAAAATCCACATATGCATGTAAAGAAAGTTAGAATTAGATTTAAATAATATACCTTGGCAACATGTTTTAAGTATCTAAAAAGGAAATGTGTAGCACTTAAATAATCAGAAAACAATTTAGACAAAAATTGACTTAATTTATGATTAGTAAAACAATTGGCATGTATATATATAGTAAGATAAAGAAGCCTGCCAATGAGGTGCCTATAACTACCGCGATCGGGTAAAGGATCTCTATAGCTAATATGCAGTTTGGTATTATGCATCATGGGAATAGAAGAAGGCTTACAACCCATCATGCCACAATCAAGTAGAATAGATAAAATGTAGTGTTTTTGAGACAAGAATATACCATGCTTGGATCGAGATAGTTATAATCCTAGAAACAAATATAAGATGGCCCAAATATTTCAATTTAAAATGGTTATGTAGTAAAGTAGTAGCAGATTTAATGATTGTGGGATTAGGGCCAACACATACAATGTCATCAACATAAACTAATATGGATAAAAAATCAAAACCAGTGTCTCTAGTGAAGAGAGAATAATCATACATTGATTGAGTAAAAGCATTTGAGGTTAAAGTGGAACAAAAACTATGAAACGAACTCTGAGAGGCTTATCTAACACCATATATGGACTTATTCAACCTATAGACTAAAGTTTAGTTAGTGGTTGACGGATAATGATAAGTATAGCCTTGAAGAATATTCATAAAATTTTCTTCATTAAGTTTGCCATTTAAAAAAGCGTTGTTTATGTCAAGTTGAGCCAGATTCTACGTTTTAGAGGCAACAATGGAAAGAAGAAGTCTAAGAGTGGTAATTTTAGCCACAGGGGAAAAAGTTTCTTTAAAATCAATACCAAATTGTTGGGAAAAACCTCTAGGCACTAATCTAGCTTTGTGCTTAGAAATAGTGCAATTAGAGTTTAATTTCAATTTAAACAACCATTTACAACTAATTGGCTTTTTACTAGGGTGAAGGGGAACAATGGTCCAAGTTTGATTTAAATCTATAGCCTGTACTCAGAATCTATAACAACTTTCCAATGAGAATGTTTGATAGCTTGAGTATAAGTTTTAGGTTCAAAATTAGATGATATTTGACAAATGAAATGCATATGAAATGTAGAAAGACGAGAATAGTCAAGGTAATAGTGGATAGGATAAACACTACGAAAATCAAAGCATATATTATAGCAATGAAAATAAGAGAGATGAGTAAGGGGATGAATGGTACGAGAATACCAATGTGGAGGAGGATGTGCACTGTCAATAGATTGAGATGAAGGTTCTATTGCAGGTTCAGCTAGGGGTGAATTTGAAACAGCTGATAGAGGAGAGGTAGGCAATTTAGTGGGTGGAGCAACAGGTGCGAAAGCATCAGTACGGAAAAAATTATCCTGCAAAACATAACCATCTTCAACAAAATCATTAATATGAGATAAGGTAGGAAGAACAGGTTGAAACATATTTTTAGAATAAATTTCAGGAGGATGATCTTTAAAAGGGAAAATATTTTCAAGAAACTAGACATCCCAAGAAACAAATATTTGGTAAGTATGCAGATCCAGTAATTTATAGCCCTTATAATTAGAAGGGTAGCCTAGAAAAGTGGTCGTAGTGGCTCTAGAACTGAATTTGTGTTTTTGGGAGGACAAAGTGGAAGCATAACATAAAGAACTAAGAGATGTAATCAGGGATTTTATGAAACAAAATTTCATAAGGAGATTGATTTCCTAAAACAGGAGTAAGAGTATGATTCATAGTAAAAACAATGATGTGTATACAGTCACCCTAAAAGTAAAGGCACATTAGATTGAAATAAGAAGGATTGAGCAATATTAAGAATATGCAAATGCTTGCATTCAACTATACTCTTTTGTTAGGGTCTCTCCACACAAGAATGTTGATTTGAAATACCTTTTAAAGAAAAAAATTCTTTGAAAGATAGTTTTGGAGCATTGTTCAAACGAAAAGCTTTCATAGTGGTGTTAAACAATCATTTGTTTCTTAGGAATAAGATGCAAACAATCATTTTTAGTTTTAAAAAAATATACCCAAGTAAAACAACCTTTTTCATCAACAATAGTGAGGAAATAATAAATATCATTATAAGTAGCATGCTTAAAGGGACCCCAAATCTCAACATGGATGAGGTAAAAAGAGTTAGGACTGGATTTAGTATGACTAGAAAAAGACAATTTATTTTGTTTTGAAAGATAACAAGTATCACGATGAAAAGAGGGATCAATATTAGCTAAATGAGTTTTCTCATAAATAATTTAATACACAAAAGTAAGGATGTGGCCTAAACGTTTGTGCCAAACATCATATGAAACAGAATTACCAGAGGAAAAAATGTTTGTAGAGGAAATAAAATCCAAAAGCAGAAGCCCATGAAGGAGTTTAGCTTTTCCAATCTTCCTTTGGGTGTGAAGGTCCTACAAAACAAAGAGATTAGGCTCTATAACAAAACGAAATAAGTTGGAAGAAATTAGATCAGTTAAAGACAAAAGATTGAAGCGAAAAGTAGTAATATAAAGAACGTTGTGAAGAAATATGTCTTTTCTTAGTTGTATACTACCAATACTTTCAATCTTAACTCGCATAGAATTAGGAAGTCACATATATGATTCAGAAATAGTAGTGAACGTATTATAAAGATTTGAAAAACAACAAATGTGGGACATGGCACCAAAATCCAAAAACTAGTAAGAAGAATATTTAAAAGAAGAGAAAGGATTAAGATTACCTAGCACATTGTAGCAAAATCAGCAGTTGTAGTATTAGACATAAGTTTGGTAGAAAGAAGTTGAATTAATTGCTGACATTGAGTCGATGTAAGATCAGAGGAAGAAACAGGTGAAGTATCAATTTGATTGACAATATTAGGAGAATAATTCTTGAAATAGTTGAATGGGTAACCAATGAGCTTATAACATTGTTTTAGCGTGTCCAAGAATATCACAGTGGCTACACTTAGACGTTGTTTCTTAACATTTTTATCAAAGGAATTAGGCAAACAAAATTTTTTATTATCATGAACAGAGAAAGCAAGGGATTCAGAATTCGTCGTGTTTTGATCAAATATTTCACAATGTGCCTCTTCTTGTAAAATGAGGGAGAAAACATTACCGATAGAGAGCAAGGGATCAGAAAGAAGGATTTGACCCCAAATCTGTGATAAGTTGTTGTTGAGACCCATGAGGAGCAAGGGATCAGAAAGAAGGATTTGACCCCAGATCTGTGATAAGTTGTTGTTGAGACCCATGAGGAACTTCATCACATACTCCGAGTCAGTGTAAGCTTGAGGAGGTTGAAGGTCATCACAAGAATATTGGACTTGAGGGTGATATCTGTAACACCCAAAATTTAAGATGTCATCGAGAAAGTGTTATGGTCATTTATAAAAAAAATAAATGAATTGTAAAAAGACATTTAATAAAAACTTAAACTTTAAATGTAAATAGATAATCCACACTTTAATTTGAAATAGTAATAATAAATAAAAAGAAAAAAAAAATAAAGTCCCAATTAAATACAAGGAATCAAAAATAAAATTTCATAGTCTTCACCGTTCAATTTAAATCAACCCAAATAAATCAAAATTTTTCAAGTTCACTCCATCCTTTCCGCAATTTACTTCGAGTCAGAAATATCTGCATTACCGTCTGCTCCCGTATAACACATACGTTATACGATCATCGCACAGGCAACAAACACACAAACAAACAAATACAGGTAAGCTAACCATAAACAATGTTATTAACAAAAGAAAATTCTTAAATAAAACATGTCCAATAACACTCAACATCGCATTCAAGTAACACGAAAACATTATGATCACAATTCATCCTTGGTTTGAATACACAAACCCCAAATCCAAACAATCATACTAAACCAAACATAGCATTACACTCATTTAAAATCTTCAAACATAGTGATCATATTCAAGCTTTGGTTTTCCGCGACCTCTCATCCCACAACAACATCAAGTTTCCTAGAACAAATGGTTTGATGTGTCCCACTTAACACAGCCAAACTGTCTCCCTTATTTCTCAAGGAATTATGAGTAAAAATATCAATGCATCGCACATCGGGCACTATACTCGCAACGAGCCGAAATAAGGTGAAACATTTATCCCCTCCCCACTGTTTCACACAGGCGAGAGGGTACAACACTCGAACCAATCCTCTACCACTGCTTCACACAGGCAAAGATGACCCCTTTCCATTACTTCACACAGGCGAAAGAGTCTTCATTGGGTTCCTAGGCACGGAAAACTTCACACAACATTTAATTCCATCAAGAGCTTTCAACAAGGCAAATACTCTCAACATCCAAACTCATGAGGATTACTTATTACCATCCAAGTATACACCATCACATCATGCTTGAAAAATAAAGTCCCATAACCAAACCAAATTCATATATCACTCATGAATTTAATACACACCAAATATTTAATAAAATGCATGAGAAAGAAAAATAAAAATAAATTACAACTCAACCAACACCCAAACCTTTTAAAGAGAAAAAGAAAGAGAAAGGTTTTAAAAGAAGTAGGATAATACCTACACATTCCATATTTCACCACAGTACACATGCAGACCACACTTTACGTGAAAAAGGAAATAAGGAAGAAAGAGAAAATAATTTTGCATGTATGGCATGAAAACATCCCAAACTTAACCACCCCACAATGATAAGAATTGGATCCCTAAAACTGCTACTGCACCCTACACAACGAAGAATGGAAAACAAGAAAAAAAAAACTATAGATGGAACATGAAATAGGACTGCATCTTACAGATACAACACTCTGAGGCAGGCTATGGATCCGCTTCACGAGAGAGTGCACTAATAAATGCATGGCACGATAGAGTTTAGAGACATCATACAATCAATACTAATTTTTCGATTACAAAGGCAAGGAGAAGAAGAAAAAATAATAATCTGTTGGAACAAAGGATCCCCATTTCCATAAGTCTAATAAGTAATAAAAGAACAAAAGAAACCAACGTTGCAACTTTCTTAAATTGAAACACAAACCGCAACCCTGCAAAATTGTGATAGCACCATGTATATTGACCCATAGCAATCTCCATGATTCATACTTGTATAAGTACCCATCCAACAGAGTATAAAAGTTTGGAAAAGGAATAACCACCATGCATTAAACCCAACAGGAACCAAGAACAACAAACTTCAAATGAAAAGAAAAGAAAAGGTCAACTTTCCCTACCTCTCTAGATGATTCCTCTTCTCTACCACAGCCACCGAAAACTCTAACTTGCATCCTTCCTCTCTTTTCCTTCTCCCGTCTTAACCCTTTTTCTCTAAAAAAACTTCTAAGGTTTAGCTTTATCTAATCCCACCCAATAATTCTGTTAAGATTTCTAGCCAAATTTTATTTTTCCTTATCATTTAACTCCAAAAGATAAAGATAAAAAAAATAAAACGAAAGATAAAAAAAACAGAACGGAAAATAAAAATGGAATCAATTGGTTGCAGCGCTTTTGAACCAAATATTTATGCATGCTTGGAAACACAACCCCATTCACGCTCCATGGGCCTCACGCCTTTAAAGGAGAACAAAATTTAATTTTAAAAGCTACATTAAGCCAATTTCCATCTGCACCTGCTCACCTATGCACGGAACTTTCACCACTAGGCTATATGCCATCACATGATATAATGTGCATTATAAGAATTAAAGCCTTATACTCCACAAACCATAATTTCTTAAAGTAGATAAATAGCAACTCTAATTACTCATTTAATTAAATTTAGTCTTTTGTCATGACTAAATTTATTTATAGATCCATACCAAAGTATAAATCACTATTTAATTTTACCTAAAGTGTTCCAAGTTGTTCCTGGGTCTTACAATATCCTAATAATTCTTCCCAAATCGATTTAAGCTTTATGTAATAAGCACCAACAGGTTTAGAACCTTGCTATAGAGAAATAAGTTGGTGACGAAGTTGGAAGATCTGAGGGCCATTCTTCCGGGACAAATGAGTCTTCAAATCTTCCAAGATCTCATGAGTAGTGGTCGTAAATAATATACTAGCGTCAATTTCCTTTGAAATCGAAGTGTAGAGTGTAACATCTTTGTCGAATATTACTAATTTAAATAAATAAAATAGATTTTTAAAATGAAACAAACTGCATTTATTAAAGCATCTTTCCTAAAACGCGGGAAAAATAAAAATCACACATCATCATCAATTATAATAATCGCTAATTTAACTCCAAGTCTTAAAATCTCAACACTGTTTACAAAAAAAAATTATAAAATAACGAAAAATAGTAGAAATCATAAAATCCCATGCTGCCCCGTTCTGGTCTATGCTTCATTAGCACCACCTACAACATCATCTGCTCTCGTGTAACCGATTACTCGATCATCGTCAAACACAAGCAGATAGGGTGAGCTAACAATATAAAACTCATATATATAGTACAAATATATAATCACACATACATCAAAGGAACTCTATCCTTTGATTCAATACCACATGGCCACCACCATGTTATCCATGTTCTACGTCTTTGGATGAATACCTCAAGATGCACTTGCTGCCGCACCTATAAGCCACAACTTTTAGAACACGTGCAGGAAACCTGCTATAGACCACACTTCGTAATGCCAGGTGGAGTTTCTAATACGAAGCATAGTTCGTAATCTTTCTGGACTGATCAATACGAGCCACAACTCACACACTCACACCGGCAACACTCGTAAATCAGAGCCACAACTCAAGAATTCCTCGTGTTCATCCGCCATCCCGAGCCACAACTCAAGAGATGTCATTCCAAGCCACAACTCAAGGAATGTCACGTGCTTATCCTCTATCCCGAGCCACAACTCAAGAGATACCATTCTGAGCCACAACTCAAGGAACACTCCAGCAAGTCTCTCTATAAGGTATCACCCAAGCCTTGTAGACCACGCACATCACAAGCAAACAAGTATGCTACTTCTGCATTATCACCTGACATTGTTCTAGAGCCGCTAGGTGAAATTGCATTCCAGACCGCCTAGCGGACACCATAAACTGCCAGGCACCACGCGCCTTTGGAGCCTTTTATTTTGCATCTATCGCATGGCAGAACGAACCCTGTTGCCAAGCGCCACACGCTCCCAAGGCCACTGTAGTTGTAGCTATCGCTTGGCGGTGCCGACTGCACCATCAAGCGCTACACCAGTATAGTGAAACTTACTGGTTTTTACCAACTTGATAGTTTACCAAACTCTCTTCCTATCTTAACACTCATCCCAGATATGACAGGTTTAGCTGATTACTGTCCATATTGCTTCCAATCATGAAATTTCCTCTCCTATACTCCAAATTTGCTAAGTGTTGGTATCATCTCAAATGTCAAAACCATTGCCATCTATCCTTTGATCACACCATCAACTTAGACAAGTCTCAGGGCAACTAACTTCCATTTTTGGTTATGCTACCCATCGTTCACAGTTCTGTTTCCACTAAATTCCTTTATGCCTTCTTTGTACCCCATTTCCTCCAAAATTCCCATCAACCTAAGAATTATTCAATGACCCTAATTCATGCACTATTTGTTACTACTCTACTCTATTTAAGGTATCACCAAACCACTTCTCATGCTTCATTTTGATTCCAAAGAACCCAACTCACAAGTGAACCCATAACATAATTTACATCAACATTTCATACCTTTCTCATGACTCTAGCCCTCATTCCACCTGTCTAGAAAATTTCTACATTCATCTTTCTCACTAAAATTGACCCAATATGATTTCCAGACCCAAGATTGCACCTCACGGCCACACAGAGTCATCTTCTCTCCACTGGCGCCTAGTGGCTCAATCAACACCGTCAGGCGGTGCATAGCATTTGGGAAAAATCCCAGAATTTCCAGCACCTACAAGCCCCAAAAATCCCAAAAAAATCCATCTTTCTAATTATTTCCACGATCTAACCATCAATCAGACTACAAATGGATTCTAATACTAAATTAATTGTGTATTTACATTATCCTTAAGGTAATTCATGCATCCATTAGTCCTAGACGCAACAATTTCAATCCTTTCCAAACATTAGACGTTCATTCATGTCATTCTCTCCAATTAACCTCGATTGACAGAGTAATTCATCAATAACTAACATCCAATAATCATCTAACAATTAAAGCTCCCTTTTTCCTTGATCAAAATCAACCCAAAACCCCAAAAATATCAAAATCGAGCCAACCTTGCTCGTATTGCCTGGCAAGTGTTCATCACCACCAAGCAGATCATTAAGAAACTCATAAAACTAGGTGAGAGGGGTTGTGTCACCTGGCGTCGCCTAACAGCCAGTTCTTATCACTAGGCGGTTCCTCGTAGGAACCCATAAATGCAGTGTATTTCACATGAGTCGCCTAACGGCTTTGAACGTCTGCTTGGCGATTCTGGAAAATTTTTAGAAACACGAAAATTACACAGGATTGACAAAGTATATGCATTCGGTAAATCATACATCACACAATACAGTACAAACGAATAGAATTCAAGGGGACTAGCTCCTCTAACCTTGATTCCTTGCTTAAACTTGAGAATTTTAAAGCTTTTTCTTGGTCAACAATGGCCTCCCTTGACACATTCCAGCAATAGCCCTCAATCCTCTCTGAAATGAAATCCTTATGCTCTCAAAATGCTTTCCAGATGTTTTCGTAGACTATGTAACGTCCTAGCCGGAAATTACTTATTTAAAATAACAAAACAAAATAATATCTGTAAAACCTTAATTACTAATCACTTCTTTTCCCAAACCGCGGGAAAATTTTAATAAAACCAAAGTAAATGCGCCAATAATAATTAAAAATGCGGCGATCAATAATTACAAACTTAATCTGGTTTTCCAAAACCATTACAAAATAGTTCATAAATAAAGCTGGTAAAAGCCCCATGACTGATCCCCACTCTGTCTCTACGCATCATCACGCTCACCTACATCAACCTCTACTCTCATGTAACAAGTTACATGATCATCGCCAAACACACACAGATAAGGTGAGCTCATTTAAATAAACCAACCAATCATCCGAAGTTGTTTCCAGACTACCAAAACTCTATCAGATGCACTAAAGAGGGCAATCATCCGAAATCTCGTCGTACGAGCCATGATCTCGCACACTCCACTGGACTTCCCAAACCACCAGGCTACACCTTAGAGTGGCCATGTATTACCCCAATGCAAGATACACTCGTAACTGGGCCCCCAGCCAAAGCATCGCATCATGAACATCACCTAAAGCTGTGTAGAAATCCTCCTCGCGCACGATCACTGCACCAAAACCGCCTAGAGTGCATCTCACGCCGTTAGGCGAAATCTGGTTCCAAACCGCCTGGCGGGTATCTCACATCGACATGCGCTAAGCTCAAAACAGTACCCTTGTCACTCCATCACCGCCTGGCGGGACACCCCCTACTGTTAGGCGCCCTGCGCGTCCAATGGCCATTGCGATGAAGGATTATCTTGTTTTCTTTTAGAGTTATGAATATGGTGAAGCTGTTTACGAAAGCTTTTTGAAAATTCCCATTGGACATTAAGATAGCAAGCTATCTAGATGTGAAGGTTCATTTCTCAAGCTCATGAAAGGAAGAAGAGAGATGGATTCAAGCTTAAACACACACGGCAATAACAACACTTAAAGAGAAAAATGAAAGAAGAAACAATAAAAATGGAAAGCATAGAAGATGAATAATGGAAGAAGCACGCCATTCATAGCGGGTGATCTAAGCCAACCAAACCCTAGAGATGAGTGATGGTGCCGCCACTTGCAAGCAAGATAAGGCCAAAGTGAGTTCACTTCTAGGAAGGAGACCTCACGGCGAAGAGATGGTTGAAACACAAAGTTTATAGCAACAAATGATCAACCCTTTTACAAGACAAGGAGCACACTTTAAATAAGAGTTCATAGGGGTCCTTTAGCAAATACAAAACACATGAAAAGGATGAACTACCAAACCCTAAACCTAATGTGAAAGTAATTCTCGGCCAAGTGAAGGGACATGATTGGTGGATGCATTCCCATGAGGATTTTAGGCCAAAAGAGGAAGGAGACCAAGTAGCCTTCAATGGAATAAACCAAAAAGGCAAAAGGAGACAAGGTACATGTCTACTTTTGCTTTTACTTTATGTTTTTTTTGCTTTCCTCTCTATTTCACTTCATCCATGTGTTCCAATCATCATGTGTCACCTAGCCATGCTCTACTTTCTCTTAATTACCTACAAAAGAAGACAAACAAGGATTAGCATGTTGGTTTAAGTTAATCTAATCTTGGTCAAAAGGTCAACTTTGGGTCAAAGTCAACAAGTCAACCAAAATAAGTCAACTAGAAACCCACTTAGGGAATTCAAGCTAAAGTAATGCAAAACAAAGATAAAGATGATGGAATAGAAGACTCCCCTCTAGACATGCTTCTAGCGATCCTTCTTGAGGGAGCTTCTAAGGAGGTGGTCACACCTTCATCATCCTCCCCTTCTTGGAGAGAATTCGACCACGAATTCTTAAACCCAATATCAAAAGGAGAAAGGACACAGACATTGAATGAGTTACTTATGTTGTAGCTTGGGAGTAAGTCTAACTCATAAGCATTGTTGTTAATTCTCCTAATGATTTGAAAGGGGCCATCCCCTCTAGGGAGGAGTTTAGACTTCCTTTGAGTAAGGAATCTCTCTTTTCTCAAGTGAAGTCAAACTCAATCTCCCTCTTGAAAGATGACTTCCTTTCTTCCCTTATTATCATCCTCTTGTTGTTTCTTAACTCTCCTCTCAATGGTTTCCTTGACTTGCGAATGCAAGTCTTGGATGTACTTGGCTTTGGCCTCACAATCTTGGCAAGTCCATGCCTCATGAGTGGGTAGGGGAAGGAGGTCTAAAGGAGTTAGGGAATTGAACCCATACACAACCTCAAAAGGGGAATGAGAAGTAGTGGAATGCAAAACCCTATTGTAGGCAAACTCTATGTGGGGAAGAAGTTACTCCCACTCTCTAATGTTTTGTACTATAATACATCTCAACATTTGCCCTAGGGTTTTATTAACCACCTCGATTTGACCATCACTTTGGGGGTGGCAAGTGGTGGAGAAAAGAAGCTTGGTGCCAAGTTTACCCCACAAAGTTCTCCCCAAATGAGTTAGGAACTTGGAGTCCCTATCATTCACAATGGACCTAGGTAGGCCATCTAGTCTCACAACTTCCTTGAAGAAAAGACTTTCAATATAAGTTGCATCATCAATCTTATGGCAAAGAATGAAATGGGCCATCTTAGAGAATCTATCCACAACCACAAAAATGGAATCCCTACCTTTTTTGTTCTTGGCAAGCCTAAGACAAAATGCATAGAAATGTCAATCCAAGGTTTGGAAGGGATGGGCAAGGGGGTATAAGACAATGGGGTTGGACTCTAGACTTGGCTTTCATGCATGCTATGCAACTCTTGCAATGCTTATCTACATGCTTTCTCATGTGAGGCCAATATAAATATTCTTTTAAGACTTCTAAAGTCTTGTTTGGCCCAAATTGTCCATTAAACCTCCCTCATGTGCCTCTCTAATGCGTGATGCTCTTAAAGAACCTTGGGGAATGGAAAGTCTCTTACCCTTGAAAAGATATTGATTGAGAAGGTAAAAGTCTTTGTAAGCCCCTTGGTGGCATTCACTAAGAATGGGGGAGAAATCAACATCCTTTGGATACAACTCCTTAATATGATCAAAACTAAGAAATTTAGTTTCAAGAATGGAAAGGAGGGAGTGCCTTCTTGATAGTGCATCCGCCACAATATTAGCCTTTCCATGCATATGTTTGATCACATATGGGAATTGCTCTAAGAACTCAACCCACCTAGCATGTCTCTTTTTAACTTGCCTTGGCTTTTCAAAAATTTGAGTGACTTATGGTCACTATGTATCACAAACTCCTTTGAAAGAAGATAGTGTTGCCAAGTTTGCAAATTCCTCACAAGAGCATAAAGCTCTTTGTCATAGGTGGAGTAGTTGATGTGACTCCCCTTGAGTTTCTCACTAAAATAGGCTATGGAGTATCCTTCTTGGAGAAGAACGGCCCAATACCTACATTGGATGCATCACACTCAATTTTAAAAGTTTTGGAGAAGTTAGGGAGGGCTAAGAGCGGTGCATTGATCAATTTTTGTTTTAAAGTTTCAAAAGTCTTCTCTTGATCTTTGCCCCATTTATAGACCACACCTTTCTTGACCAATTCATTGAGAGGGGCGACTATGATGCTAAAGTTTGGCACAAATCTCCTATAACCAATGGAAGGACCTAAGCTCACTCACATTCTTTGGGAGAGGCCAATCCTTGATGGTCATCACCTTTTCTTGGTCCACATGGACCCCATGTTGATTTATTTAGAAACCTAGGAAGATCACATGATCCATCCCAAACACACATTTCTCCATGTTAGCATACAAGGATACCTTCCTTAAGGTCTCTAACACACTTCTTAAAAGATGCAAGTGGTCATCTTGAGACATACTATAAATAAGAATGTCATCAAAGTATACCACAACAAACTTCCATAAGAACTCTCTAAGAACATGGTGCATAAGTCTCATGAGTGCACTAGGTGCATTGGTCAAGCCGAAAGGCGTGACTAACCACTCATATAATCCAAACTTAGTCTTGAAAGAGGTTTTCCATTCATCACCTTCTTTGATTCTAATTTGATTGTACCCACTCTTCAAGTCTATTTTGGAAAATATGGTTTCACCATGTAACTCATCAATCAAATCATCTAACTTAGGAATGGGATGCCTATACTTGATGGTTATGTTGTTGATATCCCTACAATCAATGCACATTCTCCATGTTCCATCCTTTTTGGGGACAAGAATCACGGGCATTGCACAAGGACTCATGCTATGTTGCACCCACCCTTTTTCTAACAACTCATTCACTTGTTTATGGATTTCCTTAGCCTCATCGGGACTAATCCTATAGGCTGGCCTATTAGGCAAAGATGAGTCTTGTATGAAATCAATTTGGTGCTCTATACCTCTTAGGGGTGGGAGACCCTTTGGTTCTTGAAAAACATCTTTGAACTCATCTAAGACTAATGACAAGTCTAAGGGACATCTAGAGTGAGGGTTTTGGAAGGAGGGGGAAGATTCACAAGAATAAGCTAAGAAGATAAGTTTTTGGGCAAGCATTACCTTTTTCACCCCATTAAGGGTGATCATGCTCTTCTTGGACTCATTGGCATGCCCTTGCGCCTTCTTTTATGCCTTCTCTTCTTTTCTTTTCTTTAGCATTTGAATTTGGTCCTCATTGACTTCTCTTGGTGAAAGAGGTAGTAATGTAATCTTTTTTCCCTTGGAAGCTAAAGGAAAACTTGTTGGTATGGCCATCATGAAAAGCTTTTCTATCAAATTGCCATGGCCTTCCTAGTAAAATGTGAGTTGCTTCCATAGGCACTAAGTCACATAACACCTCATCCTTGTAGTTTCCAATGGAGAAGAGTTTGCACTTTCATGGGAGGTCCTAGACGAATGGGCCCTAGGTGGGTGGTCTTTGGAAGGAGGTTTCTCATACTTTCTTTCTTTTCCTTTCCAAGTCCTAGAGTAGTAGTCATTGTAAGGAGTACTCCTCTTGGCCTCTTGTTTCTTTTTCAATTGACTTTCAACTTTTAAGGCCAAGTGTAAAATTTTGTCAATAGTAGAGTACTCATACAACTCAACTACATCTTGAACTTTTCTTCTAAGACCACTCACAAATCTAGCTACCTTTTTGTCTTCACTTTCAAATTGGAGTCCTACTTTGAGAAGCATGGACTCCTTCATTTTAAAATATTCATTCACACACATGGACCCTTGTTGAAGCCTTTGGAGCTTCAAAAGAGTCTCCCTCCTATAGTAGGAAGGAACAGATCTAGCGCGCATTAAAGTCTTAATGTCCATCCAAGAGGTCGTGGATGGCTCTTGGTTAATATTGTCCATACACAATTGATGCCACCATGTCATGGCATAATCCTCAAATTCTAAAATTACTAAGTCTACTTGCTCTTGATCACTAACTAAATGAATATTAAATATTTGGTCCACTTTTTGCTCCCATTCAATGTAGAGGTTTGGATCATTCTCCCCCTTAAACTTTGGAATCTTGATTGGTGGAGGTTGTCTTTGTGGGAGTTGATTGCGCCTTCCACCACCATCATGGTCGTGCCTTCTTCTTATTCCACCATGGCTAGAGTCCTCGGAAGAGGACCTCCTCCTTCTCCTCTCATCTTCTCTAAGCTCAAGTCTTTAGCTGTGCTATTGTAGGAAGATCTCACTTTTTCTCCTATCCGCCCTCAATTGATCAAAAGTTTCCCTTCTACTCACTTCCATCTCACGTAGGCTGTTGGCAAGGGTGATTTCTTCACTTTCTTGGGCCATAGGAGTCACCATGGGAGGGGAATAAGGTGAAGCCGACTCCTCCTCCTCTTCTACTTCCAAGATTGGATCCATATTCATGTTCCTACACCAAACTCACAAAAAACCGCAACAAACAAGATGTTAGATAATAAAACAATCCCAAACACGAGACCAAGTGTGGTCTTCACAAGCACCCAAGTGTCTTTGATCACACTCCCCAAAGTACACAAGCAAGGCTAGCACTCAAAATCCTTCCAAACAAGTGAAAACACCTTTAAAGTGATGAAAACCATTCAAAAACAAAACAAGTGGCTCGGACACAACACTCTAGGAAAACAAGGAAATGAAAACAACTAAGACAAAACAAAGATTACCTAAACACAAGCAAGCAAAGCTCAAAACAAGAAAGTTTAACTTCTAAGGAAATTTGCTTTAAAGACAAAACTTGAACAAGATTAAAGCAATGAAAAGCACTTTTAAAGACTCTATGGAAAGCATTTGAACAAGCCAAGATTATACCTCAAATTATGCATACACCAAGAAAGATCATAACCAAGTTAAAGCATGGAACTAATTTGCCAATATCACCTAAAATCCAAGTATAAAATTTGGTAGCATAACACCTAGTAAAAATGGCCAAATGGACTCACCAAGGAACACTGTAGCTCTCGGCCAAACATTTTTTTGTCATGAAAATAATTTTTCTTTTCAAAACTAGGTACTTAAGATGATGAGAAGGATGTTTTAGGGTGTCTTGAACACTTAGTTCCTTAAAAATTAGGTCAAAATCAATTTCAAGGAGTATACAACAACACAAGGCATAGATCTCATGCAATAGCTCAAAAACTTATAAATAAGAACAAGAAAACTCAAAGAAGCATATGACAAGAGACTAAAAAGTAGCTAGGAAAATTTTAAGAAGACTTTCAACATGTGAAGAAAAATTTTGGCATGGTAACAACTTAGCAAGCTCTCGACCACAGAAAACACAACACCAAAATTTCATGTTTTCACTTCACCAAACAACATATATCAAGAGATACGGTTTTTAGATACTTTAACCTCAAGTGAAATGGAAAATTTATGTGCACACCATCTTGAACACCACAAGGCCGAGAGGTCTCCAAGCCAAACAAGCCACCAAAACAAAGGTTAGCACAAGAAAATCACCATATTCAAGATAACCTAGGCTCTAGATACCAAATGATGAAGGATTATCTTGTTTTCTTTTAGAGTTGTGAATATGGTGAAGTTGTTTAAGAAAGCTTTTTGAAAATTCTCACTAGACATTAAGATAGCAAGCTATCTAGATATGAAGGTTCATTTCTCAAGCTCATGAAAGGAGGAAGAGAGTTGGATTCAAGCTTAAACACACACGACAATAACAACACTTAAAGAGAAAAATGAAAAAAGAAACAATAAAAATGGAAAGCATAGAAGATGAATAATGGAAGAAGCACGCCACTCATAGGGGGGGATCTAAGCCAACCAAACCCTAGAGATGAGTGATGGTGCCGCTACTTGCAAGCAAGATAAGGCAAAACTGAGTTCACTTCATGGAAGGAGAGCTCACGGAATTTGGTGGTTGAAACACAAAGTTTATAACATAAAATGATCAACCCTTTTACAAGACAAGGAGCTCGCTTTAAATAGAAGTCCATAGGGGTCATTTAGCAAATACACAAACATGAAAAGGATTAACTAGCAAACACTAATATCCTAAGCCATAGTAAATCTCGGCCAAAAGGAGAGCATGTGGTTGGTGGATGCATTTCCATGAGGATTCTAGGCCAAAAGAGGAAGGAGACCAAGTAGCCTTCCAAGGAATAAACCAAAAAGGCAAAAGGAGACAATGTACATGTCTACTTTTGCTTTTACTTTATGTTTTTTGCTTTCCTCTCTCTTCCACCTCATCCATATGCTCCAATCATCATGTGCCACCTAGCATGCTCTACTTTCTCTTAATTACCTACAAAATTAGACAAACAAAGATTAGCATGTTGGTTTAAGTTAAGCTAATCTTGGTCAAAGGTTAACTTTGGGTCAAATTCAACAAGTCAACCAAAATAAGTCAACTAGAAACCAACTTAGGGAATTTAAACTAAAGTAATGCAAAACAAAGATAAAGATGATGGAATATAAGACTCCCCTCTATACATGCTTCTAGTGATCCTTCTTGAGGGAGCTTCTATGGAGGTGTCATGGTTGGTCACGCCTTCATCAGTTGCTAACATTCCTCTATTATTATTTAACAAAATGCCACACATTTGGAAAAAAAGCGAGAGACCAAATAAATTAAGAAATCAGGACAGATTGACCAAGTATTCACATTTAATCTACTTGTTGCATAAGGCCTAAAAGCAACCGATAGAATACTCAAGTACCTTTATTTCATCATCAAGTTGTTTCACAATTTTCTTTCGGTCCTACAATCCAATAAATTTGAATTAATATAGGGAGAAAATTAAATTAAGCAATATTCTAACTCCTCTGTTGTTTTGTCATGTGTGCAGTATTCTTGTAAGAACAACCAAATGGGAAAGTATCAAAGCTAATATGCCATGGCTTTTGGATGCCATAGGTTCCATGGCATTTATTCTCATGTTTAACGTTGGTCCACAAAGTATACTAAAAGCTTGGTTTTAAGTTTTGACAAAGAAAGTTGATATCAAATTAAATTTTAGGCATAAATTGTTGGCCTTAGATGAAAAATCCTCAAATTTTCATGGAGAAGAAGAAAAAGCATAAAAATATATACCCCAAACCAAAACATGAAGCTTTCAAGTAGAAGAAGTTATAAAGTAATATGCTCCAAACAATGGTACATGCATACTAAGTTAGATTTCAAAATCTGGGACAATACTAAACTGGATTTAGAAATCTGGGATGCTTCTAAGTGCAGGGGGTGAGGGAGTAAGGAAGGAGTTGGTGCGCACAATTTGGAGATGGGGCCGCAAGAAAAGAAGGGAGACATTTTACCCTACTTAAACATTTTTGTCCTAGCCAAAGTCAAAGATTAGTAGTGACATTTTGAAGAAGTTGAGGATGCAAGAAGAAGAAAATAAGGGGTGCAAGAAGAAAGCCTATATGCTTAAGGGGAAGAACCACACCGGATTAAAAGAAGAGCTATTACTTGCAACCTATCAAATTTTGTGCTGCACCCATCAAAAGTTTCCAAAAATTCATTTTCGTACTGTAATAAAAGATGGGTGATTGTCTTCCGAAAAAAAATCCAGATATGTTTTAATGTGTTTCGAAAAATGAATTCCAGAATAATAGGGTGTTAAGATATGGTGCGGGAAGTCATATCTCAAAAGAAAAGAAGGAAGGAAACACAAAGTTGTATCCAAAATATAACTATGACGTTACATTCTTAATTATGTATGTCATCTTGTCATATAAATGATAGAGATGATCTATCTAAAATTTTAAAGAATGTAGAAAGAGCTTAAGGTTTAAAAAGATATAATTTAAAATAAATGTTAGGTAAATTTTTTAAACCTATTTATAAATATTTTAAAAGAGATTTTATTTATTTATTTTAAGCATAGCTTCCATACTCAATTCAACTCGTTCTTACATTTAGAGATAAAAAAAACATGATTTTTATATTTAAATGGACTAAAATTAAAAAACTTAAAAAAAATAAATTTGCCTTTTTTTATCATTTTACAGAACAAAAACATAATTAAACTTAAAAAGAAAAGTAAAAAAATATTAAATTAATGTTTATAATGATCAAGGTCTTCAATTAATAAATGTCCATCTTAAATCAAGATTCAAAGTCTAGTCTTAGATTGAGAAATTTCCAGGAACAAAAAAAAAAATCCAAAGCGCGTGGATGTGTAGTCTATGCCAAATATTGACCTAAACCCCTTCATTTTAATTATTATACAAAGACTATTTTATAGTCTTTGCGTCGACGTGAATCACTCCTTGCCTGGTGGGTTGGTCTTTTCCTTTTCCCCAAACACTACCCATTTCCACGCAATTTTACGGGTTTGCCATTTTTCATTCATTTCTCTTATTTCCCATTCATGTTGACCTACAACCACATACATGATAATAGTACTTCATCCACCAAATTAAATTTAAATTGTCTATGGATCTAATAAATACATCAAACACACGTTAATGCTTTATTTTGTTAAATATATATATATATATATATATATATATATATATATATATATATATATATATATATATATATATTAATCGTTATTTATTAGCTAGGAAAAGAAAAAAGTGGTCAATTGACTTTTCAACAAACGCAATTCATTTGAAAAGTAAGGGTACTTTGTTGGATACAATTCCAAACAAAGACGTTCTAGATTTTTGCTATAAACCATTCATCCTCTTCCCAAACACGATCTCCTTCCACATCTTCACCCACCGACTAAACCATTTTTGAAGCAAAAACCCCATTGAAAAAAGTTCCAAAGCAGAGCATGGACAGAGAACAAGAAGAGATGCAATTTGTTGGGTTCTTTGGTGTCTACAAAGAAGCCTCCAAGATCATACTTTCATGGCGGAAAATCTTCTCCTACATCACCCTAACACTGATTCTTCCTCTCTCATTCATCTTCCTCCTCCACATAGAGGTCTCCACCCTCCTCTTCAGGAAGATTCTCTACAACTCCATAGTCATGGATGAGACAAACCCCAACACACCTCAATACAACAAGCTCTCGGACATGATCTCTTCCGAATGGATCACTCTGGTGCTCTTCAAACTCGTGTACTTCACTCTGCTTCTCATCTTCTCCCTCCTCTCTACCTCCGCTGTGGTCTACACCATCGCTTCCATCTACACAGCAAAAGACGTAACTTTCAAGAAGGTGATGAGGGTGGTCCCCAAGGTGTGGAAGAGGCTCATGTTGACGTTCTTATGCGCCTTCGCTGCGTTTTTCGCTTACAACATCGTGACCATGGTGGTTATCTTCTTGTGGGCAATTTCAATCGGGTTGAACACCGCCGGGTTTGTGGTTTTTGCAGTGATAGCGGTTTTGTACTTCGTTGGGTTCGTGTACCTCACCGTGGTGTGGCAACTGGCGAGTGTTGTGACTGTGTTGGAGGACTCGTGGGGGGTTCGAGCCATGTTGAGGAGCAAGGAGTTGATAAAGGGGAAGATGGTGTTGTCGATATTCGTGTTTTTTACTCTTGTTGGGTCTTTTGTTTTGATAAGGGTTTTGTTCAAGGAGACTGTGGTGGATGGATGGAGCGTGATTTCTGTGGACAAAACAGCGTACGGTGTTCTTTGTTTCTTGCTCTTGTCGTGTTTGTTCCTCTTTGGGCTTGTTGTTCAAACTGTGATCTACTTTGTCTGCAAGTCCTTTCACCATGAGAATATTGACAAGTCAGCTTTAGCAGATTATCTTGAAGTTTATCGAGGAGAGTATGTGCCTTTGACAGCCAAGGATGTTCAGCTCGAACAGTACCAAGTTTAATGTACAACATAACTATGAATTTTCTGCTAAATTTTTTGTTTTGTTTATCTGTTATATATGTCAGAAGAACAACATAAAAAAAAACCAACGGAAAACCTCTGCTTGTGTTGATGATGTGGCTGTATATGTTATACTTTGTGATCATGTCATCGTTTTGCGTGTGAAATTAAGGAAAATATGAAGAAAAATGATTCCCAGAGAGTTCTTATTCTTGTGTATGTATTTGATTTGCTGTTACAAAGTAGAACTGTGATGTTGCTTCTTTTATCTTTTCTTTTTTTTGCAATGATGATAATAAATGGTGTGAGGTGTGTTTTGTTGGGATTAGATTTGGTTTGTGGGTGTGAATAATGTTATGGTAAGCAGTATCTATCAGCGTATTAATTTGGGCATTGAGTATGAGGTGGAGCGAAAATAGAATCACGAGTTATAATTAAAAGACTCATTGGTTGTTCTTAATTGGTAAGAGAGTGAAATTTGATTGGTTACTTCTACAAAAGGAGAAAGGTTGTGTACATTAACAATGACCCTACATGAATTTGTTTTATTTTATTTTTACTGCATTTTGGACAATCTTTGAAAGTTCATTTGTAATAAATTGCATTGAACCTGATGCATATTTAGGCATACATTTAGAAAAGAAAGAAAAATAGAATCAAAATTTTAGAAATTAAAATTAGTTTGTCTCGTAAGCTCAAGTTAAAAATTTCTAGAAACTATACAGGAGATATGTTTTCTTAAATTAGTTTATGCTTAAAATATAATTTCAATTCTTTTTCTCTTATTTTATATTTTTAGATATGCTTATGAAGAAGAACTTCTTCAAAATATGTCTTCTTCATTTAAAAAAATGATAATTTGGGATGATTTATAGTGAATTTTCTTGTCACTAATATTAACTATATATATAAGGAAAAAAGAATTCAACTTTAAGTATTGGTTTTACAATAAGTTGGACTTCTTTGGTTAAGTTATAAAGGAAGAGAAATCTCAAATAATCTTGGAATGTGAATGAGAGTTGTGGATGATAATGAGAAATAAATTCAATTTAAATGACAAATAGATACAAAATGGAATGATCGTTTATCCATAAATGAGTACTTAAATGTCAAAGAGAAGTAAAATTGAATGAACTACTCATAAGGGACACTCCAGTGAGTAGGTGAAAAAGAGAGTAATAGTGAAAAAAATTATCATCGATAATGAGAGAATGTTTCGAAGTTATTATCTTTTTGTAGAGATGTTTTTATATGTATTTTTATATTTTTATATTTTTTAATAACATATTCATATTGAATCTCATGTTATTTTAACCAAATAATATATATATATATATATATATATATATATATAAAGTATTTAATGTAAAAAATGTATTCTTTCTTTCAATAACAAATATCAAGATATAAATTTTAATTATGTAAATATAAAATAAAAGTATTAAATAATAATTAAATAAAAGTCAAATAATTATATAAAGAGTAAAAATGATGTATGTGTCTTAGACATAAGCTACCAAAAAAACACTAAATTAAATTTTGTTATAAACTTTTTAGATTATCTAATAAACTAAGTGTATTTTAATAATTTAAAACAGATAAATATGAAGATAGAGATGATTATTGGGATATGTATAAGGACATAGATAGGATAAGTAGGATATTTATATACTCGTTATATTCTCATATCCAATTTAAAAAATTAGATATTATCTATATTCATATTTATACCTTTATATAATTAATATATAAACTTTTCATTAAAATCAAGATAAGTTCAAACATTACTTGTGACGATAGATTCATTGGTTATCCCTAATGACTAAGAAGGTTGTCCATGAATCATTCCACCTAAAATATAATTTGGACATAGACCACATGTTTTATTTTGGGTCAATGAGCATGACTTTCAAAAAATCTTGCTCCTTGAAAATATTGAGATATGATTGAACTATTTATGAATACAATGATTTATGCAATGTTACATTTGGCAATATTCTTTGTGACTTGAATGAATTGTGCTACTATGACGAAAAGAAGAAAAATTGGATTGTTATGTGTTGGAGAAAAGATCTCTAGACATAACATTATTTTAAGAATTTTTTTATTAAGTTCTTTTACAAAAAAAAACATAAATATATCTTTATGAAAAACAAGTCAAATACACACGAAGGAAGAATGACTTTTGTATTTACATGTGAAAAAATTTCTTAAAACTTCGTTTGATAGGCATAAATAGAAGAAGTTTAAAGTTATTTCTTGAGAGATGCGCTTCATAAAGCTAATCAGACACAACTTCAACAAGGAAGATGCATTGTCAAATAATCTTTTAAAATAGATTTTTGAAAAAACTCTCCTTTGATTAGATGAAAATAAATAGAATGCAATATAAAAGATAAATGATAGTGAGATTTCATAGGTTATTTTCATACATATTCGTCTAACAAATCCAGACTATGTTACTTCTTGATTAACCCGATGAAGTTTCCACTAATTCAAACTACCACTGTAAGATATAAATACTATTTTGACCCAATCACTTTGGCTAAACTATAAATATCCTTTGAATACCACCATTCTTGGCTAAGTTACTAGTACTGTTTGGACTCAATCACTTATAGCTAAGCACAATTGTTCTTTGAACCTAATCACTCCTAGCTAAACACTTTGATTACAAAGGTTATGATCTCAAAGATCACAAATTTCATTAACTAAAAAAGATAAATGTCTTAAGAGAAATATATGATTATAAACACTTTCTTACATAGCTATGAACAAAAACATTGTTCTACCTTGCACACAAAAAGGTTTAAGATTCTTGAAATCATTAAGACAAAAATTTCATAAGCATCGTTCACCTTTCTTCTTCGAAGAGAATTATTTTAAACAGAGATAAAAAGAAAATAATAATTTCAAATCCCTTTTGAGATGTTGTGAGGTTTATAAGGCTTTCATCTTCATTGATTATCGTTTGATCACGTTCAAGCACATAAATATGTAAATGCTCTCTATGAAACATTAAATGCATGTGGCTTCCTTACGCAACTTATTTGATACATGACATGAGCCTAAGGTAGGTAGTTTCCTTCTTCTTTAGAGTAAGGCACAAGGTCTACCACAATTATTTGACTTCGCAACCCTGTATTCCACTTTTTCAAAAAGTTGTTTGTGTCATGAACTTTAAGCACACTCTTAAAGAGATCTTGATGTAGACATGTTGTTTCAAATCCTTGTGGTTAAGCGAGATCCAACCACAATTAAACCTTTGATGCTTTAGAAGGTCAACTAGTTTTAGATTATGGCAGCTAGAAAGAATTCACCAATAGAATATTGGTGTCCCTTTATGTTTATAATAATATAGTTATTCATGAATTGATGCAGGCCGAAGGTTGAACCAAATTAGTGTAGGCCAAAGGATGACCCGATTTGGCATAGGCCAAAGGTCGAGTTGAGTTAGTCGGACCGAAGGTTGAGACAAATCAGAAAGGGCAAAAGGTCAAGATGGGTCAATAAGATTTGAAGGTCAAAATGATTTGGTATGGGTCGAAGGTCAAGAGAGGTCAGGGTTGACCGAAGGTCAACACAGGTCAACTTGGGTCGAAGGTTAAGCTGCTTCGGCCCCAGATGAATGTTGAGCCGAGTTGATTATGGCCAAAGGTCAAAAGGAGTTAGTTAGGGTGAAGGTTGAGATGACTAGACTCGGGCCGAAGGTTGAGATGAGTTAACCTTGGTTGAGGGTCGAGATGAGTCGGTTAAGCCGAAGGTTGAGCTGAGTCGGTTAAGGCCTGAAGTGTTAAGAAGTGGACTTTAGGCCCGACTCAACCTTACACAACGAACTTGCAAGATAAGGTTTGCATCCAATTATATATTGTAAATTGACCTTACCTTTAGCCGATGTAGGACTTCCAACACACTCCCTCACGCTGAGGCATATACATCTCGAGCGTGAGATTAGACATTAATGGGTGGTTCGATAGCAGGTGGAACAATAGGTCTAACAAATAATAAATTTCGTTAAGATAAGTTCTAATACCATGTTAAGAAGTAGACTTTAAGCTTAACTCAATCTCAAAAGTGGTTTATAAGGTGAGGTTTGCACTCAATTATATACTTTAAATTCACGTTATCTCTAGTTAATGTGAAACTTTCAACACAAAAATTGAACTAAGTTAGTTCGAGCTAAAGGTCGAGAGGAACAAGCTTAAGTTGAAAGTCAAGACGAGATCATTAGACTAAAATTAGAAACGAATTATCTCGGATCGAAAGTAAATATCAGTTATTCATATATTTTTAATATAGCATCTTGTCTTAAAAAAATTAAATTACTATATAAAAAAATTAAAATCTAAAATATTTTAGTTACTCCGTTCAAATACTGTTTAAGAATTAAGTAGTGAATTTTTTATTTTAATTACTAAAATTTCTTACCAAAAAACAATTTACATTTTATTATTAAAAATATATAATATGATTTTCTCCCATTAATCAAAGAAACGTAAAGTCCGGTGCGAAAACACCGACAACCGAAACAATCACCGCAAAAAGCACGCGACAAACTTTAAACGGGTTTTCCATAACCTTCTAAACACTCCTCCACTTCAATCCTTTCCCTTCACTTTCTGCTTCCTTCCACTTTCCATCGAATCGAAGCAAATTCCAAGGAACCGAATAAAAAAGAAAAGAAAAAGAACGCAAAGAAAACCCCTTCGTAGATCCAATCCAAAATTGAACTTATCCATCAAATTAAGACCCAAGTCCAAGCATTGTCGATTCAATTTCTCATCTGGGATTCTCAATGGATGCTTCGTCCTCGTCGAGTCAACCCGAATTCGATTACTTGTTCAAGCTTCTCTTGATTGGGGATTCTGGCGTTGGCAAAAGCACCCTGCTTTTGAGCTTCACCTCCGATAATTTCGAGGATCTTTCTCCCACCATCGGTTAGTAACATTTAGAATATATATAATTCTCCCACCCTGATTTTGTTATCTATTTTGTAAAATTTAGTTCAAGAGTTTCTCTCCGATGATCACTGTTGGAAGAAATTATAAGGGGTAGAAATTGTAGTTCAAGGTTTGAAGTGTTAGTTACCTAGTGGATTTGTGATGCGTAGTAATGTTACAAACTTACAATACAACCTCTAACACTTTTGAAGCACTCTTGAAATATAAATTTTGGATGGTTCTCACTTCTTATTTATATCCTCTATCCTGATTTGAATTTTTTTTATTTTTATTTGTAATCAATTTCCACCCGAAAGAGTGTTGCTAGCAATTTTCTTCTTCTAAGTGATGTGGTAATATAGTTATCGATGGAATGGGATGTGGTTGGTTGGTTGGTTGGTGATGTCTTTCTAATTCATCTAGACTTATAGGGGTTACTCTTGTTTTATTAACGTCTCATATTTGAAGAGCTCATTGAGATCTTGGTACTCATAATTTTAATTAGTCATGTGTTCTTGTGAACTTAATTATATGGTTCAGTGGCATTGTAGTCCAAGTTACTGGACAAGGTCGAAGTGACCACTCCCAACATTAAGGGTGTAAATGAGTCGACCCAAGCCGAGCACTTGAAAGTCCAAGTTGGGCTTGCAAAAATGTATGACTCTGACTGACTCATTTGTTTAAATGAGTCAGAGTTTTTCTTGGCAGCGACTTGTTTAAAAATAAGCAACTTTTAGCTTGTTCATATATACGTGGATTAATTAAAATTTAGTATTTGATATGTATTTTTTGTGTTAGAAAATGAAGTAAAAATAAGTAGAGATGTAAGTATAAAAGAGAATGTGCAAGTCAGGTATAATTTTTTTTTTATTTATAAAATTACAATTTGCTAAATATATCTCGTTTCTTATTTGAGATTAACATGTATACACACACTTTCCCTCACACGAACTTTTATTGTCAAACCTATGATGCCCGAGCATGAGTCATTTGTATAAGTAAGCCTAAATCTAAGCCATATGCTTAAGATTATTTGGTTGGTAAAACAAACAAGCTTGATTGAGAAATTAATGAAATAAGCTCATAATTTATTACTAGATTAGCTCATTTACAACGCTAACTTGTACATATTTTGACTCCCAATACACAAGTCAGTACCTAGTCTACTTGATTGACAGGTTATGGCCAGTCAGATCAGGCTTCATACACTTGACTGTTTACTGGATCTAGTAGTATCTGTTATAGAGGATCAAATCTAATTCAGGATTGGAGAATACTGGCTTCAATGTTAAGTAACATTCTATTGTTTCTAATATTTTATTTTGGTTAAAAGAAATATAGAGCGTTTGTCTGCATCAGTCCTGATAACCCCATTACGAAAGTTTATATCCATGTGGTTTGTTGAATAATTAGGGAGATTCATGCAATTATTTGTGAGAAAGTTATATTTTCTACTCGGTCATATATGCATTGATTCTTATAATCGTGTTGCAGGTGTAGATTTCAAAGTTAAATATGTTACAATTGGAGGAAAAAAGTTAAAACTTGCTATTTGGGACACAGGTATTTTCAATTTTCAATTATAACATTTTGAGAGGCCAAATCCCTTTTATTCTGTTGTATACTTTCAAAATTCTATATTAGTTGGGGCTTAAGGCGAATAACTTTTACCATTGCTATGAACTCATACTGCTAAGTGAGTGTGAAGCTATGGAGCTCTCATGTTTTGAGCTTTAATTGCAACATTTTCCATCGCAATTAAAATGAAACTTTTGAAATTTAATGTTGAATATCTCACTGTTGGTTCATTAACATATATTAGGATGCCACATTGATTTTGATATCAAGATTACAAATCTTAGCGCTGAGCTTTAAACAGAATTAGGAAAGATCTGTAACATTGTTTAAAGTGAGCATACTGGAATGCATCTTATCAATGATATTGATGTTGCTAATTGATTAGTATAGTGTATTATAGAATTCTATCTCAAATATATTTTGTTGATATTCAGCATATGTACAATGTATATTTAAGAGGACACGTAATGCTCTGGCTATTTTGTGCAGTATATGTCTCATATACAGAGATCAGCAGCTTCTAATATACTGAATTCTGCACTTGTTGCAAATTTGTTTGACTTATCCTTTAAAGAAGTCATGTCAACCTTCACTGGAATAACTTAATTGCAATACTTTGTATTTTCTCTTTGTGCAGCGGGACAGGAAAGGTTTAGAACACTTACTAGTTCATATTATAGAGGAGCTCAAGGAATAATTCTGGGTATGTTTCTTGATTTCTCTGTTACTTCGCTATATTTTAGTTTGCTATCCAATGCATATGTTGTACACTGCATTTCTTATTTGTTTATATTTTGGTATCTTGTTGAGCTGTAAATCATACAACATGGCTCTATATAGTTTGTACATATTTCAATTTTATCAATTATGAATATATATTCTATAAAGACAACAAACTGGTGATTAAAATGGATTTCATTGATGACATGTATGTTGTCAATGTTTTCCTTTGATGATGACCTCACATGTGTATGGTGTCATTAAATGTTGAATTTATTCTTGTCTATAAAGCACGTTTTGTCAAATGATTTTGCAAAATTATTATTTGTGAAGAACTGTCCAGTGGTAAACCCTTAGTGAGGAGGAGCCTTCCAATACCTGATACGGTGAGATGTCATGGTTAATATGTCCTTTCTGTTAGCGATATGACCTTTACTTGCAGGAAATTTGTTTCAAATTGAATTTATCGTAAACTAAATTCAACTGCAACGAGAATGTTGGACATATTTCATAGATTATTTATAGATGTTGGACGTGTTTTTCTTCCAAATATGATGTGACTGTTTTAATTGTTTACGCATAGAATCATATTCTTCTGCAGTTTATACTATACATCTATTCAATGATTCTTGGTTGTTTATGTACAGTATATGATGTCACAAGGCGGGAAACTTTTACGAATCTATCTGATATATGGGCTAAAGAAATTGACCTTTACTCAACCAATCAAGATTGCATCAAGATGCTTGTAGGAAACAAAGTTGATAAGGTGTGTTAGTGAACTTTTGTGTTACTCTTCTAAGAAATTGAGAGTCAGTCTTCATTCATTAGTGCTGTAAGTTGCAAATGCTGTCATATTCAAAGTAGGCATGAAAGAAAGTAATCCTCGTCCTAATAGGCTCTCTCGTATTTCAGGAAAGTGAAAGGGTTGTCAGCAAAAATGAAGGGATAAACTTTGCAAGGGAATATGGATGCCTGTTTACTGAGTGCAGTGCAAAAACCAGAGTCAATGTTGCACAGTGTTTTGATGAGCTTGTAATGAAGGTACACATATAATGAAACTCTTCCTAAATCCTCCAAAGAAGGAAACAGCAAGTAGGGGGACACTGAAATATTTGAAAGGATTATTATTGCTATGCTTGTGTTCTTGGTGATGTCTTTTCATACAATATTTTTCGAAAAACTTAACTTCAAGCAATGAAATGAACAGTAACTTACGATGAACAGAATTAGCCTCTTGTTATTAGGATACAAGCTGTGCGAATGATTGAAAACAGAAATTAAAGCTATTATATGGTTGAAAGGATTTTTTTCACAATAGAAAGATTCTTAAGTTTATTAATACAAACAAAAATTACCCATATGCTCTAGCCATTAAGCCTGTTATATGGGATATAAATATGCAAAATCAAACAACTCCTGGCCCTTGGGAAAGTGCAATCTTAGTTGTCTGAGATAACTTAAACCAAAAGAAACAATGAGAATAAAATACAAAACAACTGACAGTAAGCTCACAATATTGAGAACAGTACTTGCACTGCAATTCATAAGCAATACCAATCTTGGTAGCCACAACAGCTGCTCTGTTTGTATTTAAATGGAGTACATTTGTCTTTTATTTCTTACCTCCATGAAATGCCGGCAACATGTTGGGCTGTAAGCTTGAAATGGTTAATTTTATGTAGCAAACTGAAATTTGGTGCAGGCTTCTCAAATACCCAAATTGTTGTATATCCCATCCATTTTTGTTCACAAAATACTATTTATTGACATAGATTGCAAGATTTACTTTTTGGCAACTTTTGCAAAAGAATTTAGGTGTTGTTACTTCTATTTATTTGCATTACTTACAAGTCAACACCCTCAAAAATGAAAGAAATGCTTCAAATTCGAGTTTGCCTGTTTATCTGCAGATTTTGGAGACACCAAGTCTCTTGGCTGAGGGCTCATCTGGTGGGAAAAAGAACATCTTCAAGCAGAAAGCACAAAGTTCTGATGCTTCAAGTGGTGGCTGCTGCTCGTGATTTACATGCTTAAGGGGCTTTCACCTTCCACTTCTTGGTATGATCTTGATTTCAAGCGCAATTAAATTCATTACGTGTAACAAAATAACTTTATTATAGCATGTATACCAAGATTAAATTATTTTTCTTCTCAAGAATATATACCTTATGTTTAAAGATCTCCATTTTATTTGGTTTGAGCAATCATCTGGGCATAGTTCATAGTGCACCTGCATATGAATAACGTTTGTTTATATACCCTTTTGATGTTTTAACATGATCAACGGTGTGCTTCACATATAGTAGGGGGAATTTTTAGTATGCAACATCATATATTTGTTTAATCTGCAACCAGTATGCAGATATGGCAAAGCTGTAAATTCATAGCCATGATTCATTGTATCTTGTTATTAAATTAACAATAATTAGTCATGTCATGGTCATTAGATATTAGGCTCAAATTGTAATTAGAAGAGAACAATTGGAATATTAGATTAATTTGACGCGGTGGATTGAAGACAGGGCAAAAGAAAACACGATGCTGATAAGGAGTGATTTATCTCTGAAACAAGAATTCTGATGAGAGGTTATGTAACCTCTCGACGGTTGACATTTAATTAAAAAAAATTAAAAGTATATTACACTAATCTTAAATTCAATGAAGTGCATGTTTGTATTATTAAATTGTTAAACTCAAGAATACGTACAGTTTTTCTCGGGAAAATGTCTATAACACCTTATAATGGACAATGCCCCACAATAAAGGAAATGGCAACGTAATAATTTGTGGCGGGTGTACTCTGTATTTAACACAAATCAAATGGTTCAGTAAAGACTTGTTACAAGCTAATATTTTTTAGTTTGTTTAAAATACATAGATACTACCACACACACACACACACACACACACATATATATATATATATATATATATATATATATATATATATATATATATATATATATATATAATTTATATATTTTTATACATAAAAAATATTTATTTTTTTGTTTGTTTTT